>Ga0315287_10001221_pt1 | contig 23488 bp, 16 predicted proteins | sample YL17G11_0_MG_FD_205037 | JGI IMG/M metagenome (GOLD analysis project Ga0315287, IMG submission 205037) | Sediment microbial communities from Yellowstone Lake, YNP, Wyoming, USA - YL17G11_0 | ecosystem: Environmental > Aquatic > Freshwater > Lake > Sediment | place: USA: Wyoming | collected... | reverse complement strand
CCACGACCAACGCGATGATGCCGATGACAAACGCCGCGAGTTTCACGCCCACGGTGAGTTGATTGAACTGGGTAATCAGGCTTTCGCTGCTGAAGAAATCGAAGTTGTCTTCTTCGTTCGGCTTGACACCACGTTCGCGCCGCAGCACCTGGCGTGTTTCTTCAATCACATCGCGAGTAAGCTCGGGTGACTTCGCCCGGACTGTCACATTGACGGAGCGCGGGAAACCGTCCCGGTCCACCATACCGTAGGTCCCCACGTAGGTCGTGATCGGAATCAAGACGTAGTTGTCAAAACCGGCCCCGAAAGCGGATTTCTTTTGATCGAATACGCCAACGACTTGATACTTGCGCCCGTCCACGCGAATCACTTTTTCGATGGGATCGACGAAGGGAAACAGTTTCTCTGCAATCGCGTGACCAATGACGGCCACGCTCCGGCCGCTCTTGACGTCCATCTGGGAGATGTTTCGCCCCAGCCCGACATAGTGCGTGTTGTTCGGCGGGTACTCCGGCGTCCCGCCGCAAATCGAGACGTTCGGGTTGGTGGTCTCGTTCTTGTACTGTGCAACAAACCCAAAGTCCCAGAGTTCACATCCCACCAGATCCACGGACTTGACCTGTTCGCGGATCGCATTGGCGTTCTCGATCGTGATCGGCGGTCTTCGCATTGCTTTTCGATGCGCTTCAACCCCACCGAATCCACCCGCCGGCCACTTCTGAACCTGGAAGACTTGAGCGCCAAGTACGCTCATTTCCTTTTCCATGGTGGACTGCACGACGGATATGGCGGTCATGACGGCAATTATGGACGCTACCCCCGCCACGATTCCCACGAGGGTCAGAATAGATCTCAGCTTGTTGCTGAGAATCGCCCCGAGAGACATGAAGAGCGTGTCGAGGTTACGCATGTCCACCGCCTTTGGGCACGGGCTCACTCATAGCGGAGCGCCTCAATCGGGTCGAGCTTGGCGCCTTTGTACGCCGGAACAAATCCGGCCACCGTGCCGACGAATATGGAAACCAAAACGGCAACGACCAGGATGGGAAGCGATACGCTCGCCGGCATCAGCACGGCATTGATCACCGCGGTCAGGATCACCGCCACGACAATACCGATCAAACCGCCCAACAGACAGATGGCGCATGATTCGAACAAGAACTGAAAGAGAATGCTCCGCCGCTTCGCGCCGATCGCCTTTCGAATCCCGATTTCCCGGGTCCGCTCGGTCACCGAGACGAACATGATGTTCATCACTCCCACTCCCCCGACGAACAACGAAATACTGGTGACCAGCAATCCCACCAGAAGCACCACACCCATCACGTTGTTGAACGCTCCCATCAGCGTGTCCAGTTTGTTGATCGAGAAATCGTCCCGCTCGGCCGGCCGCAGATTTCGAATCTTCCTCATTTCCCCGATGACTTCGAACTCGAGCTCTTCCATGGCTTCCTGTGTGGGCGCTTTAATTGCTACGCTCACATCCTGACGTCCACGTGTGCCGCCGAACGCCTTTACGTACGATGTGATCGGAACGAAAACCTGCCGGTCGAAATTCGGGCCTCCGAGAAAGCTCCCCCCCTGCTTCTCCATCACGCCCACCACGCGAAACACATTGCGGCCGATTTTCAATTTCTTGTTGACCGGGTTCTCGGTTCCGAACAACCCATCCCGGACGTCGGTGCCGATTACGCAAGCGCTCGTCTTGGAGGTGACGTCGCGTTCCATGATGAATCTGCCGTTTTCCGGCTGGGCGCTCGATACCATGATTTGCTTTTCCGTAGTGCCGATTATCGTCACGCCGTCCATGGTTTTGGATCGATATTTCACGTCGTGAACGCCATTCACCGTAGGATTGACGATAGCCTTGCCGCGTAATCTGTACTCCAATTGGCCGGCCTGCCGAAGTTCGATATGCGGACGGTTTCGATAGAGAAAGAAATCATTCATGATCACCCACGGCATCCGCGACACGTAGATCACATCCGCCCCCACCGATGAGAAGGTCCGACGAAATCTGTTCTGCAACCCGTTTGCCGCGGTCATCGTGAGAACGACCGCGACGATTCCAATGATGATGCCCAGCGTCGTCAGTGCGCCGCGGGCCCTGTTGGCTCGGAGTGCGGCCAGTGCTATTTGAAGCGCCTCGCTAAGATCAATCGCCCATCTCATGCCATTCGCTCCTCCAAGCCGCCGAGAACGACGCGCGCGGTGCCAACCCGCGCTCAGAGTTCCGCGCGCCTTTGACTTCTTGTCGTGACGTCGCTTTCGATCGCGCCGTCCCTCAGCCGTATCTCACGCAGCGCATGCTTCGCTATGTACTCCTCGTGGGTTACGAGGATGATTGTCTGGCCGGCACCGTGCAGCTCGTCGAACAACGCCATGATTTCATCTCCGGTCTTACTGTCGAGGTTCCCGGTCGGTTCGTCGGCCAGTATGATCGAAGGGTTGTAAACCAGCGCGCGCGCGATGGCAACGCGTTGCCTCTGTCCACCCGACAGTTCATTCGGTTTGTGCCTCATGCGATCGGCGAGCCCGACCCTTTCGATCGCGTTCTCGGCGAGTGCCCGTCGCTTCGCCTTGCGCATCCCACCGTAGACCAGCGGCAGCTCGACGTTGTGAAAGATGTTCGCTCGAGGTATGAGGTTGAAGGTTTGAAACACGAACCCGATCCGGCGGTTCCGGATTTCGGCCAATTGCGATTCGGACATCTCGGCGACCATATGGCCTTCCAGCCAGTACGAGCCCGAAGTGGGCACGTCGAGGCAACCGATGAGGTGCATCAGCGTCGATTTTCCGGATCCGGACGGGCCCATGATGGCGACGTATTCGTTCGTGGCGATATCCAGCGTTATACCGCGCAACGCGTGTACCGTATCCGCGCCCAAGACATACGTCTTTGTGACGTCTCTCAGCGACAGCGTGGCGTCCGTCGGTGACGGCATTTCATCCATGATCTCGCGACCCTTCCGCCTGGGCTTCATCTGGTTTCTTGGGTTCGTTGTCGATGGTGACCGCGGCGCCGTTCTGTAGATCCTTGGAAATCGCGCGATAGCTCCCCGTGACCGCTTCGTCGCCCTCCTTGAGACCATCGAGGATCTCGATGAGTTCGTCGCTTTGGATCCCGGTCTTGACCTGCTTAGCGATCGCTTTTCCGCCTTCGATACAGAATACGATCTCAACGAATCCGTCCCGATCGGCCGTGTACCGCGATTCCGCCTCTTTGCGACTCTCGCCCTCCATCACCAGTTGATCCACCGTCCTCACCACAACCGCCTCGATGGGCACGCTCAACGCGTTCTCATTGGTTTTGGTAAAGACATCGGCGCTCGCCGTCATTCCGGGACGAAGCGTCTCCGGCGGATCGACAATGCCGATCTTGATCTCGAACTCGGTTTTCTGATCGGAAGTGCCCGAGCCGGCGACATTCGCGCTATTGGCGATCTCACGGACAACGCCTTTGAGCTCCTGGTCCGGCAAGGCGTCAACCTCGATCTCAGCCTCCTGACCGATGGCAACTGAAACGATATCGTTCTCGTCCACATTGACCTGAGCTTCCATATCCGAGAGATCAGAGACCACCAAAATCACATCCCCTTGAAACTGAGAACCGATCGCAATCTCTCCCTCCTCCTTGTTCAAGTCACTTATCGTCCCCGCCATGGGTGCGTATATGGTGGTCTTCGACAGATCATCGCGGGCTTGCTTGAGCGCCGCTTTGGCCTCCTCCACCTGGTTCAGGGCGGATTCGTAGCGCGCTTTTTCAACCTGGTAGGCGGCTTCCTTTGCCTCGAAGACCGATTGTGACTCCAGTTGTTGAGGCACCAATTCCTTGGACCGAACAAATTCCTTCTCGGTCCTCTTCAAGTTCTCCTGTACCAGAGTGGCGTTCGCCTCGGCGCCTCGCACATTTGCCTCGGCGCTCTCGACGGCTGCTACGTAGCGTTCCCGGTCCAACTCCACCAGGAATGTGCCTCTCTCGACCCACTGCCCCTCCACGACCGCCAGTTTCGTGATCTTTGCGCTTACGTCGGCGCTGATGTTCACCTGGACCTTGGGCTGAATTTTCCCCGTGGCACTGACCTTCTGCACTATCTTCTGCCGACCGACCTTGGCGGTTTGCACCACCAGGGTGTCGTGGTTGCGGCCCCGTAGAGTCATGCCGAGCACGACACCACCCACCACCACAACCGCCGCGGCGCCGATCAGCAGGGGTTTTTTATTCATGACCGAGCTGCCTCCATTTTCTTATGGGTCCGAGCCTTACCCGAGACTCTGCATTATAAGTAGGACTACGGCGAAAACAAACGTAGGGTTACGACACTCTTGGACGAATTCGGGGTAGGGCGACGCCGGGCGGGGGGTCAACACCCGCCGGCCTCCATGCCGCGAGCCGACCCATTCCGCCGGCTTGCCGCTCCAAGCGGGCAGCACCCCAGGTTGTCACGAGCCTTCGGTTCATAAGACAAGCTTTGTTCGTGGCTTAAATCGAAGAATGGCGTCCCCAAGGGGATTTGAACCCCTGTCGCCGCCGTGAAAGGGCGGTGTCCTAGGCCGGCCTAGACGATGGGGACGCTCGATGATCGGTTGGCGAAAAGTCTCGCGAAGTCGTTTACAGATACCACTGCGGTCCATAATTGTCAAACGTTTTCCCGCGAACGAGGGCCGCGCCCTGTCCCCTCGACCTCTTCCCCCAATCCAAGCCGGCTCGCAGGCCGGGCGTTCAACCCACCGGACGCCGGGAAGCGCGATGACGCGACTTCATCCCGCCGCGGTCACGAATCGAAGGGCAACTCGAGCTGGCCTTTATCATCGGCCCTCGCCTTCGCGGTTCGCCTCCCGAAGAGCCCCGACGACCGCTTCAGCATCTCGGCGCGTCCGGACTCGAAGGCGTCGAACGCACCGGCTTCTATCAGGCGGCGCACGTCACCGCGATCGAGATGTCTGGCGCCGACCCTGCGCAGAAAATCCTCGAGCGAATCAAAGGGCCGTTTTGCCCGCGCCTTGACGATACGATGGGCCTTTTCCTCTCCGAGCCCTCCGACAACGCAGAAGCCCGCGCGGATCTTGCCCTCCTCGACCGCGAATCGGTGACCGCTCCGGTTTGCGTCGACGCCGAGAATCATCCCCCGCACCCGAAGCGGTCCGAGGTATTTCTCGAGCTTCCCTTCGCTCTCGAGATTCGAGTTGAGGAGCGCCGTGTAATACCACGGCTCGTGGCGGGTCTTGAAGAAAAACAGCTTGTAGACGAGAAGCGCGTCGGCGAAGACGCGCTTACGGCTGATCGTTGTCTTCGAGTGCCGGAGAAGCCTTTCGAACCAGCGGTTGGCCGCGTCCATCGGCACGTTGCTGTCGGCGGTTCCGATCATAAACCGGCTTCGCACCCCCGAGAGGTCGCCGGGAGAGGAGGATTGGAGATCGTGCACCATCCTCCACGCTTCTCCGGCGCCCGCCCCGGTGAGCGCGGAGATGATCTCGCGGATTTGTTCGTGGTAGAGGACATGGCCCTTCGTGGGCCTGAGGATTTCGTGGGCGGCCTCCCCGCCGTCCGTCGTTTCGCCGCTCCCCTTGAGAAACGCCTCGAATCGCTGCGCCAGGGACTGTTCGCCGTCCCGGATCCGCATGAGCGCGAGGAAATTGGTGAGATCGGCGAGCGAACCGAGCTGAAACCCGCCCCGTAGCTGGAGCGTGGCCTGCCCCTCGAAGAGAAAGATCCCCGTTGTGTCTCCGCTCTGGATCTCGCGCCACACGTCGTCCTCATTGACCGCGAACCCATCCCAGCCGTAGTCCGCGATTTTCGCGTCACGGAGTTGTTCCCCGGTACGGACGGCAACGCCAAGAGCGCCAAGCGACGTCACGTCGACGCGAAACGTGCCGGGCACGGGGAAGTTCTCGCGCCCCGCCTGAACGAAGAGGTCCCCCGTCTCGGAGTCGATCGAACAACCGAGAAAGTCGGTGAGCGGCACCGGCGAGATCGCGAGACTTCTTCGCGACCGGACGATACCGATCGGGAGATCTTCGAGGAGGGACGCCCGGGTGAGCACGTCCCTCGCTGCGAGTGAACGGAGGTAGATCACCCTAAGCCGGCCCTCCTGTTCGTAGATCCTCTCGAGCGGTACGCCGGGGTGACGCCCAATGATCTCCTGTATCTCGTCCAGTTCCCCCTTCGTGACGCCGGTCACGGTCGCCGCCATACGCACCGCCTTGGTGGGCGTGACGCGTTCGATCGCGGGAAGGTACGCGACACGGCCGTAATCGAACATGGCGAAAAGAGCGTGGGCCGCCTCCAACCGCGTCTCCGCCGTGAGCTGAAGTTCGAACTCGCCGGCGTCTTCCGAGCGCGAATCGAAGCCCGGGTGGAACCCATGATCGTAGTGATACGGGTCGAAACACGTGATCCCGAGGAGGTGAGCGCACAACGACTGGAGACCGAGACCTGTCGCCGGCCCAAAATCGACGTGGGACCCGCGGAGCTGCGACATCACGCGGTGGAACAGAAGCATCGCGGGACCGTATCCCTCGGAAACGGCGTGATCGACTTCGTCCTTGAGGATCGAACGGTAACGAACGATCTCCTCATCCGAAAGCTCGCCGTAGCGGCGCCGGAAGGCGCTCGAGCAGCGCTCGAGAATTTCCTCCCGCGCGCTTCCGTCATCCAAGCGCTCCCCCTCTTCTCCCGCTTCGCAATCGAGACCGTCCATGAGATCCCCCGGTATCATCTCGTCAATCCGGGACGAATTGTCGTACGCGGCCTCGTAAAAGGGCCTCAGCTGGAGCATTTCGTTCGGAGCTTTCAGGCTCCAATCGGAGGGGTCGGGATCGACGGGGAAGAAATCCCTTTCTTCGGTCGGGTGCCGGACGCCGCGAAGCGTCCCGTAGAGATCGCGCATCCTCTTTTCCACATACTTCGCTTCGTGTGTCAGAAGCGGCGCCGTGTGCGTTCGGCCGGCGAGATCGAGGAGCTTTTCCGAAAGGATCCTTTCTTCCTTCCGTCCGTGATCCTGGATCTCTATGAAAAGGCGCTCCCCATAAAGCTCCTTGAACGAGCCGACGACCCGTCCGGCGGTCTGAAGATCTCCCTCGCGGAGCAGCCTCGCGATCTCGGAGTCCGCCGATCCCATGACCGCAACGACCCCCTCCGAATGAACGCCGAGGACTTCCGCGTCGAGCGCCGCTCCCTTTTCCTCCGTCGCGGTGAGGCTCGCCAGACTGGCGACGTGGCGCAGACCCGTCGGCGACGTGGCGATCAGCGTGATAAGCGAAGGCCCCTCGCCGCGCCGCCCTTCGGAATGGTGACGGACCACGATCCCGTAGATCGGCTTCACCCCGCTTTTCTTGGCGGCGAGGTGAAATTCGATGAACCCGTAGGTGCCCCCAATATCCGTGATCGCCACACTCGGGTACCCCACCCGCGCCGCATGCACGCAGATCTCAGACGGTGTGTTGACGCCGATGCCGAGCGTGTAGGAAGAATAGACCTTCAGGTGCGTGAATCGAGGGCCGTTGGCTCTTTGGGGCGCGTTTGCAAAAAACTCCATACTCGAATTTCTCTGGACAGGTCGTCTACGGTCTACGTGGGGAATATACCACGACGGGAGGGCAGGCGGAATAGACCGCATCGCGGGGAACCGGCTCCTCCCTTACACCGACCCGGTCGGACCGGGGCCGGAAACCGAACAGGGCCTCCCACACGGGAGGCCCTGTTCGGATTGTCGCGGTCACGGGGACCGCTTTTCGGCGGCCGGGAACCGCTTAAGCGCACACGGCACGCCTCAGAACTCTGAGACTAGTCCTCGTAAAGATCTTTCACCGCGCCCCACGTCTTCTGGTCCGCCGGGACTGGAGGCGTGCAGCACTCGGCATCAGCAAAGAACTTGAGCTGACCCGGCCACGTCGGGAACGCCGCAAAGATGTCGTACCAGCCGGTGCCGTAGTTGTTCCAGTTCAGACACAACAAGGCCGGACCCGCGTCCGTAATGAGGGAGGGCACGCGCGTATGGCTCTCGAAGTGAACGCTCAGCAGATAATCGCGCCCCATGGCGAGACAGTCGCACGTGATCGGAATCCCGATGTCGTACATCCCGGCTGCCGGGATGGTCACCGTGTAGAGCACGGTCGCGCAGACCACCGGTCCCGGCGTCGGGCAATCCGGCCCCTGGTAGACGGCCTCTTCGACGTCGACGGACATCACGACCTGGCAGGCCGCCGCAAACTGCAAAAACGCATGGACCTTGGTCACCTTGAACCCGACGGGACACACGGTGCAGGTTGCCATCGGATCGAACGCGAGCTTGTAATCCTCGGGCGCTAAGACGAAATTGTTGATCGCCCAGGCGGCGGGGTTCAGGTTGCCTACCTGGCAAGTAACCGGAAAGCCGGTCGGCCCAAAGGTGAGAGGTGTAGGTGTCGTGTACTCGATCGGTCGCACGGTGACCTCTCTATCGGCGGCCACCGCTGCACCCAGCCACCCACAGGCAAGAGCCACGACTATCAAACTCAATAGAACGAGTCGCATAAAGATCCTCCTTCATGAGGAACGCGTATACCCCCCGCGCGCCCGCAGGCGGCCCGCAGGTCTTCTCATCGGCCCACAAAAAGGCTTGATGTGAAATTCATCCGCGCGATACCGGACAGTAAGCCGCTTTCGAAGGCCCCCCAGTTTCACGGCCGGTATTATACCATACGCTATTGAGGGAAGTCAATCATTCGCCGCGCCCGTACGCCACAACCCCCCCGCTGAGAGGGCTCACCCGACCGGTGACGGGAAAGATCCCCGGGGAGCGTCCTCCGGGAGGGGCGGCTTGACACTCCCGGTCCGCGTTCCTTAGAATCCATGCATGGCAGTCATCCTGATCGGGGCCGAAGACACTCCGCGCCGGATCGGCGCGGCGAGGGGTGGACACAATGCCTGATTTCTTCTCTCTGTGCTCGGAAGCGGTGCTCAAAGGCGATAAGACCACCGCGGTCCGGCTCGCGCGCGAGGCGCTCGACCGCCGGCTCGATGCCGTCGAAGTCGTCGAACGGGGTTTCGCCGTGGGGATCCGCGAGGCGGGACGACTCTGGCAGGCGGGTGAGTACTTCCTCCCCGAGCTTGCCTTTAGCGCCGAGACCATGACAGCCGCCGTGGACGTGATGCGACCCGCGCTTCTCGGTGATTCCTCGCGGGCAAGCTCCAAAGGGACCGTGGTCATCGGCACCATCCAGGGAGACATCCACGACATCGGCAAGACGCTCGTCGCGACGATGCTCGCCGCCAACGGTTACCGGGTGATCGATCTCGGGTCCGACGTGACGTACGAACGATTCGTCGAAGAGGCAAAGAACCACAGGGCTGACCTCGTCTGCATGTCCGCCCTGCTGACGACGACGATGGTCGGACAGAGAGAGGTTATCCGACTCTTGGGGGACGCCGGAATAAGGGACCGGGTCAGAGTGCTCGTCGGCGGTGCTCCGACCAGCGGAGTTTGGGCCGGTGAGATCGGCGCGGACGGATACGCCGAAAACGCCGTCGAAGCGGTTCATGTGGCCGATACGTTGCTCGCGTCATAGTTGAATCCATTGATTAGCGTGAACGTTTTAGACCGGATTAGCGAGGGCCGCGTGCTCTTCGACGGGGCGATGGGGACGATGCTCATCGCAAGAGGGCTCTCTCTCGGGAGACCGCCCGAGCAGTGGAACCTCGATCATCCGTCGCTCGTCCGGGACGTCCATCTTGCGTACGTACAGGCAGGCGCCGAAGTGATCGGAACAAACACGTTTGGCGGGAGTCCAGGCCGGTTGGCGAGTTTCAGGCTCGGCCGCGCCGCCGGCAAGTTCAACACGGCGGGCGTCCTCCTCGCCAGAGACGCCGTTTCGGTTGTCGCGGGCACTCGCGAAACCGTTGATGACGAAGACCGTGACGCGCCCTTACGTGGCTCGCCGGTGCCTTCGCGATTCGTCGCCCTATCGATCGGACCGACGGGCAAGATGCTCTCTCCCGTCGGGAAGACGCCGCCCGAGGAAATCACGGACGAAATCGCCGAGCAGGTGCTGGGAACCAAGACCCCCTACGACATGATTTTGCTCGAAACGATGTTCGATTTGAGGGAGGCTCTCCTCGCCGTAGCGGCCGCGAAGAAACACGCGTCCGTTCCCGTCGCGGCGACCCTCACTTTTATGAAAAACCCGCGGGGATTTTTCACCATCATGGGCGACGAACCGTCGATCGCGATGCGTAAGCTCGAAGCAGTCGGCGCCGACGTGGTGGGCGCCAACTGCACGATCGCGAGCGCGGAGATGATCGAGCTTGCGCGCAAGCTCCGGGAGAGCACCGATCTTCCGCTGCTCTGCCAGCCCAACGCGGGCAAGCCGCGCGTGAAGGACGGACTACCCGTCTACGATCAGACCCCGGCGGAGTTCGCCCGCGATGCGCTCGCGCTTTTCGCGGCGGGGATCAATGCCGTCGGCGGGTGTTGCGGCACGACACCCCAGTTCATACGGGAAGTCCGCGCAGGAATGTCCAGACACTAGCTGAACCCGCCGCGTCCCGGGGCGGCGAAGGACAGGGGTACACGCATGTCGAAGATCCATATGGCAAGAGGCTTTGAGGTCTCGGTCGCGAGAGACGAAATCGCGCGGTGCCTCGGGTATGGGGCCAACCAAGTACCGTCGCGCGTCGCCGCGGTTCTCGACGAGATCGAGAAGACCGCGCCGGCCCTCCTCGGACCGGCCTGTGCCTTTCGCATGATGACGAGCGACGAGTACTTTCACTCGCACTATGTGTGTCACATCGGAGCGCTCGCCGTGTGCCTGGTGACGATCGGCCCGGCGCTCGAAGAGGCCGTCAACAAGCACAAAGACGCGGGGGACCTGAGCCGGGCTTTGATCCTCGACAGCTACGGATCGGCGGCGGCGGAAGCGGCGGCGGAAGCGGCGGAGCTGATCGTTCGCACCAAGGTCGCGGAGTCCGGATTGAAGTGTAGCCCGCGCTTCAGCCCGGGCTACTCCGGATGGAACGTCGCCGAACAGAAGTGGGTCTTCGCCGCGGTCGACGGTGACGCGCTCGGAGTACGGCTCACCGAAGGCTGCATGCTGGTCCCGAAAAAATCGATCACGTTCGCGATGACGATCGGAGAACAGCCCGTAGACATGCGCGACGCCGAGATCTGCGAGTACTGCGGGATGGTCAATTGCCGTTTCAGACACCCCGACAACCCATAGCGGACCGGAGATGTGCCATGAAAAACGTACCCCTCCCCTGGGCGGAGGTCCTGACCCCGGAGCAAGTCGAGCGGATCGTCGCTGAAGCGATCGAGACGCTCTCGACGATCGGTGTCGCCGTCGAGAGCCTGCCGGCGGTCGAACACCTGACTTCGGCCGGCGCCAAGGTCTCCCGCGACGGCAAACGCGTCTTGATCCCCGCCGACCTCGTCCAACGGAGCATCGATTCGGCGCCCGAGCGTTTCTCCCTCTTCGACCGCGATGGAAACGAAGTCGCCTCGATCGGCGGCGACCGTGTGATTTTCGACCCCGGTTCCGCCGCGATCTCCGTCTACGATTTCACCGAGCAACGGTCGAGAAGGCCCTCGACGAAGGACGTCGTCGACTTCGTCGCCGTGACCGACCAGCTCGACGCGTTCGACGCGCAGAGCACCGGAGTCGTCCCGAACGACGTCCCGCACGAGCTCGCCGACCGGTACCGGCTTTTCCTCGGACTCGTCCACAGCCGCAAACCGGTCATCACCGGGACTTTTGCGAAGGATGCATTTTCAGTCATGCTCGCCATGCTGGAGGAGGTCCGGGGGGGGGCCGCCGCACTCGAGCAGAAACCGTTGGCGATTTTCGACTGCTGCCCGTCACCACCCCTCATGTGGAGCGACCTCACGTGTCAGGCGCTCATGGACTGCGCCACCCATGGGATACCGGCCGAAACGGTGTCGATGCCGCTCGCCGGGGCGACCTCGCCCGTAACCCTCTCCGGCTCGCTCGTCCAACATACGGCGGAGAGCCTGAGCGGGCTCGTCATCCACCAGACGGTCAAACCCGGCGCGCCAATCGTCTACGGCGGCGCGCCTGCCGTCTTCGATATGCGAAAAGGCACGACTCCCCTCGCCGCGGTCGAGTCGACCATGATCGAGATGGCCTACGCCCAGATCGGCAAGTCGTTCGGGCTCCCCGTTCACGGTTATCTGGCGCTGAGCGACGCAAAGCTCCCCGACTACCAGGCCGGGTTCGAGACCGCGATGGGAGCGACGCTCGCCGCCCTCTCCAGAATCAACGTCGTCTCCGGACCGGGGATGCTCGACTTTTCGAGTTGCCAGAGCCTCGAAAAAATCGTTCTCGACGGCGAAGTCTGCCGGATCGCGAAACGTCTCATCGAAGGGATCAGGTGTCGCGGCGAAAATGAGGGGGTCAACGTTCTTCGCGAGATGATCGGGACCGTAGGCGCATCCTTTATCACGTCGGAGCACACCCGTCGCCACTTCAGAGAAGAAGTCTACTACCCATCGGCCGTCGTCGATCGGGGGACGTACGGCGACTGGGAAAAAACGGGCAAGAAAACCGCCGCCGATCGCGCCCACTCGAAGGTCCGGGAGCTTCTCGAACAACCGAACCTATCGATGGCCTCCGCCGACCTGGTTGATCGACTGGAAACGATCATGACGGCCGACGCGAAAAAACACGGCCTGGACGCGCTGCCTGTTTGGCGCGTTTTTCGAGCCGGGCGGCCGGGCGCCGGCGCTCACAAGTAGCCCAGGCCGTCGAGCTCCTTTCTGATCCGCGCCTCTTCTGCCGCGGATAGATCCGTTCCTCCAACGGATGCGAGTTCGGCGGTCTTGTAGTACCCGTCGACGAGGACCATGAGCGCCGAAACGGCTTTCTTCTGCCGGCCGGCCAGGTTTTTCCTCTCTCCGGGATCCGTACGAAGGTCGAATAGCTCGATCCCCCTCCGGTCATTTCCCGCGAGCATCATTTTTGTCCGCCGGAGCGCGTGACGGAGCTTCGCGGCGCGGGTGGGAAACCGCCTTCGTTTGCTCGGGGCGATGAGCTTGAAGCCGCCGTGGACGACGCTGATCCAGCGCTCCGTGTCCGAGAACACCGTAGGCGAATCCCCACGGCCCTTGGCGGACGCCCCCGGAGCCGGATGCGCAAAGAGGGGCTTCACGCTCCTAGCCGCCGGGACGCCGCTTAGATCGATACCCGCAAGATCGAGGAGCGTCGGGAGCACGTTGGTCTGGGAAACGCAAGTCTCGACGACGACGGCGTCGGGGATTCGGTCGGGGCAACACAGGATCCACGGCGTCCGTATCACCTCGTTGTGCATCGCCGACGCCCCGTGACCGAATGACCCGTGGTCCCACAGCTCCTCACCGTGGTCCGATGACACGCTCAATATCGTTTGCTCCAATATTCCCAGACGTTCGAGTTCGCCCACGAGGACACCGATCATCTCATCGACGACGCGGACCTCCATACGGTACAAATCCCGAACCGCTCCGATCCCGTCATCCTGAACCTCGAGCCGCTCGATGGCGCGCGCCGACCGGTTGAACCGCTCGATCTCGCCGTCTGGGATCCTGTCCCCCTCGGGCACGGGAAAGAGCCCGCCGAGAACGGCGTGATTCCTCAACAACTCCGTCGTTCTTCTCCACTTCTCACCCGTTGTGATTTGTTCGTAGTACTTCCGCGGAAACCGGTAAGGCGCGTGGGGCGGTGATATGTGAAGAAAAAGAAAGAAGGGCTCGTCCTTGTGGCTTGCGATCCACTCGACGGCGCGGCGCGTCTCGACGACCGGGCCTTCCGTCGACCAGTTCGGCGCCAGATCCGTCAGCGATTCCATATCGTCGAACGACCGGCCCAGGTAACTCTTGAAGAACCCGAAATCGACTACCGCCTTTCTCGCGCACCCGTTATGCGCGACGAGCTCCATGAGGCGAAGTGGGGGGAGCTTCTTGATCCTGAAATCGTATACTCCGTGACTGACCGGATAGAGAGCGGTGAAAAGCGAGGCCACCGCCGGGGCGGTGAAATTCGAGGCGGAATAGGCATTCTCGAAACGCACACCGAGGGATGCCAGACGGTCGATGTTCGGTGTGAGCTTTTCTCGATCGCCGTAGCACCCGAGGTAATCCGCCCGAAGCGTGTCGACGACGACGAGTATGATCCTGGGCGGTGTCATTCGACGGACGGTATCTCCGCGGCGTCTGGGAACGTACGACGGGATGGCGTCACCAAGCTGCGGCATCCTCTCCTCACCGCTTGATGCTCTTCAAAAACTCTTGCACCTCGGGGACCCCCCCCTGATACACCAGATACCCGTTGTAAGGTTCGCGGTCGGTGATCTCTCCGTTGACCGGTGTGAGCATGATTCTCTTGACCTCTTCGCGATCGTCGGTCTGACCCAGAGTCCAACAGAGTTTCATGTAGGCGACCTCGGGGAGCATGTTCGCCCCGGGAACAATCCCGAGTTCCATCAGCTCGCGCCCGGTTTCGTAGACGTACATCTGGACGTAGCCCCAGAGGGTTTGCACCGTCATGTAGATATGAACACCGGCTTGCACGGCCCGTTTGATGGCGGGGTAAAGCGGTTTGTTGACGTGTCCAAGACCCGTTCCCGCGATCACGATCCCCCGGTAGCCGTTATCCACGCAGGCGTCGACGATGTCCGGGAGCATATTCGGGTAGTAGTAAAGGATTGTCACCTTCTCTTCGAACGCCGTGTTGACCTTTACGCGGCGGTCCTTGCGCCGGGCCTTGTAGTCGTGCCGGAGGTGGATGATCCCGTCCTTGTTGTTCACCATGGCCAGGGGCACGTCTCCGATCGTGCGAAACGTCGACCGGTAGCTCGAGTGCATCTTTCTCACCCGAGTCCCTCGGTGTAGCAGCGCGTACTCGTCCGAGGTCGGGCCGAACATACAGACCATGACCTCCGCGATGTCGCCCTCGGCCGCGGTCCGAACCGAATTGATGAGGTTCGACGCCGCGTCAGACGAGGGCCGGTCGGACGACCTCTGCGATCCGACCATCACGATGGGAATCGGAGAGTCCTGGACCATGAAGCTCAGGATCGCCGCCGTGTGATGCATGGTATCCGTGCCGTGTCCGATGACGATCCCGTCGGTTCCCTTCTCGATTTCCTCGCCGATCCTCTGCGCCGTCTTGATGTACTGCTCGGGACCCATGTTCTCGCTGAAAACCCCGTAGAGCTTCTCGGTCTCGAGGTTGCAGATGTCAGCGAGCTCGGGGACCGATCCATAAAGCTCGCCCGGCGAGAACGCGGGGACGACGGCGCCCGTCCGATAGTCCAACCGGCTCGCGATGGTTCCGCCCGTCCCGAACAGCTTGACCTGCGGTTTGCCCTCGTCGTGCGGGAACTCCCTCTCGGGGATCTTGTAGTGAGCCTCGCGGCGCCCCGTTTCCTTCATCGAGATGATCGTATCGGCGTGGAGACCCACGTTGTACCCGTTGTTGAGCTTGAGAACGACGTGGTACTCGTCGGCCGTTTCCGAACGGGGGAGAATGATCCCCTTGAACCGGCCGCTCGACGTGACGACTTCCGCGTCGCTCCATACGGAGACGCCGTGTTCCTTGAGCGCGGCGAGACCGCGCCCCCTGTAGCCATTGTATCTGTCGTTATTCATCGGCCGCACCCTTGTGTTTTCGAAGTTCGTCCTCGAGGATCGCGGCAACGACACTCCCGTCCGACCGCCCCTTAAGTTCCGTCATCATCTCTCCCATGAGATGGCGGTGGACCGAGCCTGGGTTCCACAACGCGCGAAAATCCGTTTTTCGAACGAGAACCCGGGCGAGCCCTCTCACACCGTCTTCACCCACCGGTTTGAATCGGAGAGATTCCAGAACGGCCCCGACGCCAGCGTCCACTTCCCCGCCGTCCTTGCGGCGGATCGTTTCCTCGAGCACATCGGGCCACCCTTCCTTCGCGAACCGCCCCTCGCGTTGCGCCTGGAATAGATCGAAGACCTCGTCGTCCGAGAGCTTCGCGAGCGCGAATCCCCTCCGGAAGAGCATCTTGCCCAGACGGACGAGGATCACTCCCGCGCGAACAGGATCGAAGCCAAGCTCTCCGGTAATCCGGTCGAACAGCCGATATCGAGGTGATACGGTGAGCACTTCGAAAATATCCGACGGCAAGTTCAGCGGAGAATACCGGCGCTCCCGCTCCCATGGGGGCTCGGGGAGATGCTGCCTCGCCTTTTCCACGCTCCCGGGTTTCACCGCAACCGGGGGGAGATCGGTATCGGGATACATTCTCTCCGGCCCGGGCAGGATCCTCTCGAAACCCGTGGTTCCATCGCGGAGCGCCTGGCGCGTCTCGCGGGGCACTCCCTCGGTCGCCTCCTTCGCGCGGAGGGCGACCTCGTTGCACGCCGATTGGGCGTCTTCCTTCCCTCCCCACACGAAAACGAGGGCGTCTTCGGGGCCCGCCTTCACCCGGTGTCGGATCGTTTTCCATTCCTCCGCGCTCAACGTCTCGGACGCCGCGTCGGAGTGAACGATGTTTGGGAGCGTCGTCAAACACGCGACAACGCGGACGCGGTCGGATACTTCCTTTGCGAAGGTCGTTTGGGTCTGAGTTCTCTCGCAGAGGATCCCCGCGAACTTTTCGAGAACCACGCAACGGGCGATCTCGCCCTTGTCGAGCGCGTGCCGGATCGGGTGGTACCAGCTGCCGGCGAGATACCGGGTGACGTCGTAGTCGCGGGTGACGAGGGTCGACGGAGTGACCCCCCGCTTCTCGAGCGTCTTCCGAATCCGAAGGAGCGACCATTGCCGCATCGCCTCGTTGTAAACGAGCAGCGGTATCCGCGGGATGCTCGGGACTCCTTTTATCTCGTTTCGAGTCCCGCCCCTGACGCTTACGTTTACGTCCTCGCGCGTGGCGCCGTGCCCGGAGCGCACTTTCCCCGTCGAGCGCAGAAGGCGCCTGAGGATCTCGCACACCTCCGCGGTTTCCTGGGGCGTCTTCATGTCGGGCTCCGTCACGGGTTCGACGAGCGGTACGCCGAGACGGTCCGTGAGAAACACACGGTGATGTCCCACATCCGAAACCTCGCGGCACGAGTCTTCCTCCAGCCCGAGCTGTATGATACCGATCTTGCGGTCCTTGTACGGTACCCATCCGTCGACGCCGAGTATCGTCGTGCGTTGGAACCCCGTCGGGAGACTCCCATCGAGGTACTGTTTTCGCGAAATGTGAAGCTCGCTAACAAGATTCAGGTGGAGGAGCAAGGCCACTTCGATCGCGATGTCGAGGGCCGATTCATCGATGAAGAAGGGCGGGGTGTCATCCATCTCATAGGTGCACACCGTGTCACGGTGAACCCGATAGACGATCTCCTTCTTGGTCTTGAACTCCATGAGCGCGGTCCCGTCGTACTCTCCCAACTCGGAGAGCGTGGGCCGCATATGACGGAGGATTTCCGCGTCGTACTCGGGGCTGTACCGCCGCGCCGGACACCGGCAGAAGAGTTTCCGATCCGTCAGGAGCTGCTGGTGGACTTCCAGACCCGACTTGAGACCGACGGCCTCGTAATCCTCAGACGTCATTTCATCAAATGGCTTAAAGTCAAGCATTTACGACCAATACCTCAGAGTGTGCTTGAGCGGGCGTCTTCCCTGGATCTCTGTGCGGTCCGAGACCGGATGTGTGACTCTACCGCGGCCGGAACCCCTTTTCAAGCCTGTTCTTGACGCTCCGCGGCCACCGCCGCGGGCGATCCTCTTCTGCGCGTGCGCGCGCGGACGCACCATCCTCTGCCTCGCGCCCACAACCACCTTCGATCAATGGGACGAGGTATCCTTTGCCTTCTCCAACGGCTCCCAAAAACCGAGGTTGTCCTCCTCGATTTTGCAGTAGCCGTCCGTCTTGAACCGCGCGTTCGAGTTGTACCCCCACGAGAGGTACTCCGACTCGCCGCCGCTATGCGTCGTGATCAAAAACCGGTTGGCGAGCTCGCCGATCCCTTTGGCCTGTCCAACGGGTGAGTCCGAATCGCCCCGATTCGCGTCGACCGGCACCCAACCGTAATTGGGCAAGTACACCTGCGCCCACCGGTGGAACGCCTCGTCGATGCTCGCATCGTCGCCGCGGACGACGACGCTCCCCTGATAACGGGCGGGGAGCCCGGCCGCGCGACACAGCGCCACAAAGGAGAACGTGTACTCCGAGCACGATCCTTTCCCCCGGTTCAGCACGACCTCGGGCACATCCCATCCCCCGGCCATCTCGTATTCGAGCTTTCCGATCAGGAAATCGTAGATTTTGCGCATGATCCAGTACGGATTCTTTTCGTCCCCGACAACCTTCTTCACCGTCTCGCGGATGAACGGGCTCGACACCCGGTACCTCGCGCCGTCGCCGAGGTACTTTTGCCGGATGTCCCTCGGGATGTCAGCGAGCTGTCCCGTTTTTTCGGGGATGATGAGGTAACGAATGGCCGACACCTTGGCATCGACGTGATATCCCACTTCCGCCTTCTCCCCGGATTTGGCCGACCCGAGCTGGAAAAGGCCGCAGGGCTGACCCCAGGTGTCCTTCGCGATTCGCGCGGGAGGACTCGAAAAGACCGCCTCCGAGAGGAGTTCCTGGTTGGGGAGCTTCTCCGGGATGGCGACGTTGAGCTCGATGTCGGTGACCGCACCCGGTCCGTAGTTATTGAGCGCCCAGTAATACTCGACGCGCGCGACCCGTGTGTCGAAGAGCCGATAAGGTTGCGCAGCATCGATCACGAGTTTGTAGAGCTTGCGGTCTTGGAAATCGACGTTCCACAAAAACCCGTCGACCCACGCGAGCCCCGCCGCGTACGGACCCGGCGCGGCGAGGACCCCGATGATCATCCCCGTCCCGGGGTGGACCATGTAGATTTCGTCCTTCGTCCGATCGGCGATCCAGAGGTATCGTCCATCGAAGGTCATCGACTCGCATGTCTTGTCCGGCACCGGTATGTCGGCGAGAATTGTCCCGTCCTCCGGGATCACCTTGTAGATTCTTCTCGTCGACTGCTCCAGGATGAAAAGGGCACCGTCTGCGAAGGCCAGACCGGCGGCCTTCCCGCCGGGCGCTTGAAACGTCCATTCGACGACGCCCTTGTCAAAATTCCACGCGTATATCCCCCCGGTGTGGTCGTCGGATACGAAGAGCATCCCGTTCCCGAACGCGATCCCCCTCGGTTTCAATGTCGGGGCTTTCTTTTTCGCCTCGATCGTCCCGCCGGCGGGATCGATCCGGTAAATGTCGCCTTCCCTCCAGTCGGCCACGTAGAACCACTTCCCGTCCCAGGCGAGGCCGGAAGGGTACTTGCAGGGGCTCGTTATCGAGGCCGCCACCTCACCGGGTTGAGCCGATGCGGCGAACGCGGCGCACCCCACGACGATCATTGCGAGCACAAGACCACGCGCCCCTCGCGAAGAGAGAATCCTCTCGCCGGCTGACATATCACACCTCCCTTTCTCGACGGACCATGCTTCGAAGACACAAAAGTGGTGAGTCGCCCGGGACTCGAACCCGGTACCCCGTGCTTAAAAGGCACGTGCTCTGCCAGATGAGCTAGCGACTCACCGTCTCGGTGGCATACGGCTTGTCATGCAGAATAGACGCGTAGGCGAGGCGTGTCAAGGCGGTTGACAACGGGCGGCGCGACCCTGTGTTCAACGGTTCCGTCACCGTTGGCGCGAACGTGCGTCGCGGGTTTCGTTTCCGTCGGCGGGTGCGTCCGCAACACCGCTTCGCTGTATCACCCTCGATCGATCACGGCGCGGCGATCCGCGCCCAGGGAGACGATGCGGATCCTGCACCCCACGACCTCCTCGAGCCGAGCGACGTACGCAAGGGCCGCCCGCGGGAGTTCTTTAGCACCGTCGCCGCCGGATGTCTCGCGCCATCCATCGAGAACCTCGTAGTCCGGTTTACAGCGATCGAGCTCGCGCACCATCGTCGGAAAGTAATCGAGGCGCTTCTTCCCGCACCGGTAACTCGTGCACATCTTGATCTTGTCGAACGAGTCCAGCACGTCGAGCTTGGTCAAGGCGATCTCGGTAATCCCGTTGAGCTTGATGACGGTCCGTCCGGCGACTCCGTCGAACCAGCCGCACCTGCGGGGGCGGCCGGTTGTCGTACCATACTCGCCGCCGAGCTCTCGAAGCTTCTCTCCGACCCGCCCCTTCTCTTCGGTCGGAAAAGGCCCGTTGCCCACGCGCGTGCAGTACGCCTTGAAGATCCCGATTACCCGATCGATCGACGAGGGCGGGATTCCCACACCCGCGAGGGCCCCTCCGACCGATGCCGAGCTGGAGGTCACGTACGGGTATGTGCCGTGGTCGATGTCGAGAAGGCTCCCCTGGGCCCCCTCGCACAGCACTCTTTTCTCGTTCTCGAGGGCCGACCACACGGTGATGCGCGTGTCCGTGATGAGCGGTTGGATTCTCGCGGCGGAGCGCCGGAGCGTTTCAACCGTTTTCTTGACGGGAATCGCGGGGAGGCCGAGGTGTTTGAGGTGTTTGTTGTTTTCGCGTATTTTCTCGGAGAACAACGCGTCGATCTCGGCCGCGGGTCTGAGAAGGTCGCCCATACGAACACCCCGGCGGCTCACCTTGTCCGCGTACGCCGGACTGATCCCCTTACCCGTCGTCCCGATCGGTGACGACCCGAGACGTCTCTCCATCCCGCGGTCCATCTCGACGTGGTAGGGAAACACCACGTGGGCTTGTTCGCTCACCAGAATGCGGCCGCGAACATCGACCCCCCTCTCGACGACACCGTCGATCTCGCACGCGAGCGCCACGGGATCGATGACCATCCCGCCTCCGAGAATGCACACGACGTGAGGATAGAGGATCCCCGAGGGGACGAGATGAAACGCAAACCGCCTTCCGTCCGCCACCACCGTGTGTCCCGCGTTGGCGCCGCCCTGGTAGCGCGCGACGTAATCGGCGTCCCGCGCGAGAAGGTCGACGATTTTCGCTTTACCTTCGTCACCCCACTGACCGCCGACGACAAGTGTAACCGGCATGGATGTCCCTTCGATCTATATAAGTGCCGACGCGTCCGACGAGTAGGTATCCGGCAAAAAAACAACCGCTCACGCGGGCGGTTCGCCGGACGCAAACTCTGTATTTATACAACCTGCCGGTCGGGAAATCAAGGCAAACGCGGCGATTGCCCGTCGGTCTCGTGGTCTTGGGAAAAGAGGTCTCCGGCGTCCATGTAATCCGGCAGCTCGCTTCGAAAAACTTCTTTTATCTTGCCCCACGTCTGAATCGTCAGCGCGATCGAACAATCGGCGCCGTCAGCGGGGTTGCTATGTTCGACGACCTCCCCGGAGTAGTCGAAGATCCCGTCCCCGTTCTGATCACCCAACTCGAACCCGTTGAGACACCTGTCGTCGTCGGAGTTCATGTAGGCGAGCGTCTTGTCCCAGATCCTGTCGTTCGTGGCAAAATCATCGCCAAAACTGCCGAGCGCGGCGGAGCCGGCCGCCGGTTCCGCCGAGGTGTGACACAGAACACACCTGAACTTCTGATACGTGGGAAGCCTCAACATGAGATCCGGGGTGCTCTCCGCCGGATCGGGAGTCAGAAGCAAAGCGAAGAGCGGTGCCGCGCAGGCCACCAGCGCAAAGAGGCCGATCGCGAGCCTATGCCACGCTTTCTTTGACATGAATGTAACCCTTTAAATTATATACCCGCCACCCGTCGCCGTCAACCTGCGACAGCTATCCCCATTTTCTTCCGCTAAGCCGTACTCCCTTTGACGGCATCGCGGATCTCGCCTTTTGTCAGGGCCTTAGCCACGCTTTCGGCGATCTGAACACCCACACGAACACGGGCCTCCCGTGTTGCGGCCCCCAGGTGCGGGGTAAACACAGTCCGGGGGTGGTCGAACAGCGGATGCCGGCCGGGCGGCTCGTGCTCGAACACATCGAGGGCGAGCCCTCCAATTCTCCCCGTTTCGAGACCCCGAACCAGCGCCTTCTCGTCCACCACTTCCCCACGCGAGCAGTTCACCAGGAGAGCCCCTTCGCGCATCCGGTCGATCTCGCCCTTGGAGATGAGCCCGGTCGTCTCGGACGTCAATGCGACATGGAGGGATACCACATCGCTCGTTCGCAAAAGAAAATCCAGGTCCACGAGATCGACACCCACCGCCCGGGCGGCGTCCGCCGCCACGTAGGGATCCACGGCGATGACCCTCATCGAAAAAACGAGCATTCGCCGGGCCACTTCCCGGCCCACCCGGCCGAATCCGACAAGGCCGAGCGTCTTTCCGTACAGTTCTACCCCGTCCAGGGTGTTTCGATCCCACCGTCCGGCGCGGAGCGATCTGTCGGCTTCCGCGATACGCCTGGCGATGGCGAGGATCATCCCCACGGTGTGTTCCGCGGTCGAAATCGTGTTCGCGTCTGGCACGTTGAGCACGACGATTCCCCGCTTCACGGTCTCCGCGAGGTCGATGTTGTCCACACCGACACCCGAGCGCCCGATGATCTTGAGCCTCTTGCCGGCGGCGATGACGTCCGCGGTGAGCTTCGTCGGACTACGGACGATGACCGCGTCGAAAACCGGCAAGAGCGCGGCGAGATCCGCCGCGCCGAGCGTCCCGACGGTCGTCACCTCGATCTCAGGATACGCGGCGAAAACGTCGAGAGCCGCCTGCTCGGGATGATCCGTCAAGAGCACTTTGTACATACGCCGGATGCTCCTTCTCCTGGACCTACATCTCGTGAAACTCTCTGAACAACGCCTCGACCCCGCGACCGCCCGCGGCTACGAGGCCCATGTCGAGAAGGGTCGATTCGAACGACGAGACCACCGTGAAAATGTCCGATTCGAAGTAGTGGCCGAGGTGGCCGATCCGCACGATCTTCCCCTTTAGCCGCTCTTGCCCGCCGGCGATGCGGATCCCATAGACATCGTACAGGTGTTTGCGGATCTGCTCCGCGTGACCGTCGGGAATGACGATGGCGGTGGTGCAGTTGGCGGGTACCGAGGGGAAAACTTCGAGATCCAACGCCCGCACCGCCGCCCGCACGGCCCTCGCGTTTCGCGCGTGACGTTCGATAACGCTTTCGAGCCCCTCTTCCTTGATCATCTTGAGCGCCTCGTGGAGCCCCATCACGAGTCCGATGGGCGGGGTCCACGGGGAATCGCCTTTTTCATGCGACGCCAGGGCTCGTTTCAAATCGAAATAGTAGGCCGGTTGTCCCGCCCCCTCCATTCGAGCGCGTGCCGCGTCCGAAAGAGAGAGAAACGCGAGACCAGGAGGCGTCATCACGCCTTTCTGCGAACTCCCCACGACGACGTCGAGACCCCAGGCGTCGGTTTCCAGTTTTTCCGCGCAAACGCTGGTGATGCCGTCGACGACGATGAGGGCCCCTTTCGCGTGGGCGATTCGCGCCATCGATTCGACGTCCTGGAGAACGCCCGTCGAGGTCTCCGCGTGCGTCGTAAATACGACTCCCACCCCGGGGTGCGCGCCGAGCGCGCGCGCGAG
>Ga0315287_10001220_pt1 | contig 23492 bp, 15 predicted proteins | sample YL17G11_0_MG_FD_205037 | JGI IMG/M metagenome (GOLD analysis project Ga0315287, IMG submission 205037) | Sediment microbial communities from Yellowstone Lake, YNP, Wyoming, USA - YL17G11_0 | ecosystem: Environmental > Aquatic > Freshwater > Lake > Sediment | place: USA: Wyoming | collected... | reverse complement strand
GCCGAGGTGCGGCCGGAGGTCAGGGCCAAAGCGGCCGGGATCCTGGACGCCTTGAAAAAGATCGAGGCGGAACGGCATCGGCCCGCCTCGGCCCTCCGCAGCTTGACGTTCACCGAGGTCGAGTTTAACGCTTACGTCGTCTGCCGCCTCGACGCCGAGAACGAACCCTTCGTCAAGGCCGCGGAGTTCAAGCTGCTAGCGGACGATCACATCGAAGGGCGGATCACGATCGACCTCGGCGACCGGCAGACCTCCGGCCTGCTCCCGAAGCGCCAGGACCTGTTGTTCGCGGCCGGCATCGAGGCGCGCGACGGCAAGATCAAGATCTCCATGGACAAGCTTTTCCTCGGCACCCAGCCGATCGCGCCGGCCGTCGTCGACGTCATCATCGGCATGCTCTCCCGCCTGCAGGGCGTGGAGCCGACAAGCCTCGGGGACTGGTACGACCTGCCGCCCGGAGTCCGGAAACTCGAATCCCGGGCCGGCCAAGTCGTCGTCTATTACTAAGAAAGGATGGGAAAGGGAGTGCCATGATCCGCATCATCACCGGCAGCAACAAGGGCCGGCGGCTGAAAAGGGTCCCCAGCCCGTCGGTCCGGCCCATGCAGGACAAGGTCAAGGGAGCCCTGTTCAACATCGTCCGGGACCGGCTCAAGGGGAGCGTCTGCTTGGACGGCTTCTCCGGGACGGGCTCGGTCGGCCTCGAAGCCTTGAGCCGGGGCGCCGACCGGGTCGTCTTCGTCGACGAGTTCTATCCTTCGGTGAAAGCCATCCGGTTGAATGTCGCCAAATGCGGGGCGGAAGATAAGGCCGTCATCCTCCATCGGGAGTTCAACCGGGCCGTCATCGACCTGGGCAATAAGGGCATTCGCTTCGACCTCATCTTCCTCGATCCTCCCTACCGGCTCCTCGAAGAGAGGAACCCGCTCAGGGTCATCCGCAAGCGCGGCATTCTCAAGCCGAGCGGCCTCATCGTCCTCCGCCACCACTTCAAGGTCAAACCAAAGCTCGGGGATTTTAAGCTCGAGCGGCGGGTGGCCCTCGGGGACGACATCCTCTGCCTGTTCGTCCCGGCGGTAGGGGAGGCCGGGGGAGAGCCCGGTCCCGGCGGCCCCGGCGCGGTTGCGGAACCGGAGGAAACGGGCTTGCCGGCCTCGCCGCGTTCCCTTAAAATAGGGAGACCCCGGCGAAAGGACACGGAGACCCGACCATGAAAAGATCGGAGAGCAAGGTGGCCCCGTTCTGGAAAGAGACCCCGCTCGTCGACGAGCTCGAGATCTTCACCGAGCTCGCCTCGAAGAAGGGCAGCTCCCTTTTCCTCGGCCGCTATTCCCTCAGCGAGGTCCTGGCCGTCCTCAACAAGAAGGGCTTTCTCAAGGAGGCGCGCAAGCGCTTCCTCTGGCCGCTCGCCTTCGAGATCGATTCTTCCGAATACCCGCTCCAGAGGCTCCGGATCTATCTGCGCGAGCCCGGGCCCGAGACCCTCATCGTCGACGTCAAGGTCAAGGAATCCGAATTCGTCCCCAAGGAGCTTCCCGACGGGCCCGTCCGCCTGCCGCCTCAGAAGGCCATGGCCTTTGAGTGGCTGACTCTTCAGAACCCGCTCATGAAGTTCGGCGGGCAGTTCACGCCCCTGCCCGGCCAGACCCGTCCCGGGCTGAGCATGAGGACGAGCATCATGGACCTGTTCCTCTACCTCGCCCGTCTGACCCATAAGGACTGCCTTCTGGCCTTCCCGGCCTATTTCCACAACGCCGTCCTATTTTCACGTTATTTCCACTTCTGGAACCCCCTCAAGGAGGCGGAGGTCCGGGCCATCCGTCGGGCCTTCAGCCACATGCCCTTCAAGCAGCTGGCCTGGGTCGTCCACCTGAACTGCCTGAGACGCGAGGATGGCACGGTCTACGAATGGGCGGCCGAAGAACAGCTCGCCCCCATGACCCGGCCCCTCAAGGAATACTTCGATTCCCGGCGATACAAGGACATCGTCAAAAGCGGCCGAAAATCCCCCGCCTTTTCCGTCGATTGGACCGAATTCGAGAGGAAATCCAGAGACCTGCCGACGTTTTGCGGCGGCGCCTAGAATCTGCTATAATACCGCGCTCAAGGAGATCGTCCCATGAAGAAAGACGTCCATCCCGAATACCAGGAATGCGCCGTGACCTGCGCGTGCGGCAGCACGTTCATGACGAAGTCCACGAAAAAGGAGATCCGGGTGGAGATCTGCTCCCAGTGCCATCCGTTCTTCACCGGAACGCAGAAGTTCATCGACAGCGCCGGCCGCATCGAGAAGTTCAAGAAAAAATACGGCGATACCAAGAACATCAAGAGTATCGCGAAGCCCAAAAAATCCTCTCGATGATCCAGGAACTCCAGGCGATCGAGGACAAGTACCGCCAGCTGACAGCCGCCCTCTCCGACCCCGCGACCGCCTCCAGTCCCCAGAAAATCCGTGACCTGGCCAAGGAACGGGCGGAGATAGAGCCCGCTTTCCGGAAGTACCAGGAATACAAGCGCGTCCGAAAGGACCGTGAGGAGGCCCGCCACCTCCTGGACGACCCCAAGACCGAGCCGGAGCTCCAGCGCATGGCCGAGGGCGAGGTCGAGGAGCTCGAAAAGCGGGCGCGGGCCATTGCCGAGGAGCTCCGGACCATGCTCCTGCCCAAGGACCCCAACGACGAGAAGAACGTCATCCTCGAGATCCGGGCCGGGGCGGGAGGGGACGAAGCGTCGCTCTTCGCCCAGGACCTTTTCCGGATGTACTCCCGGTTCGCCGAAAAGAAGGGCTGGAAGCTCGATGTCGTGGACACGAGCTTCTCGCCGATCGGCGGTCTCAAGGAGGCCATCGGCAACATCCGAGGCAAGGGCGCCTACTCGATCCTCAAGTACGAGAGCGGCGTCCACCGCGTCCAGCGCGTGCCCAAGACCGAGGCCTCCGGCCGCATCCACACCTCGACGGCGACCGTGGCCGTCCTGCCGGAGGCCGAGGAGATCGACCTCAAGATCGACCCCAAGGACCTCAAGATCGAGGCCTTCGGTTCCTCCGGTCCGGGCGGCCAGAGCGTCAACCGGAATTACACTGCGATCCGCGTCACTCACAAGCCGTCGGGCCTCGTCGTCTCCTGCCAGGATGAAAAGTCCCAGCACCGGAACAAGGAGAGGGCCCTGAGGGTCCTGCGCTCAAGGCTCATGGACATCGCCCAGCGGGAGCAGCAGGCCAAGATCGCCCAGAACCGGCGGTCCCAGGTCGGGACGGGGGAGAGGAGCGAGAAGATCCGGACCTACAACTTTCCCCAATCGCGGATCACCGACCACCGGCTGAACATGAACTTCCATAACATGGAGGGCTTCCTAGACGGGGACCTGGACGACATCCTGGCGAAGCTCGTCCTCCAGGCCCAAGCTCAGGCCCTCGGCGAAACGCCCGGGGACCCGGGCTAGGCCAAGGAAGTTGGAATCTAACAAGACGCTCGCCGACCTCTTCAGGAGCGGAATCGCACTTCTTCAAGACCGGCCCCAGGCCATCCTCGAGGCCAAAGTTCTTCTTCTCCGGGCTGCCGCCCTGACCGAAGAACGATACCTCGCTGCCCCCAACAACCCCTGCTCGCCGAAGGCGGAAGCTTATTTCCGGAGGCTCGTGGAGAAGCGGCTGGGCGGGGTGCCGCTGTCCTATCTGATCGGAGTGAAGGAATTCTGGTCCATCCCGTTCGCGGTGACGCCGTCCGTATTGGTGCCGCGGCCCGAGACCGAGGTCCTGGTCGAGAAGGTCCTCGAGCTTTCGACGCGCGAGAGCGAGTCGATCCTCGACGTCGGGACGGGCAGCGGCTGTATCGCCGTCGCCCTGGCCAAGGAACTGCCCCGGGCCCACATTCAGGCCGTGGACATTTCTGAGAGGGCTCTGCGCGTCGCCCGGCGGAACGCTGCGCTTCACAAGACGAGGCACGTCCAGTTCCACAAGAGCAATCTCTTCTCGGCCTTCCGGGGGACGGGCGTTCGCTTCGACTTCATCGTTTCGAACCCGCCTTACATTTCGCGGGACGAATGGGATGGTCTGCCGCCCGAGGTCCGCGACTTCGAACCGCGGCGGGCTCTTCTCTCGGGAAAGTCCGGGCTGGAGTTGATCGAACGATTGGTGCGTAGGGCCGGGACTTACATGAGACCCGGCGGCTACCTTATCTTCGAGATCGGGGACGGCCAGCGTGACCGGGTCCTATCCCTTTTCGGCAAGCGCTGGACCGAGATCGAGACGGCCTGGGACATGGCCGGCAAACCGCGGGTCATCACCGCCCGAAGGGCCTGAGCCGGGAGCAGCAGGCTAGGTTTTCTCTGCGGCTATCTGTCGACAGGCGTTGTTGTCGAGCCTGGCCTGCCCAGGTTAATTAGCTAGATAACTCAGGGCCTTCGCGTCGAACCAAACGAGAATAGACAAGATGTCCGCCGGAAAGCCCGTGAATTCTCCCCGGAGCAGGCGGACACGGGGCCGTTCCGGCTTGGCATCAACGATGGCCAGGTTGCTGCTGAATTCCGGCTTGAGCCACGTCTTTCCGAAGAGCCGTTTTGCAGGCATTTCGGGGATTTCGGCTGAAACGACAAGTTTGAAGTTCGTGTCCAATGGCCACGATGTCGCGGGGTAAAGGAGATAGTCCACGCCGCTGAAGCCCCGCTCGGGCCATCCCGAGGAATAGCCATAGTCGCGCTCGTCGATGAACATCTTCTGGGAGTAGGCGACCTGAAGCTTGTTGATACCCGGCTTTAGGCGAAGCCTCATCGCGGCGGAACTGAAATCAGCGGCTTTGGATCTCCAGAGACCGACCGGATAAACCTCTCGAGGATCGACCCCCCGGAGGTCCTTGCCCTCCAGGGCGTCCAGCCACTCAGTGTCCGGGGAGTCCTTCAGACCGGCCGCTCGGCGCATCCGTTCAAGGAATCCCTTATAGAACTGACCCTGGAATTTCGACCGGTGGCGGGCGAGCCTCCATAGGCACTCCGATTTTTCGTCCGGATCAGGGGATAATTCGACGGGGAGAGCCTGGCCATCCATGGATGCCGTCAGTGTCTGAATGTCCACGGCCAGGAAATGAACGGCCATTTCGATTTCGGCGCCCTGACTATTGAAAATCTCGTACCGGACCGTGATCCCGACCAGCGCCTCACCCTCCGACAGCTTCGGTTTGAAGCCGGGGAACACTAGCCTGAGATCCTCGCGGAGCAGCTTGACAGCCGCCGAGACCGGCAGGCTTCTGATGCTCCCGCTGAAGAAGCCGTCCACTTTTATGGGAGCCCTGATGTTCGCCAAGGCCGGGCCCATCATTAATCCTGCCAGGGCCAGAGTCAGGAAGATACGTTTCATCTCTTCTCCTCATGACAGTAGCGCCCGCAGCCGAGCAGGTCAAGGCCGATCAGACCACGCCTCTTAAAATGGACCGAGCCGCAGGCCGCTGTCAAGCGCTTGTTGAGGATCGGGGCGTTGACAATTTCTTGGATAAAAGGATAGTATCCGCCCAAAGAAGTAGGAGGAAAAATGCGAAAAGTTCCGGTTCGCCTTGCTTCGTTCGTTGCTTCAGTTTCTATTTCCTTGTTTTTTTTCGTCGGCCTGACTTTCCTTACCTATCCGCAGGGAACTGCGACCCAGAAGAGCCTTCCCAAGCAAGAAGCCGTCCCGAAGCAAGCGCCCGAGACCAAAGCCGACTCCGTCCCGCAGTTTAAAATCGGCTTATTCACCGTCGTCGTCGGGACCGGGAGATCGCCCGCTGATCCAAGGTCTGTCAACCCTGAGACTCGAACGCCGATCGCTCCCCCGGCGATTAAGACCGCCGCCGGTTTTTCCGGTCAGGGGCGCGTGACGATCAGGGGACAGAAAGTGCCCGTCGCGTTCAGCGATATCACTCTGACCCAGGCGGCGAAGGGGCAACCTCCGGTCGCGACTTCGGGGACCGTCAAGGGGACTGCCGGGGCCCCGCTTGAATACGACCTGGATGGTTTCAAGATCAAGCTCGAACGGTCATCCCTCCGGATCACGCCCGATACCTCGACGGCCGTCGTGGGCCTGTCGCTCATCCAGGCCCCGTTCATGGCGCCCGGCCGGGACAATGCCCTGACGTTGTCCTCGGAGTCCTGCGGCATCTCGCCCGAAGGCTCCATCGGCGCGGGTAATTTTCGTGGACCGTGCTCGTTTGTATTGCGGGATTCGGTCTATCGGCTGAATATCCCCGCGGACGCCTTGCAGACGGTCAGGCTGGGGACGAGCGCGCAGAGCCTCATGGGACGGCCGACTCCGGCACGGGGATGCGTCCTCAACGGGGTTTCCTCGTCCGAAGGGACGGAGCTCTTCGCGTTCCAAGGGACCATCTCCCCGGGCGGAAAGGCCGCCGATTTCACGCTGGTCCTGCTGACACCGCCCGTCTTCAGGGTCCCCGAGCCCGATTACGAGCTGAACCTGCGCGCCGGGACCATAAGCTACCGTCACGGGGCCGATGGCGTTATCGCCTGCAAGGGCGAGTTCGACGCCGACATCAAGTTCCCGCCGGCCGTGAAACGGCTGGACCTTCAAAGACTCGAACTCCGGAATCTGAAGCTCAAGACGGATGGGACCGGCGCCCTGTTCAACACCGTCACCATCCCCACCCAGCTGAGGGCGGGATTCGGGGCCGGTGTCGAACCCGCCGACGCCATCTTCCTCATCGAGCCTTTTCCGGACGCCGTCTGGGTTTATTTCCCGAAATGGCAGTCGCCGGATCCCCATTCGAGCTATCCCTCCGAAAAACAGGGTTGCGCGGCCTTGCTCCGATTTCTGGATACCCCTGCGTCCGGGAGCCGGCCGCCCCGAAACGCCCCAGAGAACAACGTCCTCAAACGCCCCGGGGCCACGATCCTCCAGGGGACCTTGTATTTCAAGTCGATTCAGGCCACTTTCAAGCCTCCCCAGGCCGCCCAACCCGCCCAGTCACCCGCGGCGGAATTCAACCTCAAAACCCATTTCTGGGGCGGAGTCACGCTGACCCCCTGGGGGATCACGGGAACGGTGACCAGCTCGGGCAGCTCCTTCGTGCCGTCCCACCTTCCGGTCGACGAATGTTCCCGGCCGTCGGGGGCGTCCAGGCCGGCGTGGAGGCAGATCCTCGAAGCTGGCGCCCGCAGGCCGCCGGAACCCGCCGAGCGGTTCCGGCTGGCCGGGCTCCGTGTCCTCGAAATGCGAGTCGAGAACCTGGGCCTCTGCGGGAACGAGCTGCCGAAGAACGGGGCTTCGATGCGCTACACCCTCCATTTCCCGTTTCCCTCCTTCATCGACCTCGAGTTTGCGGACGAGTCGCTCGATGCCCGGGGCCTTTTCGCCTCGGCCGAAGGGCCGATCGCCGCGAAGTCCTGGGCGTTCCCGGCGAACCCCACCCGCGACGACCTCAACGCCGCGTTGGCCGGAGAGCTCAAGAAAAACACCGAGGAGACCCTGATCCCGGATACATACATCCTTTGGGCATGGCGGCTGCCGGTGAGCTTCGTCGACCGCGGCGTGACCATTCGATACGCGCGAACTGGGCTTTCGGCCGGCGTCAGTGTCGCGATGAAGCCGTTCGACCCGGCCGAAAAGGAGATCATGAGCAGCGAGATCTGGCTCCGGCCCCTGTTCTCCCGGAACTCCGGGGTCAAGTCCGGCGTCCGTTTCGCCGCCCGGCTCGACCCCGAGGGCGGTTTCGCAGTGACGGACTGGGACATGGAGCCGTTGACTTTCGGCAAACTGTACGCCAGCCCCGGGACGGAGAAGACCGTGGGCTTCGAATGCCGGCTCGGTCCGGTTTTGGAGCGGGGGATAACACTCGTTGATCCGGCCACCAACGCGGCGACGCGGCCGGCAGACTTCAGCTGGGAGGGGTCCCTCGTTTTCCCGTTCTTCGGCGCCCGGAAAGTGAGCTTCCTCGTCAAGGACCTCGAGCCCGACATGCCCGCCCCCATCGCCGAGATGTCCGCCCGGGACCAGGCGCAGACCCTGACCGCGACCGTCCGGGACCTGCGCTACTCGAAGACGTCCTATCCGTTCCGGAGCACGGACGCGACCGGTGTGTGGAGCGGCACGGATTTTCAGGACGATTTCACCTATTTCTCCTCCTTCACCTGCGCGGCGATACATCTGCCGCCGTCGGAAAGAAAGGACGTAGAGATCCCGCTTCACTCGACCACCGACGGCTGCGGCGGGACGAGATCGGCCCGCCACATGCTCAAGGACGCGGTTTTCAGCGACAGGATCATCGACCTCATCTGCTACGATCCCGGGGCCCGGGCGGCCCGCGGGCTGCCCGACACCTGCGGCTTGCCCTTTTGGCAGGGGACCTACGAGGTTTCGACCGGACAGCCGAGCGCCGAAAAGGTCACCTTCACGGCCACCAACGCCAAATGGTACCCCGATGTCCTCCCGGTCAGCTTGAAGTTCAACAGTTCGGACGCCGTGCTGAGCTCCGACGACGTGGACAACCCCCACAAGACATTCATCAACATCCCGGGCGCGGGGCTCAAACAGGACGAACGGGGCGCGCTGGTCGGGTCCTTCGGGGCGACGATGACGTCTTTGGCCAGTTCCCTGCCCTACGAAGGCGAATTCCGCTTCTACCTGGACCCCAATTGCGGCTATTTTTATCTTTTGAGCGGGGGCTCCTTCACTTATTACGCGCGGTTCAGCGGGGAGGTCTTCATCGTCCATGCCCCCTACCGGCTCGTGAAGCAACCTCCGGATTTCATCGGAGTGACGCGTCTGCTCGAGACCCTGAGCAGCCGGGCGCTGTTCTTGGACATCGGCGAGTTCGAGAAAAAAACGGGGTTAAGCCAAATCACGGACGACAACACCGTTATTTCCGGCTTTTTCCAGGCCGGGAACGCCTCCAAGACCTTCGGCTTCGATGGGCTCTCCGTGGATCTGGCCCTCGGCGCGGGCACGTATATCTTCCAGTTCAGGGCCCCTTCGGGGAGCACGAGCTACTGTTTCGGGACGTTCCAGAACGGAATAGCGCTGGCGTCGTTTCTCCTGGCCTCGGCCGAGGCGAACATCAGCCTGGCCCAGGGACCCGTCATTACCGGGTCGCTCGCCAGCCTGGAAGAATTTTTCGGCCAGGCCGAGCTCGAAGCCAGCGGGATGTTTCTGCTATGTGCATGCGCCAGTATCGACCTGGCCCATCTCGAACTTATCGCCCGGGGGGACGCCACGTTCTCGACCAAGTCGGGGCTCCATTTCTCCGGCAGGCTTAGGCCCCAATGGGGCCTGGGCGGCTGCAGCCCGTGTCGATAGAAGCGGAGGCGGGACGCGGCTTGACAAAGGGAGAGCATTCCCATAAATTCAGACTCACAAGATACCGCATGAAAGCGGACGGATCTTTCACTAGGAGGAAACGATGAAGCGTCATAACAGCCGGCCGTGGCTCTTTCTCATGTCCTTCGTTCTGGTGCTCCTAAGCGTGTCCGCATCCCCCCAGGGAACGGGTCAGGCCGTGAGTTTTGAAGAGATCAAGAAGACGAACGTGAACCTGGAGGTCGTTGGCTTCGATTTCGCCTCTGGCCTCCGGGCCGACGCCGCCGGCAAGCCGAACTGGAACGGCGTCGAGATGGTGAACGCTCAATGGCAAGGCAGCGGATTCCTCGTCCAGAGCGACGGGACCATCGTGACGAACTATCACGTCGCCCGCAAAGCGCTGGGCGGCCGGGCCGTCTTTGAAGACGGGTCCGCCTTTGACATCATCCAGATCAAAGCCTACGACCCCGTTAACGACGTCGCCGTCCTGAAGCTCAAGGCCCAAAAAACATTCCCCACGGTCACGCTCGGGAATTCCGATACCGTCAACGTCATGGACAGGGTCCTCGCGGTCGGAAACGCCCTCGGTCAGCACATGGCCGTCACGGAAGGGATGATCAACCAGGTCTTCGTCAACGACAACAACGTCCGCTACCAGATACGGCATTCGGCCACGATCGCGCCCGGAAACAGCGGCGGCGCCCTCTACAGGGGAACCGAGGTCGTCGGCATCAACGTGGCGATGATCCCGGGCTACTCGATCTACTATTCCATTCCCATCAACATCGCCAAACCCTTGCTCGATCCCAAGTACCCCTGGATCCCTCTGGCTCAAGTGTTCCCGGCCGACCTTGAGGCCATCCTCAAGAAGACCAAGCAGATCTTCACCCAGAACGGCCAGGTGCCGGCCGCCACCAAGCAGGCGCCCGGCACACAAGGATTCGCCCTCGATGTCTTTCCGCTCGAAGACATCATGTTCATCGTCCAATCCCCGGGGAGAAACCTGGCGCTCGCGGCCACCTCGCCTGCGGATAACAAGACCATCGGCCTGGGCGACCTTGCCGTTCCCGACACCGAGATCCTGATCATCAATAACGCGGATCTGGCCAAGGTCGGCATCTACGTCATGAACTATGACAAAAAGCCGGCCAATTTCGCCCTGACGGCCTATGTGATCCAGTGGTAGAGGTTTTTGAGCCGGAAGCGGATGATCTCTGCAACCAACGGAAGCGGCTTTGAGTTTGATAAGGTGCCTGACATAAGGCCATGAAGGAGGACAGCATGTTCAATCGGCAAAAAGATATGGTGAAACCGGGGATCTTATTCCTGGCCTTGGCGCTCACCCTGGGCCTGGCCGCCCAGGAAGAGAAACGCCTCCCCCCGAAACTCGACCCGGCCGCCGCCCAGCTCGTCTTCGACTCGGGCCGGTTCCAATCGCGTATCAGCGGCCCGAAGGGAATCGGCGTCCTGGCGAGCGACCTCTCTCTCTACGGGATGGGCGGGCAGGCCATGGGTTTCGCCGCCAAATCCGAAGAGGCCAAGACGTTCCTCATCGGGTCGTTCTACTCCGAGTGCATAGCCTACGTCCGGGGGGGCAAGCCGGAGCTGGCCCTCGACCGTCTCAAGGCGATCGAGAAAGAGTTCATCACCATGGGCGTGACCAACTCGGTCTACGGCTTCGTCAGCAAGATCGAGAACGCCATTACGACCAAGAAATACGAGCCGGCCGTCCTGCTGGATTTCTTCGCCCTGTTCCAACCGGTCTATGAGGAATTCCTCAAGTCGAAGGGCCAGGACCGTCTGACCCTTTTTCAGGCCGGTTCATGGCTCATGGACATGGGCCTGGCCGCCGCCGCCCAGGACAAGACCCTGCTCAAACAGCCGCAGGTCCTGAACTACTTCATCGCCGAGATGAAACGGATGGACGCTCCCAAGGGAGTCCAGGACTCGCTGGCCGAGATCTCCGCCATCTCCGCGAAAAAAGAGATCGCCGACCGCGACGCGGCCCAGGTCCTGAAACTCATCAAGAAGATCCAGTCCGTCCTCGGCTGACGCTCCCGAACGCCGGCCGAAGGAGGTCGACCATGTTGACCCGGAAAGCGGCGTTCGGCCTGCTCCTGCTCGGTTTCCTGGCGCCGCTCTCCGGCTTCGGCCAGGACGAGCGCTCGCGGCTGGATTTCTGGAAAGCCAACTACGGCGAGCTCCGCCCCGAGGACGACGCCCGGGCCGCGAAAGCCTATGAGATCTTCGGCCGGGTGATCAACGCCGCCGGGAAGCGGGCGGGTGTCGTCCCGAACCTCTTCATCGTGAAGAGCGCGGGCGCGGCCGTTCCCCTGGCCATCGCCCTTCCCGACGGCGGCATCGTCATCTCCCGGCAGGTCCTCGACATCTGTTACAAAGAGCCGGAGAAGGGGGACGACCGCCTGGCTTTCATCCTGGCCCACGAGATCGCCCATCAGCTCAAGGACGATTTTTGGCACTTGAGGTTCTTCCAGGCCGTCGAGCTCTCCCAGAAGGCCAAATCCGGAGACGCCGCGGTCATCGAAGAGGTCAGGAAGATCGCCAACCACTCCCAGGAGCCCCTCCTCAAAGAGATGCAGTGCGACGAATACGGGATCGTGTACGCCTCGATGGCCGGATTCGATACCCGGGCCATAGTCATGGAAGACGACAAAGTCAACTTCTTTAGGTACTTCGCCGCCGCGCTCGACCCGGGAAATATCAGAGGGGAGGCGCGGGACGCCGAGCATCCCTCGCCCGACGCCCGGGCCGCGGCGGTCAAGGCCCGGCTCGTCCAGGTCCTCGACGTCGTGGACCTTTTCGACCTCGGCCTCCTCTTTTATCGAACAGGCGATTTCGAGACCGCCTCGCGTCTTTTCTCCGAATTCCTGCGCTTTTATCCCGGCCGGGAGGTCTATCACGATCTCGGCGCTAGCCACCATCAGACCGCCTTGAAGTGCTACCGGGAATGGAAAGGAAAGGACAAGGACTTCCTATTCAAGCTTTCCCTGACGGTCGAATCCGAAACCCGGGCCCGGCAGATCACCTTGAGAAACGAGCTCAAGCCCGATTGGGAAGCGAGGTTCAAGGAGGAGATCGCGAAAGCCATCGAGTTTTACCGGACGGCGATGGGCCAGGACCCGTCCTTCTGGCCGTCGGCCAATAACCTCGGATGCGCTCTCCTACTTCAGGAGAGCCCCTACGAGGCCGTGGCGGTCCTTCAGAAAGCTCTTCAAAGCTTACCCGATTCGTCCCTTGCCCTCAGTAATCTGGGGGCCGCTTTTTACCTGGCAGAAAACCCGCAAAAAGCCAAAGAGAAGCTCCTGGCGGCCCTGAAGATCTCACCGGCGTACGAACCCGCCCTCTACAATCTGGGCCTCGTCGCCTCTCTCGAAAACGACCAGGCCGGGGCGAGAAAATATTGGGACGCCTACCTCCAGATCGATCCGGACAGCCTTTGGGCCGGGCGCATCCTCGCCAAGCTTTCTCCCGGCCAAGCTCCTAAGCCGCCCGAAGCGAAAGCCGAGTCCGCCCCGGAAGCCCTTTCAGGGCTGACGATAGGGGACTATACGGACGTCATTCCGGCGGATTGGGGTACCCCGGTCAGAAAAAAAGAATTCCTTGGGGGCGAAAATCCTGTCACGATGTCGGTCTTTGCCAACGGCATCATGGTCGTATCGCGAGAGGATGAGATCACCCGGCTGTCCGTGTCGCCTCCTTTCCCGGGAGGGACCGCCAAAGGCATCGCGCTCGGGTCCGGACAGAAAGACCTCGTGGCCAAATATGGAAAGCCGTCCGGCACCTGCCTTTCGAGCGGGGGAGAGGCCTGGGTCTATTCCAGACTGGGGATCGCGTTCGACATCAGGGACGGGAAAGTCGTTTCCTGGATCCTTTTCAAACCCGCCTAGCGCCAGCTCCCGATCATGATGAAGGATGCCCAGTAGAAAGGGTGGGAATATTCCGCCGAGCGGATGAGCGCGATCTGGCCGGCCCGGAGCGCGTCGAGCTTGTCCTTTTTCTTGATCATGAGCGCGTCGTAGAACGTGAGGGCGAAGATCCGCGTCGAATTGTCCTCGACTTCCCAGAGGGTGGCGACTAGCGTCGGCGCGCCGGCCATGGCAAAAGCCTCGGCCAAAGTGATCAGCTCGGACCCGCTCCCGGACCTCGTGGCTTCCTTGGCCGTCTGGCAGGCGGACAAAAAGACCAGGGAGTTCTTTTCCCGGAGCGCCGTGTATCCAGCCACCTCCAGAAGCGTGAGCTCCTGGGCTTCCTTCGACGCGCCGGCGAAGAGCAAGTAGGAATCGAGCGGGTTTGTTTCGAGGACGCCGTGGGTCGCCAAATGGAGGATGTTGACGTCCTTGGCCTGCCTGAGGAAAGCGTCTTTGGTGGCTTCCCCTGCGGTGAAGACCTTGGTGTCGGCTTGGAAGAACTTCTCCCGGAGGGTCCGCATTTCCTCGGTCGCGGCGGGCAGACTGCCGTCGGGGTTGCCGAATGCCATGAAAGTCTTGTTACCCCGGGATTCGTTCTTGAGGATGTCGGCGAATGTCGCCGACGTCGTGTAGCAAAGCCTCTTCCGTTCGATCAGGTATTCGGGCTTGCCCCCCGTCTCCTTCACCAGGGCCTGGAACGGCACGTAATAAAGGATGCCGAACGGGACGACCACGACGGTCTCGTATTTCTCGATGATGTCGTCGACCGGCGCGACGAGGACCTGATAGAGCTGTTTGGCCAGCGGTAGGAGCCTCTCGGTCCCGCCGGACGGCGGCTCCTGGCACTGGCGGAGGAAACGGTTGACCAGGGTGTTGAGCTCCGGCTCGGCGATGGCCGTCGAGCGGGCCAGGAAGAAATCCTTGCCGATGCAGAATACGTAGAGCTCTTCCGGCGAGATGAAGTATTCCAGGAAGACGGCCCCGACCGGGATCTGGCGCTGGACATCGCCCAGTTCGGCCGGCTTGATCGAGAGGGCATCGTACATCTTCCGGTTTTGGAACTTAAGCTTCATCATCCACTGGTTGAACTCGCCCTCCGTCGAGGCCAGGGTCCTCGTCAGGATCTCCAATTTTTTGGGGTCCTGGGCTTCCGCGGGTTTTTTTCTCTCCTCCCGGAGCTCGCTTTCGAGCGCTTCTTTCTTCGCCTCCGTCTTGTCGACGGAAAGAAGTGTCTGCTTCAGGTCGACGTCGGAGGTCGCGGGTTTCGCGTCGCCGAAGGCGTCCTTGACGATCTTGGACTTGCTCTCCTCGATGAAACGGAAAGCTTCTTCGGCCCGGCCGGCTTTCATGAGCAGTCCGATCAGCCGCTTATAGACGTCCGTCTGCTTCTCCTGCTCCCCGAAGTCCTTGAGAAGCTTCTCGCTGCTGATCCTGTTCCTGATGCCCTTGAGGGTCTCGGCGGCCTTTTGATAATATTCGACGGCCTTCGGGGCCTCCCCTTTGGCCTCGTAGACCTTCCCCGCGGCGAGCTCATAGAGCCACTGCTCCGATCGTGCCCCGAAAAATTCCGCGAGCTCCCGCGCTTTGAGCTGGCAGTCGAGGGCCTGGTCGTATTCCTTGAGTCCGAAGAGAGTTTCTCCCTTTTCGTTGAGTCCCTGCATCTCCAGGTACTTGTCCTTGGACTCTCTGACGATCCTCAAGGCCTCTTCATGGCGCCCGAGGGCTTCCCTGTATTTCCCCTGGCGGGAGTAAACGACGGCGATGTTGGCCGCGGCTACCCCTTCCATCAGCCGGTAGCCGATAAGTTTCGCGAGGCTCTGAGAATCCTCGAAATAGCCCATGGCTTTTTCGTAATCCTTCGTTGTCTCTAAGTTGAGAAGGCCGAGATTGTTCAGGGCGTTGGCCCGTTCGGACCTCTCCCCGAGGGCGACCGCCGTATCCAGGTAGCGCTGGAGGTATCGCCGGGCGTTCTCGACATCCCCGAGCGAATCATAGATCGATCCGAGTCCCGAATAGGCCGAAAGGGCCGTCCCTCTGATGGCGTATTTTTGGGCGATCGCCAGGGCCTTCTGGTAAGATTCGATGGCCCTCGAATAATCTCCCTGCCGAACATAGGCGGAGGCGAATTTTGAGAGGACGGACGCCTCCCCGTGGGGATAATGGAGTTTCTGGTGGACGGCGAGCGCCCTCGAATAGCATTCCAGCTCGCCGCTGGGATCGCCGAGCCTGAATTTGAGACTCCCGATCTCGGGGAGAGCGACAAGGGCTTCGTTCAGCAGGTCGTTCGTCCTGTGCCACAGTTCCTGGGCCCCGGTCCAATATTCCAGGGCTTTTTCATGATCCCCGAGGCCCGAGTAATACCCCGCCAGGCTGGCCAGGCAGGTGGCTTTCACGCCCTCGACATTGAGGCTGTCCGCGGCCTGTAAGGCCCGGGTGTAGGAGCGGAGAGCGTCCTCGTGTTTGAACATCCTGGCAAAGCTCCAGCCGATCCTGAGAAGCGTGTTCATCTCCCCGCGCTTGGCGTCCAGTTCCCGGTACAGGCCGAGGGCTCGCTCGCCGCACGCGACGGACATTTCGAACTGGGCCCTGTCGAAAAATTCGATGGCCAAGTCATATTGTTTTTTCGCTTCCCGGCCCTTCCGGGCGAGCTCCAATTTTGCGGAAACGACGTCCGGATCGGCCCCCAGGGCCTGGGCCCGCCCGAAATTGGAGATGGCGTCGTCGTAAGCTTCCCAATACAGGGAATCCTCGCCCAGCATGATCGTCGCGGCGGGGTCGTCGGGATCTTGCCCGAGGGCCAGATGGGCCTCGCCGTAGAGAATCCAGGCCTTCAGGTCCGGTTTGGGGTCCAACCGGTAGGCCTCTTCGAGAAAAGCGTTCCCGTCCAGGTATTTCCCCTGGCGGATGAGGCACTGGCCGAATTTCATCCCGGCCCGGGCGGCATCCTTGGGCGACTTGAGCGCCTCCTTCAGATGGACGATCGCCCGGTCGTAATCGGAGAGGTTGAAAAGGGCGCTAGCGAGCCGCAGCCGGGCTTCGTTGTCTCCCGGCTCCGCCCGCAGCCTGGCCTGGGTTTCGAGAATGCATTCGATGTCGACGAGCCGATTGCGGGCGCTGCTGTACCCGTTATCGATCTCCAGTGTACGGCGGAAATACATTGCGGCATTGTCATAATCCCCCTTCAGGGCGTGGGCCAGGCCGAGCCTGTAATTGGCGTCGACATAGCCAGGGCTGATCTTAACCGCTCTTTCATATTGGATGATGGCGAGATCTTGATCGTTGAGGCTGCTGTGGACCGACCCGAGGATGTTGTAGCCCCAGGAGTTCTCCGGGTCCCGGGCCAGCCCTTTTTCCGCCCATTGGATGGCCGTGCGAAAATCCTTCTTCTCCGCGTAACACCGGGCGATTTGGAAACAGCTGTCGGCGTCGTTGAGCTCGGTGATGAGGATCTGCTGATAGGTTTCGATGGCCTCGTCGTAAAACGAGGAATCAAACATGGAAGACGCCATGTCGCGGCGGATCTTCTTCTCGCTCTCCCGGTCCTGGATCGTCCGGCACAGATCGAGGGCCGTTTTCCAGGATGCCCGGGCCATGTCGAATTCGCCTTTTTGCCAATCGTCCAGCGCCCAGTCCTCCTGCTGACGGGCCCGTCGCCGGACGGCGGTTTTGCCTATGCGCTGCCAGATATCGGCGTCTTTGGGGGCCATGTCCAGGGCCTTGTTGTATCGGACGATGGCCTCGTCGTAGCTGCCGTAGTCATAATCGATATCGCCGATGGCTTTGAACGCCGAAACGTTGGGCCCCTGCTGCGCCAGGATCTCGTTCTGCCGAACGAAATCCAGCCATTTTTTGATGTCCGTGTCCTGGGGGAACCGGGCGGCCAGGGGTTCGAGGACATTCCGGGCCTCCGTGAAGTGGTCGAGAGTCGCGTGGGAGTAGCCGAGATAACGGGCCAGCTCCACGGTGTCGTCCCCGAGGTCCCGCGCTTTCAGGAATTGTTCGAGCGCTTTGGCATAGAGCCGGAGCTGGTAATACTCGAGGCCGAGGGCGTGGCGCGTGGTCACGTCCTTGTCGTCTTCCTCGAGCATTTTCTGGTGTTCAAGGACAAGGCTCACGGTTTTGATCTTCTTTTTCGCCTCCTCGCTCTCGGGATCGACGGCGATCGCTTTGTTGTATTCGGCCAGCGCCTCATGGAACCGGGCCTCCGTGAGCGCGGTATTTCCCAGAGCGATGATGGGCTCGGCCCGTCGCCGTTTTTTCTCGCCTTCTCCCGACGGCGTTCCGGTGTAAGCCCAATTAGCGTAGGCGTTGATAAGAGGCCAATCGTAACCGATATGCCGGCCCGGAAACCCGGCCATGTTTTCGACGAATTGTTCGACATGCCGGCGCGTCGTGGCAGGGAAGGCTTCCCGCATGGTCCGGCCGCCGAATAGGCCGCCTTTGATCTTGTCGGTCAGGAACCTTTCGGCGATCACGGAGGGGGAGGCGGCGAGGATTTCGCGCAGCATTCTGTCGTAGATGGCATCGGCCGCTTTCGGCGAAGGATCCCTGATCAAGTCTGCAAGCTTGTAGATAGGCGTCTGCTTGGCGAGATCGAGGAGGACGATGTCCAAAAGGGCGATCCGGCCGAGGTCGGAATCCCCGACGGCCGCGGGGATGTTCGCATCGACTGCGCAGTAGTCCCGAGGCTGGATATCTTCGTAAACCACCGTGAGCATGACAACGGAACTGCCGTTCGCCACAGACTGAACGACGCCTTTGGCGAAGCAGATATCCCAGCCGATGTCGGCCTCGTTTTCACCCCGGTTCGGGCGGATGACGCAGGGGCTTCCGGGGATGACGTTCTCGCCCTTGCCGCGGTTGATGACGAGGGTGGACTGGTCGGGGGAAACGGAGAGCACGCGGGCCGCGATGGTCGTTCGTTCGGCCGCGGCGGCGGGAAGGAACTGGGGAACCAGGCCGACGACCAAAGCAGCCAGTGCGCCGATTCGAAGGCAAGCTCGGAGCTTCTTCACGGTGTGACCTCGGGCTATCATATGCCAAGGCCCAGGCCGAATCAAGAAAGGTCCGGCAGCCGCATTCTTGACACCCGCTCGAGGACGGCGATATGGTCAATCCTGCATAAGAACCCCAGAAAGTTCATTTTTCATTTTCCACCAGTCTCCGGGGGCACGGTCCGGTATATCCGAGCCTGCCTGGTTGTTCAGCGATGGCAGGATCCCGGAACTGCTTGCCGCTATGCCCTCCCCCCAGCGATCGATCGCAACCGCATCAAACGTGCCCCCGCTTGGCAACATATGGCCCATTAATTGCTAGGCGCGAGAGCAAAGATTGACAACTCCAAAGCCGGGCCTTCAGCCGAAAATCAATGTCAGCGAAATTTATTTATTTTTTAAAACTATGTCCGACAACTGCAATCGCCAGACGTCGCCGCCGGTGCCCGCATAAAGATCCGGCCCACTCGCCGCAAGACAGCCAACCCCAGCATGCTCGGGCCATCCGGAGTTAAGAATAGTCCAATTGGTACCGTTGTTTTCGGATAGAAAGACGCCTTCGGTGGTACAAGCGAAGAGATTCGTCCCGCTGAGCATGACGCAAGAGATCGCCCTTTCCTCAGGCAATCCCGAGTTGATAGAAGTCCAGTTAGCGGCGTTGTTCGTGGACAGGAATACGCCTTTCGCGGTGCCGGCGAAGAGATTGGACCCGCCCCATGCAAAATGGGTCTGGTGATAAAACCTGTCAAGTAGGGCAAATCGCACCGGCCAGTCGGATTCCAATTCCTTCCAACTCGCGCCATCATCGACGGACAGAAAAAGAAGCCCAAAAAAATTGCAGGCGAGAAGATTCGTTCCGTTGTTCACTAGACTCTCGATCTGTGTCACCATCGGCAATCCGGAGTTAGTCCAGCTGGCCCCTTTGTTCGCGGAGCGGAAGACGCCAGATGAAGTGCCGGCGAAGATCGTTATGCCGCTTTCCAGAAGACAATCGACGGAGCCGGTTAGTCCGGAGTCCACGGCTATCCAGTTGGCGCCGTTGTCCGTAGATATGAAAACGCCTTTGAAGGAGGTGCCGGCGAAGAGGTTTTTCCCGCTTACCATAAGACAGTTGATCTGAGTGTTTATCAAAGCAGAGCTGGAAGCTGTCCAATTAGCGCCGTTGTCCGCGGAAAGAAAGACGCCGACGTCGGTGCCGGCGAAAAGGTTCGTCCCGCTTGCTGCGAGACATCGAATATAGGTAGCCGTCAAACCCGCGTTGACCGCCGTCCAACTGGCACCGCTATGAGGCGACCGAAAGATCCCGTTTGACGTGCCGGCGAAGAGATTCGTGCCGTTCACGGCAAGGCAATTGAACTTCATGCTTGTCAACCCTGAGCTGACGGCCGTCCACCTGGCGCCGTTATCCGTGGATAGGAAAACGCCTTTATAGGTCCCGGCGAAAAGGTTTTTTCCATACACAACAAGATCATGGATGAGAATGTTCTCGGGCAATCCGGAGTTAGCTGCCGTCCAGTTAGCGGCGTTGTTCGTGGACAGGAATACGCCTTTCGCGGTGCCGGCGAAGAGATTCGTACCGTTCATGGCAAAGCCATAAACATCAGAGTCCTCGGGTAACCCGGAATTGACCGCTTTCCAACTGGCGCCGTTGTTTGTGGACAGGAATACGCCTTTATCAGTGCCGGCGAAGAGGTTTTCCCCGCTCACGATGAGACAGTGGATGATGCGGATCTTGCCGGTTGTCAAGCCCGAGTTAACGGCCGTCCACTTGGCGCCGTTATCCGTGGAAAGGAAAACCCCCCAGCGGGTGCCGGCGAAGATGTTTTTCCCGCTCACCATAAGACAGGAGATCCCAGTGTTTATAAAAACCGAGCTGGTAGCTGTCCAATTCGCGCCGTTGTTTGTGGACAGGAATACGCCTTTATCAGTGCCGGCAAAGAGGTTTTCTCCGCTCACGATGAGACAGTGGATGGCACGGGTTGTCAAGCCCGAGTTAACGGCGGCCGTCCACCTGGCGCCGTTATCCGTGGAAAGGAAAACCCCCCAGCGGGTGCCGGCGAAGATATGAGTTTCGCTTATCGCAAGAGCATAAACGCTTCCACCCTCGAGCCCGCCTGTCTTGACCCATTGTCCGGCAGAGGAATGGGCGAAGAAGAGCAAGATCCCCAAGCCTACATGAAAAACAGTTGTGGAACGTTTCATGGAGGGCACCTCCCCTTTCTCATTTTTCAACCATCTTCTTTTGTACGGAATATAGTTTAGCCGGAAATCTATGTCAAGCTATCCATAAGCATTGTAAAAGCAAAGCCGAAGCCTGCCGGCCGCTGTCAAGAGCATGTTGGGCGTGAGGACTACTTTAACTGACAGGTTCTTGACACCCGTTCGAGGACGGCGATATAGTCATTCGCGTATGAGAACCCCATCCCGTTTTTGGTCCGCCAATTAACCGCAGAACCGCGTCAGGAGGAGTCCGTGAAAACTAGGAATGCGATCATCCGCCGCTGTCTGCTGACGTCCATCATTTTCTTGTTATCTGGATATGCCTCAGGTGATAGGCTGTCCGGTCCGGGCGCCGGAAAAGAGTCCCCTCAAGAAGCAGCGATGACGCCGCGCGTTCCGGCCGGATTCAGCCCTGCTCCGAACACGACCCCCGAGCCCTATACCAACACCGGTTGGGCCAAGGAGGTCATCCACGAGAAAACCGGCATCGCCATGGTGTTCATTCCCGCTGGCGAATTCTGGATGGGATCAGTGGCCTCCGAAGCATTGAAGGCCGGTGAGATCCCGAACGTCAGCGAGATCCCGAAGCACGTGGTCCGGATACTGAAGCCGTATTACATGGGAAAGTATGAGCTGGCAAACGCCGAGTTCCGGAGGCACCGGCCCGAACATTCCAGCGGCAAGAAGATCGACGGGAAGACCGATCTGGACGGGGACCTACAGCCGGCTGTCCGTGTCTCCTGGGACGATGCCAACGCCTTTGCGGATTGGGCGGGATTGCGTCTGCCGACGGAAGCGGAATGGGAACATGCGTGCCGGGCCGGGACCGGGACCCGGTATTCGTTCGGCGACAAGAATTCTAAACTGGGAAACCATGCCTGGTTCAACGGCAACAGCGGCCGAACGCGGCGGAGCCACCCCGTGGGCGAGAAGAAGCCGAACCCCTGGGGCCTTTACGATATCCACGGGAACGTCTGGGAATGGTGCACGGATTGGTATTACGAGATGTTCTACGCCGATTTCACCATCGACCATCCGAACGTCATCCCGGTCGACCCGACAGGGCCCGCCACAGGCACCCGCCGCGTGAAGCGGGGCGGGTCCTGGGCCGTCTTCCCTGTGGATTGCAGGTCCGCCGCCCGTTACTCCGGCGATCCCACGTCCGCGATTGACGAGACCTGTGGCATCCGTCTCGCTTTCACCCTTGACAGACCGGCTGAGCGCTAGAGAGGCGTCCTAGAGATCCGTCTGAAGAGCCGAGGAGGTCAAACATGCCGGCCCGTTCCGAGAGGATCATCCTGGTTCCCGACGAAGGCGGCCAGCCCGTCCGGATCATGGAGTTTCCCTTCTGGTGGGACCGCGGCGCGTTCATCGAGAATTACCGGTCGCGGGAGATCGACCCCGGAAATCCCATCGACGCGAATTTCGCCTGGCTTCTGAGCGCCGGAGAAGCCATCGCTTGGAACGAAAAGTGCAAGAAGGAGTTTTCCAGGGGGCCCGACGGCGGCAACCCGATAGTGCTTGAGAACATGCGTCGATGGGAAGCTGCGCTGGCCCAGGTCGGCTGGGTCATCGTCGAATCCTGCGAATGGGAGTCGGGCCTGGATTGACCGCCCCGCCGACCGGGCCCTTACGAGGGCCGCTTTCCGAAGGCCGTGAGATCGACCGAATGGGTGATGACATCGACCGCGGTCTTTATCCCCGTAAAAAGAACGATTACGAAAAGGCTGGTATTTGCAGAAAAGGCGGAGCCTACGGCGCCGATCAACCCGCCAAGGATGATCGTCAAGTGCATCGGAACGATCCGGACGTAAGGCGCGAACATCAAACGGCCGAGATTGGGGATTTCTTGGCCTTTTTCATTCCTTGATCTGACGAATTCGATAAGATAGCTTACAAAAAACGTCCCTGCCGAATAGAAGAGATACCCTTTCCCCGGCCCGTCGGAAGCCGTGCCGGCGAAGATCGAGAACCCGCCGAGGAAGATCGCATAGACGAAGTGGAAGAACCCATAGTGAAAAAGAAAGAATAAGGCGGTGGAAACCTTCGCGCCCTTCGTCGGTAAGACCGGCTTGTTTCCCTGCCGGAATCCTTCCGTCGAAAATTCTTTGAGCGATAGGATCTTGACGACATTGAAGAATCCGATGATGACGCTTTGGGACCAGTATATCCAAAGCAGGTCAAGGGCCGAGAGCCTGTCGACGATGGCAAAAAATATGACAAGGACATTTGAAAAAATTAACGAGAGCGTAGAAAACTTGGTAAGATCGACCGGCTTCCAAAGATCGGAAAATAATATCCGGGGCTTTTCCTTCATATCAGATTAACGAGATGATATCCCCGGCCGCAGATCAGTGTCAAGAACTTCTCCATGGACGCACATTGCGCGGACGTTCTTGAAGAAGCGTCTTATACGACAAGCCCATCCGATCCATTCGGAATTGGGTAATGTGTTCCGGAATAAAAAGGGGGGCCGGAACGGGCCCGGCCCCCGCGAAAATCGCTGCTGCCGTGTTTTCTACTTGATGACGTTGCCGTCGGTGTCGATGACGAAGATGTCGGTGATGCCGAGCTCGCGGATCTTGGGTTCGATCTGGGCCCTGTCGCCGACGACGATCCAGGTCACGCTCTCCGGATGGACCGTTTTCTTGGCGGCCTTGGCCAGGTCGTCGATCGTCAGCTTCTGCACCCGAGCGGAATACTTCTGGTAGTAATCGTCCGGCAGGCCGTAGCTGACGATCTCGCCGAGGGAGGCCTGCACGGCGGCCATGGTCTCCCACCGGCCGGGCAGGCCCAGGACCTTGCTGTTCTTGGCGTTATTGAATTCGTCGTTCGTGATCGGCTTCTTGCCGAGGATGCCTTCGAGTTCGTTCTTGATCTCGACCATCGTCTCCTTGGTCTTGTCCGACTGGACCGGCGCGTAGACGAGGAACGGCCGCTGGCCCTTGGCTCCGAGCAGGATGGACATGGCCCCGTAGCTCCAGTGCTTGTCCTCGCGGATGTTGAGGTTGATCCGGGAGACGAAATCGCCGCCGAGGATGTCGTTCATCGTCTCGATGGCGATGGCGTCGGGATCGG
>Ga0315287_10001218_pt1 | contig 23512 bp, 14 predicted proteins | sample YL17G11_0_MG_FD_205037 | JGI IMG/M metagenome (GOLD analysis project Ga0315287, IMG submission 205037) | Sediment microbial communities from Yellowstone Lake, YNP, Wyoming, USA - YL17G11_0 | ecosystem: Environmental > Aquatic > Freshwater > Lake > Sediment | place: USA: Wyoming | collected... | reverse complement strand
GGGTGGGTGGTTCTTTTTTTTAAAAATTGGTTTTTTCGTGGCGCTCCTTTTGGTTCCCCCCCCCCCCCCCCCTCTCAACCATCTCACTCTCTCTCTCCCCCTCTCTCCGCCTCCTCCCGCACGCCCACCTCTCACAGGCCGAGTTTGAGGAGATCTGCCAGGAGGCCAGCCTGATTGACCGCTTGGCTGCCGCGGAGGCCGCCGCCTCGGCCCCCGCCCCGGCGGATGGGGAGGGCGACGGCGCGGCCGCGCCGGCCGCGCGCGCGCGCGCCGCGCGCGTGGCAGCGAAGCGCGCGGAGGCGGCCCGCCTGGCCGCCGTCGCGGCGGAGTTGGAGGCCGCCCAGGTCCGCCTGGACGCTGACCTGGCCGCCCGCCGGGAGGACGCGGCCCGGGCGGCGGCCAAGTACGAGGCCCTGGGGCGGGGGGCTGCCCTGGACGCGGTCGCGGGCGCGGCCGCCGCCTGGGCGGGGCGCCCGCCGGCGGGGCAGTGAGCGTGTGGGGGAGGGGGGGCGAGAGCGTGTGTGTTGTGCGCGGTGTGTGATTCATTTTTGTTTCCCGTGTCCTCCTTCGGTTCGGTGTGCGGGCACTGCATGTGCGTGCGCGTGCGCGTGCACATATATCTCCCCCCATGTATCCTCCCTCAAAAAATGCAAAACAAAAACGGAGCAGCAGCAGCAGCTAACACACAGACAAAAAGCACCCTCTTCCATTTTCCTCACCCCTCCCCTCCTCCGCCGCTCGGCAGGCGGGCAGCCGCCGCGCCGACCGCCATGGCTGTGACGCGGGCCCGGGCCGCCGAATCGGTGGCCAGGCGCACGCGCGCCGCCGCCGCGGCGGCCGTGGCCGCCGCCCGCTCGGCGGGTGGGGTGGCCGCCGAGGCCGGGCGCCCACCGCCGCCGCCGCCACCCCTCGCCCGCAGCGTCTGTGCCGCCGCGTCGAACGCCCGCCCCGCCATGGCGGTCGCCCGGGTCGGGCTCGCCGTCCCGGACGCGACCAGCTGGGCGGCCGCGGCCGCGACGGTCGCCCCCCTGTCCGGCGAGGCCGCCGCCGTGAGGGCCTCCACAAACGAGCCCAGCAGGCGCTGCATGGCCACGCCCTCCCGGGCGCGCGCCTCCGCGGCCACGGCCGCCGCGGCGGCGGCCGCGTCCACGGCGGGGCGGGAGCGAGTGGGTAGGGAGACGCGGATGGGGGTGGGATGGGCGGCAGGGGCGGCAGGGGCGGGGGCGGGGGGGGCGGGGGCAGCGGCGGCGGCGGCGGCCGCGGGCGCGCCACCCGCGAGGCCACCGGCGCTCCCCAGGCGGCGGGTCGGGGCGCCCCGGGCCGCGCCCCGGGCCGCCAGGGGCACGTCCTCCTCCTCGTCCGAGCCGGAGGAGATGAGGATGGTGTCGGCGGGCGGAGGCGGGGCGCGGGCGCCGGCGCGGCCGGACCCGCCGCGGGCCAGGGCAGGCGGCGCTTCCGCTTTCACAGCCGCGGGCGCCTGGGTGGCCGGCGACGCCGTCAGGGTCGCCGCCCGCCCCCCAGGCGCAGGGGCAGCAGCAGTAGCAGCAGACGCAGACGCGCAAGCCAGCTCTCCCCCCTCCTCCCCCACGCTGCCGTCCTCCAAGAGAATGGACCGCCACGCCCCGCCCGCACCCGCCCGCCACCGCCCGTCGGTGCGGACTTCGACCTCCATCACGCCCCGCCCCGCCTCGCCCAGGGCGCCCAGCACCGCGCCGATGAACCCGTCGCCCACGAGGGACCGCAGGGGAGCCGGGCGCAGGGAGTGCGGGCACACCCAGCGCCGGGACGCCGCCCCGACCTCGAGGAAGGGCGCCCAGTCAAAGGCAACCAGGCCGCCGCCGGGGCCGGCCAGGCGGACGGGGCGGGCGAACCGCGCGCCCGACAACGGGCAGCGCAGGGAGAGGGGCGCGGACTCGACGACCAGGTCCGGGTCGTCCCCCGCGACGCAGGCGGCGACGCGGGCGAGGGCGGCCGGCAAGGGTTCAGGGGCGGGCGGGGCCGCCACCAGGGCCGCGAGCGGGCGGGCGGCCACGATGCGCGCGATGAGCGCAAACGCCCGCCCCGGCGGCTCGATGCCGCCCACGTACACGCGGTTGGCCCCTACCCGCAGCAGGGCGGGCGGCACGTCGATGGGCCCGTCCCGGGACCGGGAGGTGAGCGGGTCGTGCGGGTGGCGGCGGTGAGGGGGCGGGGTGGCGGTGTTGTTGAGGCGCGCGTCGCAAAAGCGGGGCCAGTGCACGCGCCCGGGCACGCCGCCCGCCCCGGGCCCGGGACCGCCGCCATAGCCGCCGGTGGTCGCCCCTGGCCAGGCAGGCCCGTCGCCCAGGCCCACGCAGGCCAGCTGGAGGCGGAGGCGGTCGGGGTGGGCGGCCAGGGCGGCCAGGGCGGCAGCGGAGAGCGTGACAGCCCGGTCAGCGGCCACCACCCCGCTCCCCGGGTCGGCGCCCGCCGGCAGGAAGGCCGGGCTCGCCCGCCACGCCAGGCGGGCCGCGTCGTAAGCCGTGCAGCCGGCCAGCCCCGGGCAGTCCGAGGCCGCCGCGGGCGCCCAGAACGGGTCGGCGTCGACCAGGCGGCAGGCCTCGCAGGCGAAGAAAGGTGGGTCACCCTGCCCCCCCAGCGGCGCTCCCGCCGGCAGCACGCACGCCCCGTGTTGCCACACCCCGCACCCGGGCACGCCGCACTGGATCATGGGCGTCCGCCTGTCGGTGTGGTCACCGCACAGGCACCGGATGCGGGTATTGGCGGGGAGGGGGGGCGGACGCGGGGCAGCAGGGGGCGGTCCGCCACCACCATCACCACCAGGCGCGCGCCCGCCCGCGCTGGCCGCCCGCGCCGACGCCGCCGACGCCGCGGCCGCGCTGGGTGGCAGCAGGTAATGCGCCGCCGGCTCCCCCGGGCCGGGGCCGGGCGGCGCGGCCCGGGCGGCCGAGGGCGGGCCCGGGCCGGGGCCGGGCGGGCCTGCCGCCGCCGCCAGGGTCCAGTGCGGAGGGCCCAACCTTTCCGCGTGGAAGTAGGCGGCGACGGACGGGTAGCCGGCGGCGTCAGCCAGGATGGCCGCCGCCATGCCGCCGTACGGGTCCGGGGCGCGGGCTTTGAGGGCGTGGGCGGCGTGGACGAGGCGGGCTGCGTGCGGGGATTTGAGATAAATGAGATGGAGGGAGGGGGGTGCGGGGGGTGCGAGAAAGCGGAGAGCGGAAAGCGCGCCTCTCGGTCCGGGGGTGGCCTGAGCGCTCTCTCTGCGCTCTGCTTTCTCTCTCTCACCTGCCGCCTCCCGGAATACGGGCCCCTGCCCCGCCCGGACTTCGACCAGGTCCGCCACCCGCTCCACCAGCTCGCTCTTGCGCAGGGCAGTGGCCGGCTGGTGGGTGGTGACGGCCTTGAGAATGGCGCGCAGGTCGGCAATCCGCAGGCCGCCCAGCAGCGCGCTCAGTTGGGAGGCCGTGAGCGGCGGCGGTGGCCCGCCGGGGGCGGACGCCAGGTGATGATAGTCCATGGTCGGGAATTGTGAGAGGGGTGGGGCGTGTGTCCAGCGGCGCGGCGGCGCGGAGCTGAATGCGCGGGGTCCAGCCGCTTGCCCCCCCCCGACCTGCGAAAATGAATCACTCGCCTGGAGAGAACTGAAAGGACACGCCTCCTCATTGCACACACACACACCTCTACCCCCAATCAAATACACCTCCCATCTACCTCCTCTGCCGCCGCACCTCCGCCCCGCAATGGTCGAAGACGGCCCCCGCCACGGGCGCGCCCGGCTTACGGACCGCCACCCACACGCCCGCCGCGGCCGGGAAGGCGGCCAGCACGCCCGCCGCGATCTCGCCCGCCACCCCCTCGATCAGCGCCCGGGGCGGCCCCTCCACCACGCGCCGGGCGATGGCGTGGACGGCCCCGTAGTCGACCGTGTCGCCCACGGCGTCCGACGCGGCGGCGGGGGCCAGGTCGAGGAAGACGGTCGCGTCGACGTCAAAGCGCTGGCCGAGGGCGGTCTCCTGCGGCAGGACGCCGTGGCGGCCCCAGAAGCGCATGCCGGCGACGGTGACGCGGTCCGACCAGGTCGTGAGGGTGGAGAGTTGGTCGGAAGAAGGGGCGGTGGAGGAGGAGGAGGCGAGGCGGGTGGTCGTCGTCGCGGAGGCCTGTGGAAGAGAAAGAGGAGGAGAGAGGTTGAGAGAGCGGCTAGGTGTTTGTGGCACGGCCCCCGATTCGCGCCTTCTTCACTCTCGCCTCACCTCACGCCACGCGCCCGCCGCCTGGGAGGACGCCCGGCTGGCCAGGGCGGCAGTTACCCGGCGCAGCATGAGGAAAGGAGATGGAGGTGGAGGGAGGAGCGAGGAATGAAGAGTGCGAGAGGAAAGATGAGAGCAGACACGGCGCCAACCTTCCTTCTTGTGAAAAGCCCGTGGACAGTGAAAAGCCCGTGGACAGTGAAAAGAAGAAGGGACAAAATCGATTGATTGATAACACATGCGCGCACGCAAGACAGGACGCGTCCCGTGAGCTTCACACCCTGGGCAGGCAGCAAAAAAGAAGACCGCGCGGAAGGGCACTTCAGGGGTGAAAAAAGCGCCCCCACAACCGCGCACCATGCACACCACACCACACACCACACCAACCCCATTCCCCCCCCCCACATCCCCATCCCCCCTCATTTCCATCAGTCCAATCATTTCTAATTCCGGGCCCGCGTCGCGGCCGCCTTCCACGTCTGCTCGCCCGCCCCGCCCTCCTCATGCGCGCCCGCGTACTCGTCCAGGCCGGCCGACCGCTCCGGGGCCCGCAGCTTCAACAGGGCCTTGGACTCGATCTGGCGGATGCGTTCCCGGGTGACGGCAAACGCGGCCCCAATCTCTTCCAGCGTCTTGGGCCGCCCGTCGTCGAGGCCGTACCGCATGCGCAGGACGCCCCGCTCGCGGGGGGCGAGCGTGTGGAGGGCGCCCTCCACGTCGCAGGCCAGGCCCCCCGCCAGCAGGCCGGCGCCGTCGGACCGGCCAGTCTCAGACTCGGCCGCGTCGCCCAGCTCGCCCGGCTCCATGTCGCCGCCCGCGCCCGCGCCGCCGCCGGCCTGGGAGGGCCCGCCGCCCGCGCCGCCCGCGCCGGCGCCCGCCCCGCCGGACCCGCCGGTGGCCGGCTCCTCAAAGGAGCGGGGCAGGATGTAGACGCGCTTGAGGGCGTCCAGGCGGCCGGGCGTCAGCCCCGCGCCCGCGCACACCTCCTCATTGGTGGCCGGGCGGCCGAGCGAGGCGGCCAGCTCGCCCTCCACTTTCTTGACCCGGGCCATCGCCTCGTGCAGGTGGACGGGCAGGCGCACGACGCGGCCCTGCTCCGAGATGGCGCGCGTGACCGCCTGGCGCACCCACCAGTGGGCGTAGGTCGAGAACTTGAAGCCGCGCGACGGGTCAAACTTGTCAATCCCGCGCGCCAGCCCCGTCAGCCCCTCCACGACCAGGTCCTCAAAGTCCAGGCCCTTCCCCGCGTACCGGCGGGCGATGGACAGGACGAGGCGGGTGTTGGCGCCCAGCATGCGGTCCCGGGCGGCGGCGCCGGCGGTGAGGCGGGCGCGGAGGGCGGGCGTGGAGGGCGCGCCGGCCGCGGCCGCCCACTCCTCGTCGGTGGGGGCCGCCCCGCCCGCCGCCTCCGCCAGCTCCGTGCGCAGGACGTCCAGGGCGAGCGCGTCCTGGACCGCCGCCGCCAGGTCGCGCTCCTGCTCCGCCGTCAGGAGCGGGTTGTGGGCGATGGTGCGGGAGAGGGGGCCCGCGGAGGAGGACGACGAGGCAGACGCAGCGGCGGACGCGCGCTTGGTGGCCGCGACCCTGGCCACCGTCGCGGTCGCCGGGTCGGAGATGGCCGGCATGCCCGCCGCGACGGTGCGGGCAACCCCCGCCGCGCGGGCCGCGGACTTGGAGGGCGACGGGCCGGGCGCGGCGGAGCGGGGAGGGCCGGACGCGGCGGCCGCCCCGCCCGCCACGCTCACTGGCAGCGCCGCGGCCGCCGTCACGGCGGCCGCGGCGTCGCTCAGGCCGCCCGCCCGAAGGCGGCGGGCGGAGAGGGCGCCTGGCTTGGCCGCCCGGGCGGCGGAGACGGCCCGGGCGCCGCCCGCCCGGCCGCGGGCGGCGGCGGCCGCGGCCATGGCCGCGCCAACAGACGGGGTGAGCGGCGTCGGGCCGGCCGCGCTCAGGGCGGCCGGCCGGCGAGGGGACAGGGGCAGCGGCGAGGAGGCGCCCTTTCCCGATCGGCGCCGGCGGGCCGCGGCCGCGTCTAGGTCGACGGCCGGGGCGGCGGCGGCGGCGGCGGCGGCGGCGGCGGCGGCGGCGGCGGCGACAGACGCGGCGGCGGCGGCAGCGGCGGCCACAGCCTTGCCCGCCCGCTCGGCTGCGGCCGCGGCGGCCGCCGCCTTGTCCGCCTTTTTCAGGGCCCGCCGCGCGGCGCGCGCGTCCCGGCGGGCGGCCTCCTCCTGGAGGTAGGTCGCGCGGGCGGCTTCCAGGCGGGAGCCGTCGGATTCCTGATTATGAGGATGCAGGGAGGGGAGGCGTGTGAGAGAGAGAAAGGCGTGTGTGGTGTGTGTGTGTGCGAGGGTCCAGCCGCCGTTTTGCCAGGGGCCACCTCTCGCTGTTCGACTGCAAAGCGACGACCCCGCGCGCGAGGGTGCGGCGGCACCGATTTGAGAGTCTGCCCCGCACAGCACCTGGTCCGCCCTCTCCTCATGCCAGTGCGGCGAGGCGTGGAGAGGAGGCCGGGGCGAGGCGGGGGCGGAGCGGACTCTACGAGAGGGAGGGGACACACACCAGGCCGACGGCTCGGCATGCACGCACAGACACCGAGGACCGGCCTCCCTCTTTTCGAGCGGCACCGCCCCGCGCCAACCGTCCCCTCTCCCCTTGTGTCTCACCGTCAGCGAGAACTCGAGCTCCAGCTCCGCGCCCAGGGAGGACAGGTCCGCGACGAGCGCCTCGATGGCGCGGAGCTGGGCCAGGGAGGCGGCCGCGTCTGACGCCGGCCCACTGCCAGCGGCGGCGCCTCCGGTCTGGGTCTCCGGGAAGGCAGAGCCCGCCCCACTGCTGCTGGCCACCTCGGCATCCACCACCGGCACGGCGACGGGCGAGGTCGCCCGCGGAGGCGGGGGCGACGGCGCCCGGCCCGCGGACCGGGGCAGGGCGGCCCGGCCGGGGCGAGACGAGGAGGAGCTGGCGGCAGCCGAAACAGACCGGCGAACGCTACTGCTCAGGCCGCGGGCGTGCATGGTGATGTTGGGTTTCTCTCTCTCTCTGCGGGGGAGGGGGGTGATGCTACAGGGGAGGGCCCTGGGTCGGGCACCCGGGAAGCAGTAGGGGGTGTGCGGGCGCTTTTGGTCGCGCCGCCGGAAACGTAAAAACAGAGTTTGAGGAAGTGCGCAGCGCGAGGAGAATTGTTGTTCATTCTTTTTTTTTAACTCTCTTTTTCGGGCGTGCCCGCATGGCCACGAGCCCGCCCACCTGCGCGCCAGGCGCGCCTGGCGGCTACCGCTACTGGGTTCGACCGACGGCTGCAGCAGAGGCGGCCGCAGCAGAGGCGGCCGCAGCAAACCCCCCAAAGGTGGGAAGAAATTTTTTAGAGCGGCGGGCCCGACCGCGCGCTTCGCTCTAAATTTTTCCCTCTCCCCTGTTGTTTTTTTCCTCCACCCTTCTCTCTTTTCTCTGCCCCCTCAGCCACTGACCGCCTCGGAAGCCGCCGCCCTCACGGCCGCCGCCACCGCCCCCGCTACCGGAGCATCCCTTTGGAACGCCGCCGGTACGTGGGAGGACAGGGACTGCACGGCCGCCGCGAAACGAAAAATGGCGGCCCGCCTGGTGGGGCTGAGAGCGGGCGGCGTGACCATCACCGCCCTGCCCTCCATCTCAGGTGACGCCTCCCTCGCCCTCGTGCGGGGCGCCTGCCGGGCCGGCTTCGACTTTGAAGTCACTCTGGAGTGGGAAGGACAAGCGGCCTCCACAGGCACCGCCCACATCCCGAACTGCGCCTCGGACGAGCTCGAGGACTTGAGCGTGGTGGAGGTCAAAGCGACGGGCGAGGGCGCCGCTCCGCCGCGGGGGCTGGCGCCTGCCTTGGCGGGCGCGGTGGGTGCGGCGCTGGAGGGGCTGGCAGGCGAGCTGGTGGTGGGCGGGCGGGTAGAGTAAAGACAAAGATGAACTCATAAAAATAAAAAAAATAAAAAAAACATTCACGCCACACGAGCAAAACGCCCAACAACAACATCAGCCCAACCCACCCACGCCCCCCCCCTTTGCTTCCTCACTCACGCCTCCTCTTTCTCACCACCCCCACCCCCAACCGCGCCCACCACCTTACCCACCACTCCCGCCGCCCCCTCGACCGCCGCCCCGATGTCCGCCGCCAGGTCGGCGGGCGACTCGTAGGACAGCAGGCGGCGGCCGAGGGTGAGGCCCAGGCCGAGCACGCCCACAACCTCCAGGGCGGCCTTGAGGTTGAGGGCCACCATGGTCGCGCCGGCGAGGCCGCTCACGAGGCCTGCCGCCGCCAGGGGCGACGCCGCGGCGGTCGAGGAGGCGGAGGTGGTCAGGCCGGCCGCCAGGCCCGCCACCGCGTCGCCCAGGACCGCGCCCGGCGAGTCATCAAAGTCCGGGCGCGGCGCGACGGCCAGGCCGGCCGCCCGCCAGGCCGGGAAGCCGCCCTCCACCACAAACGCGCCGCGCACGCCCGCGGCGCGCGCCGCCCGGGCGACGGCGGTGGCCTTGCCGTCGCCCCCGTCCAGCAGGAAGATGCGGCCCTTAGGGTCGGCCTTGGCGAGCCCGGCCACAAGCGCGCCAGCCACGCTGGCTTCCAGGGCGGCCGCCCCGCCCCGCGCCGCACGGGCCACCCGGGGAGGCAGGGCCGGCGGCGGGACGACCACCCCCCGCCCGCGGGCGGCGAAGCGCAGGTCGGGGACGCCATCCCGGGCCCGGGCGGACTCAGCGCGCAGGTCGACGAGGAGCGGGGGCGGGGGACGCCCGCCTTTCGGGGCGCCCGCCTCGAGCGCGGCCGCGGCCGCGGCGGGGGCGACCAGGCCGGCGTACCCCCCGTAAGCCGCCCGCCAGGCGAGGGCGGCGGGGGCGAGGATGCCGACGACGACGAGCACGGCCGCCGTCACGGGGTCGTGGGCGGCGCGGCCGAGGAGGTCGGCCGCAGGCGGGGCGGCCGCGGCCAGAGCCTCGCGCAGGGGGCCGGGCAGGGCGGCGGCGGCGGCGCCCAGGGCGCTGGACACCACGCCGCCCGCGGCACCAACCAGCTCGGCCGTCGCGCCCTGGGCGGACGCGGCGGCGGCCGCGGCGGCGGAGGCCAGGGCGGCCTGGGCGGCTGCGGCTTGCGCGCCGGCCGCGTCGGCGGTCGCAGACAGGGCGGCTTGGGTTGCGTCGGCCGCGGACCCGACCGCCCCCGTGACTCCGCCCAGGGCGCCGCTCACGGCGTCGTTGGCGGAGGAAAGGGCCGCCCCCGCGTCCGGCAGGGGCACCGACGGCGGCGTGAGCTTTGGCAGCGAGACGGACGGCAGGGAGGAGGAGGACGCGGCCACCCCAGCAGCAGCCCCTACGCCCGCAGCGGCCTTGGACGCGGTCGCCGCCACGCCCGTCGCGGCCTTGGAGGCGGACGCGGCCGCCCCCGTCGCGGCCTTGGACGCGGTCGCCGCCACGCCCGTCGCGGCCTTGGAGGCGGACGCGGCCGCCCCCGCCGCGGCCTTGGACGCGGTCGCCGCGGCGGGCCCCAGCTTGGCGCCTAGGCCAGCAAAGGGGTTAGCGAGGCCGGGCAAGGCAGTTGAAGCAGCGGCGCCGGCGCTGCCCTTGGCAGCCGCCGCCGACCCGGCGGACAGGCCTTTCCCCTTGGCCGCCAGGGCGCTGTAGTCGAGGCCCTGGAGCGAGGGCGTCGAGGCGGGAGCCGAGGGCGGTGGCGGTGGCACCGCTGCGGCCGATGCCTTCGCCGCCGCCGCGACTGCTTTCGCCTTGGCCGCCCCTTTTGCGGCCGCAGTCCGGGGTATCAGGTTGGAGCCCTGGACGATTGGGGACGTGGAGGCCGCCATGCCGCCACCCCCCGTCATGCTGCCGACCGAGGCGCCGTAGGCGTGCGTGGCCACGCGGCGGGGCGGAGCAGAGGGGAGGGTCGAGGGCCGGACGGCGGCGCTCTGCGCCTGCGAGGGCAGCCGGGCGGCGTGCATCTCCTTTTTTTCCTTTTCTTTTCTCGCTGGGAGGTATGCGTGTGTTCAGGGAGAGTGTGTTTAGGCTGACAGGGGCCGCCGTTGCGAATTTCTCCGCGCAAAAAAAGGGCACGGCGTGAGATGAGTGAGCTCTTTTCCACTTATCTTTTCCGGCTGCTCCCTCGCCCCCCACCCCTCTCTGTGTCCGCCCCCGCACGCCCCACCAACCATGCCGGGCGGCCCCCTCACCCTCGGTCTAGACATCGGCACCCAGGGCGCCAAGGCGATCGTGTACGACCCCCGGACTAAACGGGTGGTGGCGCGGGGTGAGTGGTTGTGTAGAGAGGGAAGTGAGGGCGCAGCCTGGAGAGGAGGAGCGCCGCGCGAACGGTGCCCACCGCACCGCTCGTTTCTGCGAGCGTGCGACACGGGGGGGGTCACGGCCCCTACTTCTATCACGTTCCTGGCATCCACAAATATCCAGCACCTTCTTTTCGGCCAAAAAAATGGGGGGGCGAGGCGGGAGAAGGCACTCCGCTTGAGCACTGCGTGCGTGCGCCGCAAGCAGAAGAAAAAGAAAACGCGCCATCGGCCCCTCATCAACCCCCCCCCCCCCCCCCCCCCGCCACTCTCACTTTCCATAGGTGCCAAGCCCTATGGCCTCCTCCCCTCCACCGTCCCCGGCCGCGCCGAACAGGACCCGGCCACCTGGATGGAGGGCGGGTACGCGGCGGCGCGGCAAGCGATGGGCGCGCTGCCGGAGGGGCTGACCCCGGCCCACATCGGGGCGGTCGGCGTGTCGGGCCAACAGCACGGCTGCGTCGTCCTCGACGCGGCCGGCGCCTCTATCCGCCCGGCCAAGCTGTGGTGCGACACGGAGGCGGCGCCCCAGGCCGAGGCCCTGACGGCGAGGTGGGGCGCCGTGGGCGGCGCGGGCCCCGTGCTGCCCGCATTCACGGTCGCCAAGATCGCGTGGCTGGCCGAGACCGAGCCCGCCACCCTGGACGCGGCGGCCGCGGTCATGCTGCCCCACGACTTTGTCAACTTCACCCTGACGGGCGGGGTGGGCGGGGACCGGCCGGCGGGGGCGGACGGGCGGGCGGGCGGCCTGGGCGCGACGACGGACGCGGGCGACGCGAGCGGGTCGGGGCTGTTTGACCCGAGCTCCCGGGCATACGACCCCAAACGTGTCTCCGACCCCGCGTTCCCGGCGTCCCTGGCGTCCCTGCTCCCCGCCATCCTGCCTCCGGGAGCGTGTGCGGGCACCCTGAGCGCGGAGGCCGCTGCCGCGCTGGGCGGGCTGGCCGCCGGCACGCTCGTGTCCGCGGGGACGGGCGACAACCAGGCGGCCGCGCTCGGGGTCGGGGCCGTGCTCCCTGGCGCCTCGGCCGTCGCCTCCCTGGGCACGTCGGGCACGCTCTTCGCGCCCGCCGCCTCGCCCGTCCTGGACCCGAGCGGCGCCATCGCGCCCTTCTGCGACGCGGCGGGGCAGTGGCTCCCCCTGCTCTGCACCCTCAACTGCACGCTCCCCGCGGAGGAGGTCCGGGCCGCGGCCGGCCTGAGCCACGCCGCGGCCGCGCGCGCCGCGGCCGCCCACCCGCCCGGCTGCGGCGGCCTGGCCTTCCTGCCCTACCTGGTCGGCGAGCGCACCCCCAACTGGCCGCACGCGTCCGGCGCGCTGGTCGGCCTGCGCCCGGGCAGCGTGGGCCAGCCGGGGTTGCTGTACCGGGCGGCCCTGGAGGGCGCGACGTTTGGCCTCCTCGCGGGCTTGGACGCCCTCGCGGCCTGCGGCGCCCCCCGCCCCGCGTCGCTGACCCTGGTCGGCGGTGGCTCCAAGAGCGTGCTGTGGCGGTCCATCATCGCGGACGCGGCCCAGCTGCCGGTGGTCGTGCCGGCCGAGGCGGAGGCGGCCGCGCTGGGCGCGGCGCTGCAGGCGGCCGCCCTGCTGGAGGGCGCGCCCTCCGTGCGGGAGTTCGTGGCCGCCCACGCCCCGCCCCCGGATGAGGGCGGGGTGGTGGAGCCGGACGCGGGCAATGCGGCCGCGTACGCGGGGGCGTACGCACGCCACGTCGCGCTGGGGGAGGCGCTGTTTGGGGGCGGAGGGGGGGGGGGAGGGGGGAGCGGGCTGCGGGCGGTGTTGGGGTGATGGTGATGGTGAGGAGAGGGCGTGCCTCTCTCTCTTCTTCTCACTCTCTCCGTAATTGTGAAGGAACGTGGTTCTTGTGCGGCTCTCTTGCTCCTTCTCGGCGTGGTGTGAATGTGCGTGGGTATTGTGACGTGTGGGGTCAGGGACGCTGTCCTTTTTCTGAACACATCCACACTGAGCGCCTTCGGAATCACGCTTCTCACCCCACTTTCAGTGGTGCCCGCCCCCTTCCTTCCCTTCCTCATGACCGTCGCTGTGGTCGTCGTGCTCGAAGTGGGGGGCGTGGCCGTACAGCAGGACGTCGCCGTCGTGGTAGAACCGGTAGAAGATCCAGAACCTTGTGGGGAAAATGGAAAATGTGAACGAGGTTGAATGAGGTTGGTGCCGCCCGCTGTGTCTCTCTCCTCTCTCTCGGTCTACTCACCACATCACCCCCGCCAGCCCCGACCCCAGGGCCTTGTGCCAGCCGGCCGCCTTGTGCAGGGTTACGCCGTCGTAGGTGACGGAATCGTGGTGGCCGCCGCCGCCTGAAGAAGGGGTGAGAGAGGGTGATTTTTTTTTTTCGCGTTCCATCGGCGCCCTCCTTTTCTCTCGGCATCGCCCCGTCGCACACCGGCCCCTCGCCGCAGTGTGGCCCCTCCTCGCCCAGACCCACCATGTAGCTTACCTGCCGCAAAGCCGCGGGCCTGGCCGAGGCCGCCCCCGAGGGCGGCGGAGGCGGAGGAGGAGGACGCGGCGGCGGACCGGCCCGCGGCCGAGGCAGCAGCAGGGCCAGCGGCGCCACCCCACGCCGCGGCCGCCGCCGAGGACGCGGTGGCCGCGGCCCGGCGGGAGGCGGCGCGGAGGGCCAGCATGTGAAGGGCGAGAGGAGGAGGAGAGGTGGCGCACGGAGAGAAAATGACGGAAGAGTGGGGCTGTACAGAGATCTGTTTTTTGCTCTGCTCTTGTGCATCCATCCATCCACACACGCCGCGCCCGCGCCCGCGCCATGCCGGACGCCCCCGACGCGCGTGACCTCGTGACCTTTGCGGAACTGCAGGCCAAGGTCGTCGGCGCCCGCCGCAAGCTGAAGATGGTGAGGCACGCGCAGGGCAAGGAAAGCGTGCTCGTGTCTGCTCACACTTGCTTTCTTCTCTTTAACCTCTCCTCATCTCCCTCCCTTTCAGGCCGACCAGGCCGTCGCCGCCTCCGCCCAGGCCGCCCGCCGGGCCGCCCTGACGGCGGCCGAGCTGGAGACCCTGGGCGACGAGACGCCCGTCTACACGGCGTTCGGGCGGGCGTGAGTCACGAAAAGGAGGAGAGAGAGTGAGACGCAACAGCGCGCGCTCGAGAGGGAGGGAGGGGTTAGGGTCACTCAAATCATGTTCTCCACACCACCAACCCCTCCCTTGTCTCCACCCTCCCTCCTTCTCACTCCCAGGTTCCTGTCCGAGCCCAAGCCGTCCGTCCAGGCTGCCCTGAAGGACGCGGCGGCGGAGGGCGAGGCCGCGGCGGCGGGCCAGGCGAAGGCGAGGGCGGCGGCGGTGAGCGGGGTGGCCGGGGCGGAGGGGGAGCTGAGGGAGCTGTTGGCGTCCTCGCCCGCCCTGGCGGCGGCGGCCGCGGCGGGGGGAGGGGGTCGGGAGTGAGGGTGGGAGGGCGACGTGTGTAAGTGTTGAACGTGTGTGTGTGTGTGTGTGTGTGCGTGCATATTTCGGAGTCAGGTGAGCGCGAGATGGGAGAAAGAGAGAGAGAGAGTTGCAACAACTCTCAACCCCCTGTCTCTCTTTTAGAAGACAACCGCACGCTAGCCACGGCCCGCCGCGCCGCCCGACCTGATTTTTCCATTCAAAGGGACACACGTATGCCAGAGAGGGGATAGAAAAACGCCGGGGAAGAGGGAGGGATGGGAAAAGACGAGGAGCAAAAACAACGCAAACAAGGTGTTTACCCCCCCCCCCCCAACAAGAGGGCGGCCGCTTGGACGCGGGCCGTGGGTGGGCGGTTGCTGGGACTGGAGGGACGTGACGGATTTGAATCAGTACTGCGCGCCAAACTGGGAGGGGGCCGCGTACTCGAGCGGCGCCGCGGGCGCGGCCGCCGCGGGCGCGGCGGCCGCGGCCTCCCACTCCGCCCCGCCCGCGGGCGCGGCCGCCCCCCACTCCTCCCCGCCCGCGGGCCCCGGGCCGGCCGTGGAGTAGCCGCCCGCGCCGGCCTCGTCCCAGCCCGCGTCCGCGCCCGCGCCCGCGGGCAGGGCGAACGAGTCCGCGCCCATCGCCTCGACGGCCGTCGCGTTCTCGCCGCCGCCCCCGGCCTCCTCCTCCTCCGCGGCCGCCACCTCCTCCGGGTCGCGGTAGAAGAACAGGTCGACGGGGACGGGCCACGCCTCGCCCGCCCCGATCGTCCCCCGCATGCGCAGGACCATGCGGGCGAGGACGTAGTACAGCACGCCCAGCGCGTGCTTGCCCTTGTTGTTGGCCGGGATGGCGACGTCCACGTGGGGCAGCGCGCAGTCCGTGTCCGCGAAGGCGATGGTGGGGATGGACATGTAGGACGCCTCCTTGACGGGCTGGTGGTCGGTGCGCGGGTCGGTCAGGATGAGCAGGCGCGGCTCCGTGAACACCTTCTGCGTGTGGTTGGTGAAGGTGCCGGGCGTGTGGCGCCCCGCCAGGGCTTTCGCGCCTGTGTACTGGGCGAACTTGAGGATGGCGCGCTGGCCGTAGGGGCGGGCGGAGAGGACGGCAACATCCTGTAAGGGAGAGAGGGGAGGGGAAGGGCGGAGGAGGGGGCGGGGGTGGGGTGAGAGGAGAGGTTGATGATGGCCAGAGGGTGAGGGAATCGCGAACAGCAGCTTCTGCGCCTGCCTTGTGTGGCGCGCCTGCCGCTCCTGGCGCCCGCCACCCCCGCGCTTTCCTCCCTTTGCGACCGTACTCCGCCGCACGTCAAGATGGCGTGAGCCCGAGGCCCGTCCGGGCGCGCCCTCCTCTCTCCCCTCCTCTCTCTTTTTTCTCCTCACCTGCGGGTTCTCGACCGCGACGATGACGCGCGCGGCCAGCTGCATCTTCTGCCACATCGCCTCCACGTTGATGACGTGGATGCCGTCCGCGCGGCGCTTGAATGCGTACCGCTCCATGGAGGGGTGGAGGTTCTGTGGAAGGGAGGGAGAGAGGGGCGAGGGTGAGGCGAAAGGGGAGCGCGGACGAGCGCAGGCGGCTGCGATCGGCACTTCTTTCCCTCCCCGTTTCTGCCGCGCCCGCTCCTCTCCTCTTCCGTCTCTCCTCCCTTACCTTGGTCCCCAGGTGACACTGGGCGGCCAACAGCATCTGGATGTCCTGCTCCTTGGCGGACAGGGCCATGGTGGGATGAGTTGTTGAGGTGTAAAGCGAGACGACGAAAGAAGGGGGCTGCGAGAGATCGAGGACAAGGAGGGGAGAGAGGCGTGAGCATTGGTGGGCACGAGTGTGTGCAGGGTTCGGAGCACGCAATTGGGCGGCGCCACTGACGCTCCACACACATCCGAGGCGCGGGAGGGATGAGGAGGCAAGGGCGAGCGGGGCGGCGAGACGGAGAGAGCAAAAAAACAAGACGGCGGCTCTCATTCGCTGCTCCTCGCTCGCTCGCCAGGCGCGTTGCTGGCGACGCGCCCAACAGGCGGCCGGTCTACACGCGAGCCGGGCACCGTGTCACGCACAGAGCGAGCGCCGGGAGGGGATCTGGAAGGCACGCAAGAGCGAACTCACCAGCGAGCCGGAAGAAAAGCAGAGTGGTGCGGGAGGGGGGGTTGCTTGCTCAACCTCATCTCCCATCTCTCCGTCGCCTCCCTGTCTGAATTCAGTTTTCTGTTTTCACACGCCCGCCACCAGCGTGCCCGCCATCAGTCCTCCCCCCCCCACCACGCCCGCTACCAGGCGCTGAGGTGCCCCGCACCGCGCGGCCTCAGGAATGAGGTCGAGGACGCAGACCGCGCCCATCACGCCGCCCGCGGCCGCCAGGAGCAGCGGGAGCAGGCCGGCGGCACTGCCAGTGGGGGAGGAGGGAGAGAGTCCACCGCCTCCACTGGCCGCGTCCCACGCCCGGGCGGCTAGGAGCGCGCCCGCCGCGCCGACCGGCTCGGACAGCCCGGACGCGGCGGCCAGCGCCAGCGCCGCCCACCGGGAGCCCGTCGCCGCGAAGACGGGCGCCGAGATGATGATGCCTTCCGGGATGTTGTGCAGCGCGACGGCCAGGGCGACGTGCAGGCCCGCGCTCGTGTTGGCCTGCATAAAAAAAGGAGGAGGCGGGAAGGAAAGGAAGAGAGGGGAGGTTAGATGAACGAGGTCGGGAGTGAGGAGAGAAGGCACACTGGCTTTCCTAGCGTTCCCCCATCCGCCTCTCTCCGTCACTCACCGCCGCTGCCACTGCCACGCCTTCGGGCAGGTTGTGCAGGCACATCACAGCGGCCAGTGTCAGCCCAAGGCGGAGCAGCTCGGCCGGCGTGGGTGGCGCTGGCGGTGGCGGGCGCGCGGGCGGCTGAGGGAGGGGGGTCGGGGTGGTGCTGCTGGCTTTTGCGTCCTCGTCCTTCTCCCTGGCCGACGACCGCACGCGGCGGAATGGAGGGGGGGGAGCCAACGCACCGCCACCACCACCACCGCTGTCCCCTACACCTCCTCCCTCCTCGAGCAGGCGCACGCCGAAGAGTCGCGTGAAGAAGAGCGCGCCGCCGCCGCCTCCCCCGCCCTCCCCGCCCTCACCCTCCAGCGAGGGCAGGCGGGGCGCCCCCCAGGCATATAGCGCCGCCCCGCCAACCACGGCCGCCGTTACCCGGACAAAACCGTGTTCCTCCGCGTTCACCCACCACAGCTCCCAGGCCGCCAGGACGCCCATGACACCCGCAGCCAAGCCCAACAGAAAGGCCAGGGCGGGCGGGCCGGGGCGGCGCACGACGGCTGCCGCCGCGCCCAGTGTGGTGGAGAGGCCGGCCAGGGTGGAGAGGAGGAGGGCATTCTTCTCAGAATGCGTGAAGAAGGGCATGGTGGTGAGGTCTTGGTGGCCGGGTGGCAGGGGGCGGCGGCGACGGCGAGGGAGATGATGACGAAGCTGATAGATGAAGCAAGGCGCGAGGGGCGAGGTTTGCAGTTTGGAGACGAAAAAAGAAAGAAAGGGGGGGCGACTGAGATGCTCAGGTCTGGGCGCGCGGGTATAGATAGGACCAGCCACTGGTGCGGCTGTGGCGTATTGGTGGTGGGGGGAGCGAGGCCAGGCGCGCACAGTGCAGGGGCCGAGAAAAAAAGAGCAAGTGAGATGCATCGATCACTTTTTCGTTTTCTAATATGGCGCGGGTCCTCATCCTCAACGGGGCGGTCGTGGACGACGACGCCCCACCGGCGTCTGACTGGCTCGCGTCAGCGCCACGCGGCGCGTACACGACCGCGCGCACGGTGGCGGCGGGGAGGCGCGTCTTCGGGCTCTCTGACCACGCCGCCCGCCTCGCCCAGAGTGCGGCCCTGTTGGGTGCGCCCGCGCCGCCGGCCGCGGCGGGTGTGGCCGGTGGCAGCCTGCGAGCTGCGCTCGTCGCCGGCATGGCGACCGCCCTGAGGGCAGCCCGGGAGGTTTGCGGCGGCGAGCGCGGAGGCGGCGACTGGCGCCTCACCTGCCTGGTGACCTGGCCCCCTCTTGCGCCACCTCCGCCCCCAGGCGCGCCCGCCGCCGCCCAGGCGCCCTTCTCCCTGTTCGTCCACGCCGCCCCGCTCCCGCCCCGCCCGCTCCCGCCCGTGGCCGTCCTCGTGGCGGGCGAACCGAGGAGCTTGCCGGGCGCGAAGGACTCCGCCTGGGCGATGGCTGGGAGGGCGGGCCTGGAGGCGATGAGGAAGGCGGCCGGGGTGGAGGAGGTGGTGCTGGCCACAGCTGACGGTTGCGCCCTCATAGAAGGCCTGTCCTCCAATTTTGCGGTGCTGGAAATGCCGGCGGCGGTGAGCGGCGCTGGCGGTGGAGGAGAGGGAAGCAACAACAACAGAAGCAATAGCGCCCTCCTCCTTCCAACGCTCGTCGCGCCTGGGGCAGCGTCCGGCGCGCTAACAGGAACAGTCCGGGCGTCCCTGGTGACCGCCGCGCTAGCTGCTGGCCTGGCAGTGGAGGACCGGCCCATGCGGGTGGCGGACGCGGAGCGGTGGGTGGGCGCGTTCCTGACGAGCACGAGCCGCGGCGCGCTCGCGGTCGGGGAGGTGCGGTGGCCGCCGCCGCCGCCGCAGCCCACCAGCAGCGGCGGTCCGCCACCTCACCCGCCGCCACCTCACGCTCCCGTGATCCTGGCGCCCAGCGACCTGGTGGCCCGGCTGGATGAGGCGGTGCGGGAGGCGATGGAGGCGGCGGGCGAGGAGGTGGAGGTGTGAGGCCAGATAGGATAGAAGGCAGGTTGAAAAAGATCATCCCCCGGCCCCACAGTCTCACCTTCTTCCCTTCCTCTCTCTCCGCTCCGCGCGCGACACCCGCGAAGAGAGCCCTCCACCCTCGATGCGGGCCCTCAACTCCACCCGCGGCGTTCGGGCTGGTGCTGGGCCGACGGGCGCTCGGCGTGTGCCCGGCGCACCCGGCCGGGTGGGCGGGCGGGTCGCAGGTGAGTCAGAAAAAAAAGGAACGGAAATGGGCGCGCCGTCTCCCCCGGTTGCGCCTCTCCGCGCACGCACCCACGCCCTCCGTCACCCATCTACTGGGTCGGGCGGCCCATCGAAGTGCCAACCTGAGATGGATTGATGTGGCAGAGAGCGCGTGTGGCTGGGTAAGAGCAGGCGAAGGCATCCTGCAGCGCCGCCGCCGCCCTCTCACGTTTACCACTGGAAATGAACTGCGTCCCGCACCGACGCCCGCGGCTCTTCACGGCCTTGCCCGCTCCTGCGATTCACACGCCCGTGGAGAGTATTGCTCGGGCTGCATTCCTAGGCGGTGTGATTCGCAAACCAAGCCACGCAACCCCTCTTCCTTCATTCCCATCAAAACACAACGCTCCCATCTCTCCCCAGGCACGACCCCGACCGTCCGCCCGCCTGGTGGTGCGCCCACCACGCGCCCAGCTCGCGTCACCTCGACCGCCGCCTCGTCCACAGCCACCCCCTTCGTCACCGCCTCCATCCACACACCCTATGACTACATCATCGTCGGCGGCGGGACGGCGGGCTGCGTGCTGGCGGCCCGGCTGAGCGAGAACGGCACAAAACGCGTCCTGGTCGTCGAGGCAGGCCCGTCCGGTGAGTTCCGCAACGTCCGCACGCCCGCCGGCCTGCCCCGCCTCTTCAAGTCGCACCTGGACTGGAACCTGTACGCGCCGCCCCAGGCCGGCGCGGACGGGCGGCGGGTGTACCTGGCGCGCGGCAAGCTGCTGGGCGGGTGCAGCGCGACCAACGCGACACTCTACCACCGGGGCGCGCCCGGGGACTACGCGGCCTGGGCCGTCCCGGGCTGGGGCCCGTCCGACGTGGCGCCCTGGTTTGTGGCGGGGGAGGCGAACGAGCTGGGCGACGTCCCGGGCGTGCACGGCGGGAGCGGGCCGCTGAGCGTGGAATTCCCGCGCTACAGGAACAAGCTCCACGACGCTTTTTTTGCGGCGTCCGCCTCGCTCGGCTGGCCCGCCCGGGCCGACTTCAACGACTGGGGCACCACCCAAGCCGGGTACGGCGAGTTCCAGGTCATGCAGCGCAAGGGCGCCCGGTGCGACGCGGCTGCGGCCTACCTGACTCCGGCCGTCCGGGCCCGGCCCAACCTGACCCTGGTCGCGGGCGCGAGCGTGCTGGGCGTGGAGATTGAGGCCGGCGCCGCCCGGGGCATTCGGTACGTGCGCGGCGACCCCGACCAGGCCGTCCTGTCCGCCTCGCTCGCGCCCGGCGGAGAGGTCCTCATGTGCGCGGGCGCCGTGCACACGCCCCACCTGCTCATGCTGTCGGGCGTGGGCGATGGGCGGGCGCTGGCGGCGCACGGGATTGGCGTCAAGGCCGACCTCCCGGGCGTGGGGGCGAACCTGCAGGACCACCCGGCGGCCCTGGTGGCGTACACCCTGAAGCCGTCGGCGGGCGCCATCAGCGTGACCGACCAGATCATGCACGCCGACGGCCGGGTCCGGGCGCGGGCGGTGTTGAATTACGCCCTGCGCCGGCGGGGGCCGCTGACGACCACTGGCTGCGACCACGGCGCGTTTGTGAGCACAGGCGCGCGCACGGCCACGCTCGGGGACGCGCCCGACCTGCAGATCCGCCTGGCCCCGGCCCTCGCTCTGGACGCGGACGGCATCGGGTCCTACGTCGAGTTTGCCCGGCTGAAAGAGTCCGGGCGGAAGTGGCCGTCGGGCGTCACGTTCCAGTTGCTGGCTGTCCGGCCTGCCTCGCGCGGGGCTATCAGCCTGCGCTCGGCCGACCCCTTTGACACGCCGGTCCTGGACCCGGGCTTCCTGTCCGACGCGGCGGGCGCGGACGCGGCCACCCTGCGCGCGGGCGTGCGCATCGCGCGGGACCTGGCCGCCACGCCGGCCTTTGAGGGGATGGTCGAGGCGGAAGTCCATCCGGGGCCGGGGGCCGCGACCGACGCGGCGCTCGACGCGTACCTCGCGGCCACCCTCCACTCCGGCAACGCGGTCGTCGGGTCCGCCCGCATGGGCCCCGACCCGCGGGCGGGCGCCGTGGTGGACGCCGACCTGCGCGTGCACGGGGTGGCCGGCCTGCGGGTGGTGGACGCGTCCGTCTTCCCGACCATCCTGGGCGGCCAGACCGGCGCGCCCGTCCTCATGCTGGCCGAACGGGCGGCGGCGGGGCTGGTGCGGGGTGGGGGTCGGGTGGCGGGCGTGGCGGCGGCGGTGCGGGCGCCGGCGCCGGCGCTGGCTTAGGCGTGGGTGTGAGTGCGTGCCCCTTTGTTCGGTGGTCGCTCTCTTGCTTTGGGCGTGGGTTGCGAGAGAGAATGGAAATGGTGGGAGAGAGAGAGAGGACGCGCGCGCGTGGGGTTGAAGGAGAGGGTAACCAAAAAAATAAAATCGTCCTCAACGCTCACACCGGGCGTCAGCCCCCTCGACACACACACCAGGCAATGCAATAAGTCAGGAAAAGGAAGAAAGGGGGAGCTCTCTCTCGCGGCTCGCGGCTGCTTTCTCTGTCGAAAAGAAAGAGAAAGCGGAGACCGCGCGGAGAGAGCTGAGAAAGATGGAAGGGGTAGTATAAAGGGGGGGACGAGGGGCTTTTTTTTTTTCACACGCGCGCGCGAGCGACACGGCGCATTTGCCTAGGATATTAAATACAAAGAAAGAGAGAAAGCGCGTAGGGCTTTACACCGTGTGAGTGCATTCACTTGCCGTTGCAGCTGTCGACCCGCTCGCAGTGGCCTGTGTGAAAGAGAGAGATGAGATTTTTCAGAGGGTGGTTGGGTGGTGGCGTTTGGGCTCTCTTCTTCCCTGTCCTTCTCCACCCTTGAAAAAAAGGAGGCACTCACCCAGCACGTTGTCCCAGGTGAAGTAAGAGCAGGTGCCGCAGTCCCAGGTGCCTGCGCGAGTGGTGGTGGAGGAGAGAGAGAGAAGTGTGTGTGAGAGAGAAAAATAAGTAAAGGTTGAGAGACGCAGCCGCCTCCCCCCTGCTTGTCCTGTCTCTCTTTTCTCTCTTGTTTGCTGCACTCACCCTCCTGGCCGACGACGTCGTCACAATCGCCGGCGGTGACGCATTCGTTCAGGGAGGGGTCCCAGTACCTAAAAAAAGGGGGCGAGGAGGGGAAGAGGGAGGGAGAAAGGGGGGCGTGGGTTAGGGAACAGACAGCGAGGCCTCAGCGAGGTCGAGAGCCGTGGTGGCCGGGCGCATTGCCAGGGGGCCTCTGTCTCTCCCTCACCCGCGTGCCGCACGCCCACCAATGTGGGGTCCCACAGCCCACCCAGGCATAGCTGAGCACCTAGCGCGTCCACTGGTGGGTCATTCAAGCCACGTCCCCCACTCCTTGGGTGGTGGGCCGGGCGCCGTGTGCGTGGTTGTTGGAAAAGTGAAACAATACGACAGCTGCCCCAATGCCGGCCCCTTCCACTCACCGGCACGTCCCGCACGCCGCCATGGCGTAGGCTATGAAGATGGGCGAGGTCAGGGTGTAGGGTGAGGGTGTGTGAGGGCGAGGGGCGGGCGGGTGGGTGGGCGCGGGAGGGGGGGGGGGGGGAGGCTAGACGAAAGCGCACTATCCCCGCGCTCTCTCTCCGCTCCTCCCACACGACACGCGCGCTCCCACTCGCCCGCTCCGAGCTCGCGGAGCCTGTGTTCCTGTACTCACCGACCAGGGCCATGAACAGGGCGAGGGCGAGGGTGGCGCGGGCCATTGTGTGTGTGTTTGTTTGTTTTTTTTGAGAGGGGAGAGGAGAGAAGGGAAAAGAGGTTTGGAAAAGGAGGACAGAGACAAAAAGGAGGGAGGAGGGAAGGAGGGGGGGCCCTTTCTTTGTCGTCTGCTTTTTCAACACAGCACGCCACACCACACGCCTCCCCCTTTTTTTCAACCTCACCCCCCCCCCCCCTCACCACACACAAATTCACACGCACACACCACCACCGATATAAAAAAAAAACACCCCACGCGCAGCAGAGTAGCGTGGCGCGTGGGGGGGAAGGTGGCAGGCACGCCTCGCCCCCTCCTTTTTACCCCCCCCCCCCCCCTCTGCCCCTTGCGCCTGGTGGTGTTTTTTGTTTTTTTGGTCCTTTGCCACCAGCTCTCTTTATCAAAAAGCAGACACATTCATGCTTCCCCCCACCGCACGCACACACACGCGCGCGCCACGCGCGCACGGATGGCCCTCCCCACTCACGTAAAGAAAGAAAGAAACACACACACACACACGCACACACACACACACACGCACACACACGCTCAAAAGGTGGAAAAAGAGAAAGGGGGGCCTCAGACTTGTCCCACGGCGCGCGCGGCTCCTCTCTCCCCCCCCTTTTTTTTTTTGTTCAGGGCTCCTCCTCCACCTCCTCCGCCGCCGCCTGCACCTGCGGCGGCAGGGGCGGCAGCAGGCGCAGCTCGCCCGCCGGGATCTCGCCCGCGTCCCGCTTGATCACCAGCGCCGCGATGTCCTTGTCGTACTGGTCGGCCGTGATGGCGGTGCACTCGTCCCGGTCAATGTCGACGCAGTGGCCTGTGGGGTGTGGGGGTTGGGGGGTTGGGGGGGGGGGGGGGGGGGGGGGGGGGGGGGGGGGGGGGGGCGTGGCTGTGTGCGAGGCGATGCGAGAGAGATGACGAGGGAGCTGGTGAGAGAGAGA
>Ga0315287_10001214_pt1 | contig 23545 bp, 21 predicted proteins | sample YL17G11_0_MG_FD_205037 | JGI IMG/M metagenome (GOLD analysis project Ga0315287, IMG submission 205037) | Sediment microbial communities from Yellowstone Lake, YNP, Wyoming, USA - YL17G11_0 | ecosystem: Environmental > Aquatic > Freshwater > Lake > Sediment | place: USA: Wyoming | collected... | reverse complement strand
ATATCCCGCTCGGTTCGCTTCTTCATGCTCGTGACTCCCAATGTTCATCCGGCCGCGACCATCGCCGCCGATGAACCTCAGCCTATCACAGCACACAAGACGCATTCCGCGGGACGCTTACGATTTTGTCACCCTGAGCGGAGCGAAGGGTCTCGAAATGCCGAGATTCTTCGCTCCGCTCAGAATGACAATGAGTCGATGGTGTCTTTCCGCAACAGAAACTAAATAGGTACTTGCCTACCTTGGGGAGGGGGTGCCATGCACACTCTTGCTCCGCAACCGTAGGTCCGCTATGATAAGAGCGCGTATCGGCACGCGGCGGAGGGAGGATGGCGCGCCTTTTCGACCAGCCTAGAAGGAGAGATCGGATGAAATCGCCTTGCATGTTGGGTTTGGTGTTGGCGGCTTTGTTTGTTGCCGATTGTCAAGCGGCACTGACGCTTAAAGAGGCGACGGAGATTTCCCAGCGGACCGGGCGGCTGCTGTTCGCCGTGGCCGGCAGCGAGACGTGAGGCCCCTGCCGAGCGCTGATCGAGCGGTTGAACACCGACCTCTCGATTCGGCCGCTCGTGGTACAGTTTGTACCACTGAAAGTCAGCACCGATGGCCCCGAGTGGGGCGACTGGGCGAGTCGCTATCCGCCCGAAGGACGGGGCATCCCGATCATCTACATCGTTCGGGCCGACGGCAAGATGCTGTCCGGCAAATCGGGAGCGCTCAACGGGGACGCCCTGCGCCTGTTCATGGTCCAACAACTCTCCCAGTCCGGCCGAAACTTCTCCGACCAGGAAGTCACGCTGTTGGCCAACGCCGTCGAGGCGATGCAGAAGGCCCAGGAGGCAGACAATCCGTCGCTGGCCGCCAAGGCGATTCTGGCGACAAAGAGGCTTGGCCCGTTGGAAAAACTAAACAGTTTTGCCAAGGTGGCGAAGGAAGCCGAGGACCTGATTAAGCAGTTGACCAAGCAGGGGCTGGCCCAAGTTGAAAAGATCAAAGAGAAGCTGGCCGGCGATGCCCCGCCGTTTGAAGCGGTGGTTGAGTTGGTGGAGATAGAACGGGCCTACGCCTTCCTGCCGGAAGTGAAAACCGCCGCCGTCGCCGTTGCTCGTGATCTCAAGAAGAAGGAATCGCTGCGCGAGACGCTCGAACAGGCCGAGGCGTTCGATCGGGCCAAGGCGATTCTGGCAGTGCCGAACGGCAAATCGCGCGCGGTCGGCGCATTGAAACAGGTTGCCGCTCGCTTCCCCGATTCGCCGGCGGCGAAGATGGCCAAGGAACAACTGAGCAAGCTGGGAGAAACCGCGGTCGCCGCCAACGACGCGGCGAAGCCGCCGCCGAAAACCGGCCAGGCCACCTCGGGCGAGAAACCGTCCGGCTCCTCCGCCTCCGTGGAAAAGAAGGCTACGGCCTACTTGAAAATGGCGCGGACCTTCGCGGAAAATCGCCCCGAAAAGGCGAAGGAATACGCCCAAAAGGTCATCGACCTGGCGCCCGGCTTGGAGCAGGCGAAAGAAGCAAAGGAACTGATGGACTCGCTGAACTAGCGTCGGAAACGGGCAGCGTGCCTCCTGAGGAACTCCCAAGTCGATGCCGGCCAAGGGGCGGGCTGGATGGCTGGTAGACCTGCGGCCAGCCGGCTGCGTTGGATTTCGGCCGCCGCTTCACACGCCGACTCGATCAGCTCGCCTCGCTGGCGCATGCTGAGCCCGCGCAACCGCGCGATATCCCCGGCGTGCGCCGCGGCGTGGGCCGCAACCTGCTTGTCCATAGCGACCTTTGCTTCCTGAGCCATGGGGCAATCTCAAGAGGGCGTTATCGCGAGATGGCCTGAAGAGCCTTGCTCGCGGCTTCCTGATCCGTCCCATCTGGCTTGGGATTCCATCGTAGTTCGCTGATCGATATGGGCCGTTCGACTCCTTGAGCGTAATCCTTCGACCGGGATGGCCGCTTGTGGGGCTGGATTTTACCCGCCGCTATGCGACGAAGAAGCTCAACGGATTCAGGGCTGCCACGAACGCGTAACGCCTCGATCGTCTCGCGCCGGACGGCGTCGTCAGGGTCTTCCGCAGCCCGCTCCAAGACGCCGATGACTCTCGTCTTGGGGTGCGCCGCCAAACAACGCACGACGAGTCGGCGGTTCTCCGGAAGTGGATCGGCGTATGCTGTCCCCGCCAGCATTTCCATCCATTTCTCCAGTTCGTCGCCAATAATGGTGTACGGCTGCAAGAATGCCACGCGCGCTGCGCCCTGCCTCACCGCCAAGTCGTTCGATCTCACAGCAGACTGAATTGCCTGGCCGAGTTCATTTTGGGGTGCCTGTATGAGGAACTCGTAGGCTTCCCGTTGCTCAGGCCGGTACATCACCTCCCACTTCATCGGCAGGCAGCCCAAGAGCCGAAATAGGGCGGGAAATAGGGTTCCTTTGTCTCGAACAGCCGCTCGGATGTAGCCCGCCTTAATCTCCCCTTCTGATTTGATTGAAGAAAGCATGGAAGGATCGGCATCCTTGATCTGTCTTTGAAACTCAGCCGCTCCCTTGTCTGCCGCCTCAATAAAGCCGGATGGGGTGAGCTTGTGCAGCGTCTGCCGGGCCTCCTTTTCCATGTTATCCATGGCAGCTTTTAACTCGGCTTGATCGGCGAATAGCTCGACGACGGCGGATGCATCGAAGACCTCGTGTCTTGCCAACCAGTTCGCGATCCAGTCTGACGACTTCTTCGTAAACCGAGCATCGCCGGGAAATCCATCCCACCGCAGCGCAAGGCCATGCTGCACGGACGCAAAAGCTCGTCGCTCTTTGCCTTTGTACCATTCAATCCATGGATACCCGTCGCAAAGGCAACTATCCAATGCCTTCTGGGGCGACTGAAATTGCAGTTGTTCGTAAACCTCCTTCACCTCGGAAGGCTTAGTGACCTCAAAGAGCGTGTCTCCGTCCTCAACAATGTCTTCGTTCTCGACTTCTCCGATCTTGATCTTGAAAGGTTCTCGGACTACGATGCGGTCAGCATCCGCAATCACCTTATGAAACCGACCGTCGTAGGTCCATTGCTTTTCTGGGTCATCAGCGAGGCAAGTCGTCGCACAAGCGAGACATAACATCAAAGTGGCGCACGCGGGTTTCATGCACTGCTCTTTCGTTCACCCAACGGTTCTCTAAACCGTACAGTGTCCGCCGAGAGGGGGTCCCACGGCAGACGCCGTTTCGGCGGGTTGGTATTTCCCTTCACTGTGCCCTTATTCTACCGCAACTTTAGCTGAACTTTCGCAGAAAACAGAGGCTGCGAAACCCTGGCAGAATGGGTATTTCCGAGTTGCGGACTGAATTGGTGCATGTTAGGTCAATCAGCCGAGATGGCTGTAATTGCAAGAAGCCCGAAGAACCCCGGAATTTCACACTGGGAAATCTGCGAAAGTTCAGTTAGCAGAAAGGGAACAATTACGAAATGGCGAGCGACGCCGCCAACGATGCGACTTCGCGGAAGGTGGCGTTATTGGGGACTTCCGCCCCGCGGCGGAGATCGGCCAGAAGATCGCCCAACAGTTCGCGCTCGAGCCATTCGGCCAGCCAGCGGGCGCGCTGCTGGGCGTAACGCGACTGGAGCCGGCCGAACAAGCGGCCCGCGGCCTGGCGAACGCCTTCGCTGGTGCTGCTGACCAGGGCCTCGCCGCCGCCGGTGATGCCGCCGGCAATGGCGGCCTCGGTGGCCAAATGGCCGGCGGTGTGCCCGGCCGCTTGTGCCGCCGCCTGGCCCACGAGATCGCCGGCGAAGTGCAGGCCCGTGAAGAACAACGCCACGGTAATGGCCGGCCGGGCGAGCGCGGCGGCATGGTCCAACGATTGCAGGAACCGCACGGCCCGCGGGTTCGACGCCCGCCAGGCCTCCAGTTCCGCGCGCAAGAAGTCGCGATAATGCTCGTCCACGGCCGGCAGGTTTTCGTGGGCCGCCTCGACACGGGCGAGCAACTTCGCCCGGGCATGACCGCCCAGCAGATTCATCAGCCGTGGGCGCAGCGTGTCGTTGCCAACCTTGGCCAGCCGCCCCAGTTCGTCCAACAGTTTTTCGACCGCCAGCATAATGGCCTCACGCTCGCGCTGTTGAAACGCGGCGAGCGGATTTACGCTCGGCCCGGCCACAGCGTCCCAGGCGAGGCGAATCGGCTTCGTCACGCCCCGGCCGAGCACGCGGTAGAAGCCGTGAATCCGCCGCGACCACGGCTGGCGGCCGGTATCCCACCACGAGCGGATCTCATCGACCAGCACGCCGGCGGGCAACGAGGGCCAACCGACCCGGGCCATCTCCGTGGCCGACAGCGCCGCCGCGGCCGCGGAGAACTCGCCCGCCGCCGCACGGATCGACTCCAGATACGCCGGCAGGCCGCGCTGCGGATCGAGCACCCGCCGCAACGCGCCGCGAAAGGTGCGAATTTTGATCGCATCGAAGTGCAGCGAAGCCAGATCGTCGCGGAGGTTCGCTTCGCGCAACTCGGTCCCCTCTGCCGACCAACCTTCGGTCGGTGCCCGGAGAGGGGAGTTGGCGTCGATCGCGTAGAACGGCAATCGCAACTCCTCCGCCGCACGACGATCATGCGGTATCGCATACGCCGCCTCCGGCCGCGCGCCGGTCTGCTGGTTGAACGTGGCGAGCCACCGCGGCCAATACTCCCGGTCGGCCTCCAGGTCGCACTGGTTGAAAACGACGATGATCGGCTTGTCGGCCTCGACGGCCGCGCGGAAGAACTGTTTCACCGCGGCGTCGTTGTATTTCTGCTGCGTCAGCACAGCCACCAACACGTCGGCCGTTTGGCGAATCGCCCGGGCGCGATGCCAGTTGACCGTCACGTCGGAGTCCACGTCGGGCGCGTCCAGCAGCAGCAGCCGCGGCGGCATCGTCGGCCCGACGCGCCAGAAGAGCCGATCTTCCGCCGCATCGGCTAGCGGGTCGTCGGGCGATTGCCAGGCGCGCAACTCGAACGGCTCGAACAGCCGTTCCAATAGCGCGGGATCGTCCAGCCCCGGCGGGACCAGGCACACCGGATGCTTCGTTCCGGCGGCCAAGGGGCTCGACGCGCTGGCCACTTCGCCGGCCAGATGGTTGAAGATGGCCGACTTGCCGATGTTCGTGCCGCCGACGATGGCCACCACCAGCAAGGGCGGCAGGTCCAATTGCGGCAGAAGTTTGTTGCGCAGCAGATCAAACCATTCCTGTCCGCCCGGCGGCGCCACGCCCACCGCCGCGGCCTGCGGTTGCAACGCCGCCAGCGCGCGATCGAGTCGCCGCATCTCGGCGGCAAAGGATTGGTAAGCCGGCATAGGACGGAAATCGCGGTCCTTAAAGGTGGGATCGCAAAGCCGCGGCAGAAGAATCCGATACTTTCTGCAAGAACGGTCCCAACAGCGGGTCGGATGCGATCCGTTGTTGTTGGCTAACGCGAGTCTGCTCAGGACTCATCTCCGAATACTCCGCCAATAGCCGTTGTTGGATGTCCGACTTCATTTGCACGCAATCGAACTTCTTAGGAGTCTTCATAGGTCGATCACCTCCAGAGGAGAGTAAATGCGGATCGCGTTGTATCCCTCCAACATGTTGACACCCTGATAACCGCTGATTTTCTCGTAATGCACAATATGTTTGAAGTTCCAACTAACAATCAGGTCCACGTCGGCAATGGTTGCGGCGGCAATGTGCTCCGCATCTCGCCTAGAAGCGGGGCCTACAACCCCGTGGGCCAAGTAGGCGTCTCGCAGTCGTTCAACTTCTTCGTTGAGGAAGACCCTTTCGACGCTGGATGGCGGCAAATCGGCCAGCACACGACGTACCTGGTCGGGAGCCTCGGTCAACTCCAATGCCGTGGTGTCCGAGAGTACCAACTGAATACGTCCCCGAAGGACTTCATCGAAGAACCGACGGCTTGCTTCCTCAAATTCAAAGTCGAAACACCCTCCAAACACCGAAGTATCGGCATACACCCGAATTGGTTCCGCACCTGACATTGGCCTTCTCCAACGCGATCCCCCCGTATATTCTACCACCCCCCCGGCTCCTGTGGAAGCCATTCATTCATTCGCCCCCCCCAACACCACCGCCACCGCCTGGCCTTGGCGGCTGTGGCTGAGGATCAGCGCGGTGGGATGGCCTGGCCGTCTCGGTTGGCCGTGAATCACGTTGATCGGACACTGCGGATCGGGATGTTCGTAGTTCAGCGTCGGCGGGACCGATTGATGTTCGATGGCCAACGCGCTGGCGGCGGTTTCCAACGCGCCGGCGGCCGCGCCCAGGTGGCCGAAGTAGCTCTTCAGCGCCGTCACCGGCACGTCGCCCAGGACATCGCGGATGGCTTGGGCTTCGGTCCGGTCGTCGGCGACGGCGCTGATTCCGTGGGCGTTGACGTGGCCGACGTCGGCCGGCGCAAGTCCGGCGTCGGCCAGTGCGCCGGCCATGGCGCGGCGGATGGCTGCGCCCTGCGGCAACCGGCCGCTGCGCGTCGGCTCGAAGGCCGAGGCATAACCGAGAACACGGGCGAGAATGGGTGCGCCGCGGGCCGCGGCGCCGCGGCGCGTTTCCATGATGAACGCCCCCGCCCCTTCGCCGACGACGATGCCGTCGCGCATTGCGTCGAAGGGCCGCGCGGCCGCGCCCGGATCGTCGTTGCGCCGCGACAGCCCGCGCACCCGGCTGCGCGCCCACAGAGCCGGATGGATTTGCGATCCCACGCCGCCGACGATCAGCGCGTCGGCCTGCCCCCGCTGCAACACGCGCACCGCCTCGGCGATTGCCGACAGCGTCGACACGTCGCCCAGGGTAATCGAGTTGTTCGGCCCTCGCGCGTCCTGGGCAATGCCGATGTGGCAGGCGGGCATGTTCGGCAGATACTTCAGCATCCACAAGGGGAACAGTTCGGACATGGCCACCGAGCCCCACCGGCTGAAATCGAACCGTCCGTCCGCCATGCAGCCGCGGAACGCGGGGGCCAACTCCGGTAGTTCGCAAAGCAACAGGTCGGAACCGAAGATGACCCCGAGCCGCTCGGGATCGACGGGCCGTTGCCGCATGCCGGCGTCGGCCAGCGCCAAGTCGGCCGCCGCGAAACCAAGCTGAATCTCGCGGCTCATCACCTTCAGGCTCTTCCGCGGCCGCACGTACTGTTTGGGGTCGAAGTCGGCCACCTCGCCGCCGAAGGGCGCCGGCAGGTCGGGCTCGTCGAACAGGTCCAAACGCCGGATGCCGCTGCGGCCCTGGCAGAGCGCGGCCCAAAAAGGCGCCTTCCCGATGCCCAGCGGGCTGACGATGCCCATCCCGGTGATGACAATGTCTCGATTGGGTGACATAGCTTGGGCAAACGCCTGGGGGCAATACTCCTAAACGCTCTATCGTAGCGTGAATGAGGCCGCAACCAAGGGGTCCAGAGCGACTTAATCACGTCGAATCGCGTCGATAAGACATCCCTACAGGGGGGGGCGGAAGAAAGGAAAACAGCCAAAGTTAATGATTCAAGTCTGACCGTGCCCTGTCCCCTTCTTCGCTTTCAACGCCGACATATTCAAGCTGCGGCAAATCGCGTCTGAGTTGCTGAATGTCCTCCTTGGTTGCGCCGATGCCGCAAATACTAAGGTTCTTGAGTTCCTTCAACTCACGCAAAGCACGCAATGCCTTTCGCGTGATCTTGGTGTCTGACAGCCACAGGACTCGCAGGTGTTTTAACTTAAGGACCGCTTGCAGACCTTGGTCGTCAATTGCACATCCGTCCAAGAACAATCTTTCGAGGTGGGGGAGAGTCGCCAACTGGGCCAGCCCCGGCCCGCGCACTTTCGTGCGCTCCAGGAAGAGACCTCTCAGCGAGTGCAACTGCTCAAGTTCCGGCAAACCGGCATCGGAAACATTCGTGTCAGCCAATTTCAGTTCTTCCAACTTATCCAAATGAGTCAGACTTGGAAGTCCCGCATTCGAAATGCTTGTTCTGCGCAAATCGAGCTCCTCCAAACGCACGAGTCCATTCAGATAGCCCAAACCATGATCCGTGACTTGCCCATTGCTGGCACCAAGCCCAACCAGCCGATTACCCACCAACTCGCACACCTTGCGAAGTCGATCATCGTCACCACCATCCGAGAACGCGAGGTAAACTCGGTCGCCCTCGAAAACAGATCCCGCCCGCAACTCCAGCAAGCTCTCAATAAGTTGTCGATCCCGCCGGACAGCAAGATAGTGCGATGCGGCGAAATAAACCAACGGAATGACCGCGAGAAGGACGATCACCATGCCCGCGGCAAAGAAAAGCCGTCGGGATCCGGACCTGCAAACTTCGTTTTTCATTTCTGCGAACGGGGTTCTGCGAAGAGGTGCGAACGGGGTGCGAACGGGGTCAGGCTTTAATTGTTAACTTTGGCGAGAGGCGGTTGTTTCTTGGCAAGCTCGGCCGGTAATTGTGCGATCATTTTCTTCTTTACGGTCGGGCGCTGGCGAATCTTGCGGCGTGCGATGGTTACGGCCGCACCACCGATCCCGCCATCATAGGCCCCAATCTCCCGTTGTGTCCAGCCCGTCAGACGACGGTGCGCGGCAAGATTTTCTGGCAGAGAGATTCACGCCCGTTTAGATTCCGTCCGCCTTTCTCGTGTTGGTACACAAGGACTTATGGCGGGCAAAATAGCCCGAAGGGCTTGTGATAGGATAGCCCAGGGTTGCCGCGCCGAGCGGCTACCCTGGGAAAAGGAGTGAGATCGCAACCATACCCCGAAGGGGTTTCATAGAGCGGCGTCGCCTACGCCTACACAACCCTTTCAGGGTTAAAATGATAGGGCTTGACCGTTTTCCCAGGGTAGCCGCTTGGAGCGGCAACCCTGGGCTGCCTTATGCAATCCCTTCGGGATAAAAATGCGGCTGCCGTTTCGTGCAAAAAGGCGGACGGACTCTGAACGGGCCTGTCTTCTGCGTTTACCGGCGTGCCAGAATATCTTGCCGCACACAGAAGCTCGGGGGAGGCTTGACAAGTCTTGCCTCGGACGACAAACTCTCTGATTCCAGGTTGCACAGCCGCCGAACGTGGCGGTTGTCGCACCCTAGGTGGGCTTCCGCCCCGTGTAATCCCCGCCAACATCTCAAAAGAGTCCACAGAAAGACCTTCATGTCCGCGACGGTGAGCGCCTCGCAAGCCGCAACAAGCCGGAAGCCGGCGGTCGCCGCCCACCCCCTGGATGCCGTATTCTGCCCCAAGAGCGTGGCCGTCTTGGGCGTTACTCCCACGCCCGGCACCGTGCCCTACGACATCTTTCACAATATCCTTGGCAGCGGCTACCAGGGAACGGTCTACCCGGTGGCGCCGGGCAAGCGGAGCATCTGTGCCGTCCGCGCCTACCGCTACGTGCTCGACATCCCGGAGGAAGTGGATCAGGCGGTGATCGTCTTTCCGGCCAACGTCGTCGACCTCGCCCTGGAACAGTGCGGCCAGAAAGGGGTCAAGTCGGCAATTGTCATCTCGGCCGGTTTCCGCGAGGTGGGCCCCAAGGGGGTCGAGCGCGAGCAGCGGCTGAAGGAGATCTGCGCCAAGTACGGCATCGCCCTGATCGGGCCGAACTGCCTGGGCGTGGTCAACACCGACCCGGCGGTCCAATTGAACGCCTCTTTCGCCCGCAAGATGCCCGAGGCCGGGCGCATCGCCTTCCTCAGCCAGTCGGGCGCGTTGTGTACGGCCGTGCTCGACTACGCCCGCGAAAAACACATCGGCTTCTCCAAGTTCGTCAGTTTCGGCAACAAGGCGGGGGTGACGGAGATCGACCTGTTCGATTATCTGCACCAAGACCCGCAGACCGATGTGATTCTGCTGTACTTGGAGGAGTTGCGCGAGGGGCGGGGATTGATCGAGGCCGCCCGCCGCGTCACCCGCGGCCCCAACGCCAAGCCGATCCTGGCGATCAAGTCGGGCCGCACGCCGCAAGGCGCCGACGCGGCCGCCAGCCACACCGGCTCGCTGGCCGGCGAGGACGCCGTGTGCGACGCCGTGTTCCGCGAGGCGGGCATCATCCGGGTCAACAGCATCGAGGAGATGTTCAACGCGGCCGTCCTCTACGCCTACCAGCCCATGCCCTCCGGCAACCGGCTGGCGATCGTGACCAACGCGGGCGGGCCGGGCGTGATGGCCACCGACGCGGCAATCCGTTGCGGGCTTTCCGTGCCGCGATTGGCTGCCGAGACCATGCAGAAAATGCGCGGGGCCTTGCCGGCCAGCGCCAACCTGAAGAACCCCGTCGACGTGATCGGCGACGCCCGCGCCGATCGCTACGTCGCCGCCCTGGATGCCGTGCTTGAGGATCCGAACATCGACCAGATGCTGGTGATCCTCACCCCGCAGTCGATGACCGACATCGAATCGATCGCCCGGGGCGTGTGCAAGTTCCACGAGACGGCCGATAAGCCGATCGCCTGCTCGTTCATGGGCGCGGCCGACGTGGGGCCGGGCATCCAACTGCTGCAGAAAGCCCACATCCCGCACTACATCCTGCCGGAATGGGCCTGCGACGCCATGGCCTACATCCAGCGCATCCGCCAGTGGCGCGAGCAGCCCATGACCGAGTTCGAGCGACTGCCGGTCAATCGGGCGGCGGCGCAGGCGATCGTCGACCAGAGCGGCGCCGGCTACCTCGACGAGGACAAGGCCCTGGCCGTGCTGGAGGCCTACGGCATGCCCGTGCCCCAGTACCGGCTCTGCGCCACGGCCGACGAAGCGGCGGCCTTCGCCGAGACCATCGGCTACCCCGTGGTGGTCCGCGTCGTCAGCCCGCAGGTGATCCACAAGTCGGAAGTGCAGGGCATCGCCCTGAACCTGACCGGCGCCAAGGCCGTCCGCGAGTCGTTCGAACGGATGCACCGGCACATCGGCCAGGTCGTGCCCCAGGCGGAGATTCGCGGCATGTTGGTGCGCGGCATGATCCCGCCGGGCTACGAGTTGATCCTCGGCGCGAAGCGCGATCCGGCGTTCGGCGCGACGCTGATGTTCGGCCTGGGCGGTATTTACGTCGAACTGTTCAGCGACGTGACCTTTGCCCTGGCGCCGATCGACGCGGCCACCGCGGGGCGGATGATCCGCCAGGTGAAGGCGTTCAAGCTGCTGCAAGGCGCCCGCGGCAAACCGCCCGCCGACGTCGAGAGCATCGAAGAGTTCCTGGTGCGGCTGGGCCAGTTGGTGGCCGACTTCGACCGCATCGTGGAGCTCGACATCAACCCCCTGATCGCCGGCCCGGGCCACAGCGGCAATTTCGTCGCCGACGTGCGAATCCGTCTGGCCGAATAGTGGACCATAACCCCTTGATATCTCGGAGAATCCCATGGAACGCAGCGAAGTGCAACGACGCGTGGTGAAAGTGGTCTGCCAGGTGTTGGGCGTGGACCCAAACATGGTCGCACCCGAGAGCAACTTCATCTTCGACTTGGGCGCCGAGAGCACCCAGTCGGTCGGACTGGTGGCCGCTTTCGAAAGCGAGTTTGGCATCGAGATGGATGAAGACGCGGCGCTGGAAGTGCAGACGGTCGGCGGCGCGGTCGATTTCATCGCCAGGAGTATTTAGTCAAAGTCAAGGTAAACCATACCCCTACCAGGAGTCCGTTTCATGGAAATCATCGTCAGAGAAAGCGTCGAGGAAATGAGCAGGTCGGCGGCCCGCGTGGTCGCCCGGGTGCTCAACGCCAAGCCCAACGCGGTGCTCGGCCTGGCCACCGGCTCCACGCCGCAGGGGCTCTACAAGGAACTGGTGCGGATGCACAAGGACGAGGGGCTCGACTTCTCCCAAGTCACCACCTTCAACCTCGACGAATACGTGGGCCTGCGGCAGAACCATCCGCAGAGCTATCACTACTTCATGCACGAGAATCTCTTTAAGCACATCAACATCCCCAAGCAGAACATCTACATCCCCTCCGGCACGACCGACAACTACGCGGCCTTCTGCCAGTGGTACGAGCAGCGGATTCACGAATGTGGCGGCGTCGATTTGCAAATCCTCGGCATCGGCTCGGACGGGCACATCGCCTTCAACGAGCCCACCAGTTCGCTCGGCTCGCGCACTCGCATCAAGACGCTCGCCCGGCAGACCATCGAGGACAACGCCCGCTTCTTCGATTCCCTGGACCAGGTGCCGATCTACGCGATCACGATGGGCGTGGGCACGATCCTGGAAGCCCGCAAAATCATCCTCCTGGCCAACGGCGAGAAGAAGGCGGCGGCCGTGGCCGCGGCCGCCGAGGGCCCCGTGACCAGCATGATCACCGCCAGCGCGCTGCAGTTGCACCGCGACACGATGTTCATTGTCGATCGCCCTGCCGCCAGCGAACTGAAGATGCTCGAATACTACGAGTGGATTCAGGCCAAGATGGTCGACGCCCCGTAAGACAAATTGATGAATGATGAATGCTGAATGATGAAGTGTGCGCATACTTCATCGGCAAGGGAATTCATCATTCATCATTCATCATTCATCATTCATAAGGAAACGCCTCTATGCGACTGATACTTTTCGATTGCCCAACACCGAATCGGATGAATTTCGACCCGGTGGCGCTCGGCCGGCCGATCTTCGAGCTGCGCTGCGGCATGACTTCGCTGGCCGATAAGCTCGTCGCCAGGTTGGGCGCGGCGGACGTGGCCTGCTTCGTGCCGCCGTACATGGCCGACGTGTATCGGACGAAGACCAGCCGGCCGGTCAACGACGCCGCCACGCTCAAGGGCGACGACCTGATGCTGGTCAACGGCCGTGTGAAGGCCGCCGATCTGGTTGCGGCGGCAACCGGCCCGAGCGAAGTGGCCCTCGACGCCGACGGCGAGGTGCTGTACGCCCGGATCGCCAAGGGCGATCTGGCCAGGCTGAAGACCGATTCGCTCGACGCGCTGCTGGATTCGGCCAAGGCGTTGTTGCCGGCGGCCAAGGGACCGGTGGCCGCGTGGAACTACACCTGGGACCTGGTGCTGGCCAATCCGGCCCAACTGGTAACCGATTTCGCCACGGCCGGCCGCAGCGGCATCGAGGGCCAGGTCGAGGAGCCCAACGCCATCCGCGGCAACAAGAAGGACGTGTATATTGCCCCCGGCGCGGTCGTCCACCCGATGGTCGTCATCGACGCCGAGCACGGCCCGGTGTACCTCGACGAAGGCGTCGAGGTCCATCCCTTCACCCGCATCGAGGGGCCGTGCTACGTGGGCAAGAAGTCGATCCTCTTGGGCGCCAAGTGCCGCGAGGGCAACTCCATCGGCCCCATGTGCCGCGTGGGCGGCGAAGTCGAGGAGTCGATCATCCACGGCTATTCCAATAAGTACCACGATGGCTTTCTGGGTCACGCCTACGTCGGCGAGTGGGTCAATCTCGGCGCGCTGACGACCAACAGCGACCTGAAGAACGACTACTCCAGCGTCTCGGTGGTGCTCGACGGCAAGACGCCCATCAGCACCGGCTCGACCAAGGTCGGCTCGCTGATCGGCGACCACACGAAGACCTCGATCGGCACGCTGTTGAACACGGGATCTTACGTCGGCGCCATGACGCTGATCGCCGCCACGGGCAGGCCGCTGCCGAAGTTCATCCCGTCGTTCGCCTGGTATCTCGAAGGGGTTGTTACCAAGGGTTTCGGCAAGAAGAAGCTCTACGAGACGGCCAAGGCGGCCACCAGCCGCCGCAAGTGCGTCTGGACGGCGGCCGACGAGGCCCTTTGGGAACAGGTGTTCGAGCTCACCGCCCCCGCCCGCGACGAAGCCATCAAGCGCGGCCGCCGGCAGTTGGCGGGCGGGCAGGGGATGGTTGGCGGCAAATAGTAGTGTAGTGATTCAATCAAATGGGGATTTGGCGGTAGGCACGACTCGTCGGCGAAGCCGATTGCGAAGCAACTTTGCGAGTGTGCTATGTTGGCCGATTGTCGGCTACGTACTGTGCCAACGTTTCCTTCATTCTTGGAACCCAGAGCATCTCTGCTTCTGGATCGCTGGATGCCAATTTGATGGCCTTTTCCTGACTTGCTATTGCATCTCGGTAGCGTCCTGAAGCCCCGTAGGCTGCCGCCAGAGTGCTGAGAGCTTGATATTCAGAATCTGCCGCGAGCCGACATGCGTGTTGGGCGTGCTTTAAAGCCAAGGGGACATCACGCAGGTTAGGATCGTCGGCATACAGGTAGGCACGCGCCAGGTAGTCGTGCCCCGTTGGTTCATCCGGACGCAGCTCAATGTATCGTCTGTAGTCGGCGACCGCTCGCGCCAAATCTCCTAGTTGCTCGTAATCCGTTGCGCGATTGAAAAATGCCTCGGCAAATTCAGGGTTCAAGCGGATCGCCTCTGTGTAGCTCTTAATCGCAGCTTGGATATCTCCGTCCACCGCTTCGTGGTACCCTCCCTCATCGAAGTAGTCTTCAGCCGAGTTCATGATTGCCCAAATAACTCCTGGCAGACGGTTCTCTGATCGCACGGAATGTCACCTAGCGGGAATGTCCGCGCACGCTAGACAATCCAGGCAACTACCTGCCACTCGATTTTACTTTGGTTCGGGGAGCATGACAACTGCGGGTAGGACTCATTCTCACAAATGGGTGCATTCCGCACTTTGTAATGTCGTTTTTGCCGCTGGGACGGGTAGCTGAATGTTCTCACGCCCGTTCACGGGCGTTTCCGCTTTAGCGGTAATCGACCCGGCGTTTACGCCGGGTAGACCGCGCCAACGGACCGCCTCATTCTCATATCTGCTTATGTCACGCCCGTTTACGGGCGTCCTGTTCCCCTGACAACGGCAGGAGGCCCGCAAGCGGGCCTGACAATCCAAGATCAAAATTGCAGCCGCCGACCCGACGTAAACGTCGGGCCTAACACCGCCTTCGGCGGAAAGGGTCGTAAACGACCCTGCAAAGTGCGGAATGCTCCCCTCACAAATCCCTGCTTTAGCGCGGCCGTGATTAAATTCGCCCGTTGCGCATGGTGACGATGCGCTGCCCGATGGCGTCGGCTTCCGCTTCATCGTGGGTCACGTAGATCATGGCCGTGCCCAGTTGGCGCTGGAGGCGGCCGATTTCGTCGCGCATTTGCAGGCGCGTGGCGGCGTCGAGATTGGTCAGCGGCTCGTCGAAGAGAAACAGCTTGGGGCGGCGGACGACCGCCCGGCCCAACGCCACGCGCTGCCGTTGCCCGCCGGAAAGCTCGCCCGGCCGCCGCTTCAGCAGGTCGGCGATCCCCAGCAATTCCGCCGTCTCCGCCACGCGGCGGCCGATCTCGGTCCGGCCAGTCCCGCGCAGTCTCAGGCCGAAGGCCATGTTGCCATAAGCGGTCAGATGCGGAAACAGCGTGCAGCGTTGAAAGATCATCGCCACGTCGCGGTCTTTCGGCGGCAGCCCGTTGACGATCCGTCCGGCGATGGCGATCGTGCCGCCGGTGGGCGTTTCCAGGCCGGCGATCAGTCGCAGGGCCGTGGTCTTGCCGCAGCCCGACGGCCCGACCAGCGCCACAAGCTCCCCTTCTGCCACCTCCAGCGACAGATCGTCCACCGCCCGGATGTTGCCGGGGAAAATCTTGACGAGACGTTCAAGCGCAAGTGCGGTCATGTTGACCCTTTGCGGTACACCCCATACTCGCGGATCGCGTCGAACATCGCCAGCACGTTTTCCACCGGCGTTTCTTCCAGGATGCTGTCGTGGCTGGCGCCGGCCACGTAGCCGCCGCCGGGCATCATCACATCAAGCACTTCGCGAGTCTGTCGGCGCACGTATTCCGGCGTGCCCTCGATGAGCACGTGATGCGAGTCGATCGCGCCGTTGAACAGGATCTTCTTGCCGAACTCGGCCTTGAGCTTCCGCAGGTCCATGCCGCGGCAGCAGGGCTGGATGGCGTGGACGCCGTCCATGCCGATCTCGATCAACCCCGGCAGCAACTCGGCGAACCCGCCGCAGCAGTGCATCATCACCTTCAGGCCGAAGCTGTGTCCCAGATCGACCAGCCGCTCGAGGTGCGGCTGCAAGAAGCGGCGGAACATCGGCTCGCTCAGCAACGGCCCGCGCTGGCTGCCCAGGTCGTTGCCGATGAAGAAGATGTCGATCGCGTCGCCAGCAGCGTCGAAAATGCGCCGGCTCACGGCGGCGTAGTAGTCCACAAGGTGCTGGATGACCGCGTCGACCAACTCCGGCTCGTCGTACATCTTCAGGTACATGCTCTCCATGCCCAGCAGGTCGATCAGGTCGTGCCAGAAGGGCGACCAGTCGCCGCCGAGGATGGCGTACTGGCGGCGGTACGCCTCGGCCTCGCCGCGGATGTGCGAGACGTCCATCCAGGCCGGATCGGGCCAAGGGTAGTCGTGAATCTCGCGGAGCGCGGCCTTGGCCAGCGGGTGCGACGTCGGCTGGCCGTAGCCCAGGCCCGTGCGCTCCACGCCGAAGGGCGTGGCGTACGTCGCCCCGGGCGAAAGGCGAACCTCCGGTCCGACGTAGCGGGCGAACACGCGGCGAAAATCGTCGCCGAATCGCTGCCGCAAGCCCTCGTCGTCCAAATTCAACTCCCGCCGGCACTTCGCCCAAAACTCCGCCGACGAGCCGCACCACGCCGGCACTCGGTCGGGCTCTTCGTGGGCAAACGCACACAGCACGCGGTCTCGAGAATTCATGGCATCTCCCTCGATCGAGGACGGGACGCGGAGCGTCCGAAAATCGTGTTCCCACGGAGGACCGTGGGAACAAGGGCAACACACCGCAAGTCTCAAATCATAAACCATAAATCCCAAATCACAAATCCCCCCAATCCCCGGCCCCTGGCCCCGGACCCCGCGGTCCGGTATGCTGGACTCATGATCCGCTCGGAACTGGCCCACCTGGAACTGCTGGCTGAGGTCGATGACCTGGTCGACCGGCTCCGTCGCTGGGCCGAGGAATCGCCTGCCTGGCAGCCGGCCGAGAAATGCCGGGCGTTGGTGCGGCGGCTGGCCGATCGGGCCGTCTCGCTGCGCGTGCGGATCGAAGCGCCCCTGGTCGTGGCGACCCTGGGCGGCACGGGCACCGGCAAGAGCGCGCTGGTCAACGCCCTGCTGGGCGGCGAGGTGGTGCAAACAGGCCGGCGGCGCCCCACCACCACGCGGCCGACGATCGTCTGCCGCAGCGGCCTCACGCCCGAAATGTTGGGCATCGACCCGGCGTCGGTCGAGTTGGTGCAGTGCGAGCTGCCGGCGCTGCGCGACTTGGTGTTGGTCGATTGCCCCGATCCCGACACAACGGAAGAAGAAGGGACGTTGGGCCGGCAGTTGTACTGCCGGCCCAGTGACGTGGGCGACAGCGCAACTATCGCCCCTCTAGCCGACAGCAATCTGGCGCGGCTGCGGGCGATTCTGCCCAAGTGCGACGTGCTATTGGTCGCCGCCACGCAGCAGAAGTACCGCAGCGCTCGCGTGGCCGAGGAGTTGGCCGCGGCATCGCGCGGCGCGCACGTGGTCTTCGTCCAAACCCATGCCGACGAGGACGCCGACATCCGCGATGACTGGCGGGGCGTGCTGGAGGCGGAGAGGCTGTCCGATAATCTCCCCTCTCCCTTTGGGAGAGGGGCCGGGGGTGAGGGGGCCAATGCGCCAACCTCAAACGCTCTCACCCTAACCCTCTCCCAAAGGGAGAGGGGACCCGAGCGCCAGCCCGGCCGCATCTTTTTCGTCGATTCGCTCCGCGCCTTGTCCGATGCCCGGGCGGGCCTTCAGCCGCGGGGTGAGTTCGCCGCGCTGCTGGACCTGTTGACGCACCAGATGGCCGCAACTGCCGCCCATCGCATCCGCCGGGCGAACTTCCTCGACCTCGTGGCCGAAACGCTCGACGCCTGCGGCCTGCGGATCGACGAAGCCCTGCCGGCGGTCGGCCAATTGCGGACCGCGCTGGAAGAACAGCGCGGCCTGTTGGCCGGCGAACTCGCCCGCCAAATGCGCACCGAACTGCTGGCCAGCCGGCGGCAGTGGGAGAATCGCCTGCTGGCGCAGACCGCCTCACGCTGGGGTTTCAGCCCGTTTGCACTGGTGCTGCGGGCGTATCAAGGGATAGGCGGACTAATAACCGGGGCGCTGTTGTACCGCGTCCGCACGCCGGCCCAAGCGGCTCTTTGGGGCGCGCTGGAAGGCACGCGCACCTGGCGGAAACGCCGACAACAGCAGCAGGCCGGCCGCGGGATCGGCCGCGCCGCCGCGGGCTGCTGGGACGCCGCCGAACTGCGCAAGGCCGCGCTGATTATCGACGGCTACGCCGCCGAGGCCGGATTGGATCGCCCGACGCCCGACCACTTGACCGTTGAGGCGGAAACCGCCGCGGCCGGATTCGTCGTCCGGGTGTCGGCCGAACTGGATTCGCTGATCGCCCGGCTTGCCCAACGCCATACCGGTTGGTTTACCCGTTGGCGCTATGAATTGCTCCTGGCGGTCATGCTCGGGCTGCTGCTGTACCGGCTGGCGAAGAACTTCTTCTACGATTCCTGGCTGGCGGAGCAACCCGCGCCGGTGTTCGGGCTGGAGTTCTACCTTTCGGCCGCGTTCTGGTTGCTGTTGTGGTGCCTGCTGTTGATGTGGGCGTTTTGCAGCCGGCTGCGCCGCGGCCTGCGCGGCGAAATCGACCGGCTGGCGGAAGGCTGGTGCGACCAGGCTTCCGCCGCCGGGGTCTTCGCCCGCCTGGAGACCGACTGCCGCCGCATCGAGCAGTTCCGCCAAGAATTGGACGGCATCCGGCAGCACGTCGATTCGTTGCGGCGGCAGTTGGAGAGAGGATGATTGGGGACTGGTCCATTTTTCGGTGAGAAGACGCATTTTGCGCACAAACGGTTGACCGAAAACATGGACCTGTCCCCTTCCCGCGGCGCAAGGGGGACAGTCCCATTTTCGCGGCGTTCAAGCACTTTCGCATAGCAACGTCGTTGGCGCCGCGAAAATCGGGACAGTCCCCTGGGAACGGTTACTGCTCCAACTTGCCGCGGAGAAACTTCGTCAGCCCGTCCACGTCGCCCGAGCCCACTCGGATGACCTTTCTGCCCAAGGTCAGCTTTACGCAGCCGAAGCCCCACAGGTTGTACGTCCAGCCGCGCCCCAAAATGTAGTGGATGCCCCAGCCGTCGATGACCGATGTTCTGCCGGGCTCGACGGCGGTGATGTCCGCGTACCGAATCTTCTTGCGCAACACCGGCAGCGGGCCGTAACGCAGCGCCAGCCATTGCCCCTCGTCTCGGATCGTCAGCGAACCGAACATCAAAGCAGCGATGACCAAAATGGCGGCCACCGCCAACATCACGACCGTGGCGGCGGGTTGCCCGCCGCCGAACGGAGCAACGACGATCATCACTCCCGCTGCGGCAAGCAGAAGGTAGTGCCATGCGCCGTGCTGAGTCTTCTCGTATGCTATTTCGGTCATGGCGGCTCCGGGATAATTGACCTCCGCGCCGCAATCGCACCGGACCCGGTGGCCAAACTGGAACAGCGTCACATCGAAACCGGCTCCGCACCGCGGGCAAGTGATCGCCATAGGAAGGGCCTCCGGGGGCTGTTAGCCCCCGGCTATATTATCGGCTAAACTTAACATACAGGGAAACCCCTTCACTTTCGGGGGGCGAAGGACGAATATGGCACTCCTGCGACCGGTTCTTGTCACGGCGCTGCTGCTGGCTGGTGTCTGCCGGCCGGCGTTGGTCTCGGCAGGGGACGAGACGAAGGCAAACCGGGAGGCCCTTCGGGTTGTGCAAAAGCAGCTCCGCAGCCCAACGCCGGCGCAGCGCGTAGAGGCCGTCGAGCGGTTGCGGGATCTGCCGGCACTAGAATCCGTCAGACTCATCGTGCCCTCGATGCTCAACGACCCGGCGGCCGAGGTCCGGCGGGCGGCCTATCAGACCCTTTTGACGTGGAAAGACGACGGCGAGGTCTGCGGACTGCTCTTGAAAATCCTCGACAAAGGAGGCCGCGGCAAAAAACCGGGCATTGTGCCCCCCGCGCCGCTGATCGGAGTTCTCCTGGCTTCGGATTCGCCCGACGCCGAACGCGAATTGGGCAAGTTTCTGGATGGCTATGCGGCTGCCTCCCAAGACGGCGTCGTCACGCTTATCACGGTCGCGGACGACTTGGGGAAACAGGCGGATCGGCAGGCATTGACGTCGTTGCGGCGCATGACCACACTGAAATGCTTCTCCAGTATGTTTGCCTGCCGCCGCGCGGTGATCCAGGCGATGACTCTCGTGCGGCTGCCGGGAGCCGTCGAGACCCTGATTGGGTTGTTGCCGAAACTGGACGGAGAGGTCCGGGCCGACGTCGTGCGGTATCTCACCGCCGTGTCGGGCCAGCAATACGGCGTCAGCGGCCCGGCCTGGTTGGCCTGGTGGAAGGAACACAAGGATGATTTTGCGTTTCCGACGAAGGCGGATCAACAGCCGGCCAACGGCGCCGCCGTGCCGGGGATGCCCTCCTACTATGGGCTGACGATCCAGGCCCGGCGAATGGTCTTTGTGTTGGACGTTTCGTCGAGCATGAACGGCCCTCGGCTGCTGGCCGCCAAGCGTGAATTGACCACGGCCATCGAAGGCTTGCCCAACGACGCCGCGTTCAACATCATTGCCTTCAGCAGTCAGGTCGTCGCTTGGCAACAGCGGCTCGTGCCGGCCACGCCGGCGACCAAGCAGGCCGCGCGGCAGTTCCTCTACGGCCTCCAGGCCAACGGCCGGACAGCCGCCTACGACGCCCTGGAAGCGGCTTTTCGGCTCGACGTCGAGGCGATCTATTTTCTCTCGGACGGCGAGCCGACCGCGGGCAAGATCGTTGCCCCGGCCGCCATTCTGGCCGCCGTCGGTCAGACCAACCGCGGCCGGCGGATTTCGCTCTACACGATCGGCATTGCGCCCGGACTGCCTGGTAGCCCGCTGGATGCGTTCGTCAGGCTGTTGGCGGAACAGAACTTCGGCGCGTATCGCCGCGTCGATCAATGAGCAGGGAGCGATTCATGTTGAAATTGGTTCGCGCTGCTGAAGATTATTCAACTTCATAATCAGCACAAACCACAGGATCGCCAAAGCCCCGGCTATAGCCACGGGGATCAACTGTGCGATGGGATTGATCATCAGTTGCAGCATTTCTTGATGCACCGGCAGCCCGCGTTCTTCGCGGCTGGCAGCAAACGATTGTTTGGCGAGTTCAGTGTTCCCAACGGCAACAAGGCAAACCACCAAGGTGTGAACAAGGCTCAGAAGGATTGCCGCAATCGCAACGAAATGGCCCCTGAAAAACGGATGCCAGAACCATACAAGACTGACGACCTGGCAAACCGCCAATGCAGGGATGAGCAGGTAGAAGAGCCATCCCATGCCGACTCCATTCAGAAGAAGCAGATCCATGGAATTGCTTCTCAGCAGCAATTCCAGGCCCTTGAGCGCGGACCAGCCGAATGCGAGCGTCAGAACCGCGCGAATCAGGTTCTTCATCGGGAATCCCTTGCAGGCCAATATCGCGCACCGGCGGCTGTTAGCCGCCGGCTATTTTCCCGCCCCTCTCCTCTATTTCAGCATCTCGCTCTTGATTCGCGCGGCCATTTTCTGGTAGCGGTCGGCCTTTTCGGTGGCGCCGAGTTGCCGGTGCATGGCGGCGAGATTGTCGTAGGACGCGGCCAGCGCCGAGCGATCGATCGCGCCCTGTTCGACGGCCTGTTCCATCAGGGTGACGGCCTTCTGCAAATAGTCGGCCGCTGCCTCGCCATACTTCAGCGCCTCGTCCGGTTCGGAGCGCATCTGGCAGATTTGCACGGCGTCGAACATGGCCATGCCCAGGTCCCATTGGTATTGGGCTTTTCGCGTGGGGTCGGGGGTGGCGGCGATCAGTGCGTCGCCGGAGCGAACCACCGCTTTGGCCGCGGCTTCCGGGTTCAGCCCGCCGCGCAAGCCCACATAGGCCGCCAAGGTCCGGGCCTGCACGCGGAAACGCTGCTCCTCGCCGGCGCCTTCGTTCTTGATGAGGTCGTCGGCCAAAGTCGCCGCCCGCTGCAACCAGCGGGGCACGGCCTTCTCCTTCTCTTTCCAGTTACCCCAGGCGATGTCGTGGGCGGCGCCCAGATGCGCGTCGATCAGCGCTTCCTTGGCCGCCACGCGGATCGCCGGGTGCGGATCGGTCGCGAGCGGATCGGCCAGTTGGATGGCCTGGGTGTGCAACGCCATGGCCTTCTTGTAGTCGGGTGTCGGGCCGGAGGCCAGCAGGTCGCCTTGCAGGCAGAGTGCGCGGGCCTTCACGTGCGGCCGTTTCCGCGCGGTCTCGGCAGCCTTCTGCGACTCCAGGATGGCCTCAGGCAATCGGCCCGCCTGCCCGAGAATCTGCGCGCGGGTCACTTGATAGCGGGCGTTGCCGGGCTCCAGGCGAACCGCCTCGCCGGCGGACGCCACGGCCTTCTCATACTTCTCCGCCTTCGCCAGCACGCGACTGTACAGCCAGTGCGCGCGGGCGTTGCCCTGCTCCAGCGTCAACGCTTGCTCCAGGTCGCGCCGGCTCAGTTCCGGGCGGCTCTCCAACGTGGTTTCGGCGCGCAGCACGAAGGGCTCCGCGGCGATCGGTTCGAGGATGATCTGCGTGACTTTCATCGACGGCTTGCCCGGCGTCGCGCTCGGCTCGAAGGCGAACAGCACGCCCCGCTCGGGATACGACAGGCCGAGAATCTCGCCCAACTCGTTGGAAACCAGCACCGGACGGACGCGGGCCAGATCGAGCTGCTTGGCTACGCCTTCGGCGGGGAACGGGCGGTCGAGACGGATGATCACCGACGCCACCTTGTCGTCGCCGTAGCTCGCTTCCACGCGATCGAACGGCTGGACGGAATACAACTCCATCGGGCTGCCGTTCTGTTGGGTCGAATCCTTCGGCTGGCCCCACGCCTTGCGCACGTCTTCCTTTGTGGAAACGCCGGGCGTGACTCCTTTGAAGCTGGCAGCCTCGATCGCCACCGGCTCGCCCTCCGGCGACGCGGGAATCGGCCGCAGCGCCTCATCGGCCGGAACTGCCTCGATCAGCTTCACCTCGCTGCCGTCCGATGCCTTGGGATCGAACGTCCCCTCTCCAGGCACCGACCGAAGGTTGGTCGGGAGAGGGTTAGGGTTAGGGGACGCTGGCGGCATCACAACGTCGCCAGGCCGTCGCTTGGCCGGCGTGGGCACGCCGATCTTCTCCTTTGTGGTTATTTCGGCAGCCGGTTTGACGGCGTCCTTGGCCTTCGCGGCCGCATCCTCCGGCCCATCAGCCGCCGCCGAAGGCAGCTTTGCGGCGAAGGCAGCCAATACGGCCGCAGAAAAAACCACAACTCCCAACCCGCGGAAATATGCCAATTGCATCGCGCGTTCCTCCTTGAACCTCGCCAGACTTCCGGGACCGACCGCAAGAGGCGGTAGTGTACCGACGTTGGGGGAGCCGCGTCCAGAGGGAATTGCCCATTTTTCCGGGGGGGGGTGCATACCAGCTTTTGCGCGAGTTGGCAGGGGGACAAAAAGGTCAATGGAGAATTTGGGGATTCTTTGGTAAACTGGGCGTGGTGGCGTGTTGTAGAGAACGGATTTTCATGGAGGGAGA
>Ga0315287_10001213_pt1 | contig 23546 bp, 17 predicted proteins | sample YL17G11_0_MG_FD_205037 | JGI IMG/M metagenome (GOLD analysis project Ga0315287, IMG submission 205037) | Sediment microbial communities from Yellowstone Lake, YNP, Wyoming, USA - YL17G11_0 | ecosystem: Environmental > Aquatic > Freshwater > Lake > Sediment | place: USA: Wyoming | collected... | reverse complement strand
GTTTTGGGCTTAAAAACCCGATTATATCTATATGAACCTACCTAAAAACCAGAGCTATTATTCGCGGTTGTTAAGGTTGCTGATAAGCGGCGCTTTTATTTATGCCGCTTTTAATTTCGCTTCTACCCCCGGTCAGATTTGGGTGCTAGCCGGTTTTTGGTTTTTGGGAAATTGTTCTGGATTATCAGGCTATTGTCCGATCTACCACATGCTGGGTATCAACTCTTCCGAATTAAGATAATTTATTTGCTGCTATCAATGCAAAAATAGTCCCCCGCCGCCCCAGATTAATATAGCCGGAATTTGAGGCGCTGCTCGCCGCCGCAGTGGGAAAATATAATTTAAAGAATCTCTGATTTTATCTTTGCTTTTTTCCCTCATAAACTGAAATCCTTCAGCCCTTTTATCGATATATACTAAGAATTAGTCTTCTAAAATAATAAGGATAAAATATCAAGCCATGAGTAATTTAATTAATAGTAAAGTTGCTTCAAATCCGACCCTCAACCGCGTTTTAAATAAATTCGGCCTAGCACTCAACCAATTAGGCCTTCCTTATGCCACCGGATTGACCCGTGATAGAGCCACCCTTTTCTCCGCTACTCGGGGAGAAGAGATCTCAGGCGCCCGGGAACGGCTCCTCGCTTCCGGCCGGGATCGCGCCCTCTGGGCGATCGAGGACTATGATCGAATGCAGTTAGGGCTTCCCAAACGTACCCCGATAGAAAAATTCCAGCATTTTTGGTTCGGCATAACTCCCCGTGACGGCAGTTGCGAAGTTTATGGAATGGGGGTTGGCGGAAAAGGTATCAAGGGAGGAGATCCGGTATTACAGCTGATCATGAAGTACGGCTCCCTGGCCAAGATCGCCCAGAACCCGGAAGCGGTCAATGGGCTGGAGGCGCTGGGAAAGAAAATCTTTGAATCAGAAAAGGGCTATACCATTACCGATATTAGTAAGCCTATTATGACCATTAAAGTGGGCGAAGAGTTTTTAGATGCCGCAACCACAGCTACTATTTCTCACACCCTCCAAACTGATGTAGAAACTCTGGCTAAAATAACTCGGGGCAAAATAACGGTCAAGGACCTTGCGCTGTCCTTGGAGAAGATCTTGGAGATAGAGGGGGTCCCAGGGCCAAAACCATTGATCGAGATCGCTTCTCAGATCACAGAATCGACGGAAACAGCCAATTTCTCGCCTTGGATGGTTAAACGGCTTTTTGAGGCGCTTGAAGGTTTGCCCTCATACGGGGGAGATCTTACAGGGGTTTTAACCTCGCTTCCGGCCGCCATCAAATCCATGGCGAATGTCCGCATGTCCGCTGACCATATTCTATCTTTTACGCGCCGCGTGCTTAATTACACCGAAGCCACAGAAGTGGAAAATTATTCTGATATGATAACGACCGTATTAACAGCAGTGCCGAAAATCTTTAGCGCGATTGTTAATCGGGATTACTCACCCGATAAAGTAGCTAACGCTATCGTTGGGATAATGGAAGACCAAGGTTATCAGATGTTTGGCAACCAGATCGTCGCGGCCTTGCCCTCCGCCATCAAGGCCGGCATGCCGATCCAGAGTTTTGTGGAAGATTGTAATTCGTTTTTAAACGCCTTCTGTGGCTTAGATCGGGATGGCGGAGAAAATATCTTGAAAGCGATCCCGGTCCTTTTTGACCTCGGTTATAAGGATATGGATCAAATAGGAGGGTTTCTCGATAAATTAAGGGGCACTTCCAAAGAAGATGTAAGTACAACTGTTCCTTCGTTCGTGGCTCTTTTTTCAAACCTGCATTTGCCGGATGACGCGGCGCGTGATGCCGCCCTCTCCCGCTTTTTCTCCATGCTCGACGCGCTCAACGAGTTTAACCGGGAGCCGGTTCTGCGCCTTTTCGATGAAAATCAGGCGGTCTTTGAAAAGATCGGCCCGCGCGATTTCCTGGCCCATTTTAATTTATATATGGAGGTCCTGATCGGCTATAAACGGCTCGGCTATTCCGTGCTGGATGGGATACTGGATGCGGAAAAAGATGGATCGATCGGCCAGGTATTGACCCTTGAAGAAAGCCGCAAGATCAAAGAATTTGTCTCACTAACCAACAGCTTTACCCCGGTGGTCTATAAAGCATTTAAGGTTGAAGGCCCTGCCGTCCTGGAGGATTTTAAGCCGCTGGCCGAAAAGATCATTAACGATGGGCTCGGACAGGATGACATCGACGCCATCGTAAAAAAATATGAAAAGTATGATGGGCTCGAATTCCTGTTCGCCATCATTCAAACGGTGATCCCGCTGTCCGGAGCGAGTTTTGTCAAAAGGGATCAGGGGAAAGCGCTATTAGAAAAAATGATGCGGGCTGGGGACCTAAGGGAGCATGTCCCGGCCAATGTCCGGGGGATGGTAAAGTCCATTGCCCTCGAAGGAAAAGAACCCGCGCTGGGAGAAGGTGAAACGATCGATATGGATATGATCAGTCCCATTCTAAGCGGATTAAGAGGCAAGAAAAAGATCGAGATCTCCGAGCTCCACTCAGCTGTAAAGGCTTACCTATTAAGCGATCGGAATGAAGGAGAAAAAGAAAAGCTTCGCCAGTCCCTTTATACCTATGCCGCCAGGGAAGACTTGCTCGGGGAAAAGGTCGATCGTCTGGGATCAAAAGATTATTACACCTTGCGCCTGTTAGAAGAGCTGTTTCAGGACCCGGAATGTCTGCCCGCCATTCTGCGTCACGGCATAGGCCATATTGATCCCGACCTGCTTACGGGAGAAAAGACCAGCCTGCAGGGCAGCGAAGGAATGATAAAAGCGATCAATAAAATGTGGCAGGGAAGTGGAAACGAAAAAGTTAAGGCCAAACGGTTGGCCGCCATGACCGATAAATATCAAAAGGAAGATCTGCAGGCGATGGTCGCTTCCGGGAAACTGCTCCCTGCGGCGGCTGCGGAGTTATCCCGTTTAATTGGGCTTGAACAGGAAAAGTATCTTTCTCCAGAAAAGCTGGTAGAAGAGATCTTACATGGCCCGCTTCAGGCGATTAGGCGGGAAAAAGCAAAATACCTGTTCATTGCCACCGGGGACAGTATTAAACTCGGTCTGCGGGCGGTTAAGGGCATGCCATATGGTGTCTGGGGATTGAGCGCTGGAGTTTGTATCGGTACCGACCAGGAGCTCTGGGCAGATCCCAATTTTAAGCTGATCTCTATGATAGATGAGCGCACAAATAATGTGGTCGGATTTGTACATGTATACGAAACGACAGTCGACGGGAAAAAAGCCTGGACACTGCCGGGCATTGAGCCAACCACTGAATTTATCGGGACGGTTAAGGCCAGCGAGCTTTACGACAAAACGATCGCCGCGGTCGTGGAATTAGCGGAAGCGGCAGGCGCTCAAGCCGTTTATATCCCAACCAGTCCAACCATTCATAGTAACCGCAGTGATATCGGGAGGGTGATCGCCGCCAAAAAATACCCTAAGAGAACGATCCCGGAAGTGAAGTGGAGCCGGAGTCCCGCCTATCCCTTTTCAGAAGTGTTCATTGTCAATGAGAAGTAAGGCTGAATAGTGCGGCTAAGCAGTTATAAAATCTTTAGGCTGATATCGAGGGCTTTGGCAGAATGAGTGAGCGCACCGACCGAAATAAAGTCGACTCCGGTCTTGGCGATCGCTTTCACATTATTTAAATTAACGCCGCCCGAAGCTTCGGTTTTTATCCTGGCTTTTTTGCAGAGCTTAACTGATTCCTTCAATTGAGTGATATTCATATTATCCAGCAAGATCCTGTCCGCTCCCGCCCTGACCGCTTTTTTTACTTCCTCTATCGTTCTTGCTTCTACCTCTATCTCTTTCCTGCCATACTTGGCCATCGCGGCTTTTATCGCCTTCTCTATTCCCCCGGCGATCATAATATGATTATCTTTTATTAAAACCGCATCATGTAATCCCATGCGGTGGTTAGCGCCTCCGCCCATCCTGACCGCGTATTTCTCTAAAACACGCATCCCAGGAATAGTTTTTCTGGTATCAAGTATTTTTACCCTTGACCCTTGACCCTTGACCCTTGCTACAAATTTATTGGTCAGCGTAGCGACCCCGGATAGATGCTGGATAAAATTTAACGCCACCCGCTCTCCGGTAATGATGGTGGCGGCCGGGCCAATTATTGCCGCCAGAACTTTTCCCTTTTTCACGAAAGTCCCGTCTTTGACCCCCGAAATAAATTTAATATTGCGGCTCAAGTGCTTAAAAACATCCTTGGCTATCTCCAGGCCGGCGATCACCCCTGCTTCCTTGGCCATGATCACCGCTTTAGCATTCCGGTCTTTTGGAACGATCGCACGGGTCGTGATATCGCCCGGGCCGATATCTTCGGCCAGCGCCAGTTTAATTAAAAAATCGCTTACTTCTTTCATCTTAAAACAAACCACACTATATAATAATACATCAGCGGAGCCGTCAGAATGAACGAATCGATCCGATCCAGCACGCCTCCGTGCCCCGGCAGAAGGTCGGAAGAATCTTTAACCCCGGCTTCGCGCTTGATCAGTGACTCGATCAGGTCGGAATACTGGCCGAAGATCCCGATCATTACCCCCAGGATCAACGCCTGCCAGATCTGCAGCCCGGCCATCTCATTTAAGATCCAGGAAGCGATAATGGCGACTATAAATCCGGCGATCGCCCCCTCCCAGGTTTTTTTGGGAGAGATTGATGGGACTAACAGGGTCTTGCCGAACAACCGGCCGGTCAAATAGGCCGCAATATCCATCGCCCACACCGTGAAGATCAGGAAGAAAAGATAGCCGCCGTGTTCGGTCAAACTGCGTATAAAGATCAGGTAGCTGAAAAACCATCCAACATAGATCATTCCCAGCGCCGTTACAGCGATATCAACGATGGTATCCTTTTCACGTTTGAGAAAGACCCCCGCGATCATAGCGGCAGCTACTGCCAGTGTAAGGATGGCTGAATGCGCCGGCTCCCAGTTCTTCTTGACCGCGTAGTAAGCGAAGAAAATAAAAATTATCGTGATGATGTTGCCGATCACATAGGCCGGGAAAAAACCTTTTTTCATCATCATATTGAAAAACTCATTAACCGCGAATAAGGCCAGCACCAATGCCAATATCAGGAAGGGAATCCCCCCATAATAAACGCAGGCCACGATGATCGGCACACTAACCAGAATGGTGAGGCTTCTTTTTAGCATTATAATTTACCGAAGCGCCTTTCGCGCTTTTGATAATCCTCTACTGCAGCGATCAGCTGCTCTTTCCGGAAATCCGGCCAAAGGACCGGCGTAACATGGATCTCGGCGTAAGCGATCTGCCAGAGCATGAAATTCGAGATCCGCATCTCATTGGCGGTCCGGATAAGCAGGTCGGGGTCGGGAAGGTCCCGGGTATAAAGGCGGGCTGAAATGTCTTCTTCCGAAGCTTCCTTTTGCTTTCCTTCCTCGGCTCCCTTCTCCAGCAGGAGCTCCTTGACCGCATCAACGATCTCCGCCCTCCCGCCGTAATTGACCATCACGTTGAGCGTGATCCGTTTATTCCCTTTGGTCTCTTCCATCGCTTCTTTCATTTTTTTCTGCAGCTGTGGAGAGAACTCGTGCAGCCGGCCAAGAAAAGAGAGGCGAACCCCGGACTCCATTAATTCTTTGATCTGTTTATCGATGGTTTGGGAGAAAAGCATCATCAGGAAATCGACTTCTTCTTTGGGCCGGCCCCAGTTCTCGGTCGAAAAGGCGTAGACCGTCAAGTACTTCACTCCGATCTCAGCGCAGGCTTTGAGAACGACTTTAAGCGAAGATACCCCTTCTTTATGGCCGGCGATCCGGGGCAGTCCTTTCTTTTTGGCCCAGCGGCCGTTGCCGTCCATGATGATCGCGATGTGTTGGGGAATCTTTGTGGGGTCCATAGTTGAAAACTTAAAATGTAAAGTGTAAAGCTAATGTAATATCTATTTTAAATCAATTCATTAATTTTACTTTTTAGCTTTAATTTTTAAGCTTATCAGACCTCCATTATTTCCTTCTCTTTTCCTGCGAGCAGTTTGTCGATCTCGACGCAGTACTTGTCGGTCAGTTCCTGGACCTTTTTATCCTTGCTCTTTTCCTCGTCCTCCGAGATTGCCTTATCCGCTTTCATCTTTTTTAGGACTTCGATCGCGTCGCGGCGAACATTTCGAACTGCGATCTTGGCTTCTTCTGATTCCTTTTTGATCACTTTTACCAATTCTTTGCGGCGCTCCTCCGAAGGTTCGGGCAGGAACAGCCTAAGCGTCCCGCCTTCATTCTTGGGGTTGATCCCCAGGTCCGAGGTCAGAATGGCCTTTTCGATGTTGGCGGAGGCATTTTTATCGTAAGGGGTAACCAGCAGGACGCGGGCTTCCGGGGCCGAGATCTGGGCCAGCGATTTAAGCGGGGTGCTGGTCCCGTAGTAATCGACATGGACATGGTCGAGCAGCGCCGGGTTGGCCCTGCCGGTGCGCACCGCCGCGAAATTCTTCTTCAAGGCTTCCATTCCCTTGATCATCCTGGCTTCGCTATCTTTTAATACGTCTTGCATAGTATCCTCCTTCTATTTCAAGTACTTGGGGAGTTTTCCGATATAATTTAACTTGATATTCTCCATGCTTTGAATGAAATTACCGCCTGCGATCACATTCCCATCCGGATCAAAGGCGATGGTATAAACATCATTATTAAATCCTTTTCCTATCGCCTGCCAAGCACCGTTAACATATTTAGCGATCCGATTCGTCTGGTTGGTGGACGAGATTTGAGTAAAAGACCCGCCGGTGATCAGTGTGTTGGTTGCCGGGTCCACCGCCAGGCAATATGTCGGGCCGCCGATGGGAGGCAGGGCCGACAAATTATTACTTTCCCATTTGCCGACACTAGACATACCGCCGCCTGTGCCAACTATCCCCATCATTCCCCCGATGTAAAGCGTATTTCCAGAATTATCAAAAGCGAGCGCATAAGCATCATTATTAAAATAACTGCCGGTCAATTTCCCCCAGTCCTGGCCGTTCCATTTAAAGAGACAGCTCCCGGCAATGTAGGGAACTCCGGTAACCGGATTAACGGTAAAAGCGCCGATTTGATAATTGCTCAAGGTTGAACCAAAAGTAGTCCAGCCCTCATTTTGCCACTTCATTATCTGCGCTACCCCGGCCGAATCCTTTGTGATCGCGTAAAGGGCGCTGGCTTTTGTGTCAAAGAATAACCTTCCAAAGTTATTGGTAAAAACTCCTGGCCCCACCGGGGCCCAGTAGCCCGCATCCGGGAGACATTTTACGATCTTTTTAATGCTTAATCCTCCGATCGAGGTAAAGCTTCCTGTCAGATACAGCGTATTGCTTGACGGGTCACAAGCCATATCAGATATAGCATTATTCCCCTCGCCGATATAATTCCAGGAATTGTTCTGGAAGCTGGCCAGATAACAATGATATCCTGACGCGTCATTATAATATCCGGCAGCGTAGATCTTGCCGGCAGGGGTAGCAATTATTTTCGAAACCTGGCCTTTTAAACCATTCCCCATGGTCTGCCAAAAAAGGACTGCTGCCGGCGGCATGGCTTGCGTCGTACTAGTCATTTTTGTTGTAGTTGTTGACTTTTTAGTGGTAGTGGTTTTCTTGGTTGTGGTGGTCAGAAAAACCGGGACCCTTGGTCCGATTTTTGAAACAGGGTAAACTACTCTCATATCCGCAAGACAAACATTGCTCAATATAGCTGCCAATATTAACAAGCAGGGAACTAATCTTTTTTTCATTGCTTTTCCTCCTCGATCCGAGTGTTGTCTAGCGCCTTATTCGTTCTCAACTAACGTTCCGACATCTTTCCCCAGCACCGCCTTCATTATATTGCCTGATTTGGTGACATTCAAAACAATGATCGGGATCTTATTTTCCATGCACAGCGAGGCCGCGGTCGAATCCATTACTCTTAATTTCTTCTGGATCATTTCCATGGTAGTTATGTGTTTAAATTTTTTCGCGTCTTTGTGGAGCATCGGGTCTTTATCGTAGACACCATCTACTTTGGTCGCCTTCAGTATCACCTCGGCGTCCAATTCGGCCGCCCGCAGCGCCGCCGTAGTATCGGTCGAGAAATAGGGATTACCGGTCCCCGCCGCCAGGATCACCACCCGGCCTTTTTCCATGTGGCGGATTGCCCGCCGGCGAATGAAAGATTCGGCGATCGAGCGCATTTCGATCGCAGTCTGGACCCGGGAAGGAACCCCAACTTTTTCCAGCATATCCTGCAGCGCCAGGGAATTGATGACTGTTGCCAGCATCCCCATGTAATCGCCAGTCGCCCGGTCGATCCCGTTAACCGCACCCGCCACCCCGCGGAAAATATTCCCGCCGCCAACCACCACCGCGACCGAAACCTTTAATTTCCAAACACTTTTTATTTCTTCCGCCAGGGTTTTTAACTGTTCCAGGTCGATCCCGTACTTGCGCTGGCCGCCAAAAACTTCACCGGAGAGCTTTAAGAGGACTTTTTGGTAGGCTGGCCTTGTCATGACGGAAAGATTATACTATAATTCTATCACCATGGCAATGTTTTTCCCTTATTTTGAATTGGTCGGATCGCTCTTTATCCTGCTGCTGGCCTTCCAGATCTGGACCCGCCATTATGAGAATAAGCTGGCCCGTTTCTATTCGCTTTTTGCCCTGGTCGCTTTTTTCGCTGCGATCCTGACCTATTCGCTGCGGATCGCTTTTACGCTGGAGCTGGCCCGCGACATTAATCGCTTGAGCGCCACCCTCTGGGCTTTTACCTTTGCCATGTATTTTCATTTTGTCCTGCTCTTTACCAGAAAGGAACGGTTTTTAAAGTCATTAAACAATCTGCTCCTGCTCTATTTACCGCCAGTTGTTTTGGGAATTCTTTTCTTATTCACCAACTTAATGTATGTAAGATACGAGATCCAATCGATCGGGATCGTCAGTCAGCCGGCCCCGCTCTACAGCCTGTTCATGCTCGAAACTTTTTTATACTGTGCCGGAGGGATCGTCCTCCTCTACCAATATGCCAAACGGACCCCGCAGCCAACCGAGAAAACCCAGGCGGTTTTGATTTCGATCGGGTCAATCATTCCGGTCGTGGTCGGCGTCACCTGCGACCAGCTTCTGCCCATGATCTTTGGCCATCGCGTCACCGTTCCGACCGTCGTTTTTGATATCGCCTTGATGAACTTATTCATCTTTATCGCCATGCGTAACTACAGCCTTTTCGCCATCTCGCCCGCGCTAGCGGCAGAGACTATTATTGAAACTATGCCCGACTCGCTGATGGTAACCGATATGGGAGGAAGAGTTATTTTCCTTAATGAGCTGGCCAAAAAGTTTTTCCGGGTGCCGGAGTCAGAGATCGCGGGGCGCCACATAAAAGATCTTTTCCGTGACAAGGAGGATTTTTATAAAATTTATGGCGAGGTTGCTAAACAGAAATTAATTGTGGAAAGATTTAAAGCAACGCTGGTTAATCCGCTCGGGGAAAATATTGCGACCCTGATCAACGCCCGCCTGCTGTGCGAAAAACTGACCGGAGAAAGACTGGGGATCGTTTTTGTGATCCGGGATACCCAGGGCTAATTCGCCCCGCCTAATGCCTCCGGATTTTGCCGATAAAACACCGCTTCGATCAGCGAGCCGAAGCCTGCCTTCCGTGCCAGGTTATTCAGCACCTTCAAATTCTTGATCAACAAAGTTATTTCAAGCGGCATCTTTATCCCCAGCCCTCTTACCGCTATCAAGCTATCGACCAGTACTTTTTCCCAGTTCCCTCTCTTGCCTTGCAGAACTTCGGCTATTTTTCTTTCAATTTCGGCCTTTTGGCCGACTTTGGATTGATTAACCGGGAGGCTTAATAAATAGTCCGTAACGATTCCCGGCAGTTTTTCGGGATTAGCGATCGAGGAGAGCAGCTTTTTAAAGAAGCCGATATCTTGCGCTCCCAATTCCAGGTAAAAATTACGGTCTAACAATGCAACCTCTTTATTGTCTGTTATCCTGATATTCCCCGGGCTAAAATCGGAATGGGCCAGCCCTTTGGATATCATCCTGAAGTAGGTTTGCGTCAGCAAGCAGACGATATCTTTATATTCCGATTCCGAAACCGTCAAATAACCCTTTTCTTCTGCCGCTCTCCCTTTTATCCGGACCTTGGTAAGGTTGTGCCCTTCAATAAATTCTTCCGCTTTTATATAAGAGCCGGAAAGCTCGCGATGTTTGGGGATGCGGAGGCGGTAGGCTCCGCCATTTGAATATTGGTTGTAATCCGCAAAAACCTTCCGGTCATTTTCAAAAAATCTCTCGTCCCGGACGTCGCGCACGATCCATTCGCCGATATCCTCGAATAATAGGCGGACCGCGGAATAGGTCTGCGCCTGTTCCGGGTGCTGCTTGGCCAGATGCTCGATGACTTCGCGGATGATACCAAGATACTGCTCTGCCCGGTAAAGCGCGTTAGGATTGGTTATTTTTAAAACCTCTTTCGCGCCGTCTTTTAATATGACCTCATGGACCGAAACCAGGGAGCCGCCGCCGATCCTTTTGCCCAATTGTTCAACTTCTTCAAAATATGTACGGTTCAAGCCGCGCTTGGCTTCCCGTCTAAATGTGGAATAGGCGGACAGGCGGGTCTGCCCTTCCATTGAATCATAGACCTTATCAAATGCCTCCCTGTATTCCGCCGGGATATCGATATATTGTCCTAAGAGTTGGAGAAATCTTACGCCGGCCGGCCCCATCAGCGTACCGGCCTTCAGGACCAGGTCGATCGGATCTAACGCTGGACGAGTGTCGCCCCCCTGTACTCCAAAAACCGTCAGTAGGTCCTTCTCTTTTTGGTCCGCCAGGAGCGCCGCATAATCTTTTCTTTCCACCACCTGCCCGATCATGGCCATAATGATCTGTTCGCTCATTTTTCGGACCAACTCTCCCTGGAATGGCGCGATCCAGCGCGCTTCGATCTCTTTTTCCCTTTTGTCTTTGATCTGTTCCCATTTTGGGAATTTGATTGATTCCGCCCCCCAGGGCCAGCAGCTCCAGCCCATCTCTCTACAATATAAAACTATCTTTTCCGTGTTCATCTGATCAAGCAGAAAAGCTTTGCTCCCTTCGGCGTGTTTTTCAGACGCCACCGCATCCGCCAGCTCATGGTAAGGCTGGCCATTTGCCGGCTGTATCATAAAATTTTCTTCAATGATCGGGCTGAGAAGAAGATAAATGTTTTCGGTGGTCCCGGTTTCCATGAACGCGCCCAGGACCTCCCCAATGGTTTCTTTCAGGTCTTTTTGCGCTTCCGGATTCAAGCGATAATCCAGCAGGTATTTGGCAAGTTCATGGCGCTCCTCCTTCTGCATCAATGCCCCTTTATCGCCGATCAGGATCCTGCGCAGGAAGGCTTTTCGGGTTGATCGATCCATGCCGTAGAGCGTTTCTAACAAAGCGTGGTAATTATTGCGGCCTTCATTTATTTCATAATTTATGCTCTTTTCATATTTGAAGATATAGCCCATCTGAGTATGTGAAGAACCTTCTTCGCAAAATTTTTCGTACGATTCCCCCTCCTTCGGCCCATCGGTCCAGATCTGATAGCGCAAAATATCCGCATTTTCTGACCCTGACAGCGTTTTTATCCATTTATCGAACAGCTCCCTCCTGAACAATTTATCGTTAGTCCCTGAAGCGAGCCCGAGTTTGACCAGCTCCAAGCCCGATAAGTACATATAGCCCAAAGCGTCAAGGCTGGCAGTTATACCAAGTTTAGATGGATCTGTCTTTCTCATATTAGCTTCGAAAATTTCTAGCGCCGCCTGATGTTCCTCCAGCGTGGTCGGGAGTTTTTCGCAAACATATTCAACCGCCGGATAAAGCGCCTCCTGCGGAAGATCGGTCAATCCTTCCAGAAAGGCCCTTGCCTCAGTGAATGCCAGCTTTTTCGCTTGTTCCAAAACGATTTTTCGCTGAATAGTTACGCGGTCGAGAGTGCTCGGGATCAAAAATGTCAATAATAACAGCTCATCAACCGAACTTGCTTTTGCTTTCGCTTCCCGCACAAAATCCTTAAAATATCCCTCATCCGTGATTTTTGAATTATCAAATAATTTGCCCGAGCGCAGGCTGGGCAGGCGTTTTAGCGCCGCGATCTTTTCTTCAATTGATAGGCTGCCCGACAAAAATTCCTTCAGGCAGGACCGGGCAAGGGCTCTATAGCCTTCACTCGACACCATCTCTTTGATGGTGTATTCCCGCTCCTTTATCACGCTCACTTCCCGCGCGGCGGTAAGATAGAGCTCTTCCAGTTTTATCAATTTCTCCAGGCTCACTTTTGCTTGGGGTTCTGCCCCCCAATAGCCGAGCGCGCTTAACAGGTTATTCGTGGAACCGCTCAACAGCAAAGCTTTAAATGCATGTTTGAGCTTTTCTTCATTGCCTTCGATGCGGTCAAATAAATTGGAAGCCTTCCCCTTGATTTCTCGCTCGCTTGCAGCTTCGATCTGGATGAAAGGATCGTTCGAAGAAAGGAACCATAGCCCGATGTGTTCTCTCAAAAACCATAATTGACTGAAAACCCCGGAAAGCTCTTTTATCTCCTCGGCTGAAAGCGCGGAAAGATTAATGATCTTTGACCTGGAGTTAATAGGAGCCTCGGGCGTTTCCAGCATCAGCCGCTTAACGATCTCCATCGCCCTCCCTGCAAGATGAGGGGATCTTTTTTCACATTCTTCTCCGATCAGCTTTTTGAATCTTACTCCCGCTTCTTCTTTTCGTTCTTTCTCCTGTTCATTCAGCAACGGCGAATAAGCATCTGCATATTCAAATCTCGGCTTTCTCCTCTCACTCCGCATCCACAAATAAAAAGTCTGGAGCTTATCAAGGGACATCCCGCCCTTCTCTCCCATCTTTTCCAGGGCGCGGAGGGCCCCATTGCAAAGCTCCAGCAATTCATGGAATGGCTGTGATTTCTCATCGATAAAGTCGCCTCTTTTATTAAACTCCCACAAAGCCTGAAGGGCTTGGTCAAGAGGGAAAAAGGGCAATGCTTCTTTTATCTCTACTTCTATCATATTTAATGCTTTTTGGTTTATTTCAAAATATTTGTCAAAATCTTTTCCAAAAGATCGGAAAGACAGATCGGAAAACAATCGGCTGTCGAAAAGTATCCATGATACGCCGGCAATTCCATAGTTGCGACTCTTTACCTGCCGGGCGATTTCTTCTCCGTACGCGGAAGCCTCCATGTTATTTGCCGCCAAAATCCCTTCCAGATACTTTCTGGCTTCGTCCTCGGATTTGGCAGTATTGATTTTCCCGGCTATTTCCGAAAAGCTTTGGTGTCGCTGCTCCAGATACTCTTTGATCCCTCTCGCCATATAATTATTGAAAAAGAAATTTACATGCTTGCGAAAATAACCGAACGCGTTATTTTTATTTATCCGTTCGATCCCAGCCTCCCCCCTCCCAAGGATGGAGATATTCCCGGCTAACCATTCGAATTCCTCATCCGAAAAAGCCGCAGTCGCTTCCTCTTTAATTCCCAAGCAATGAAGGTAGAAGCTGGTGCAAATTGACGTAAATTTGTCCGGCTGGCCGTTTCGGGTCACTAATTTACCGATCATTTCTTTGGCTCTGGTGATCAGTAGTTCTTTTCTCTGTAAAAGCTGGCTTTTTTTTAGTTCGGATGGCGGCAGAGTATCGGTGAAGTGTGGCATATATGAGGATACTTTATTCCACTCAGCCTCTACCCCTTCTAACATTGATCTCAGCTGGTAATAATTGGCAGTTTTTAATATTTTCCCCAATTCGGCCAGCGGCATTTCCTGCACCCGGACCGAAAGCGGCGGTTGAATTCCGGTTTTTTTTAAAAATGCCGGCAGGGGAGTTAGCTGGTGGTCCAGATTTTGGAGATCGTGAAAAGGAATGGCCGATAGGAAGTTAAGCTCCCGATCCAAAGGAGCGCCGTGAGTGTGATCAGCGAATCCCTTCTTGCCGTTTAAAGTTTTCATCGCCCGTACGGCGCCTTCGGGATTGATCCCCGCTTCGTCCAGTGCCCTCGCTCCTTTAAAATCCGCCTCGGTCTCTGCGGTGCGGGTATCTCCGGTCCGTTCGTGCCACTGGCTTTTACGTTTGGTGTGGTTTTCTTGAATATGCACGCTCTCGTGGCTAAGGACAAAGGCCAGTTCTTCTTCATAATTAAACTTATTCAGAAGTTTTTGGGTAATAAAAATATCCTTGCTCTCCCCCATCACGAAGGCATTAGCTTGGGGGTGATTGCAGAGGATGACGATCTCTCCGTCAAACCCGGGATTTACTTTTTTGGCTAATGCGGTCAAATAAGCAACGCTGGGATGATTGGCCGGCAGCCTGCCGTATTCCGCAACCATGCTTTGAAGCTGATGCTCTTCCGGAGAATTCACTCTTATCAAACTGCCGGTAAAAGGCGGAAGGATGAGAGGAAGTCCTGACCGAATGCCCGCGCTCTGCTTCTGCGGCGGGAGGGGCGCCGGTCCAATCCCGGAACTAGACTTTGTTCTTTGTGTCGGTAATATGTATATCATAATAAAACTTGCCTTACTCTATGAATATTATCGTTAAATTTAAGCGTCAATTTCACAAAAAAGCTAAAAATTGCTATAATATATCTCTTCTATGTCCCATATCATTTGCCCCAAAGAATATGATGTCATTGTGATCGGCGCCGGGCATGCTGGGATCGAGGCCGCCCTGGCTTCTTCCCGTTTGGGTTGTTCCACCCTGCTCCTCACCATGAACATTGATACCGTCGCTTTTATGTCATGCAACCCGGCGGTGGGCGGTCCGGCTAAAAGTCAATTGGTTCGTGAAGTTGATGCCCTTGGCGGCCAGATGGGAATTTCAACCGACCTGACCTATCTCCAGATGAAAATGCTTAATACTAATAAGGGCCCAGCCGTCCAGGCGCTCCGCGCTCAATCTGATCGAAAACAATATCACCGCACTATGAAACAGATCCTTGAGGGGCGGGAAAGCTTGGAGATAAAGCAAGCTGAAGTAACAGAATTAATCGCGGAAGATGGTGTAGTTACAGGAGTAAAGACCCGTTTAGATGTGATTTATAAAGCGAAAACTGTCGTGGTCACTACCGGCACCTTTCTTAACGGATTGATCCATGTTGGAATGAGCCACCAGGAAGCAGGAAGGATGGGAGAATTACCGGCCAAAGGCTTGTCAGAATCTCTGCGGGGGCTTGGTTTAGAATTGGGCCGCTTAAAAACCGGGACCCCGGCCAGACTGAACAAGCGATCGATCGATTTTTCAAAGATGGATATACAGCCGGGCGACGAGCCGCCCAAAATGTTCTCCTTTATTTGGGAATATGTGCAGTACAGGGAAAACATGGATGAACAGGGATTAGCAGGGAGTGGCAAGGAGATGCTTGATTTGCGCACCCACAATAATTCCCTGCTACTCCCTGCTCCTCCCTTCAATCCCTGTCTATCCCTGCCCCAGGTTCCCTGCCACCTTACCTGGACAAATGAGAAAACCCATCAGATAATCCGCGAGAATCTTGACCGTTCCCCCCTTTTCCAGGGAAAGATCCAGGGGGTCGGACCGCGCTACTGCCCCTCGATCGAAGATAAGGTCGTGCGCTTCCCGGACAAAGACCGCCACCAATGTTTTATTGAGCCGACAGGAAGAGATACTTTAGAAATGTACGCTCAGGGAATGTCGACTTCGCTCCCGGAAGATGTCCAGCTTGCTTTCCTGCAAACCATGCCCGGCTTAGAGCAAGTCGAGATCCTTCGCCCCGGTTACGCGGTTGAATATGATTATGTTATCCCGTCACAACTTAAATACACGCTCGAAACCAAATCGATCGCCGGCCTGTTTTGCGCCGGCCAGATCAACGGCACTTCGGGTTATGAAGAAGCCGCCGCCCAGGGGATCGTCGCCGGAATTAACGCTGCGCTGAAGATAAAAGGCAAAGAACCGCTGATCCTGGGGCGGGATGATAGTTATATTGGGACCTTGATCGATGATCTGATCACCAAAGAGATCCTTGAGCCTTACCGGATGCTGACTTCCCGTTCGGAATATCGGCTCCTCCTGCGTCAGGACAACGCGGATCTGCGCTTGACGGAAAAGGGTTGCCGGGCCGGGCTGATTTCCCCCGAGCGCTACGAGGCCTTCTTGAGAAAAAAAGCAGCGGTCGAAGAAAAGGAACCACTTTCGCCGGAGATCGCGGAACAGATCGCCATCATAGAAAAATATGACGGCTATATCCGGCGGCAGATGGACCAAATCGAACGGTTTAAAACGCTGGAGAACAAAAAGATCCCGGCCTTTATTGATTTTATGCAGCTGCGCGGCCTCTCCCGCGAAGCACAGATCAAATTAGACCATCACCGTCCCGTCTCGATCGGCCAGGCGGGGCGGATCGCGGGGGTCTCGCCCGCCGACCTCTCCGTCCTTTTGATCCACCTTGAAGCCTCTAGACGAAAAAATACCCCTGTGATAGAATAATATTCCGGTAATCGGTTTAGGTTTCGGCCACGTATCGACAGGAAGTTCGGTTTCGCCTTCATTTTTTCGAAACCGCTTTGCTCAGCCGATACTTAACCGCAACCGCGAACATAACCGCAAAATTTATTATCAACAGGGGGTGAAAAATGAAAAAATTAATTGTTTCAATTATCGCTTTAACCTTCTTGGTAGGAATTTCCCATGCCGCGAATTTCACCAGTATCGGCTTTATCGATGTCCAAAAAGTATTTAAAGAATACAAAGAGACGTCTAAAGCGCAGGGAGAGCTTGCAAAGCAGGAAGAAAGCTTCAAGAAAGAATTTGAAGACAGCCAGAAAAAGTTAGCTGAAGCAGAAAAAGGCGGCAAATCAAAAGAAGAGCTGGAGAAAATGCGGAAAGAGCTCGAAGAAAAACTTTCTCCCAAGCGCGAAACGCTTCTTCGCCTCAACGAACAGCTGACCGGCAAGCTCCAGAATGATATTCTGGAAGCGGTTAAAAAAGTGGGCAAGAAAGTCGGGCTCGATCTCGTGCTCGATAAACAGGTTGTCATTACCGGCGGGATGGATATTTCCGAACTGGTGATAACCGAGCTCAATAAGTAAGCGTGAAGCTTAAGAAATTATCCGAACTCGTCTCCGGCAGTCTGGTCGGGGACGGAGAAACAGATATTAAACGGGTATCCCCCGTGGATGAGGCCGGGGCCGGCGATTTGGTCTTCGTTTTGGAAGAAAAGTACCTGGCTCCGGCCTTAAATTCAAAAGCCGGCGCAATTATCGCTTCTTTAAATAGCAAGATTGTCGGCAAACCGGCGGTATTAGTTAAAAATCCGCGTTTGGCGATGGCCCAGATCCTCCCCCATTTTGCACCCAAAAAACCCGCGCCTTTTATCCACCCGTCCGCGGTGATCGCCAAAAGCGCGAAGATCGGCAAGCGGGTTACAATTTATCCGTTTGTCTATATTGGCGAGCATTGCGAGATCGGGGATGATTCCACCATCCATTCAAACGTTAGCCTGTACGATCGGGTTAAGATTGGCAAACGCGTTATTCTTCACTCCGGCGTTCGGATCGGAGTAGACGGTTACGGTTTCGTCTGGCATCAGGGGAAGCACGTTAAGATCCCTCAGCTCGGCAGTGTTATGATCGAAGACGAAGTTGAGATCTTCGCCAATGTCTGCATTTCACGCGGGACGCTGGGAACGACGCGGATCGGCCGCGGCACCAAGATCGACAATTTAACCCACATCGCTCATAACTGCAACATTGGGGAAAATTGCGCCATTGTCAGCCTGGTCGGGTTTGCCGGTTCGGTGACCTTAAAAGACCATGTCTCGGTCGGCGGCCATGCCGCCTTCAACGGCCATATCACGGTTGGTGAAAATACCGTCGTGATGGGTAAGGCCGGCGTAACCAAAGACTTTCCTCCCAACTCGATCCTCTCCGGCTTTCCGGCGCAGGACCATTCTGCCGAGATGAAACTGCAATCGACCATCCGGCAGATGGCCAAAAAATATAAAAGCGAAAAGTGAGAATTGCATTTTTCGCCGATTCCTATAAACCTTATCTCTCCGGGGTTACCAATTCCGCCGAAATTTTAGTGAAGGAGCTCCGGCTGCTCGGACACGAAGTTTATGTTTTCGCGCCGCGCTATCCCGGGCACGTTGAAACGGATCCTAATATTTTTCGCTTCCCCTCCTTCGCTTCCGGTTATCCAAAATTCCGGCTGGCGGTCCCGCTCATCCGCCGTATGCCGGAGGTAGATATAATTCATTCACACTCGCCCTTCCAGGCGGGGCTTCTCGCCCGTTTCATGTCCCGTCGAAAAAGGGTTCCGCTGGTCTACACTTTCCATACTTTATTCACTAAATACGTTCATTACGCCAAGTTTGTGCCGAAGCCGCTTTCAAAAATGGGAATTGTTGCTTATCTGCAGGCTTTCTGCCGCGGAACGAGCCAGATCATCGCTCCTTCTGAGCTGGCAAAAAGGGTTTTACGCAGCTGGAGGATCGATCAGCCGGTCACCGTTGTCCCCTCCGGGGTGGAATTTTCTTATCTCCCCGCGTCGCTCGAAGAGACCCGGCAAAAACTGAGGAAGAAGTATCACATTCCCCAAAAGGCTAAAGTTCTTTTATATGCCGGCAGGATATCAAAAGAAAAGAATATCCCTTTTCTGCTTAAGGCTTTTAAAGAACTAGACCGAAAAGATGTTTACCTTGTTTTGGTAGGCGGGGGACCGCTTCTGGAAAAATTACGAATTACGGATTACGCCGTGCCTGCCGGCAGGCAGGAATTACGAAATTTGATCTGTACCGGCGAAGTCTCCTATCCGGAGATTCTCCATTATTATTGTATGGGCGATATTTTTGTTTTCTCTTCGCTGACCGAAACGCAGGGAATGGTCCTGGCCGAAGCCAAGGCCAGCGGCTTGCCGATTGTGGCGCTGTTCGCTGGCGGCCTGTCTGGGACGGTTCGCTCCGGGATCGACGGGTACCTGGTCCCCCGCAACCAGGGGATCTTTATCGAGCATATTGATCGGCTGCTCCGGGATGATGGTTTGCGCGAAAAAATGGCGCGCGCTGCCCGGGAGGATGCGGAGGCGCGGTTTTCGTCGGTAGTGGTTGCAAAGAAAATCGAATCTGTCTATAATTCACTCATCAAGGAGGAACCAAATGCAAAATTCAAAATTTAAAACTAAAAACTTAGGGGCTGTTTTCTTTAATAAATTATTCCTTAGTTTTACACTTTGCACTTTAAGCTTTACGCTTTCAGCGCCTGCGGCGCTGGCTTATCCGGTTTTCCCGGGGCCGGCCATGAGCGGGCCAACCGGATTGGTGCGGATCCCCTCGGCCGACGTTATTCTCTACAAGAACTTTAATATCGGCCTCGATTATGGTTCGACCCTCTCTTCCGCTCCCGGCGCGTCGGCTGAATCGGCGGTTTATTATAAAATGAACCTGGGAACTTTTCATGGGGTTGAATTTGGGATCGTTGGCGGATCGGAAAAAGGGCAAAACAAATTGCGCGAAGGGGTATTTGTCAATATGAAGCTCTCTCTCTCGACTGGCGAAGAGCCGCAGCCGCTGCTGCTGGCCCTGGGGGTCGAGAATCTTTTCTCCTATACCCAAACCGATGTCTATATGGTTGCTACCAAATATTTTAAGCAGGGGCCAAAGCTCACCTTTGGTTTTGAAGCCGATTTTCCCAATTATAAATTCCGTCCCATGGGGATCCTGGGGATCGACGCGCCCATCGGGGACAATCTTTTCCTGCTCGGCGACCTGATGGCGGGAGAAACCCTTTTCCAGGTGAACGCCGGGGTGCGCTTTTACTTCACCCCGCTCTTTTCTCTCAACATCTCCGGACTGAACATCCTGGACGGAACACAATCCAAGGATGAGCGCTCCGCGCTGATCGGGTTTAGCTGGGCCAACCCTTTTTAAATGAATGAAGAGTTAGTTCGGCCGGCGGTAAAAGATATTCCCGATTATGTGCCGGGAAAATCGGCCCCGGGAGCGATCAAGCTCTCTTCTAATGAAAATCCCTTTGGCCCTTCCCCCAAAGCGCTAAGGGCTATCGCCAAAGCCGGCAAAGGCCTGCAAGCCTACCCGGACCAGATGTCGATCAATTTGCGGCAGGCGCTGGCAAGCAGATTTAAACTTCCGGTCGAATCCTTTATCTGTGGCAATGGGGCAGATGATATCCTGCAAATCATCGGAGAGACTTATATTAAAGCCGGTGATGAAGTGATCGTTTCAAAAAACGTATTCAGCGTTTATGAATTGATCGCTCGTTTGTATGACGGGGAGCTGGTTTTTGTCCCGCTGCGCGATTTTGAGTTGGACCTGAACGCGATCGCAGCGGCAGTTACCCCCAAAACCAAGATTATTTTCCTGACCAATCCCAATAATCCGACCGGGACCATTTTTAGCGCTTCGCAATTCGATGCTTTCATGAAAATAATCCCCGAAAGCGTATTGGTTGTGGTCGATGAGGCTTATGCCGAATTCTCAGCCAGTAAAGATTTCCCCAAAACCATTGATTATGTGAAATCCGGCGCAAAAGTCCTGGTGATTAGAACTTTTTCGAAATATTACGGCCTGGCCGGGCTGCGGGCCGGCTACTGCATCGGCCGGCCGGAGCTGATCGCTCCCATGTTTAAAACCAAAATGCCCTTCAACGTTAACCGCCTGGCGCAGGCCGGTGCGATCGCCGCGCTGGGAGACAGCGTTTTCCTCAAGAAGACTTATCAGAACAATCTTACGGAGAAAACAAGGCTTTACCGGGAATTCGAAAGCCTGGGGCTGGAATACAAAGAGAGCGAAGCTAATTTTATTCTGGTAAATATTAAAAGACCGGCGAAAGATTTCTGCCAGGAATTGATCGGGCTGGGTGTTTCGGTCCGGCCGCTAACCTCGTTCGGTTTTCCTGAAGCGATCCGCATTTCGATCGGGACACCCACGCAGAATAAAAAGCTTATCGCGGCCTTAAAGAAAGCGCTTTAATCCCCGGGGTTACCTTATGGCTGCTTCCCTCCTAACTGAATAGCCCAGAATAATTTTGCCAACGCGGTCTTGAGTATTATATGAATCCTTCCCCGGGTCAAGGAAAAAACCGTCGACAGCTGCATCTTTTTCCATGGCTGAGCATCTTTCAATCCATAACCCAGGATAACGATTGCCGCCTCTTTTGTTTCCAGCTGTGCTAAGGCGGGCTTAACTACTGAATCAAAAAGAGCTTCCTTCTCTTCTCTGGAGCGGCCTTCTATCCTCTTCCCAAGCTTCAAATGCCGCATTAGCTGCTCCGCCGCGCCGCGATAACCGGCCAGCTGCACCATTTCATTAGTTTGCTCTTCACTAAAGGGGGATGGCGATCCTTTGCTGAAATATTCTGCCCAATCTTTTCGCTGGCTGATGAGCTGCTCTGCTTTTTCGGCTGTCAGCCGGCCAGCATAGTGCCCGATTACTGTAACAAAGCGTTCGCCCGGCCGCTGTAATTTCCCGATATCTTTTTCATTCAATATCGGGCATTTGACCACTCGAAGACTGTAACCATTAAAACTTTTCAGCACTAAATAATTGCATTTCATTTTTGCTTTTTTATCTCCTCGGTCCTTTCTTCAGCTCTTTTGTGAACACTTTTATTATTTCCCGCAGATCAGCTTCATTAAAAAGCGGCATTTCATGGCCAGGCATTTTTAAAATTCTTTTAAAATAGGGCTCCAGTTCCTTTGTAAAGATCACCATTTTATAAACCATGGATTGGGATACGCCGCGCGGCAGAGCGATCCCGCGCTTTTGGGCACGCTCGGCTATTCTATCGGCTAACTGATGGATTGTAACTTTATCCTCCGCAAGGTCTCGCTTGGGTTTTGCTGGGGGACTTACCCTTCCAATACGGCCTTTTGCTGTCTGGTCGGTCGGATTCATTTCTATTCTTTTATCTCCTGGAGAAATCCCTTCGATTATGGTGAACATTTTTACTATCTCCGGCAAGTCATCTATATGAAATAGCGGCATGTCATAGCCGACTATTCTAACTTTCCTTTTGATGAAAGGGTTAAGTTCTCCTGTTCGGTTTAGCCGAAGGCGAACTGCCGCTGGAGTCGTCCTGCGGATCAGTTTTATTCCGTGTTTCGCCGCATATTCATCTATATGTTGGCCTAGTTCACTGAGCGTGATCTCGCCCTCCCGGGCAGCCTGTTTTAATGTCCCTGGCGCCCCAAACAGCTTAACTATTTCCGGCACATCACTTATTCTAAAAACCGGCATTTTATAACCATGGATGGCTATCCGTCTGATTACATAAGGCTCGAGATCTTTTGTCTCTCTCAGCCTGACGTGCAACGCGCCTTCTGTCGTGCTGCGAGATGGCGTGATCCCGTGTTCTTTGGCGTATTCTACTATTTTCACGGCCAGCTGATTCAGCGTGATCTCGCCTTCCTGGAGGGCCTGCCTGGGCGTTGCCGGCGCTTCAATTAGCTTTGCTATCCTCGCCAGGTCATCCATATGAAAGATCGCGACATCACGGCCAAAACTTCGTATCTTTCTCCTGATAAACGGTTTCAGGTCGCTTTTATATGCCAATCGGGAATAAAGCATATTCCTGGTTATGTCTCTGCCCGGCGCGATCCCGCTTTGCTGGAAATATTCGTTCAGTTTAGCCGCTAATTCCTCCAGCCTCATTTCTCCTGGTTGAAGGAGGGCTTTACTTGGTACCTCCAGGAGCTTCCGCAACTTAATGTTGCTGCCTACTATTCTACCGGTCGGTTTCATTTCTGCTTTTTTATCTCCTCGATTATTTCTTCCGCTCTTTTTACCAGTTCCCGGTAGTGACTTTTCTTCAGCGCTTCCAGCGCGGGGATGGCGTCTCTCCCAAGCAATGGCAGTTTCTCATAGCTTCCCTGGTCGATCAGCTGATAAGCGTAAAGCCGGCGGAAAGCCGGGGAATTTTTTGGCCTATTCCTGAAATGGATCAGCGCTTTGGCCGCCATGCCGCGAATATGGAGGCTCGGATGGCTTAACGACCGCTCCAGCGCGGAAACTGCCTTCGGTTTCCATTCGCGCGCGTAACGGTTTATCTCTTTAATGTTCATCTCCATGACTTTTTTAAGGATATCCTGCTTGGTTTTCCCTTCTAATTTAAGCAGCGCAACATAAAGGCCGATCTTTTTATAGGTGCCAAGGGCTTCGTTCTTTGCGATTGATTTATTTTTAACCGCCCGGTTTAGATGGAAACGAATAAATCTTTCGACCAACTCCGCGACCTCGTGCCTTTCCTTTGCTTTCATTCTTTCGGCCGGGAATTCATCCGGATAAGTTTGATAAGAGGCTTCAGCATCATCCAGCATTACTTTTCTGGCCGCCAAATAATATCCCCCTTCTCTCCATGTCCTGAACTCAGGGGAAAAAGTCCTCTTGTTGACCCCGCGGGTGAATCCAGCCATGTTCATCCTGTCCATTAATTCCTCCGCCCAGGGTGATTTAAAGGCCAGCAGTTCAAACAACCAGTGCCCCATTTCG
>Ga0315287_10001212_pt1 | contig 23551 bp, 22 predicted proteins | sample YL17G11_0_MG_FD_205037 | JGI IMG/M metagenome (GOLD analysis project Ga0315287, IMG submission 205037) | Sediment microbial communities from Yellowstone Lake, YNP, Wyoming, USA - YL17G11_0 | ecosystem: Environmental > Aquatic > Freshwater > Lake > Sediment | place: USA: Wyoming | collected... | reverse complement strand
TATCGTTCGAGGTCTACGAGGGAGAGGTCTTCGGCTTCCTGGGTCCCAACGGGGCCGGCAAGACCACCACGCTGGAGATCATCGAAGGACTGCGAGCGCCGACGTCGGGAACCACCACCGTCCTCGGCATGGACTCGCAGAAGCACGCGGCGGAGATGAAGGGCCGAATCGGCGTGCAGCTTCAATCCGGCGCCTATTTCGCGGAGCTGCGGCTCGAAGAGATCCTCGATCTGTTCGGCTCGTTCTACCCCAAACAGCTTCCGCCCCAAGAGCTTCTGGAGATGGTCGGGCTCGTCGACAAGCGCCGAGCGTTGGTCAGGGAGCTGTCGGGAGGACAGGCTCAGCGCTTCTCCATCGTCGCCTCGCTCGTGAACGACCCCGACGTCATATTCCTGGATGAACCCACCACGGGGCTGGACCCCCAAGCTCGGCACAACCTCTGGGACCTGATCGCCCACATCCATGAGGACCTCGGAAAGACGATCATCCTGACCACCCACTACATGGAAGAGGCGCAGGTGCTGTGTGGCCGCGTGGCGGTCATAGACCACGGCGTGATCCAAGGTATCGACACCCCGTTGGGGCTGATCCACCAGCTGCCCACCGCGTATCGGATCATGTTCGCCACCGACGCCACGGTTCGCGAGGACGAGCTGCGGGCGCTCCCCGGCGTCGCCTCGGTTTCGAAACCGCAACTGGGCGAGTTCGACTACGAACTCGCCATAGAGCGGGCCCAGGTCACGCTGCCTGCGTTCCTCAAGTGGGCCGAAGGCAGCGGCGTCGGCATCGACGACGTGCAGGTGCTGCCCGCCACCCTTGAAGACGTCTTCCTATCCCTCACCGGCCACAGTCTGAGGGAGTGATCGATATGGGCAAGCTGTTCCCTTCAAGCGTGAAGATGCTCTACCGCAACAAGCAATCGCTGTTCTGGGCGCTGGCCTTCCCGATCATCTTCACCGTGGTGTTCGGGATGTTCGACTTCGAGGCGCAGGGCGATATCCGCGTGGCCTTGGTCGAGAGCCAGCCCGGCCCGATCGCCGAGGCGCAAACGGCCGTCGAGCAGAGCCTGGAACAGGTCGATTTCTTCAAGGTGACCTCGACACCGACGGTCGACGCAGGCAAGCAACTCGTCACCGATGACGAGGCCGACGTGGTGATCGCAGTTCTGCCAGGTTCCGCACCGCCGCAGGTGGTCATGCAGACGTACTACAACCAGGGCAACCCCCAGCAGAACCAGGTCGCCTTCACCGCGCTGTCACAGATCGTCAGCCAGATGAATCTGGAGATGTCGGGTGTGAGCGAGCCGCCCGTCACGCTCGAGAAGGAAGCCGTGTCGTCCAAGAGCGTGAGCTACTACGACTTCATCCTTCCGGGGCTGGTCGCCATGGGGGTCATGAACTACTCGATCTCCGGCATCGCCGTGTCACTGTCGCGGTACCGGGAGCAGCGCATCCTGAAGCGCATACTCGCCACTCCTCTCGCGCCGTCGCACTTCCTTGTGGCGCAGGTGTTCGCGCACCTGTTGCTTGCCCTCGTGCAGGCGATCCTCATCCTCGCCGTGGGCATACTGCTGTTCGGTGGCAACGTATACGGCAGCATCCCGGCGTTGCTGTTGCTGGTGACGCTCGCCAATGTCATCTTCCTCAACATCGGGTTCGCTATCGCGGGGCGGGCATCGAATCCCGAAGCGGCCAGCGGCGTCGCGAACGCGGTCGCCCTGCCGATGATGTTCCTGTCGGGCGTGTTCTTCCCGACCTCGACGCTGCCCGACGTCATGCAGAAGATCGTCGCCCTGCTTCCTCTCACGCCGCTGATCGAGGCGATGCGGAAGATATCGATCGACGGAGCAGCCATAACGGACTGCGGAACACAGATGGCGGCCCTCGCGATCTGGGTGGTCGTGTCGTTCGCGCTCGCGCGCATGAACTTCTCGTTCTCTGAAAGGGGTGCCTGATGGGTGATCTTCACGTCGTGTTGGGGTCCAACGGTGGGACGGGCAGCGCCGTGCTGTCGGAGCTCGCCTCGCGAGGTCTGCCAACCCGTGCGGTGACGCGGAGCGGAACCGGAGCCGGACCCGCGGGCGTCGAACGCTTCGCGGCGGACGTCACCGATCCTCGTTCGCTGGCCGCGGCGCTGGACGGCGCGGCCGTCGTCTACCAGTGCGCACAGCCCACCTATACCCGTTGGCCCCAGGAGTTCCCGCAGATGAACCGCGTCGTGTTGGAGGCGACCGGCGGCGTCGGAGCGAAGCTGGTGTTCCCCGACAACCTCTACATATACACGCCTGGCACCAGTCCGATGACGGAGGACAGCCCGACGGCGGCGCAGGGCAAGAAGGGCGCCACGCGTGTGCGGATGGCCGACGAGCTGTTGCAGGCCCACCGTGACGGCAGGCTGCGGGTGACCATCGGACGGTCGTCGGACTACTACGGGCCGAACGGCATCGACAGCGGGCTCGGCGAGCGCGTCTTCGCGTATGTCCTGCGGGGCAAGAAGCTCGGATGGCTCGGATCGTTGGACCAGCCGCACAGCGTCTCCTACCTACCGGACATGGCCCGGGCGCTCGTGACGCTGGGAACCGACGAGCGCGCCGACGGCGAGATCTGGCACCTTCCGTCCGGTCCCGCTCCGACCGGTCGCGAGTTCCTGACCGCTGTCTGCGAGGCTGCGGGCAAGCCGGTCAAGATCGGCGCACTCCCCCCGGCGATGATCGCGGCCGTCGGCATATTCAACCCGATCGTGCGCGAGATCAAGGAAACCACCTACCAGTGGACCGGCCCATGGGTCATGGACTCAGCGAAGTTCCAGGCAACCTTCGGCCCGGTCGCCGAAACCCCGCTGGCCGAGGCCATCGGCGCAACGGTGGCATGGTTCCGCAACCGGGCTGCGACCTCCTGAGGCTCCCGCTCCTAGTAGGCTCGCGCGCATGAGGGACATAGGGCTGACCGGCGTCGCCTTCAGCGGCAAATCGACGCTCTTCACGGCACTCACGCGGTCGGGTGGCGTCGGCGGTAGGGCCAACCAGGCGGTCGTCCACGTGCCCGACCCGCGCCTGGCTGTCCTGACTGAGATGGAACACTCGAAGAAGACCGTTGCGGCGCAGGTTCGTTTCGTCGACGTTCCGGGCGGCGTGACCAGCGCCCAGGGCATCGCTGCCCTGCGTGAGGCGGACGCGCTCGCCATCGTGCTTCGCGCCTTCGGTCCCGACCAGAACCCCGCGCAGGAACTCGCCAACGTCGAGGCCGATCTTCTTCTGGCGGACCTGGCCGTCATCGAGCCCGCAGCCGAGCGCGCGACCAAGCGGGCGCTCCGCGACAAGTCCGTTGCCGCTGAAGCGGCAGCCCTCGAGAAGGCACACTCGATCCTGGCCGGCGAGAACCCGCTGCGCGGCGCTGAGCTTTCCCCGGCCGGCGTCGCGCTGCTGAAAGGGGTCGCGCCGCTGACCCTCAAACCCCTGCTGATCGTCGCCAACCTCGAGGAGGGAACCGAGATCCCGGATGGCCTACCCGGAGACACCGTCGGCGTCTACGCGAGCATCGAGGCGGAGACCGCCGAGATGCCCGAGGACGAAGCCAGAGCACTGCTCGAGGAGTTCGGCGTCGCTGAACCCGGGCTCGACAAGGTCATCCACGCGGGCTACCGGGCGCTCGACCTCATCACCTTCCTCACGACCGGTGAAGACGAGACCCGGGCTTGGGAGGTTCGCAAGGGAGCGAAGGCACCGGAGGCCGCCGGTGTGATCCACTCGGATCTCGAGCGCGGCTTCATCCGCGCCGAGATCATCGGCTACGACGACCTCGTCGGCGCCGGGAGCATGGACGCCGCAAAGCACAAGGGCCTCACGCGCGTCGAGGGCAAGGACTACGTGGTCCAGGAAGGCGACATCCTCAACGTCCGCTTCGCCGTCTAGCCTGCGCCCACACCGCCTCGGCTGACTTGTCCAAGGGCCGGCCGCCCCCACTGTACGTTTCGCCCCCCAGATGGAGGACAGCCGAGACCTATCCTGCGCCTATGAACGGGACGCCCATCGGCTCGCTCGACGCGGTGACGATCGACTGCGTCGACCCTGAAGAGCTGGCGCGCTTCTGGTGCGAGGTCTTCGGGACGGAGGTCGACACGCGCAACGGGGATCCGGTCCAGTACCTCGACCTCTTCCCGGCCGCGGGCGCGCCGATGCTGCGTTTCCAGCGCGTGGCCGAACCGAAGACGGCCAAGGATCGTCTGCACCTCGACGTCATGGTGGACGACCTCGAAGGGGCCATCGAGCGTGTCGAGGAGCTTGGGGCGAAACAGATCCCGGACTCGCGATTCGGCGAGTATCAGTACGTGTGGCAGGTGATGGTGGACCCCGAAGGCAACGAGTTCTGCCTGGCTTGCAGGGACGACTGACCTCCTAGACCCGGCCCGCCCCTACACTTGCGTGGCTATGGAGCGCACCGAACGATCCCCTTTCGCTATCGGTCTCGGCGATATCACAGGCGCGATCGCGGACCTGGGCATCCTGGTTCCGCTGGCCACGGCCTTGATCCTGGTGAACGGGCTCGACGCAGGCTCGGTCCTTCTCGCGGCCGGTGCCCTAGTCATCGCCACCGGCCTCGTCTTCAAGGTGCCCTTCCCCGTCCAGCCCCTGAAGGCCCTGACAGCCGTGGCCGTGGCCCAGAAGCTCGCGCCGGGCGTCATCCACGCGGCCGGACTCGAGATCGCGGCCTTCCTGATGCTGCTTTCCATCAAGGGCGTCGCGGATCGGGTCGCGAAGCTGTTCACCAAGCCCGTGGTGCGCGCGCTCCAGCTGGGCGTGGGGATCCTGCTCGTCGTCACCGCCGCGAAGATGGTTGCGGACCCACCTGCGATCTTCCGTGGAACGCCGACCCCCCCGTGGCCGCTGTTGCTCGCCGCCTTGGCGTTCGCGCTCGTCGCCTGGGCCTCCGCGAAGAAGCGCTACGAGCTTGCCCTGCTGATGCTAGTGGGCGGCGCGGCGGGCGTCGTTCTGGCCGTGCATCCGCACATCGCCGGCCCCTCGCTTTCGTTCCCCCATCTGTCGCTGCCACCGCTGGCGGCTTTCGGTTCCGCGTTCTTCCTGCTGGTGATCCCGCAGCTTCCACTGACCTTCGGCAACGCAGTCGTGGCCGTGACCGACCTGGAGCACGAGTACTTCGGCGAACGCGCCCGTCGGGTGAGCGCCTCGCGGGTCTGCCTCTCCTGCGCGGCCGGCAACGTGTTCTCCGCGCTCATCGGTGGGATGCCGATGTGTCACGGGGCGGGGGGTCTGACGGCCCACGTGCGTCTCGGCGCGCGTTCTGCCGGGATGAACGTGGTCCTCGGCGCGGTCCTGGTTGGACTCGGCCTCTTCTTCGCACCCCAGATCCCGGCCCTACTCGGCTTGCTCCCCGTCTGGGTCCTCGCCGGATTCCTCGGCTACGCCGGCTTCCGTCACGCCTGGTTGGTGGCAGACCTCCGCGGCGCGCCGTTGATCATCGCCGTGGTTGCGGGCTGCGTCGGCGCCTACCTGGGCAATCTCGCGGTAACGGCGGCCATCGCACTGGCGGCCGCGCATCTGCCCACGCTCGCCCGCACCCGCAAGACCTAGGCGGAGGCCTCGACGGGGCGCAGCGTCCGCGAAGCGAACACCCCCACCACGATGAGCGGGATGAGCATCACGATCACCGCCGCCTCAGGGCTGACGAGGTCCGCGATCGCGCCGTCGATGACCGCGGCGAACGGGCGCACGCCGATGGAACAGAGCGTCCAGATGGCCATGATGCGACCTCTCATGTGCTCCGGAGACATCTCCTGCAGGCCGGCGGTCCAGTTGGTGCTCACCACGAGGAAGGCCGCGCCGGCGACCATCAACGCGGGCACCGCGACCACGATCGAGGGCGCGAAGGCGAAGACCAACATCCCTGCAGCGAACACGATGCTCCACGGGGCCAGCAGTTCGAACCGCGCCGTGCCGTGCTTGCGGAATCCCTTCGTCGCCACGAAGGTCGCCACGATCGCCCCCAAGCCGAACGCCGAGACCAGGTAGCCGGCTTTCGCGGCCGAATCCGCCCCGAACAGACTCGTCGCGAACGTCGGGCCGAGCGTGATGACCGGGTCCATCGCTATCGGCACCGTGGCCACTCCGATCAAGACCAGCCGCATCCGCTTGTTGTTCCACGCGTAACTAAGCGCCTCTCTGATCGAGCCCGCTTCTTCTGAGGAAGCCGCGGTCTCCCGCGGGCGCATCTTCATCAGAGCGACGATCAACACGACGAACGAGAGCGAGTTCAGAGCGAACGCCATGCCGAAACCGACACCGACGACGAGCGCCGTCGCCACCGCCGGACCCAGGATGCGCGCGATGTTGTAGGTGATGGAGTTCATGCCGATCGCCAGGCCGAGCTGGCCCGGTTCCACCAGTGAGGGGAGCAGCGCCATCATGGTCGGGATCGACAACGCGTACTGCACGCCTACGACCAGCGCGGCTACCATCACGGCGGTCACGGTCGAGTGACCCGTGGCCGCGAGCACCGCCAGGGCCCCGGTGGCCACCATCGCCATCACCTGGGTGGCTATCAGCAACTTCCGCCTGTCGAAACGGTCGGCGAGTTGGCCGCCCGGCAAGGCGAAGACGAATACGGGAAGGAAGAGCGCCGCGGTCGCCATCCCGACCATGAACGAGCTGCCCGTGAGTTGCAGCACCAGGGCGTTCTGAGCGGCCAGCTGGAGCCAGTTGCCGGTGTTCGACACCAGCTGACCGACGAAGAACAGCTTGAAGTTCCGATTGCGGAACAGCGAGGTGGGTGAGGGCCCCGCGGATGCGGGCTCTTCGGTCTCCATAGAGCTGAGAGCCTACCCGCCTGCCGCCTTGTCGAAGGCCCGCTGTTTCGCCTTGAATCGCGCGACTATCGCCTTGACTCTCGCATCCGCGATATCGGAGATCCCGGGGCAAGTGGTGCCTGGAGGGAGGTCGAGCAGGCTCTCGCGAGCAACACGGCCGCCCTCCAAAGCGATGCTCCCATGGTTCTCCTCGTGGGCCTGAACCAGGGCACTGAAATCGCGCCAGTACTGGACCGTCGCGTCCGAGGTCCCCTCGGGCGGCATCCACGCGGGCAGCGCGTAGACGATGAGCACCTGCACGTCGGGCCGTGCCACCTCACACGTCGCATCGCCGGGGACGAGACTGTAGCTCCACCGCAGCCTCCAGTGGGTGACGGCCGCAGCGACACGTCCGTTCGCGCGAGGACCCTCCTTCGCCACCCATGCCTGGAGTTGCCGTGGCGTGCGCCCCGAGACCTCGTAGCAGTTGTATGTGGTCAACACCCGGACGTGGTGATCGACCTTCTCGTTCGCCTCACCGCACGCCATGCCGGTCACGTCGGGCAGCGGCTCGGCCGGGGACGGCGAGAGGGACGGCGAGAGGGTTGGGACACCAGGCGGGGAAGTCTGGCGCGGAACCGGGTAGATGGAGATCGCAGGAGAGGGGACGTTAGATGCTCGTGGGGAAGCCGGCGGCGGAGTCGCGCTGAACGGCTGCACCTTCGAGGGTCCTGCGCATGACACAAGGGCTATCAAGACCAGTAGGGCCAAGGCGGTGCGGATCTGACGAGGCATCCCCAAAGCCTAAGGCGCAGGAGGGACTAGCGGCCTTCCTGGGAAGACCTCGCCTCGGCCCACTCGTCCAGAAGCTTGAAGGCATCCTCCTTCTCGATGACGCCTCGCTCCAGGCGCAGCTCCATCAAGAAGTCCAGCGCGTCTCCCACGACGGGGCCCGGCTCGAGCCCAAGGTGCTCCATCACCTCCACGCCGTCCAACGGCGGGCGCATAGCGTCCAGGGACTCCTGTTCGGCGAGAGCGGCGATCCGTTCTTCGAGTTCGTCCTGCATCGCGGCGAACTGCTTCGCCTTGTTGGCGTTGCGGGTCGTGCAATCCGCGCGAGTGAGCTGGTTGAGATCATCCAGCAGATCTCCGGCGTCCCGTACGTATCGCCTGACCGCCCCGTCCGCCCAGCCCTGATAGGTGTGGAACCTGAGGTGCATCTCGACCAGCCTCGATACCTCTTCGATCGTCGCCGTCGGGTAGCGCAGAGCCCGCAGTCGATCGATCGCCATGCGGGCGCCCACCACCTCGTGGTGGTGGAACTGCACGCCCTCCGGACCGAACTCCCGCGTCTGCGGCTTGCCGATGTCGTGCAACAGCGCGGCCAAGCGCAACCGTGCCCGCGGCTCGCAACGTTCCACCACCGCATACGTATGGCGCAAGACATCCTTGTGCTTGTGGACGGGGTCCTGTTCCAGCTTCAAAGCCGGGAGTTCGGGCAGGAACTCGTCGGCAAGGCCAGTCTCGACCATCAGCTCGAGACCCCCGGCCACCCTTTCGCCCGTGAGCAACTTGTTCAGCTCGTCCTGGATCCGCTCCGGGGAAACGATCGAAAGGCGCGAGTGCATCTCGCGCATCGCTGCGATCACGCGCGCGGAAGGAACCACGTTCAGGGTCGATACGAAGCGTGCGGCGCGCAGCATCCTCAGGGGGTCGTCGGAGAACGAGATCTCGGGGTCCAGAGGTGTGTCGAGGATCATCTTCGACAGGTCCCTCACCCCACCGTGAGGGTCCACGAACTCCCCCTCAGGAAGACGGACGGCCATAGCGTTGATCGTGAAGTCGCGCCTGGAGAGGTCCGTCTCGATGTCGCGGGCGAACGTCACGCCGGGCTTGCGCGCATCGTCGGGGTAGACCTCCTCCCGGAAGGTCGTGATCTCGACGTTTCGGCCGTCCTTGAAAGAACCGACGGTGCCGAAGCGGACGCCTTGGAGATACCGGCGGTCCGCCCAGCCTCGCAACACCTTCAGGGTCTCCTGAGGGTGAGCGTCCGTCGCGAAATCGAAGTCGAGGTGGTCCCTGTGCAGCAACGCGTCGCGAACGGTGCCGCCTACGAGATAGAGCTGGAAACCTGCCGCTCTGAACCTTTCACCAAGCTCCCGAGCCAGCGGGTTCACTTCCATGAGCGCCGCGCCATCCTGTTTCCGGGAACCTGGCATGGCGCAAGGATAACCGTCTCGCCGAAGGCCTCACTCCGCCTCGGATCCGCCCCGCTCGAGTACCCCGCGCAGCGTAAGCGTGAAGTCGTGTGGGTTGGTCGAAGCGGCCCGGCCGTCCGCCTCGGTGATCGCCCCATCGCGCACCATCGCCACCAGAGCCTGGTCGAACGTCTGCATGCCGTAGTACTGACCCTCCAAGATCACATCCTTGATGGAGAAGGTGGCTTCCGGGTCGACGATCCTCTCGTAGACACGCCCGGTGTTGATAAGGATCTCGACTGCGGGCAACCGCCCACCCGTGGCGGCCTTCTGAACGAGTCTCTGAGAGATGATGCCCCGCAGGCTCCCCGCGAGAGAGACACGTGCCTCTCGCTGCTGATGCTGAGGGAACAGGTCGATAACGCGGTTCACCGTCTCGGTCGCATCGATGGTGTGGAGAGTCGAGATGACGACGTGTCCGGTTTCTGCTGCTTGCATCGCGGCGATCATGGATTCGGTGTCCCGGATCTCACCGATGAAGATGACGTCGGGGTCTTGGCGGAGCACATGACGCATCCCTTCTCCGAAGGAGACCGTGTCGACCCCGATCTCTCGCTGGTCCACGATGGACAGGATGTCGTCGTGAACCATCTCTATCGGATCTTCCATCGTGACGATGTGCGTTCTGCGCGTCCTGTTGATGTATCCGATCAATGCCCCGATGGTGGTCGTCTTGCCGACACCGGTCGGTCCAGTGACAAGGATGAGCCCTCTGGTCGTCTCGGCGAGTGTCTGGACTACGGGCGGCAGACCGAGCTCCTCGAACGTCGGGATGTCCTGGCGGATGCGTCGGATGGCCAGGCCAACCTGGTCCCGCTGCTTGAAGACGTTGACCCGGAAGCGGCCTACTCCCTCGAGTGCGTAGCTGAAGTCCGCCTCGCCTAAGTCCCGGAACGCCTCGGCCTTGCGCACGGGCATCATCTCGAAAGAGATCGATTCCGTGTCCTCGGACGTTAGCCTCTCGAACGGGCCCGGCTCCAGGACCCCGTCAACCCGGATGTGGGGTAGGTTCCCGGCCTTCAGGTGGAGGTCGGATGCTCCTCTGTCCACCGCATATTGGAGTAGATCGACTAGACGCATCTCGTCTCAACCCTTTTCTTCGCCCGACACTCGCCCTTGCCCCGCATCCCGTCCCTTCGACAGTCTCTTCGAGACTACGACAGCGACACGAGTAGAACCAGTATGACGATTCCTCCGCGCTTGAGGTAGTCCCGCCCCGAGAGATACTTGCCGAGGAAATCGACGATGTGCTCGGTCACTAGGGGAGAGGATATAGCTGTGACCCCCAAGCGCGAGGTGTCGGCAGGCGGCGTGGTCTTCCGACGAACGGCAAGCGGCGTGGAGATCGCACTGGCCTCTCGGAGGACGAGGGGGGGTGATCTCGTGTGGGGGCTGCCCAAGGGGCGGATCGACGCCGGAGAAACCGTGGAGGAGGCGGCCTTGCGCGAGGTTAGGGAGGAAACGGGCCTGGACGCAACGATAGAGGCTCAGCTCGGGCGCATCTCGTACGTATATGTCTGGGAGAAAGCCCGCATCTCAAAGGTCGTTCACTTCTTCCTGATGAGGGCGACGGGTGGGGACATCAGCGACCACGACGACGAGATGGAGGAGGTGCGCTGGTTCGCGCTCGCCGACGCTGCCGACTCCGCCGCTTATGACAGCGAACGGGACGTGATCCGCCGGGCGGTGGAGGCGCTTTGACCGGCTCCGAGATAGCGCTCGGAGCTCTGATCGGATTCGCGGCCGGCCTCCTCTCCGGACTCTTCGGCGTGGGCGGCGGCAGCGTGATGACGCCGGCCATCGCGGTCATGCTCGCCGTGCCTCCCCTACAGGCGATCGCGACGCCTTTGCCCGTGATCATCCCGACCGCAGCCGTGGGCGCGAACAACTACAGGCGCGCCGGGAGGGTGGACTGGCGAGCGGTTCGGTTGGCCGTGGCTCCGGGACTGCTCGGGGCCATCTTCGGCGCCTTCGCCGCCGACTGGATCGACTCGAGGGGTGCGAGTCACGGCCTGCTCCTGCTCACCGCGGCGATCGTCGGCTGGGAGTCCTTCCGAATCATAAAGGGCCGCGACGATGCCGAGACCCCGGACCGATCAGGTGAGCACCCAGGTTGGCAGTTTGCTGTCACCGGGCTCGCCGCGGGTCTCGTCTCCGGGCTCCTCGGCGTCGGCGGGGGCATCGTCATGGTCCCGGTGTTCACTGCGCTCTTGGGGATGCCGCTGAAGAAGGCCCTCGGTACCTCGCTGTGCGTGATGATCCCGATGGTCATCCCGGGGACCATCATCCACTCGGCGCTGGGAAACATCGACTGGGCGGTTGCGGGGGCCCTTGCCCTGGGAGTGGTACCGGGGGCTTGGATCGGTTCCAAGCTCGCCCTGGCGGCGCGCGACCGCACTTTGCACATCGCCGTGGGTTCGTTCCTCATGGCTGTCGCCGTAGCCTATGGGGCGCTGGAGCTGGCGCATGTAGCCGGATGGACCAAGTGAGGCGCACGGCCCGCCTGCTGGCGGCGCTCACCGTGGTCGCGGTCATCATGCCGGTGCCTCAAGCCATGGCTCAGGACGACGGAGTTGCGACGCTAACCCTTGTGGCGCAAACCCCTTGGAACTCGCCTTTGCACCATGAGCTGAAGCTCAAGGTCAATGCCGTGAACACCGGGGACGCCGAACTGAGCGACCTGACGCTGGCCGTGACGATCTTCGGAGCGCTGCCTTCACGCTCCGACTACCAGTTGTCCTTGAGTCAGGACGTCGGAGTTCCGATCGCTCCGACCGCCATCGAGCAAGTCACGACACCTCTAGATATGGGGTCCTCCCAGGTGCTCGGAACCGACCTCGATGTCTCATTCCTAGCCGAGCAGGCGGCCGAAGCCCGTGTCTATCCGGTCAAGGTCGAACTCCTGTCCGGAACTCAACATGTCGCGGAACTCCGCACACCTCTAGTGTTCCTGCCGAAGAAGCCGAAGGAGCCCTTGAACCTCGCCTGGACGTTCGTGATCGGGTATCCGATCGCGTTCGGCCCGGACGGTGTCTTCCTCTCCGACGACCTCGCAGCCCTCTTGGGGCCGGGGGGGTCCCTCTCGTCGGAGGTGGCTGCATTGCATTCGATGCTCACCGGCCGGGACACTGCGCCGGTTGACGTCGTGGTATCTCCCACGCTGCTCGAGAACCTCACGCGCATGCAGGACGGGTACGAAGTCGCCACCGCGACGGGTACGAGAAAGGTGGAGGAGGGTGAGGGCGGGGCGCTCGCGGCCCAGACCACCTTCAGCGTGCTGAAGGAACTCGCCATCACTCAGAGAGCCGCGATCTCCGCCATGCCGTACGGGGTGCCGGACCTCGCTCAGCTGACTCGCTCGGGTCTCACCGGCGACGTTTCACCTCAGATGAAGTTCGCAGAAGCGAGTCTGACCGAACATCTCGGGACCGGCGGCGACGCGTCCGTCCTGCGCCCGCCCGGGTCGTCCCTCGACGAGACGACTCTCGGCGTTCTCGGCCCCCTAGGCATCGGCACGCTGATACTGGACGAGGGGATCGTCCAGCAGCCGGGACAAGAGAAGGGTTTCGCCCCTCCCGCCACCGCGACGCTCATGTCGGGGATCGACTCGACGCCGACAGCCATCGTTCCCGATGAAGGGCTCCAAGGGATGCTCACCTCCACCGCCGCCCAGGACGACCCTCGGCTGGCGGTACAGGCGCTGCTCGGCGATCTGGCTTCGATCTGGCTGGAGCAGCCCGACCAGGCGCGTCTGGTGGCGATGACCTTCTACGCGGAACAGGGTCTGCCGGCATCTCTCTTCGACCCACTGGTTCGTGACGTATCCACCGCCCCCTGGATGAGGACCATGAAGGCGAGCCAGGCCGCCTCTCGCTTCCCACCCGTCCCCGAACCGGCGAAGTTCCTCGTCTCCAGGGTCGAGGCCATCCCTGCCAAGTACGTGGCCCGAATAGAGGAAGTCAGAGGGCTCATCGCTGAGTGGGTGTCGATACTCGCGGATCCGGGCGAAGCTGCCTCGCAGCAGGCAGACCTCACAAGTCAGCTTCTCCTCACGGAAGGCAGCTACATGGTGGAGCACGACCGCCTGGGGACAGACTGGCTCAGGTCGATCGAGGATGGCTTGGTGGAGCAGTTCGCCCAAGTGGCAGCCGACACCCAGCAGGAGATCACGCTTACCGCGAGCGGCGGGCGAATCCCTGTTCGCATCACCAACGATTCGGAGCACAACCTCAGGGTTCGAGTCGAGCTGATCTCTTCTCGCCTTAGATTCCCGACCGGGAATGCGCGAGACATATCCCTGGCGGGCGGGCAGACGAGGGTTCTCATCTTCGAAGCGGATGCTCAAACAACCGGCACGTTCCCCGTGAAGGTGGCGATCGAGACACCTAGCGGGCAGCAGATGACCGAAACGACGGTCACGGTTCGATCAACCGCGTATAACCGTGTAGCGCTTTCAGTGACGATGGCCGCTGTGGCCGTTCTCCTATACGCGTGGGCCAGGAGGTCGCAATCTCAGAAGAAGACCCGACACCCGACGAACTGAGCGGACCTCTGCTAGGCAACTCCGCCGACTCGACGACTTCCATCGTCCGGAACTCCGCCGTGATGTCGGTCGGCACGGGCCTATCCAGGCTCACGGGGTTCCTTCGGCTGTCCGCCCTGGTCTGGGCTCTGGGGATCAGCGGCAACCGCGTCGCCGACGCCTACAACACGGCGAACACAGCGCCCAACATCATCTACGAACTGGCGCTGGGCGGGATCCTATCGTCGGTGCTGGTCCCCGTCTTCGTCGAGTGGCTCCAGAACAGGGGCGAGGATGAGACCGCGGACGTCGCACGACGTCTGCTCTCCCTAACGGTGGCGCTGTTGTCCACCATCATGGTTCTCGGCATCATCTTCGCCCCGTGGATCATGAAGCTCTATGCCTCTGGCATAGAAGACCCCGCGCGCAAGGCCTATACCGAAGCGCTCGGGACCTTCCTGCTTCGTTTCTTCATGCCACAGATCGTCTTCTACGGCATCGGGGCCGTCGCGACGGCGATGCTGAACGCCCACCGCAAGTTCGCGGCGCCCATGTTCGCGCCGATCCTGAACAACCTGATCGTGGTGGCGACATGCGTCATCTACGCACTGATGGCCGGGGCCACACGGGGTCAGCCGGGATTCACTCCCACGCTGGCGGAGAAGCTAGTGCTGGGGATAGGAACCACCTTGGGCGTCGTTGTCATGACCCTGGCGCTCTGGCCCTCGATACGGCGCACTGGATTCCGCTTCCACTGGCGCGGCGACTGGAGGCACGAGGCCATCCGACGCATCGCGCAACTCGCCAAGTGGGTGGTCGTCTATGTAGTGGTCAATCAGATCGGCTATCTGATCGTGGTGATCCTCGCGCTGCACACCGGTCAGGGCGCGTTCAGCGCCTACCAGGCAGCTTTCATCCTCTTCCAGCTGCCATACGCGATCTTTGCCGTCTCGATCTTCACGGCGCTCCTGCCGGCGATGTCGTCGCGATGGTCCGCGAGCGACATACCTGGATTCCGCGCGATGCTTGCCAGAGGCCTACGGATGACCGCCTTCATCGTCATCCCTGCCTCCGCCGGCTACCTGGTCCTGGCCGATCCGATAGTTCGACTTCTGCTCCAGCACGGAGCGACTGGAGCCCGGGACGCCGAGTCGATCACTTCTATCCTCATGCTCTTCTCGATCGGACTCTTCTCCTTCTCGGCTTTCCAGCTATTGCTGAGAGCCTTCTATTCGACCCAGGATTCCCGCACCCCAGCGCTAGCCAACGTCGCCTCGGTCGGCCTCAACATCACGGTCAACCTGTTGCTCGTAGGAACGATGGGCGTTCGAGGACTGGCATTGGGTCACGCCGTCGCCTACACCTTCGGCGCCTTCCTGCTGGCTACCCTTCTGAGGCGGAAGTTGGGAGGCCTCGACGGGGGCGCGGTCACGCGCGGCCTCGCGAAGATCTTAGTGGCTTCGGCGATCACCGCTGCGGTCGCGTGGGGCACCTCCACCCTCATCGCGCATCTCTTGCCTGGAGCAGGCTTGGGGGCGCTTGCGCTGCAGGTCCTGATTTCCGTGGCCGCTGGGCTTATAGTCTTCCTCGGTATCGCTACCGCACTCCATATGGAGGAGCTTTCTTTGGTCAAGGGCTCGCTGGCGTCGAGGTTCTCACGTTGAACCGTCTGCATCGGGACGAGCGGGGCTTCATAAGCCGCACGGCTTTGCTGTTCGTGATCATCTTCGCCCTACTCGGCATCGTGATCATCGATGGCAGCGCGCTGCTCTTCTCCAAGTGGCAACTCTCCGACGCGGCCGACGCGGCCGCGATCGACGCCGCGATCGCCTACGCGCCAAGCCACAACGAGGCGGCCGCGATCGAAGCTGGCCAGGCGACGCTGGATGACCGCGACTCAGGCGGCACCGTAGACGCCAAGAAGACCAAGTTCGACCCCGTCACCAACACCGTCACGCTCGTCGTCAAGGAGGACGTTTCCACGATCTTCGTGAAACGCATAGGACCTCTGGAGAAGTACACGCACATCGAGACCACGTCGGTCGGCAAGCCCCCCACGGCCTGACGCTTGCAGGCCACGGATCAAGAGCTGGTTCGACTCTTCACCCGGGGCGACTCTGCCGCCTTCGAGGAGCTCGTCCGGCGCCACGAGCAACGCATCTACAACCTCTCGCTCCGTATGCTCGGCCGCCCCGAGGACGCCAGGGATGCCACGCAGGAGACGTTTCTGGCCGCCTTCAGGAAGCTTCCCTCGTTCCGGGGCGATTCGTCCCTGAGCACGTGGCTGCATCGAGTAGCGATGAACGCCTGCTACGACACCCTGCGTCGCCGGAAGCGACGAGCAGAGGAAAGTCTGCCCGAGGACCCAGGAGCCGCTTCCGGAGACCTTGCCGAGAGCTCAGCCGAAGCCGTTGACGTTCAGCGCGCCCTCGCCCAGGTGCCGGACGAGTTCCGAGCCGTCCTCGTCCTCCACGATGTTCAGGATCTCCCCTATGAGGAGATCGCGGAGGTACTGGGCGTGCCCATCGGCACGGTGAAGTCCCGGCTGCATCGAGGGCGCGTGGGACTGGCACGCCTTCTGAGGGGAACAGACGGGTCGCCGCAGGCGTCTGACGGGAGGATGGAACCATGACGCACCCAACCGACCTTCTCGCCGACTACGTCGATGGCACCCTGCCGGCCGCCGAACGCAGGCGCGTAGACGCGCACTTGGCTTCCTGCAAGCTGTGCACCGCCGAAGTCGAGGATGCGGCGAAGGGGCGCTCCGCTCTGTCCGCCCTTCCTAGGGTCGAAGTCCCGGTGGGCGTTACCTCGCCCGTGATTCGCCAGGCGCGCGGAACCCGTGGTGCGGGTTCCCCCACCGGCGCGGCGGCCCCGGTCAAGATGAAGTTCCGGATGGGTCGTGTGTACGGCCTGGCTGCCGCCTCCGTCGCGGCCCTGCTCGCGGTGGTCTTCGTAGTGGGGGGGCACAGGTCCCAGCAGGTTGTCTCTTCCGGGACGCGGGCTGAGATGGCGCTTCCGGTCACGGACATGCACAAGGGCGACAACGAGCCCGGGCCACTCGATCTCGATGGGGACTACAGCGCATCGGAGCTGTCCGCGTTCGCCGACGCCGAGGCGCAGCAACGCAGCGGCGTCGAGGTGCCGGCCCCCGCCGATCAGGTCGCCGGGAGCTCCGCCTACGCGTCCGACGCACCAAGCCCCGGCGCGGCAGGACTGTCCGGAGGATCTCTGCCCGCCAGCAAGAAGGAATTGCAGAAGAGTCAAGACCAGACATCGCCCGTCACCGACCCGGGGAAGTTGGAGCGGTGTCTCAAGGGCATCGACGCGTACGCGAACGCCGGCACATCGGTCGGTAGCTTCGAGGCCCTGTACGACGGTATCCCGGCGTACTTCGCCGTTCTCCTGGAGGGACCTGAGGATGGTCAGCCGGCCGACAAGGTCGTCGTCTGGGTTGTCGCCAGGAGCAACTGCGACGTAGTGGCGTTCACCCAGCAGCTCTACCCTCTCGCCACCCCTTCTCCTCTGCCCACCACCTTCTTCGAACCCTGAGCGACGATCCCCGGGAATGGCGATCCCCGGGAATATGGCCCGGTTATTACCGTATGGGAGAATGGTGCACCGATGAGTGAAACGCGAGATGTGATCATCCTTGGCTCTGGTCCGGCCGGCCTCACAGCCGCCGTATATGCGGGCCGTGCCGGGCTGAAACCGCTGGTCCTGAAGGGCATAGACGCCGGTGGTCAATTGATGCTGACCACCGAGGTCGAGAACTTCCCGGGGTTCCCCGACGCCGTTCTGGGACCCGAGTTGATGGAAGCGATGGAGAAGCAGGCAACGCGATTCGAAGCCGAACTGCTACACCAATCGGCATCCCGGCTGGACCTCTCGTCCAGGCCCTTCGGCATCTGGGCCGGAGACCAGGAGTGGCGCGCCAAGACCCTCGTGGTCTCGACCGGCGCCTCGGCCCGTTGGATCGGGGTCCCAGGCGAGACGGAGCTGCGCGGGCACGGCGTTTCAGCCTGCGCCACCTGCGACGGCTTCTTCTTCCGCGACAGGGAAGTCGTGGTCGTCGGCGGCGGCGACTCGGCGGTAGAAGAAGCAACCTTCCTCACGAGGTTCGCCTCGAAGGTGACCATCGTCCATCGTCGAGATGAGCTTCGCGCCTCCAAGATCATGCAGGATCGGGCGCGTGCCAACCCGAAGATCGCCTTCGAATGGGACAGCGAGGTAGTCGAGATCGTCGGCGACGGAGTGGTGGCGGGCGTCAAGCTGGCCGATCGACCCACCGGCCGAGTGCGCGACTTTCCCACCGACGGCGTGTTCGTCGCGATCGGCCACACACCCAACACCTCGTTGTTCGAAGGACAAGTGGACCTGGATGATGCTGGGTACATCATCGTGGACGAGCCGAGCACGAGGACCAGCGTTCCCGGGGTCTTCGCAGCGGGCGACGTAGCCGATCATTCCTACCGGCAGGCCGTCACGGCTGCCGGAACAGGTTGCCGTGCAGCGATAGACGCCGAGCGCTTCCTCGAGAACGACGGCCACTAGGGAATCGAGATCGGCCCCGGCAGCGTTGACAGATACGGTCGCGCCCCCGGCGCCGCCGGGAAGGAGAGAGAGTGGATGTTTCAGAGGTAGGCGACCAGAACTTCGAAGAGAGGGTATTGCAGTCGGAGACTCCCGTGCTCGTGGATTTCTGGGCGGAGTGGTGCGTTCCGTGCCACATGGTCTCGCCGGTGGTCGAGGAGATAGCGCAGGAGAAGTCCGGCGCCCTTGCTGTGGCGAAGGTGAACGTCGACGACAATCCGGAGGTGACGCGGAAGTACGGCGTCATGAGCATCCCCAGCCTTATCCTCTTCAAGGATGGTCAGGAGACCGCTCGCGTGGTCGGTGCCCGCGGGAAGGACGCCATCCTGAAAGAGATCGACCCGCACCTTTCAGCTTGAGCTTCCGGTCCGAGGCGCCAAAGGCCAGCGGTGACGCTTGCCGCCGACAGTTCACCTTTCGATACTTCTCGATGTGAGGATCATCCGCGAAGGGTCGCGAGGTGCCGACGTCAACGACGTCCAGCAGCGCCTTGTAGCCCTGGGCTACCCGATAGACGCCGCCGAACTAGACAGCCTCTACGGCACGTCCACGGCGGAGGCCGTACGCCGGTTCCAGTCCGCCCGGTCCATCGGCTGCGATGGCATCGTCGGCCCTGAGACGTGGGGTCACTTGGTCGAGGCCGGCTATCGGCTGGGCGACCGCACCCTCTATCTGCGCGTCCCCTACTTCCGAGGAGACGACGTAAGAGAGCTGCAGCGCAAGCTCAACGCGCTGGGCTTCGACGCGTGGCGAGAGGACGGCATCTTCGGCGAGCACGCCGATCGCGCCGTGAGGGAGTTCCAGCGGAACACGGGCACCGAGCCGGACGGCATAGTTGGCCCCGATACTTTCGAGGCGTTCGGGCGCCTACGGCCCGATCCGGACGCCGCCAGCAGGGCGATGGTCCGCGAGACCGCGTCCCTCCGAGAGGGTCGCTCGATGGCCGGAGCGGTGATCGCGATCGACGGAGGGCACGGCGGGAGCGACCCAGGGGCGACCGGCCCCGGAGGGTCGGAAGAGGCCGACGTGGCCTTCACCCTCGCTGAAGACCTGGCCGAAGAGCTAAGGAAGAGGGGCGCGAAGCCGCTTCTCCTTCGGACCCGTCACGAAGATCCGACCGTCGGCGAACGCGCGAAAGCAGCCAACGCGTCCGGGGCGGTGGCCTGCCTCTCCATACATGCGAACAGCGGCGAGCCGAGCGAACGGGGGTCTACCTGCACCTACTTCGGGACCGACAGCACGCACTCCCCTGCGGGGATGCGGCTGGCCCTCCTGATACAGGAGGAACTCCGCTCCCGCATGGGGCTGCCCGATCGGGGCACGCAGCCGATGGCGATAACCCTTCTGAGGGAAACCAGGATGCCCGCCGTTCAAGTCGAGCCCTGCTTCATCACGTCGTCAGAAGAGGAGCGCCTCCTCAAGGAGCCCGGATTCGTGCGTGATATCGCGGTGGCGATCGCGATAGCCGTGGAGAGATTCCTGGAACCGGTCGAAGAGAGCTAGGGTCGGCCCCGCGAGGAGCGCGCTCGGGCCAGCAGGGCGATCACCGCGCCGAGAACGGCCCCCAGGGTGAGCGCCTTGGCGGCGCGCGTCTTCTCGCTGGCTTCCATAGCCAAAGGCTACCCCACGCCCGAGAAAGAGCGTCATACTACGTGTGCTGTGGAACCTGACGAGATGTGTCGGTCTTGTCCTCACCCGAAGCACCACGGTGAGTGCCCGTGCCACGTCATCGACCTCACGCACGCTCCGGTGGACAGACTCTGCTGGTGTGCGGTACGGGCGGACGACGACGAGCGAGAGCCCGTCCCTCCAACTTCTCCCGTTTCGCGGTAGGCCCCCGCTCCGTCTGGCCACGCACGTGACCTGGTCCCGGCTATCATCCTCGGACCATGCACGAGAAGAGGATGGAGATCCGCTGGCGTGACGTAGACGCCTACCAGCACGTCAACAATTCCGTGTACCTCACGTATCTCGAAGAGGTTCGCGACGAGTGGTTCGAGCGGACGGTGGGCTCCGTCGAGGGAGCCGGTGATTTCGTGCTCGTGCGCGTCGCCATCGACTTCCGCCGGGAGTTGACGTTGGCGGACGACGCCGTCGTGGCAACGTGCCGGATCAGGGCCTACGGGAACGCCAGCATCACCACTCGGGAGGAGATCCGCGCGGCCGAGGGCTGGCTCGCCGCCGAAGCCGAGTCGGTCATGGTGGCTCACGATCCTTCGACCCGCAGGTCCCGCGAACTCTCGGCCAACGAGAAGGCGGCCCTCGATCGCGAACTGAGGACGGACAACCCCTCGACCTGATCCGGGGCCTTCTGCTTGGGACGGTTGCTACCATGGGGCCTCACCCATGGCCGAATTCTCGATCGACCCCTACGTTGACCTATACGCCCATCGCACCTCCGGGATGACGGCGTCGGAAGTGCGCGCGCTATTCGCTGTCGCATCCCGTCCCGAAGTCATCTCGTTGGCCGGCGGCATGCCGTTCGTGCAGGCTCTGCCGACCGAGGACGTCTTAGCGGTCGTGCAGAAGGTCATCACGGAGCGCGGAAGCCTTGCGCTGCAATATGGTGGCGGCCTCGGGCAGGTGACCTTGCGCGAGCAACTCGCCGGGCTCATGGCAGAGGAGGGTGTCGCCGGAGTCGACCCGGAGCAGATATGCGTGACGGTCGGGGGCTCTCAGGCTCTGGATATCCTGGGCAAGATCTTCGTCAACGCGGGCGACGAGATCGTCGTCGAAGCGCCCTCCTACGTGGGCGCGCTCTCCGCTTTCTCGGCCTATGAACCCGAGTACGTCCCGATCCGGATGGACGACGACGGCATGGTCGTCGAGGAATTGGAGGAAGCGCTGCTTCGTGGCGTGCGCCCGAAGTTCGTCTACACGATCCCCAACTTCCAGAATCCCGCCGGTGTGACGCTGTCACTCACTAGGCGCGAGAAGCTGGTCGTCCTCTGTCGTGAGGCAAGGGTCCCCATCGTCGAGGACAACCCCTATGGGATGTTGCGTTTCGAAGGTGAACCCCTGCCCACCCTGAAGTCCATGGATCCTCAGAACGTCATCTACATCGGCTCGCTCTCCAAGGTCTTCGCGGCAGGCATCCGGATCGGCTGGGTCAACGCGGAAAGTAGTGTGCTGCAACGGTTTCTACCTGCCAAGGAGGCTGCGGACCTGTGCACCAGCAACCTCACCCAACTCATCGCCGAGGAGTACTTGGCCGGAGACAGGTGGCGACCCAACCTCGTCTCGCTGGTCGACATCTACCGGAGCAGGCGCGATGCCTGCGTACGAGCCCTGGAGGAAACGTTCCCCGCTGATTCGAGTTGGACCCATCCGGCGGGCGGCTTCTACGTGTGGGTCACCATCCCCGACCACTTCGATTCGCAGAGGATGCTGGCCGCCGCTGTGGACCGCCGGGTCGCCTACGTCCCGGGCACCGCGTTCTACGCGGATGGAAGAGGTCGCGACCAGCTTCGACTTGCCTTCTGTTACCCGCCGGAGAACGATGTTGCAGAAGGGGTTCGCCGACTCGCAGAGTTGCTGACGGACGAGGAAGCCATCTACAGATCGTTGGAGCCGTGAAGGGGAAGATAGCCGTACTCGCCGGAGGTGTCTCCCCCGAGCGAGAGGTGTCCCTCCTGTCGGGTCACAGGGTGCGGAACGCCCTCTTGGAGCGCGGGTGGGACGCCGTCACGATCGACCCCGCCGAGTCTCCTCTTCTCGAGAGTCTCGCTGCAGGCAACTTCGACGCCTGCTACATAGCGTTGCACGGCAAGGAGGGAGAAGACGGAACGGTTCAGCGCCTGCTCGAGCTCGTGGGCCTTCCCTACACCGGCACCAGGCCGTTCCGCTGTCAGATCGCCTTCGACAAGGCCCTGGCCAAGGAAGCGCTGGCAACTGCGGGCGTTCCGACCCCCCCGTGGGCAGTGATACAAGCCAGCGCACTGCGAGACCTGTCCGCTGGGCACATCCTTCGGCAAGTAGTCGACCGCGTTGGGCTCCCGGTAGCCGTGAAACCAGCCCAGGCCGGCTCGGCAATGGGCCTTTCATTCGTGGAACGCGAGGCGGAGCTGCCCGCCGCGATCATGGGCGCCCTCTCCTTCTCGGATGCGTGCATCGTCGAGCGCAGAATCCTGGGCACGGAAGTCACCGCAGGGCTTGTCGGCAACCCGCCGGAGGCCTTGCCCCTGGTCGAGATCGTCCCGAAGTCCGGGACCTACGACTACGGATCGCGCTACACGGCCGGCGCAACGGAGTACTTCGCTCCGGCTCGGCTCGACCCCGGTGTGTCGCAGATGGCACATAGTGTTGCGCTGCAAGCGTTTACGTCCCTGCACCTGAAGGATGTCGGGCGAGCCGACATCATCGTGGATCAGGAGGGGGACCCCTGGGTCCTCGAGGTCAACGTTTCTCCCGGTATGACGGAGATGAGCCTGCTCCCGATGGCGGCTCAGGCCGCGGGCCTGTCATTGGCCGATCTCTGCGAGAGGGTTCTGGAGCTCGCTCTGGCTTGAGGTTCTAGGGGGCGAGTCCGGGGCCCGAGCCTATGATCTCCGAGACGATCCTCTCCAGATCATCGGGAGACCCGAATTCGACCACTATCTTCCCTCTCCCGCGTGCGCCCATCTGGATGGTCACGCGAGTGGCCAACTGCTCGGAAAGGAGCTCCTCGACCTCTGCCATGGGCGAGGTGTCCAAGGCGGCCCTGGTCGCATCCTTCTTGTTCTTCTGTGCCTCCGAGGTCTCCTTGGGCAGCGCGAGGTAGCGGCGAACGAGTTCCTCCGCCTCCCTGACCGACAACTCCTCGGCCGCGATCCGCAGTCCCAGGGATGCTTGAGCTTCGGCATCACTCAGCGCCACCAGGGCCCTGGCGTGGCCGGCCTGAAGCCTTCCTTCCGAAACCAGGAGCTGGACCTGCGTGGGGAGTTGGAGAAGTCTGACCGTATTCGCCACGCTCGACCGAGACACGCCGAGGTGCTGAGCCACCACCTCTTGAGTGGCCCCCAGCTCTTCCAGCAACTCTCTATAGGCTTCAGCCAGTTCCATCGGGCCGAGGTCGGTCCGGTGGATGTTCTCCATGAGAGCTTCCTGCAGGGAGGACAGATCGTCGCTCTCGCGGATGACGGCCGGGATGGTGGCCAGACCGAGCTTCTGCGCCGCCCGGAGCCGTCTTTCGCCCGCTATGAGCTCGTAGGCCGCGTCACCGGAGCGCCGCACGATCACGGGCTGGAGGAGGCCCACCTCGCGTATGGACGCGACTAGGCCCTCAAGCGCTTCGTCATCGAACCTGCTTCGTGGCTGCTTGGCGTTCGGCGTTATGGCGCCAACCGGGAGTTCGAGCAGGCCGGATCCGCCCTCTTCGGGCGCTCCCGGAATCAGCGCTGAG
>Ga0315287_10001207_pt1 | contig 23577 bp, 26 predicted proteins | sample YL17G11_0_MG_FD_205037 | JGI IMG/M metagenome (GOLD analysis project Ga0315287, IMG submission 205037) | Sediment microbial communities from Yellowstone Lake, YNP, Wyoming, USA - YL17G11_0 | ecosystem: Environmental > Aquatic > Freshwater > Lake > Sediment | place: USA: Wyoming | collected... | reverse complement strand
CCGCGCTGTGCTCGGCTAGAATCGCCCGACAGCAAGCATCGCGCAGCTCCAGCAACGAAGGCGGACCCCGGTTCGCCTTTGTGCCGTCTGGGGCCCCGCCGCACGCCGCACGCTGCATCCCGCAAGAGGTAACGCTTTCATGTTCGATTTCATCCGCAATCACAGTCGCGTGCTCTTCTTCGTGATGGTGCTGCTGATCTTTCCTTCGTTCGTCTTCTTCGGAATTCAGGGCTACACCAAGTTCAACGATCCGGCGGGCGCGCCGGTGGCCAAGGTCGACGGACACAAGATTTCGCTCGCCGAGTGGGACGCAGCTCACCGTCGCCAGACGGAGCAGATGCGGCGCCAGATGCCCAATCTCGATGCGGCGTTTTTCGACAGCCCCGAGGTCAAGCGTGAAACACTCGACGCCCTGGTGCGCGAGCGCGTGATGTTCGCGGCGGCCGGCCGTGCGCACTTCTCGGTCAGCGACGAGCGGCTGCAGCGCGAGGTCCTGTCGATACCGCAACTGGCCGCGCTGCGCCAACCCGACGGCAGCATCGATGTCGCGGCCTACAAGGCGATGATCGCCGCGCAGGGCCTGAGCACCGAAGGATTCGAGGCCAACCTGCGCCAGGACCTGGTCTTGCGCCAGGTGGTGGGCGGCGTGACCAACAGTGTGCCGCCTGCGGGTGCGCCCGGCCGCAGCGCGCTCGAGGCCCTGCTGCAGCAGCGCGAGGTACAGGTACTGCGCTTCGACAGCAAGGAGCAGGCGGCCGGCCTCAACCCCAGCGATGCCGAACTGGCTGCGTACCACAAGGGCCACGAGGCGCAGTTCCGTGCTCCCGAGCAGGCCAGCATCGAGTATGTCGTGCTCGATATCGACACGCTGAAGGCCGGCATCAGCGTGCCCGAAGACGAGCTGCGCAAGTACTACACCGAGAACGCCTCACGTTACACAGCGGCTGAGGAGCGTCGCGCCAGCCATGTGCTGATCAACGCGCCCAAGGACGCGCCGGCGGCAGAGCGCAGCAAGGCCAAGGCCAAGGCCGAGGCGCTGCTGGCCGACCTGCGCAAGAACCCCGCGTCGTTTGCCGAGCTGGCCAAGAAGAACTCCAACGACACCGCCTCGGCCGAGCGAGGCGGCGATCTCGATTTCTTTGCCCGCGGTGCGATGGTCAAACCCTTCGAGGATGCAGCCTTTGCGATGAAGCCGGGTGAGATCAGCAACCTCGTGGAAACCGACTTTGGCTTTCACATCATCCGCCTGGACGCCGTGCGCGGCGGCGACAAGAAGCCGTTCGACGCTGTGCGCTCCGAGATCGAAGACGAGGTCAAGAAGCAGCTGGCGCAGAAGAAGTACGCCGAGGCCGCAGAGCAGTTCACCAACACCGCCTATGAGCAGGCCGACAGCCTGCAACCGCTGGTCGACAAGTTGAAGTTGAAGAAGCTGACGGCTAGCGTGCAACGCACGCCGGCCGCTGGCGCTGCCGGAGCCCTGGCATCGGCGAAGCTGCTGGGCGCTGTGTTCGGCAACGATGCCGTGAAGAACAAGCGCAACACGGAGGCGATCGAGGTCGGGCCCAACCAGCTGGCTGCTGCGCGCGTGGTGCAGCACCAGCCGGCACGCGTGCAGCCGCTGGCCGAAGTGTTGCCACTGGTGCGCGAACGGGTCAAGGCCGAACAGGCCGCTGCGGCAGCGCGCAAAGCCGGAGAAGCCAAGTTGGCCGCGTTACGCAGCGGCGCTGAGACCTCGGCGATGCCCGCTGCGGTGGTGCTGTCACGCGCTGCCGCGCAGGGCCAGCCGCGCGCGCTGGTCGACGCCGTGCTGCGTGCCGACGCCGCCAAACTGCCCCAATGGTTGGGCGTTGACCTCGGTGACGCCGGCTACGCAGTCGTACGCCTGCTGGCGGTCAAGCCCCTGGCGGCCGATTCTCCCGACCTTTCGCAGCTGCTACCTCGCTACGCGCAGGCCTGGGGCGCAGCCGAGGCGCAGGCCTATTACAGCGCGCTGAAGGTCCGCTACAAGGTCGACGTCAGCGCCGATGCAGTGGCTGGCGCCGCCGCCGCATCGGCGCCGTCCAACTGAGGGCGATCAGGGGGCGCTGGCTATAATCTGCCGCTCGGCGGTGGCTGTAGCTCAGTTGGTAGAGTCCCAGATTGTGATTCTGGTCGTCGTGGGTTCGAGTCCCATCAGCCACCCCAAGAAAGTCTTTTTAAATCAATAACTTAGAGATCTTCCAAAAAGTGTTGGGGATGAATTTCTAGTTTTTCTTGGGAAGTCTCGGTCCTGAGCCGCCCGCACGATGGACGGCGGTTGACCCGAGGACTCCTTCGCGCATCGGTTGCAGCCACGGTGGATGCTGTGTAGAGTCATGTGTAAGGAGTCACACATGGCGACCAATCTCTCATTGGATCCGGACCTGCTTGATCGTGCCGTCGAGGTGAGCGGCGAGCGCACCAAGAAGGCCGCTGTCACACGTGCGTTGGAAGAGTTCATCGCACGTCGAGGGCAGAAGCGCTTGGTCGATCTGATGGGCAAGCTCGAATGGGACAAGTCGTTCGACTACAAGGCTGAGCGGTCTCGGCGATGATGCTGCTCGTCGACACCAGCGTCTGGTCGCTTGCCTTTCGCCGCGACCAGAAGTCGACGGTGCCGCAGGTCAGCGCTTTACGCAACGCCCTGGAGGGCGATGACATGGTCGTGACGACCGGCCTCGTACTGCAGGAATTGCTGCAGGGATTTGCGGGCCCGCGACCGCGCAAGGACCTGATCGAGCGATTCGCCGCCTTGCCACTCATCAGTCCTGACCGTGAGGATCACATCGATGCCGCGGACCTGCGCAATACCTGTCGTCGCGCCGGCGTTCAGCTCGGCACGATCGACGCTCTGCTCGCGCAGCTGTGCATCAGGCACGACCTGACTTTGCTCACCACGGACAACAACTTCGCGCATGCGGCGTCGCACTGCCCGCTGCGGGTCTGGACGTAGCCTCCAAAGAGATGGCCGGCCGGGTACTTGCCGGTCGCCACGGGCAGCCACCGGCCATCAGGAGTCGCTCATGGCCGGCAACTTCGCGGCAAACTGAAACTCATCACTGCCATCCTGGAACAACGGGTGATCGAGAAGATCCTTACGTACCGGGTCTGCCGGCGCGCGCGCTGCCGCAGACGCCAGGGCGAGGACTACCGCTGCATGCGGCCTGAGCACAGCACAGTCACCGCCCCTCAACGGTTCGCTGTTGAGTCCAGCGGCCGAAGCAAGCGTGTGGAGTACCGCGCCCAGGCGTCCAACGGGCGCGGGGAAGGGCTATTGAGTTCCCTATCCTCGCGGTGGCAACGACATAGGGGGTTGACAGCCCCGTCCGTCGAGCGCCTAGTGCGGCGGCGCACACGACTGTGCTCAACCATCGAAACTCCAATGAAGGCACTGAAGATGAACAGGACCATGCATGTACGCCGCCACGTTCGTGGGGCGATCGCCTTCGCAGCCGCTGCCATGTTGTGCGTATCGGCTTCGGGCGAAGGCAGGGACGACAACGAGCGCGATCAGAGCCAGATCAAGCGCGGCTTCGAAATCGTGCCGCAAGGCGTGCAATTGAATCTGGCGGACAAGAATCGCGCGCTCGTCGGCCTCGGCAGCTACATCGTCAATACAGCCGGCTGCAACGACTGCCATACCCACCCCGAGTACCTGCCGAACAGCAGCCCGTTCCTGGGCCAGCCCGAGATGATCAACTTTCAGCAGTACCTGACGGGTGGGCGCAAGTTCGGGCCCTTCATCACGTCGGCCAACCTCACGCCGGACGCAGCCGGCAAGCCGGCCGGATTGACGCTGCGCGACTTCATCACCACGCTGCGGACGGGCCACAACCCGAACGATCCGCCGGGCCAGATCCTGCAGGTGATGCCCTGGCCGGTGATCGGCAAGAAGACCGATCGCGACCTGACCGCAATCTACGAATACCTGCGCGCGATTCCGTCGCTGCCGGACAACTCGAGCCCTGGACCGTAGGCGCTGGCGGGCCGCTCGCAGCAACGGCACCACTCACCGGGTGACAGGGCCGCTGGAGTTCATGCAGCGGCTGCCTGCGTTTTTGTTCACAGTCAGCTTTGCGCCTGCCACGTCGGTCCTGTGAATGTCGTTGAAGGGTCGTTCAGCGCCAGTCGGGCGCGCGATCTCGCCGCCGGACAGCTGACATCCAAGTTGGCTGGCCCGATACCCGCCTTTCATGGCTGCCGGCGGTCGGCCACTTCCAGTCACCCAAGCTGCCAGAAAATCGCCTTGCCGATGACCGGTTTCAAAGTACAGCCGCCATAGGCAGACGGCCGTTCGAAAGGGCCGATTCTCCAAAGCGGTCGCTGACGATCTGGCGGCGCTGGTCGGCACTCGACGCAAGCCTTACGTCCGGAGCTCGATCTGCCGATCAGGCGCTACCGACCCTGTAGCGGCCATTGCGAAATTTGAAAGCAGACGCCCGACGTATCAGTCTACCCGGCGCGCCACGCTGAAAAGCGCCTGCAGCAGCGCCTCGACCCGGATCGGCTTGGTCACGTAATCGTCCATCCCCGCAGCCAGGCATTCCTCGCGGTCGCCCTGCATCGCGTTGGCCGTCATCGCGACGATGCGCGGGCGCTGGTCCGCGCTGTACTTGGCGGTGATGCGGCGTGAGGCTTCCAGGCCATCCATCTCGGGCATCTGCACGTCCATCAGGACCACGTCGTAGGTCTGGCGTGCCACGCTCTCCACCGCCTCGATGCCGTTGCTCGCCAGATCGGCGCGGTAGCCCATCTGCTGCAGTAGGCGCATGGCCAGCTTCTGGTTCACCACGTTGTCTTCGGCCAGCAGGATGCGCAGCGGGTGGCGCGCGGCCATCTGCGGGTCGATCGAGACCTTGCCTGCGGCCTTGGCCGTGGCCGCTGCGGGGGAGGTAGCCACTGCCTCGGCGCGGATGTGGAAGCGGAAGGTGCAGCCCTGGCCCGCGCCGTCGCTCTGTGCCGTCATCGTGCCGCCCATGATCTCGGCCAGGCGCTTGCTGATGACCAGACCCAGGCCCGTGCCGCCGTACTTGCGCGTGGTGCTGCTGTCGGCCTGGCTGAAGCTCTGGAACAGCTTGGCCATGCCCTCGGGCGTGAGGCCGATGCCGCTGTCCTGAACGGCGAAGTGCAGTTCGTCGGCGCCGCGACGTTCCAGCGTCAACTTCACTTCACCGGCCTCGGTGAACTTCAGCGCGTTGCTCAGCAGGTTCAGCAGGATCTGCCGCAGCCGCGTGGGGTCGCCCTTCACGCTGGCTGGCACGTCGTCTGCGACGGCCACCACCAGCTTCAGACCCTTCTCGGTGGCCCGATGGCGCACCAGTTCCACCGCCGAGACGATGCATTCGCGCAGGTCGAAGGGCTGCACCTCCACGTCGAGCTTGCCGGCCTCGATCTTCGAGAAGTCCAGGATGTCGTTGATGATGGTCAGCAGGCTCTCGCCGCTGTCGCGCACGGTGCGGGCCAGGTCCTTCTGGTCGTCGTCGAGCTTGGTGTCCAGCAGCAGTCCACTCATGCCGATGATGCCGTTCATCGGCGTGCGGATCTCGTGGCTCATCGTCGCCAGGAAGGCGCTCTTGGCTTCGTTGGCGGCCTCGGCGGCGACACGTGCCTCGCGTTCGCGCTGCGCAATGCGAAGTTGCTCGAACGCGCGGTGGATGATGGCCCCGGCAAAGACGACCGAGGGCGCGATCCAGGTCAGGAAGGCCGCCCACAAGGACGGCTGGAGGCGGTCGGTATCTATCGGGACGAAGTGGTTGATCAACCCACCCAGAACCCACGGTCCCCAGATAGCCGCGTCCAGCGCAAAGAGGAGGGCGCCGACCGCGCCGACGCGGTGTCCGAGCCGCCACACGCGCCACGACGCCCCGAATCCGACGACCGAGAAAAGAATCCCGATCAGGACGACGTAGGTTGGGGCGACCGCCCCCGAGGGGTCGATCTGCCCCAGCGGGATGTACAGCAGGAACAGCACGCCCGTCGCGATCATCCAGCGGTTCCAGCGCGGTGCGCGCTGGCGCAATTGCAGCATCTGCGCCGCGGCCAGCAGCAACAGCCAGTTCCAGACGGCATCTGACAGGCCCTGCGGCCACGCGCCGCTGGCCAGGCCGGCAGGCAACGATGGGCTGATCGCCATCCACCCGCTGATCGCGGACCAGGCGAAGAGCGCCGCGAAGACGAACTGGCCTCGGTCGCGACCGAACACGCCGAGCAGGACCGCCGCCAGCGCGACGATGAGGAAGAGGACGCCGGAACCCAGGCGGACGAAGTTGTAGTTGTCCTGAGCCTGGACGGAGCGGACCAGATCCCTGGCCGTGAGGGTCACCGCGCTGGTGCGCTGCACGCGCATCAGCACCGGGCCCTCCTCGACGCGCAGCGTCGGGAACAGCAGTTGGCTCGAGGGGGGCGGAGCGTCGGGCAGACCCACGATGACCTGGTGGCGCGCACCGGCGCGGCTTGCCGAGGCGAGCGGGCGACCGTCGCGCGAGAACACGGCGACCTCCATCGGCTTCTGGAAGTCGGGGCCCACGCTCAGGACGCGCGGCGCCAGGGGCGCGATGTCGATGCGCAGCCAGCACGGGCTGCCGGCGGCACGCGGCAGCACGCCGTCTTCGGCGCGCTGCCAGCCGTCGGCCGGCAGGGCGGCTGGCGTCGTCGCGGCGGCGACGGCGTCGCAGCGGTAGTCGAAGGGGACGAGCTCCTGCGCCTGCGCGCTGCCCACCAGCGCCCACAGCGCAAGGGCCACGAGCGCCGCGCCGCACTTCACGCCGCACCCCTCGGTGTCACCTGCATGAGCGCCGCCACCAGCGCCTCGACGCGGATCGGCTTGGTGACGTAGTCGTCCATACAGCGGGCCAGCAAATCTTCGCGGTCACGCTGCAATTGTGAATCACGGCAACAATTTTTGAATCGTGGGATGAATGGCCTGGTTTGATGGGGGCGCTTGCGCCCTATCACCGGTTCGAACGGGTCCAGCAGAAGGCCTGGGTCAGATATTACGGCGTCCGCGCCGGGAGGCTCATTGCGGCTACCGGAGAGACATATCGACACCCGCAGCAACGGCCAATGGCCGCAATGGAGAGCAAGTCTCTACGTCCGAAGTTGGCCGAGAGTGTGAGTACAAGGGCGCGCCAGGTAGCTGACTTCCGCTGCACCAGCCAGGGCTGGCCAAGGTCAGCTGTCGGCGGGGTCCGCGAACTGGTGCTGTCGGCCAGAACGAGACATTCGCGTTGTGGCTCCGGAGGCGACAGTCGACGACGCTGCGTGGATGACACGGCATCGGAACGACCCGAGAATTGCAGCGATGTCCCTCCCCGAGGTCCCTCACTACAACCTGGCCCGCTTCGACTTTGTGTCCATCCGGCTCGCGGTGGCGTGTGCGCGAACGGGAAACCTGACGGAGGCGGCACGCGAGTGCAACCTGGTGCTGCCGGCTGCCAGCCGGCGTCTTCGCGATCTGGAAAGGGCGCTCGGTGGGCCGCTCTTCGAGCGCCACTCGCGCGGCGTCACGCCCACGGCGCTGGGGCGTGCCTTCATGAAGCGCGGCATGGCCATCCTGCAGGAACTCGACAACCTGCTGATCGAACTGGCCGACGCGCGCCAGGGCGTGGTCCGTCATGTGCATGTCTGCGCTGGCACCGCCGCCATCACCCAGTTCCTGCCGCCGCTGCTGGCCGAGTACGCGGAATTGCGCCCCGAGGTGCAGGTGGAACTCGAGGAGCAGGTCTCGCAGCAGGTCGTGGCCACGGTGCGTGAGGGGCGCGCCGACCTCGGCGTCTTCGTCGCCGGGCCCGATGTCCGGGGCCTGGACGTGCGCGACTTCCGCAACGACGAACTGGTGCTGATCCTTCCCGCGGGCCACCGGCTTGCCGGTCGCAGCGCCCTGGCCTTCGTCGACACGCTGGACGAGCACTGGATCAGCTTGAACGCTGGTGCCGCGATGCTGCAGGCCCAGCAGCATGCGGCGATGGCGGCAGGCCGGCCGTTGAAGCTGCGCATGCAGGTGCGCAGTTTCGACGCCGTCGGTCACATGGTGGCCTCGGGCCTGGGCATTGCGGCGCTGCCCAAGGGTGCGGCACTGCCCATCGTGCGGGCCATGAAGCTGCAGTGGCGCCCGCTGTCCGACGCGTGGGCGACCCGCCAACTGCAGGTGGCGATCCGGCCGGATGCCGACGCGACCGTGGTCGCCCTCAGGGATTTCCTGCTCCCGACTTCGCAGACTGCTAAGTCTGGCCGCGCCAGATTCAAATAGTCATGCCAGGCTGGCGGCCGGACACTGCCGCCATGCCTTCCGAATCTACCGCCGACGCCACTGCCACCCCAACGCCCGCCGCCCTGGCCGGTCTGAAAGTGCTGGAACTCGGCCAGCTGATCGCCGGCCCGTTCGCCGCCAAGACGCTGGCCGATTTCGGTGCCGAGGTCGTCAAGATCGAACCGCCCGGCGCCGGCGATCCTTTGCGCAAGTGGCGCCTGCTGAAGAACGGAACCTCGGTGTGGTGGCAGGTGCAATCGCGCAACAAGCGTTCGCTGGCGCTGGACCTGAGAACGCCCGAAGGCCAGGACGTGGTGCGCAAGCTGGCCCTCGAGGCCGACGTTCTGATCGAGAACTTCCGCCCCGGAGCGATGGAAGGCTGGAACCTCGGGCCGGATGAACTGCTGGCCGCCAACCCGAAGCTGATCGTGCTGCGCATCAGCGGCTACGGCCAGACCGGGCCCTACCGCAACCGGCCGGGCTTCGGCGTCGTGGCCGAGGCGATGGGGGGCCTGCGCCACCTCACCGCCGAACCCGGCCGCGTGCCGGTGCGCGTGGGCGTGAGCATCGGCGACACGCTGGCTGCGCTGCACGGTGTCATCGGCATCCTGCTTGCGCTGCAGCACCGCCACGCCAGCGGCCGCGGGCAGGTGATCGACGTCGCGCTCTACGAGGCCGTCTTCAACTGCATGGAGAGCCTTCTGCCAGAGTACAGCGCCTTCGACGCCGTGCGCGGCCCCGCGGGCAGCGCCTTGCCGGGTATCGCGCCGTCCAATGCCTACCGCTGCAACGATGGGGGCTATGCACTGATCGCTGGCAATGGCGACAGCATCTTCCGCCGCCTGATGACGCTGATTGGGCGTGACGACCTGGCGGCCGATTCGGCTCTGGCCGACAACGCCGGCCGTGTGGCGCGCGTGGCCGAACTCGACGACGTCATCGGCGCGTGGACGGCACAGCGCAGCGTCGACGAGGTGATGGCTGCGTTGGACGGCGCCTCGGTGCCGGCTGGCCGCATCTACAGCGTGGCCGACATCGCAGCCGACCCGCACTACCAGGCCCGCGGCATGCTCGATCAGGTTCACATGAACGACGGGAGCACGCTCACGGTGCCGGGCATCGTGCCCAAGCTCTCTGCCACACCGGGTCGCCACCGCCGCAACGCGCCCAAGCTGGGGCAGGACTCCGGCGATGTGCTGCGCGAGATCGGCCTCACCAACGCGCAGATCGTCGCGCTGCGCGAGCGCGGCATCGTGAACTGAAGGCATCCCATGCAACGCATCCACTTCAACGAGGTTGTCACCCGCGACGGCTTCCAGAACGAACCCGCCTTCGTGCCCACCGACGCCAAGGTGGCGTTGATCGACGAACTCAGCGCGTGCGGCTACGCGAAGGTCGAGGTCACGTCGTTCACGTCGGCCAAGGCCATCCCGATGCTGCGCGACGCCGAGGAGGTGATGGGCCGCATCCGTCGTGTCCCCGGCGTCGAGACCACGGTACTCGTGCCCAACGTGCGGGGTGCCGAACGCGCGCTGGAGTCACGCGCTGACGAGCTGAACCTGGTGATGTCGACTTCCGAGACGCACAACCTGGCCAACCTGCGCATGCCGCGCGACAAGAGCTTCGCCGGCCTGCGCGAAGTGATCGCGATGGCAGCCGGCCGCGTACCGGTGAACGTGTCGCTGTCGGCCTGCTTCGGTTGCCCGATGGAGGGCGATGTGCCTGCCGACGAGGTGCTGCGCTGGGCTGGGCGCTTTGCAGACCTGGGCGTGCGCGGCCTGACGATCTGCGACACCACCGGCATGGCGCACCCGGCGCAGGTGTCGCGCATGGCCCGGCTGCTGCGCGATCGCTTCAGTGGCCTGCAACTCACGCTGCACTTCCACAACACCCGCGGCATGGGGCTGGCCAATGTGCTGGCCTCGGTGCAGGAAGGTATCGACCGCTTCGACGGCTCACTCGGTGGCCTCGGTGGCTGCCCGTACGCACCCGGCGCCACCGGCAACATCTGCAGCGAGGACGCCATCCACATGCTGCACGCGATGGGCTTCGAGACCGGCATTGACCTGCCGCGGCTGCTCGCTGTCGCACGACGGCTGCCCCAGGTCGTGGGCCACGAGGTGCCAGGCCAGGTGGCCAAGGCCGGGCTCATCACCGACTTGCATCCCGCGCCGTCCTACGTCGCCGAACTGCGGAGCCAATTCACATGATCGACCACCTCGACCATCTCGTGCTCACCACCGCGCGCCGCGAGGCTTGCGTGGACTTCTACACCCGCGTGCTCGGCATGCAACTCGAGTCCTTCATCGGCGGAACGCCGCCGGTCGAGAGGCAGGCCTTCAAGTTCGGCAACCAGAAGATCAACCTGCATGTGCAGGGCAGTGAATTCGAACCGAAGGCACACCTGCCGGTTCCCGGTGCGCTGGACCTGTGCTTCATCGCAACGATCCCGCTCGAGCAGGTGATAGAGCAGCTGCGGGCGGCGTCCTGGCCCATCGTCGAAGGACCGGTGATGCGCACGGGTGCGACGCAGAAGATCCGCTCCGTCTACGTGCGCGACCCGGACTTCAACCTGATCGAGATTTCCGAGCTGGTGTGAAACCGGCCAAGACCGCACCCGCTCGTGCGCCGCGCGAGCCGCCATCCAACACCGACTCCTGGAGACTCACATGCAAAGACGAACCCTGCTCGCCACGATAGGCGCTGCGGCGCTGACCGCCCACCCCGCGCTGCGCGCCCAGGGTGCCTGGCCGCAGAAGCCCATCACGCTGGTCGTGCCGAGCGCGCCGGGGGGTACCACCGACTTCACCGCACGGCTCATCGCCGACAGCCTGTCGCGCGCGCTCGGGCAGCCGGTGATCGTGGACAACAAGGCGGGCGGCGCCGGCAACATCGGCAACCAGTTCGTTGCCAAGGCCAAGCCCGACGGCTACACACTGCTGGTGGCGTACAGCGGCTACCAGGTCGGCAACCCGCATCTGTTCGCGAAAGCGGGCTGGGACCCGATCAAGGACTTCACACCCGTGGCGATGCTGACGCGGGCGCCTCAGGTCATCGTCACGAAGGCCGACCTGCAGGCGAACACGCTGGCCGAACTGGTGGCCTTTGCCAAGGCCAACCCGGGCAAGTTGAACTATGCATCCTCGGGCAACGGGTCGATCCAACACATTGCGGGCGAACTGTTCAAGCAGCTGACCGGCACCTTCATCACCCACATCCCCTACCGCGGCGCCGGCCCGGCCGTGCAGGACCTGATGGGCGGGCAGGTCGATCTGTTCATCACGACACCGGCGTCGGTGGTGCAGCAAGTGAAGGCTGGCAAGCTGAAGGCGCTGGCCGTGACCAGCGCATCGCGCCTGGCGGCGCTGCCCCAGGTGCCCACTGCGGTGGAGGCGGGCCTCAAAGGCTTCACGCTGGATTCGTGGTTCGCGCTCTACGGCCCCGCCGGTCTGCCGGCCGAGGTGGTGCAGACCCTCAGCACCGAGGTCGGCAAGATCCTGGCGATGCCCGAGACACGGCGCCGGTCCGAAGAGTCGGGCACCACGGTCGAGCAGATGAGCCCGGCGCAACTGGCCGAGTTCACCCGCAAGGAGCTGGACTACTGGGGCAAGGTCATCAAGTCGTCGAAGATCATCGCCGAGTAAGTCGTGAGGATCGTCTTTCTCGACCGCGACACCCTGTCGCCGCAAACCCGTCTGCGCGCGCCGGGCTTCGATCACGAACTGGTTTGCCATGGCCGCACGTCGAGCGCGGAGGTCGCGAATCGCATCGCTGATGCAGACATCGTGCTGGTGAACAAGGTGCGCCTGGATGCGCACGCGATCGCCGCAGCATCGAGGCTGAAGTTCATCGCGGTCGCCGCGACGGGCACCGACAACGTCGACCTCGCCGCATGCCGGGAGCGCGGCATCGTCGTCAGCAACATCCGCAACTACGCGGTGCACACAGTGCCGGAGCACACGTTCGCGCTGATCTTTGCGCTGCGCCGAAGCATCTGCGCCTACCGTGATGCCGTGCGCGCGGGGCGCTGGCAGGAGTCCGGCCAATTCTGCTTCTTCGACTTCCCGATCCGCGACCTGGCGGGCTCGACTCTGGGCGTGATCGGCGATGGCGTGCTCGGCCAGGCCGTGGCTGCCATCGGGAGAGCCTTGGGCATGCGCGTCTTCATGTCGGCCTTCAAGGGCCGAGCCGACATGGGCATGCTCTACACGCCGTTCGACCGCGTGCTGGCGGAGTCGGACGTGATCACGCTGCATTGCCCGCTGCTGCCGCAGACGCGCCACATGATCGGGGCTGCGGAATTCGCAGCGATGGAACGTGCGCCACTGCTGGTGAACACCGCACGCGGCGGGCTCGTGGACGAATCTGCCGTGGGCCCGGCATTGGCATCCGGCCAGATCTCGGGCGCCGCCTTCGACGTCGTGGCAGACGAGCCGCCAGCGCCCGGCCACCCGTTCATGGCGCTGCTGAATCGCCCCGACTTCATCCTGACACCCCATGTGGCCTGGGCCAGCGACGAAGCCGTTCAGGCCCTGGCAGACCAACTGGTCGACAACGTCGAGGCGTTCGCGCGCGGCGTTCCGCGGCACATCGTGAGTGCGTGACAGGCTTGTAGCGCCGCGGCTACGTTCCACCGCAAGTCAGGTCGGCCGCCGGCCGTACGCTTGAAATCAAGCTGGTCAAGATGGCGGCGTACATGGCTGCCGAACAACTGACCGCTTTTCAAGGTGGCGAACTTCGGCTTGGGGTCGAGTCCGGTCGGCCACGAGGCAATTCGGGCTACCGGAAACCCGCCGTTTGGCGCGGCTTGCGTTCCGCCAAGTGGCGACCGTTCCGACTTGGCAGCACTGCCGACAGGTGCTTGGCGAGGAGCATCGGCGACCAGCCGCGACATCCCCGCCGCGCGTCTTGGGTGGCCAAGTCGCACGCGGACCCAGTGCGGTCGTGACTCGCCGTCGTGCTCCGTGCTACCATTGTGCTTACTTCTGACTACGGGAGCCGAGGATGGAAGTGGCGATCCGCAAGATGGGCAACTCGCAGGGCGTGCTGATTCCGAAGCCCATCCTGGCCCAGGTGGGCCTGGAAGGTACGGCCGACCTGCAGGTGCGCGATGGCGTGATCGAGATTCGCGCCGTCCGCCGCAACCCGCGCGAAGGCTGGGCCGACGACGCACGACGTCTGGCCGGGCAGGGCGGCGACGCGCTGGTCTGGCCGGAGGTCGCCAACGAGGGCGACGACGAACTGGTCTGGTGATGAAGACCGGTGACGTCTGGCTGGCCCAGCTCGACCCGACGGTGGGCAGTGAGATCCAGAAGACCCGACCCTGCGTCGTGATCTCGCCCGACGACATGAACGCGCACCTGCGCACCGTGATCGTGGCGCCCATGACCACCGGCTCACGGCCGGCGCGCTTTCGCATCGCGCTCACCTTCCAGGGCAAGCAGGGCCTGATCGTGCTGGACCAGATACGAACACTCGACCGTGCGCGGCTGGTCAAGCGATTGGGCGCGCTGCGCCCGGCCACGCTGGCCGCGACGCTGCAGACTTTGCAGGCCATGTTCGCGCCATGACCCGACTGCGATGGATGAAGCTGGCGCGCCCGAGTGCGTTAAGTTATCAGACTGCTCCGGGCTTCGATCCTCGGAGCGCGTTGTAGCCTGAGTCTGGGGATGAATCCGGGGATGAATCCACTGGTCGGTCACGCCCACTACCATGGCCACCTTCCGCTGAAAGCAGGCGGCGCCGACAGCCAATTCAGGGTGCCGCAAAGGGCAAGGAAACCCGATGACCCACAACCCCTTCGCCAGCCCGGGTCGCTTCTTCAAAGGCAACCTTCACACGCACAGCTCGCTGTCTGACGGCGAACTGGCGGCTCAAGAGGTGTGCCGTCTCTATCGTGAAGCCGGGTACGACTTCATCTGCCTGTCGGACCACTTCCTGCCAGCCTATGACTTTCCAGTCAGCGACACGAGGCCCTACCGTACCGACACCTTCACCACGATCCTGGGTGCGGAGGTTCACGTGCCAGCCACACGCCTGGGCGAGAAGTGGCACCTGCTGGCCAACGGTCTGCCGCTGGACTTCGCACCGCCGCGCGACGGTGAAGGGGGCCCGGAACTGGCTCGGCGCTGCGCCGACGCGGGTGCCTTCGTCACCATCGTCCACCCGGAGTGGTATGCGCTGGGCATCGACGACGCGCTGGACATCGACGCGGCGCATGCCGTGGAGGTCTACAACCACACCTCGGCCGTGCGTTCTTCGCGCGGCGGCGGGGTGGCGCTGCTGGACCAGTTGCTGGCACAGGGCCGCCGTATCAATGCTTTGGCCACTGACGATGCCCATTTCCTGGTCGACGACGCCTTCGGCGGCTGGGTGATGGTGAAGGCCGAGCGCAACGACCCTGAGCTGCTGGTGCAGGCGCTGAAAGCTGGGCACTACTACTCCACGCAAGGCCCGCTGATCGAAGACATCCGCTTCGAAGGTGACGACGTGGTGGTGGACTGTTCGCCTGCGTTCGGTGTCTACCTGCTGGGCATGGGCTCGCGGGCAGACCAGAGCGAGCGCCGCGGTCAGACCACCGCCCGGCTGAGCGCCGGCCGCATGGGCAAAGGAGGCTTCATGCGCGTGGCCGTGGTCGATAGGCAAGGCCGCAGCGCGTGGAGTAATCCGTTCTGGCGGCCGGTCGAGTGATCTGACGGCAACGATCGACCGGATTCAACCGGGTCTCGCCGCGCGTTGCAGGACTGACGGGGCTTGACGGCCCGGCGCGTCGGGCGCAGCGGTCGAGCGAATGGTCCAGCTCAGCGATCGATCTCACGCTGCAGCGCGTCGATGCCATCCAGCACACCCAGGAACCGGTCTCCGAACGGCGTGAACCGGTACTCAACGCGTGGAGGCAGTTCCGCATAGGCCTGCTTTTCCAGGATGCCAAAACGCACGAGCTTGCTCAGCCGCTCGTTGAGCACCTTCTTGGACAAGCCCTCGATGGCGTGCTCCATCGCGCCCGGCCGGTGCACGCCACTGCGCACCGCGCCCAGCACGGCCACAGACCACTTGCAGCCGACGATGTCTTCGACCATTCGTGCGACGCTGGGTGTTCCTGGCATCGCTGTGTCACTTGCGTTCATGGATGGACACCCCAAAGTGCCTGGGTCACCGATTTGTGCCTGCTGTTCAGACGCATCACCAGATGCTGCAATGCGTGCCTTCGAAGAACCCATTTTAGGAGTGCTGCATGCGCAAGATCATCGTTCTGGCCACCGCGCTGTCGTTTGCTTCGCCGTTGATGGCTGCCGACCCCGCGCCAGTCCCTTACCCCGAGGGCTACCGCCAGTGGACTCACGTCGAGAGCATGGCGATCAATCAGGGTCACCCGCTGTATGACGCGTTCGGAGGCATCCATCATCTCTATGCCAACCAGCGCGCCATGCAGGGCTACAAGAGCGGCAAGTTTGCCGATGGCTCTGTGATCATCTTCGACCTGCTGGAAGCCAAAGCCGCCGACAACACGGTGCAGGAAGGTGCCCGCAAGGTGCTGGGTGTGATGCACAAGGACGCCAAGAAGTACAAGAGCACGGGCGGCTGGGGCTACGAAGGCTTCAAGGGTGACTCAAAGACCGAGCGCGCGGTCGGCAAGAACGCCGCCACGGCGTGCTTCCAGTGTCACACTGCGCAGAAGGACAAGGACTACGTGTTCTCCGCGTTCAGGAAGTAGGCCCATGCACGCTCCCCAGTTGCGAACAGCCACCAGGCGCGTTCAGTTCGGTGTCGGTCCGCCTGGGCAGCCGGCCCCGCCCTGGACGACCCGCGAGTGGTTTGGCACAGCTGACGCGTTGCAACTGGCCGACCTGCGCGGCCAGGTGGTGGTGTTGCACGCCTTCCAGATGCTGTGTCCCGGCTGTGTTCAGCATGGTCTGCCGCAGGCCCAGCGCATCCACGCGACGTTTGCGGCGTCGGGGGTTGCAGTGATCGGGCTGCACACGGTGTTCGAGCATCACGCGGCGATGACGCCTGTTTCGTTGCAGGCGTTCCTGCACGAGTATCGCATCGGGTTTCCGGTAGGCGTTGATGCGCCGAGCGCCGATGAGAACAACCCCATTCCGCAAACGATGCAGGCCTACGACATGCAGGGAACGCCGAGCCTGGTGCTGATCGACCGCAGCGGACACCTGCGCACGCACGCCTTCGGCGCCGTGGAGGATCTGGCCCTGGGGGCGGCCATTGCGACGCTGCTTGCCGAAGGCGGCTGACCCGTTGAGTCTGGGTGCTCAGACTGTCTTGCGCATGGCCTGAGCCAGTTCGTCCTGCCCTCGTGCGTCCAGCCTGTCAGCGGCGTTCAGGCGGTCTCGTGCTTCCTTGTTCTGGCTGAGCTTGGACTTGCCGGTGAGGGACGTGATCTCGATCTCGATGCCCACCACCTTGGCCAGCATCTCGTCGATGAAGGCGGGTGCCGAGTCGCCCATCTTCCACGGCTTGGGCTCGGCGGCGTCGTGCCGCTTGGTCAGGCGGGCCACCAGCCCGCGCACGAATCGTTCGTCGTCCAGCACGGTGAGCCGGCCATGGGCGTGCACCACTTCGTAGTTCCAGGTCGGTACCTGGCGGTGCGCTTCGTGTTTGCTGGGGTACCAGTTGGGCGACACGTACGACTCGGCGCCGCGAAAGATGACCATCACTTCCGTCCCCGTGGGGCAGCGCTGCCACAGCGTGTTGGCGCGCGCCACGTGTGCCGATAGCTTGCCCAGTGGCCCGCTGGCCGGATCGAATTCGAAGGGGATATGGTCCGCGTCCAGGCCGTCGGGCCCCGAGGTGACCAGCACGCCCAGCGGGTGTGCGTGGATGATGCGTTGCAACTGCGCGGGCTGGGTCAGCGCAAAGTGGGGCGGGGTGTACATCGCGGGTTCCGGTCAGGTGGCGGTGGTGCGGAGCATGAACTTTCCACCCAAGCTGGCACAATGGACAGATCCAGTTTCTGAGCATTTGAATGGGCCAGTTGCAATCACCAACTGCCGGGCGTGCGGATACGACTTCCGTGGGTCGACGCCTGTACGAGCAACTGCGCCGGCAGATGAGCGACGGCACGCTCTGCGCGGGCAGCCAGGTGCCTTCCACGCGCGCGCTGGCGGCCGAGTTCGGCGTGTCCCGTACCACCGTCACGGCGGTCTACGAGCAATTGGCGGCCGAAGGCTTCATCGTCACCGCCGCCGGGCGCGTGGCGCGGGTGGCAAGCCAACTGACCCCGTTGGCGCCGCCCAGGTTGGGCCGGCGTGCACGGCCGCAACCCGCCCTGTCGGCCTATGGGAAGCGCATCGAAGCCATGGCCTTGCCGGCCCTGTCTGCGGGCAAGCCGCCGCGCATCGACTTTCTCTACGGCGCGGTGGCAGCGCGCGACTTTCCGGCGCTGCCCTGGCGGCGCGCGCACCAGGCCGCGCTGCTGCAGCACCAGCCTCGTCTGTACTACGAGCCACCAGAGGGCGACGCGTCACTGCGCCGCGCGCTGCAGGGCTACCTGGCGCGGGCGCGCGGGCTGCTGTGCGATGCCGAGCAGATCGTCATCGTGCATGGCTCGCAGCAGGCCATCGACCTGTGCGCGCGGGTGCTGCTGGACCCGGGCGACGCTTTCGCTTTCGAGGACCCTGGCTACCTGATGGCGCGCCGCTGCTTCGAGGCCACGGGCGCCCGGCTGTTGCCCGTGCCGGTGGACGACCAGGGGCTGGACACCTCTCGCCTGCCTGAAGACCGCCACGTGCGGCTGGCCTACACCACGCCTTCGCACCAGTTTCCCCTGGGCGCCATGCTGCCCATCGGCCGGCGGCAGGAATTGCTGCGCTGGGCGGCGCGGCGCCAAGCCTGGATCATCGAAGACGACTATGACGGCGAATTCCGCTACGGCCAGCGCCCCATCGAAGCCCTGCACGCCATCGACACCGAAGGGCGCGTCATCTACATCGGCACCTTCTCCAAGGCCTTGTCGCCGCAGCTGCGGCTGGGCTACCTGGTGCTGCCGGTCGAACTGGTGCCGGTGTTTCGACAAGCCAAGAGTCTGAGCGACCGCCACGCGCCGGTCATCGAGCAGCGCGCGCTGGCCACGCTGATCGACAGCGGCGCCTACGAGCGCCATGTGCGCCGCGTCCGGCGCGAGAACGAGCGCCGACGAAGCGCGTTGCTGGATGTCATCACGAAGCACTTGCCCGCTGGCGCCCGCGTGGTGGGCACCGCGGCCGGGCTGCACGTGGTGCTGTGGTTGCCCATGCTGGGCCAACAGGACGAAGCCGCGGTGGTGGCGGCGGCACGCGAAGCCGGCGTGGGCGTGTATCCCCTGTCACCGTTGTATGCCGGGCCGTCGGCCCGCAGCAAGCCCCGCCCAGCCGGGCTGATCCTGGGCTACGCCAGCCTGGACGTGGAGCAGATCCGCAAAGGCGTGCGCGCCCTTGGTGCAGCCCTTGACTGGGTCGTAGAAGCACCGTGACTATCTGTCATTGGCGTATGACGATTGCCATTGGAGTTCAGCGAAGCGCAAATATCCACGCGTCAGGTGGCCACCTGCCCGCCTTGAATCAAGGCAGGAAGTCTTCCAGCTTCTGCCCACAGCGCAGCCCGTCGATCTGCGCGAAGTGCGCATCGCGCGTCAGCAGCCCAGCGCCATGCTCCAGCGCGCTGGCAGCGATCCACAAGTCGTTGGTCGGGATCGGCTGGCCCTTGCGCCGCAGGCCTGAGTAAACCAGCGCGTAGCTGTCGGCCGTCTGCGCCGTGACCGGTAGCACCTCGACACGCGGTGAATCCAGAAACCGCGCCAGCTCCGCGCGGTTCTTCGCCTCGCGCGTGCCGGCCGCAAATCCGCCGAGCAGCTCGCCCAGCACGACGCTGTTCAGGCACAGCCGTTCGGCGTGCGCCACCACCTCCACCACCGCGGCATCACCCAGCATGAAGGCGGTGTAGGCGTTGGTGTCGAGCAGGATCGGGCGCATGGCCTACTTCCAGAGCTCGGCGTCGACCTTGGCGAAGGGCGCCGTCGCACGTTCGAACGCGCTGGCGTCCTGTTTGCGCCACGTGCCCGCCAGCGCGTCAAGGTCGTCGTGCCGGGTCAGCGACGACTTGGCGCGCCGCAGGCCCAGCCCTTGTTCGATGAGCCGCACCACCAGCGTGTTGACGCTGGCCTCTTCCTGGGCGGCGCGCCGCTTGAGTTCGGCAAGCGCCTTGTCGTCGAGTCCGCGGATGCTGAGGTTGGTCATGCTGGCAACCTTTGTCATCAAAGTGATGGCATCAGATGATACTGGAGGCCCGGCCCCGGCGGGGCGCAACACCGGTTCGATGCCGTCGCAGCGTTCGCTGGCATCGCAGCATGCCCAGAGAACCTGGCAGAGCGCCTTGCTCCCTGTTTCGATCAGGCATGGCGGTTGACCCAGTTCTCCGTCAACAGCCCGGGCACGCGCTCGAACTCACCGAGGTTGTTGGTGACCAGGGTCAGCCCTTCGCCGCGGGCATGGGCGGCGATGTGCAGATCATTGATGCCGATCGGTCGCCCCACCTTGTCGAGCGCCGCGCGGATGGCGCCGTAGTGCTGTGAGGCCTTGGCCGAGTAGGGCAGTACCTCGAGCAGGCTGGCGAACTCTTCGATCACAGCCAGGTTCTGCGCGACCTTGGCGCTCTTCTCTGCGCCGTGATAAAGCTCGCTCAAGGTGATGGCGGACATCGCCATGCGGCCGGCGTTCTCGTTGAAGACGCCCATCACCTCGATCGGCCGCCGCTTGATGACGTAGATGACGATGTTGGTGTCGAGCAGGTACTTCAGCATCGCGTGGACGGTGTCAGAGGGCTTCGCGTTCGGCCTGCTGCTGCGTGGCGCGCACGGCCATGAAGTCCTCGGACGCCTGCGGCCCATTCAAGAAGAACTCGTCCCAGGTGTGGCCAACCGGCGAGATGATGCGGTCGACGCCGCGAGCCCGCACCTGGACCTTCTTGACGCCTTCCGGCAGGCGTACATCCGCAGGCAGGCGCACAGCCTGAGAGCGGTTGTTGGTGAAGACGGATGTGATGGTCATTTGCAGTTGGCGGCTGGGATATGGCAAGAGTATATGCCATGTGTCCGACGTCGGCCAACCGAGATCGCCGGGCAGCCTGTCCTTGTGGGTAGCGCTTCTTCCCCTGCCCTTGCATTCGCCCCCACAGGTCGAAGAATGCAGGCTGTTCGCGGTCTCATGACGTCCCACACGGGACGGGGGAACAGGCAGGGGAACGACGATGTTCGAGCCGGCTTGTTTTTCAATGAGATCAACAACTTAGCTCGCCACTTTGGATCCCATCAGCCACCCCATCTTCGGATGGCCTGCAAGGCTCTTGCACGGCGATTGATCGGCAGTTCGAGGTCACCGCGCGACCATCGCGCGCCAGCCAACGCTGAGCAGGGCACCTCTGCCCAGTCGATCAGGCTCCAGGGCACACCCGGCTGTTCCGCGCGTCGCCTTGCGGCGGCTCAATGCACAAGTGGCCGGCCCGGCGTTCAATCCTGATGGGCGGTTGCCCGATCGTCTGGAGCGGTGCATGAGCGTCACCCTCGCCACATTGGCCACGCCGATCATTGTGTCGGTCACGCCCGAAACCACCGCGATGCGCGCGGCGCAGATGATGCGCGAGCAACATGTGGGCTGTCTGGTCGTGGTCGAGCCGGAGTCGAGCAGCGGCAAGCCGCTCGGCATCGTTACCGATCGCGATTTGGTGTTGTCGATCATGGCCGAGGCGCTCGATCCGGCGCTGTTCACGATTGGCGACGTGATGTCCGCCGACCCCGTGACGGTGTCCGTCGACGCGACCCTGCTGGACGCCGTGGCGCTGATGCGCGAGCATCGGCTGCGCCGCCTGGTGGTGGTCGACGGCGTCGGTCGGGTGGTCGGCCTTGCGGCCCTGGAAGACGTGCTGGAGGCGCTGACGCGCGAGTTCGCCGAGCTCGTCTTGGCGCTGCGCGGCGCGCGCGACCGTGAATGCAAGGACCGGCGCTGATCAGGCACCCACCGCGCCAACCCACGGGGGCGTGCGCGTCCCGCCTGACAACACCGTCGTGGCGGAGATGCTGCGTGAGATGGCCTCGTTGCTGCAGTCGCAGGAGGGGCAGCAGTACCGCATCGCCGCATACCGGCATGCCGCGGAGATGCTCTCCAGCCTGCCCAGCAGCGTGCGCCAGATCTTCGAGCGCGACGGCTTGGCCGGGCTCGATGCCTTGCCGACGGTCGGCAGTGGCATCGCAGCGGCGATCGGCGAGATCCTCGTCAGCGGACGATGGCGCCGGCTCGAGAGGCTGCGCGGCGAACTCGACGGTGGTGCAGTGTTTCGTGCCATTCCCGGCGTCGGACCGCATCTGGCGCGGCGCCTGCACGACGATCTCGGTGTCGACAGTCTGGAGGCATTGGAAGTCGCTGCGCATGACGGGCGCCTCGAGCATCTGTCGCACATCGGGCCGCGCCGCTCGGCGCTGATCCGTGGCGGGCTGACGCAGATCCTGGATCGCACGCGTGTGCTGCGCCGCACCGCGCTGCAACGGCCCGCGCAAAGCGAGCCTGAATTGCAATGCTTACTCGACGTGGACCGCGAATACCGCGAAGCCGCACAGGCCGGCACGCTGCCCAAGATCGCACCGCGGCGCTTCAACCCGCAAGGGCAGGCCTGGCTGCCGGTGCTGCACACGCGCCGCGGAGATTGGCAGTTCACGGCGCTGTTCTCCAATACTGCGCGGGCGCACGAACTGGGCCGTGTGAACGATTGGGTGGTGCTGTACTGCGAGGACGCTGCGCATGCTGAGCGCCAGTACACGGTGGTCACACCCAGCCACGGCGCCATGGTGGGGCTGCGTGTGGTGCGCGGCCGCGAGGCCGAGTGCCAGGCCGCGTATTCGAGGCATTGAATGTTCGCTGGCGCGATCCTTCGCAGCGTGAAGGCACGGCGGGCTGCGACGGCACAGCGTCTTTGGCTACAGCTGGCGGTGTCGGCATCGCTGGCGTGGGCGGGCTCAGGTGTTGGCCAGCAGCCGACTACGCGGTCGTTGCCGCTGCCTGCCCCGGGCGTGCGGGGCACCATGTCCGTCGAAGAGGCCCTGGTTGAGCGGCGGTCGACGCGCGACTTCGGCCCGCAGGCGCTGAGCTTGACCGAGGCCTCGCAGCTGCTGTGGGCGGCCCAAGGCGTGACCGATCCGCGCGGCTGGCGCACCGCGCCCTCGGCCGGCGCGCTGTTTCCGCTGGAGATCTACCTCGTCGCGGCGCGCGTGAGCGAGTTGCCGGCAGGGGTGTACCGCTACGACGCAGCGGCACATCGCTTGTTGTCGGGTGTCACGGGCGATCGGCTGAGCGCGCTGGCGGAGGCGGCGAGGCAGCCAGTGCTGCGCGAGGCGCCGCTGGTGGTTGTCATCGTGGCGGTGGAGCAGCGCAGCGCGCAGAAATACGGTGACCGGGCCGCCCGCTATGTGGCGATGGAGACCGGCCATGCTGCGCAGAACGTCTATCTTCAGGCCACCGCGTTGCGCCTGGCGACGGTGGCGGTCGGTGCGTTCGACGACAACCAGGTCGGGCGGGTGCTCGAACTGCCACCGGGGCAGATGCCGCTCGTGCTGATGCCGATCGGCCATCGACGCTAGCCCGAATTGCCGGAACGGCCGCTTGTTTACCAAGCGTTTACACACCGTTGCTGAGCAGACCTTGCGATGCATCAAGCATTTTCACGTGCGGCCTACGCTCCTTGACATTGCGCAACCAATCTCAGGCCCACAGGAGCTTATGCAATGACCGCCAACTTCGTATCTGTCCAGTCCCATGATGACGTTGCCAACCACATCTGGCGCGACAACCTGGCGCTGGTGCAGAAGCTGCTACCGTTCACGCGCCGCGTGGTTCATGCCGGCGATTCGATCTACGAAGGCGGCGAGCCTTTCGGCCACCTGCACTTGATCAATTCGGGCCAGTTCAAGACGGTGAACTTCACCGCCGACGGCCGCGGTCAGGTCGTGGGCTTGCACTTCCGCGGCGACTGGCTGGGCTTCGACGGCATTGCAGAAGGCCGCTACGGCTGTGACGCGATTGCGCTGGACACCGGCGAGGTCTGGAGCGTGCGCTACGTTGACTTGCTGGCCGCCAGTGCTGCGACACCTGAATTGATGCGCGTGATGCATGCCGCGATGAGCCGCCAGATCGGACGCGGCTGCGACTGCCTGTTGTCGTTGGGGACGCTGCCGGCCGACGCACGGGTGGCCGATTTCATCAAGAACTGGGCCCAATCGCTCGCCGCCCGCGGCCTGCGTACCGACCAGATCACCCTGCACATGACGCGTGCCG
>Ga0315287_10001206_pt1 | contig 23579 bp, 16 predicted proteins | sample YL17G11_0_MG_FD_205037 | JGI IMG/M metagenome (GOLD analysis project Ga0315287, IMG submission 205037) | Sediment microbial communities from Yellowstone Lake, YNP, Wyoming, USA - YL17G11_0 | ecosystem: Environmental > Aquatic > Freshwater > Lake > Sediment | place: USA: Wyoming | collected... | reverse complement strand
GTCACCTCGAGCAGCCGGCAACCTATGGGGTGCGTCTTCCCCCCTCCCCCCCCCCCCCCCCCTCCCAGGGACGTAGCCGCGAGCCCTCCACTATCTCGGGTGCCCCCTTTTTCGTGCGATTGACGTCCCTTCTTCTTCTCCCCTTCACCACCGCCTGAAGTGCCTCGCCCACACACACCAAGACACGCCGACCAGCCGCCCAACGTTGTGCACCGTCTTTGCGATCCAGATCGGGAACACTCCAGCCTTGTCGACGACCCCGGCAAAGAGCGCCAGCGCGGGCAGGAAACCCAGCGCGAACGACAGGGCCATCGACAGGAACGCGCCCCGAAAGTCCCTGACAGCGTAGATCAGCCCGTCGCTGATGAAGACGAGCGAGTTGAGCGGCTGCGCGGCGACGACGACGGGCCACGCCGGGCCCGAAAGCAGGAAGGCTATCGCCCCCTCGTCCCTGGTGAAGAAGCGTGCTATCTGTTCTCGATAGACAAGCATCAGCAGAGAGTAGGTGGCTCCGATGCCGATCCCGGAGAGGAGGAGGCGCCTTGAGAGGTACAGGAAGGCCTGCTTGGCGCGCGCGGCGTTTTGGGCAGTGTTGGAGCTTGGTCGCGAGTTTCCCTCTCGTTCTTCGTCGGCTTGGCCGGCGCCTCCACCGCCGCCTCCTCCCTTCTTCGCCACCGCGGCCAGCCTCGACCCTAGCACGCACGCCGCCGTCTCGATTCCGTCGCAGATCGTGCTCGTGAACATCCATGACTGGGAGAGGATCGCGTGTGCGGACAGCGCCGCGGTGCCGCGCCGGGAGGCGACGGCGACGCCCTGTTGTGAGTAAAAAGAGTGTGTGTTGGGATAACCAAAGAAATGGAAATTTTTTAATTTCTCGTCGTCTATTTCCTCCTCTCTCTCTTTCTCTCTCTCTCTCTCGCTCTCTCCCGAACCGACTTCTCGTCGTGTATTTCCTCCTCTCTCTCTCTCTCTCTCTCTCTCTCTCTCTCTCTCTCTCTCTCTCTCCCGAAAGCGGACTTATCGAAAACGGACCGTCAAGAAAGTCGTCTGCAAGCAGATTGACCTGCCGAAGAGATAGAGGCTGCCAGAAACGAGCTCGCTCAGCAGCTTGCGCATGCTCAGCGGAGGCTCTTCGCCTTCACTTTCATCCCCTGCTTCTCCTCCTCCCCCGGCCTCGGCCGCTCCCTCGGAAGAGACCAGCGCGACGTCCAGGTCGACGCCGCCGTGCGCGTCTTCGTCGGGGACGACCGTCGTCGCGGGCGCCCTTAGGAGGAAGAGGGCGCCCCTCGAGAGTCCCAGCGGGTCCCTCGACCTCCGCGGCGCCGAGGCCTGGACGAGCAGCAGCCCCGCCAGGCTCGCCAGCGCCGTCGCCGCGAGCGAGGCCCTGCCGATGAGCACGAGCGGCGGGCAGAAATGCGAGGCCTTGGCCCCTCCTGCGGCGTTGTTCTCCTGCCGAAGAAAGAGAAAAGCCACAGCCAGGGCCTCGAGCGCCGCGGTGAGGCCGGCGAGCGCCGCGGAGGTGCCGACTTTCCCGTACCCTTGGAGCGTCCCCGCGACGGCCGAGTTGAGCAGCACAAACGGCAGCGCCGCGGCCCGCAGCACGAAGAAGGGCTCGGCGGCGGCGGCAGCGTCCCTCCGTAGAGAGAGCACACTATCTATCACGAGGCCGCGGAAGCCGGCGAGCGCGATGCCCCACACCATCCCCACGGCGACACTGACGAGCAGTGCGGCGCGGACGCGGCCGCGCAGGCTCCTCCAGTGGCCGCTCGCCGCCGCGGCGCCGACCTGTGCCGAGACGCCGTTGACCAGGAAGTTCGCAGAGGCGACGAGAAAAGAGACGGCCGCTCCGGTGGCCGCGAAGGCTGCCTGCGCGGGCGGGCCGCCGCCTCGGACGTGGCCCAGGGCGGCGAGCTCCGCGGTGACGACGGTGGGGGGCACGACTGTGAAAAATGATAGTTTTTGGGTTGTTGAGAGGGGGGTGGGGGGGGTGGGCAAAGAAGTTCCCTTAGTTTTCGATCTGAATCACGCCACGGCCTTCCTTAGCTCCAACTATTTCCTTCTCTCTTGCTCTGAGCTCACCAGAGTAGAGGATCGCCGGCAGGGCGCATTTCAGGATCGTCGACGTCGCCGTGAGTGACGCTGCGTCGTCCATTTGGACGGACGAATAATTGAGAGGCAGCGATTGATGGTTGAATTGCAAGAAAAATGAAAAAAGCGAAAAAGATAAAAAAAAAAATCACTCCATCATCGCCCTGTCTACCTCCTCCCTCGGCACTCTCACGGCCACCGCCCTGGCCGTTGCCACCCAGTCCAGCGCCCTACGCTGTCCGTCCATTGGCGTCGGGTGCTCGTCTAGCTTCCAATACGTGAGAGCGAACGAAGCAGGGGGCAAAGAGGAAACATAGGCAGCCTTCCAGCGAGTCGGTGCCCCGAGGCCGAGGAGCTCCTCGTCCTCCGTCGCCCCTTTCTCTGACGACGTCGAGGCTTCTGTTCGCTCCTCGGTGCTGCTGCTGCTTCTCATCTGGTCCTTGGGGAGCACGTAGGCGGCGTAGCCCTCCGGGAGAGGGTACGTGGCGCCTGGATGGGTTTTTGTTTGAGGGAGGGTGGAGGAGGAGGTCGAGGTTGAAGAAGAGAGAGCTTTTCCCTTTTTTCCCCCCTGAAAAGCGACGTTGATGCTGAAAGCGAAATAAAACCTCAACTCGTATCTCTCTCCCTTACCGAGCAGCCTCCTCCCACGCAGCGTCGCCTCCTCAACGGCGAGGTCGCCGGATGTCGTCCCTGTTATAATTGATTGTGACGATTCGAGCTTCGAAACGCGGTGAGCGTCTTGCAAAAAGAAGACTCGACGTTCAAATCGATTTTGATGCCAACAACGTCTTTTTTTTTTTCTCTCTCTCTCTCAGCATCACGGCTCACCGGTCGCCTTGGGCTTGAAGTATTCGCTCACTGGCGCGGGGCCATCGTGGGAGATCGTGCAGGGGAGCCAGTGGAGGCGCGAAGGGAGGGAAGTCGACGCCATTTGGGCTCGGAAGCGCTCTGCCTGTCGACGAAAGAAGTGGTTTGGTTCGAAAAAAAACATGTTTCTTCATTTTACACTCGCCTTTGCGCTCTTCCTCAACTCCAGCCACCCTTCGAGCGCCCTGCGCTGCCTCGCGTTCAGCTTGGCCCGCGGCCTGAACGTTTGAATGTGGGCGATAACCGCGTCGACGGAAGCATCAGAGCAGGACTCTGCTCCCTCTCCTCCTCCCTCCTCCTCCCTCTGCGCCAGGAGGGCCGCGGCGAGCACCGTCACCGACCTACCATGCCCGTGCGCGCAGTGCACGAACACTTTCTTACCGCTTCTCCTCGACTCGGCGATCCACCTGACGGCGGTCTCTATCTGCGCCGGACTCGGACCGTGCGTATCCCAGACGCGGAGGTTCAAGTAGCCCCCCTCCGAGGCGACGACCTTCGGGAGCTCGGCGGTGACGTCGAGCACCGCGGAGACCCCGGGCGGGAGGGCGTCGGCCTCGTGCGGCCATCCCCCGAGGTAGTACGGAAGGGAGGAGAGTTGTTGCTGCTGCTCATCTTCGTCGCCGCCGTCGTCTGCTTCGACGTTTTGCCGCCGTCGACGCACCTCTCGACCTTGGCCTCCTCCTCCGTTTGCCTTTCCTCCTTTTCCTCCTCTTCCACTTCCTCCTTCGAGCGGCTGCACCTCGTCCCAGTTCGACTCCGTCCCTCGAGATCTCTGGAATGCAAGCTTCGTCCTCAGGCCCACGTGGAACGGCGCGAAGACGAGCAGGGACCACAGCGGTAGGGAGCCGTCGCTCTCTCTTTTGCCCAGCAAGGCGGCGCTGCCGCGGCTCGCTCCCGCGGGGCTCGCGGCCGCGGCGACGACGAATCCCGTCGCGCTCGCGGCCGCGAGCGCCAGCGCAGGGAGAGACCTCCATCCCGCGGCGCTCGTTCGGGATGTGGCGACTGCTGCGACCCCGACGAGCATCGCCGCGCCGGAGACGATGGCGGCGAGGTGGAAGCCCATTGAGGAGAGCGAGAATCGGGCAAACGAGGGGAAAAATGAGGGTGCTCGATGGTGCTCCGTTTTCATTGTTTTCTTTTTCGATCGCCGAGCGAGAGAGTGCCGGTCCTGCCTCTCGCCCTCTCCTTTTCTCTCTCTCTCTCTTTCTCTCTCTCTCTCTCTCTTTCATTCACAGCGCTCCCTCTCCTCTGAGTCTCTCTTCGGACCATGGCCGAGATCTCCAAGGAACGAGCCATCCGAGAGCGCGTCGAGGCGCTGTGAGTTGACTTATTTTTCATTCTTTCTTCGATGGAAGCGATCTCGTCGTCATCATTGTCGTCCTCGTTGCCGTTCCTCTCTTTTTTCGACCGGCTCTAACCTCGCGTTCCTCTCTCTAACCCACTTTCGACAGCTACAACCGCCCCGAGGATGACTTCGCCTCGCGGGAAGAGTTCGACGACTACCTCGAGCAGAGGGAAGATCTGAGTAGGTTTGGCAGTGTGAAGGCGGTCTTTCCGCTTCTGTTGTCCTCTTGTCGCTTCCCCCCCTCCCGAGACGCTCACCGTTCTTCTCCTTGTCATTCCACTCCCCTAGTCTTCAACCTCGCCGAAGGGATCGACGTCGCCGAGTGCGAGGCCAAGCTCACCAGGCACGCGGCAGATAATGCCAGCTCGATCGCGGCGCACGCCGCCGGCGCGGCGGAGAGGGCGCGGCTGGCGGAGCGGGCGGAGCGGGCGGAGCGGGCGGAGGAGCGAGGAGGAGGAGGAGGAGGAGGAGGAGGAGCAGCGGACGGAGAGCTGCCCGGGACGACAACAGCAGCAGCTGCTGCTGCTGCTGCTGCTGCTGCTGCTGCTGCTGCTGCTGCTCCTCCGATGTTCCACCAACCGCCCCCGATGCCCCTGGGCCTTCCTCCAGAGCCCCTAGCCGCAGCGACGGCAGACACGACGACGGCGGACGCGACGGCGGCAACGGAAACAGAAACAGCTCCCGCCCTGGCCCCCTTTGCCACAAGCGGCGGCGCGCCCAGGACGCCGCAAGACTACCTTCAGATGGGCGCTGCCAGCGGCTGGGACGCCAGGGGGGCGCGGCGCAGGGGCATCGCGGAGGCGTTCATGTCTCTGTTTGCATTTTGACTTTTGAGCTGCGTGCTGGCGGAGAAAAAAGTGCGGACTCTGACAATTTGTAACACTAGCCAAGGGGAACAGGAACCAAAAAACATCTATGCTTCTTCATCTTTCTCCTGCTCCTGCTCCTTCCCTCCTCTCCTTCTTCTCCTCTCTGTCTCCCCCCCTTACGGCGGGGGCTCGTTTGCCACGTCCTCGGCCACCAGGGGCAGCAGCTCCCCTGCCTTGAGGTGCTCCAGCCTCGGGTCCTTGGACACGCGGGTCCAGCGCTCGCCGTGCCTCGGGGCGGCGGCGACGCAGCGGGCGAGGACGGCCTGCGCCGCGGTGGCGGTGGCCCCCGCCGCCGCGCTCCCGGCGTCCGCTCCTCGCGCTCCTCCCCCGCCTCCCGCATGCTCGCTCTCGAAGAGGTAGTACCTCGCCCAGTGGTCCCCGCAGTCCGGGTCCAGCCTCACGGCCCGCTCGAACCACGACCGCGCCTTGTCGGGCTTGCGGTCCGCGGAGAAGAGCGCCGCTACGGCCGAGACGACGTGCGGGTCGTCGTTGCACTTCTTCAGCGCGTCGACCGACGTCGAGCGCCGCGAGGGGCGCGGCGCCGTCAGGATCGCCTCGGCCCACAGCCTGCCCGAGTGCGGGCAGGCCTGCAGGGCCTTGGCCAGCAGGGAGGCGGCGGCGCCGGACAGGCCCGCGGCGGCGGCGCCCGAGGCGGAGACGCCGGCGTCGCGCGCGCGCGCCCAGAGCCCCGCCGCGCGCGCCTCGGTGCGGACCGCGGCGAGCCAGAGCGCGTCGCTCGCCGGGTTCCTGAGGCGCGCCTGCTCCAGCAGCGCGCGGGCGCGTGAGGAGCCCGCGCCGCTGCTGCTGCCGCTGCCGCTGCTGCCCGGGCCGCCTCCGTCGCTCGAAGCTGCGGCGTCGGCCGCCCTCTCCTCGAGCCGCGCCGCGGAGACCCACAGCGGCACCGAGCCGGGGCAGCGAGCGAGTCCCGCGGCGTAGGCCCTGCGGGCGCCGGACCAGTCCCGCTCGCGCTCGCTCAGCTGCCCTCGCATCAGGTGCAGCTTGTCGAACGTGGGAAAACGCTTCACTGCCTGGTCGAGGAGCTGCCTCTCGGCCGCGGCGTCCCCTGCGCGGCGCTCGACGATCGCCGCCTTCATCCAGACTCGAGGGGTGTCCCCTCCCCCGCCGACGGCTTCGCTCCCGTTTTCGGCCGCCGTTGTCTCCCTCGCCTTCTTCAGGATCGCCCGCGCCCTCTCGACCTCCCCGCTCTCGAACTCGAGCTTGAAGGCCGCGAGCCAGATCGCCTCGGAGTCCGGGTTGGCCGAGAACGCGTCGGCGAGGAGTCGCCGGGCGGCGGGGACGTCGCCGGAGGACCACCTCTCTTTGGCGGCCATCAGCCAGAGGACCTCGGCCTGTTTTTTTTAATGGTAATTTTCATTTATCGAGTATTTTTTCGTGAGTCCTTTCTTCTCCAAAGGGAAAGCCGATCGATCAGCTCATGAACCAAGACGGAGCAGCATGATCTGTTCGCCCCGTAACAGTCCGGCAAGAAAAAAGGAGAGGAGGGAAAACTCCAAACTTTTTTGCGCGCTTGGGCTCTTATCGCGGCCGGTCATTAGAAGGGCAAGTTAATATTTCCCTCCCGCAAAAGAGGCCCGCACTGCCACGCGTTTTATACTTTTTTTGCGCGCAGCAGTGCGATTGTTAAGAAGGCCGCGAGGAGGGGATTTTGTTCCGAAAGAAAGAAAGAGAAGAAAAAGGCTTACCTCTGGGCAGTATGAAACGGCTTTCTGAAGCAAGGCATCGACCGCGGCCTCGGCTGCGGCGGCGGCCCCGGCGTCGCCTGCGCCCGCAGCAGCAGCCTTCTCCACCGCCACCGCGGCCCTCCACACGCCCGGCTTCCCCGGGAACGCCCCCAGCGCCGCGGCGGCCACCTCCCTCGCGCAGGCGAACGATCCCCTCTTGGTCAGGTCCGCGGCGTCGGCGAGCCAGGTCCGCTCCCGGTCGGCGTCCTCGACGCCGAGGGAGACGACGGCGGCGACCATGGCCCGCGCCGTGACAGGCGAGCCCGAGGACTCCGCCTCCTCGGCGTCCTGCGTGGCGGTTTCGTTTTCGAGGTGTGTTTCTTTGTCGAGGTGAAAGTGATGTGCGTGTATTGTGGGAGCCCGGCTGAACTGCGGAGGGGTGGGATGGGCTTGAAGAAACGAACGCGTTTCTTCTTCCTCCCCCCAGAGGAAAAACCGCAGCGAAAGTCGATGGAAAAGAGCCTTGTTTTTTCTTTGCGCAGGCTCTTTTTCCATCTCGACGCTCCCCCCTTTGAAAAGATAATCTTCGCGCGGCAACCAAACCCGCGATTGGATTTTCCCTTTAGAAGAGAAGGCCAATTGCGCCACAGTTGAACCTCTCGTGGCTGCGGGTTTCCTTTCCTTTCGAAGAGAAAAAAAAGACCGGCGGTAGTGAAGGAATGAGAGGGAAAACAAAAGAAAAGCCCCCCCCCGCCCCCCCCCTCGCTCTCTCTGAATCTCATACCTTGATCCATGCCTCCCTGTCGATCACGACCGAGTTAGCCCCCAGGCTCTTGACGGCCCTCTCGACGATCTTCGGCACCATCTCCACCTTGCCGTGCGCTTCTTCCAGCTTCGAGGCTGTCGTCCAGATCGACGCGTCGGTTGGAACCGCCAGCCGCGCCCGGTTGAGCACCTTGCGCGCCCCCGCGTGCGACTCGAGGCGGGTCAGGGCGAGCCACAGCTCGACGTGCTGCGGGCAGCACTCGACGGCGCGGGCCAGCAGCACGCGCGCGTCGTCATCGCTGGTGGCGAGCTCGACCGCCGCCTTCCACAGCTTCAGCGAGGCGGGGACCCGCTCGAGCGCGCGCCGGACGACGCGCGCCCTGGCCCCTCGCTCCTGCTCGAGCTCGGCGGCCGCGAGCCACAGGCGCACCGAGCGCGGCAGCGCTCCCACGGCCCTGGCCAGGGCAGCTTTGGCGTCTGCGGCGTTGGCGGCGAGCCTCGAGGCCTCGAGCCACACATCCTCGCTGCGAGGGCAGAGCTCGCACCCTTTGGCCGCGAGCGCTCGCGCATCGGCGAGCTTGCCCGCGACCTCCTCGAGCCGCGCCGCCGCGACCCAGCCGGGAGCGTGCCTCGGGTTGGTCGCCGTCACGGAACGCAGCAGCATGCGCGCCTTCTTGATGTCCCCGACCTCGGCGGCGGAGGAGATGCGCTGCGAGGCCATCGACGTCAGGTAGCCCCTCGGGTCGACGACGGTCTGTCCCGAGACGGAGTCGGCGGCGGAGTCGAGCTTCAGGGAGACGACGGTGCGCCTGCCCTCTCCCACCGCCGTGAGCGATCCTCCGGGGGCCAAGTTGGCGGCGGACCCGTCTCTGAGGGACGAGGAGGACGATGACGGATCCTCGACGACCGTCGTCGACGTCGACGCCATCTCCGCCGCGGCCTTCGCGAGCAGCGTGTCGGGCACGGGCGCCCAGGTGTCCCGCTTCGCCCTCTTGATCGTGTAGTCGCCGATCTCCGGGATCGCCTCCCACTCGGCCTCGGAGACGCTCGCCAGCCCGCGCTTGAGGTCGGCGAAGCCGTCGGCGATGTTGCCCCTGTCGGCCGCCGCAGCGTTGCCCGCCGCGGCCGCCGAGGCCTCGGCCGCCTCCTCGGCCGCCGAGCGCTTCTTGCCCGCCGTCGCCGCCGAGGACGAGGCGTGCCTCCTCTCCTCCATGCGGGCGTCCACGGCGTCCCAGATCGCGTCGGCCTCGACGTCGTCGGCGTCCTGCGGCGGCGCGTTGAGCGCGCCCTCGTCGGCGCCGAGGAACCTGTCGAACGGGCGCGACGACGACGACGACGGAGGGGGAGCGCCGGGAGCACCCGGTACAGGGGCCCCGGGTGCCTGTCCCGGTCGTCCCTGTGTTCGTTCCGGAGGGGGTGGTTGGTTTGTTTCGTGGGAGAGCGGAAGGAGGAGTGAGAGGGGAAGAAGGAGGTGGAAGCAAAAGGGGCGACGGCGGAAAACGAAGGCGACGACGCCGAAAAAGAATCGACGAATGGCCCTTCCGTTTCCTGAATATCTTTTCTCTCCCCTTTTCTTCTCACCTGCTGCGGCGGTGCACCAGGTGCCGCGCGCACAGACCCGATATCGGACCGCGTCACGAACCCCGCCGCGCCTCGCCCCACACCGGGTACGTAGCCAGCAGGAATCGGCAGCGAGTTGAAGTCGATGCGCTGGCCCGGGAGCAGCGCCCCTCCGTTGGGCATCGTCTTGGTCACGGGCTGGACCAGCGGCTTGGGGCGCGGGCCGACGCCCATCTTGAAAGAGCGTGTAGTTGATGGGGCGCAGAGGGGGGGGGGGGTAGTGGGAGAGCCGTGCGCTTGGAACTTCTCTCGCCTTTCACGAAGAGGCGGAACGAGAGAGTGATTGGTCGCGACCATCACTTTTTTCTTTCTTTTTCTTCTCTTCTCTTTCGCGCCCCCTTCCAAAAAAAGGACCATGCGCGGCTCCGCGACGGCGGTCGTCCTACGGCTCGCCCGCCGAGAGCTGGCCGACCGCATGGCGAGCGGAGGGCCGGCGGGAGTCGCAGGTGGAGGGAACGGAGGAGCTGCTGTTTTCTCGGCATCTCGCTCCGTCGCTTCGTCGGCGTCGGCGTCGTCGTCATCGTCATCTTCGTTCGCGTCGTCGCTGCTCCTCGCGGCATCGACCTCGTCTCGCTTCGGCGCTGCGGCCACGTCGAGTGTTGGCGGCACCCGCGCCAAGGTAAATGTGAGGGAGAAGAGGGAAAGGGAGGCAAATAACAGCGAGGGCAAACGGCGGTTTGGCGATCGAAAAACGAAACGCCGCCGTGGCGTTTTTCCTCGGACACGACCCTTCTTCTCTTTTTTCGCTCACCTTGTCGAGCTCCTCCGCTCCCACACCACCACCACCACCCCCGCCCCATCCCTGTCGTGCAGTCCCTCCTGCTTCCCAGGCGCAAGCCGTTCTCCTCCTCTCCGGCTCCTCCGGAGCCCCCAGCCCCTCCGCCGCCTCCCCCCGGAGGAAGGCCCGGCTTCGAAAAGTTCTACCCTCGAGGCCGCCCGCGCCGCGGCGACAAGCGCTCCGCTGCCGACGCCTCCAAGGAAGGAGGGAACAAGGCCGCCGAGGCCGGCGAGGGGTTCGGCGGCGGCGGCGGCAACAACAGCAACAACAGCTCCGAAGCGCCCTCGACGCTGGCGGCCGTGTGGAGGCAGGTGGTCCAGCTCGGCGCGCTCGCGGCCGTCGTCGCCGGCGTGTCGAGGCTGACCGACCCGACCCCCGAGGTCCAGGAGATCTCGTTCGCGTGGTTCAAGCACCACCTGCTCGCGCGGGGGCTCGTCGACAGGCTCGAGGTCTCGAACAAGGCCCAGGTCAAGGTGTTCGTGCGCGGCAACGGCTTCGCCGCCGGTTCCGCCTCCGCCGCCTCCGGGGCCGTCGACATCTACTCCGAGGACGGGATGAGCCCAGAGGGAGGCCCCCCCGCCTCCCCCGCCGGCCGCGCCTCGAGCTCGACCGACCTCGGGGAGCTCGCGCGCCGCTCGCCCACGCACTCCCAGCCCAGGCTCGACGACGCCGGATTCCCGCTGCCGCCGGCGATCGAGAGGGCGAGGGCCCCGGGCGGCGGCGGCGGCGCGGGCGGAGGCGTCGCGGGCGCAGGCCAGTTCCAGCTCCCGGGGCACGGCGGCGGCGGCGGCGCGGCCCCCTCCCCCCGCGCCGCCCCGGCGCGCGCCTCCTCCCCCCCCTCCGGCGCCCCCTCCTCCTCCCCCCGGAAGCACCGCTACACCTTCAACATAGGCAGCGTCGACGCCTTTGAGCGCAAGATGGAGGAGGCCGAGCGCGAGCTGGGGCTGGACCCCGTCACGCAGGCCGTCCCGATCACCTACTCCTCGGAGGTGTCGTGGGCGGCCGAGGCGCTCAGGCTCGCGCCGACGCTGCTGCTGATCGGCGGGTACCTCTGGCTGACGCGCGCGGCCGGCGGCGGCTTTGGCGGACTGGGCGGCGGCGGGGGGCTCGGCGGCGGGGGCGGCGTCGGGGGCCGCGGAGGCTCCTCGGGCTCCGGCGGCGCCGGCGGCGGCGCGCGGAGCATCTTCAACGTCGGCAAGGCCCAGATCGGCGTCCTCGACAAAAACGCGAAAAAGACGACGTTTGCCGACGTCGCCGGCTGCGACGAAGCGAAACAGGAAATCATGGAATTCGTCAACTTCCTGAAGCACCCGGCCAAGTACAAGGAGCTCGGGGCGTCGATCCCGAAGGGGGCTCTGTTGGTAGGCCCCCCGGGGACGGGCAAGACGCTCCTGGCCAAGGCCACGGCCGGGGAGGCCGGCGTCCCGTTCCTGTCGATCTCGGGCTCCGACTTCATGGAGATGTTCGTCGGCGTCGGCCCCGCCCGCGTCCGCGACCTGTTCGCCCAGGCCCGCGCTCAGAGCCCGTCCATCATCTTCATCGACGAGATCGACGCGATCGGGCGCGCCCGCGGCGGGGGGGGCTTCGCGGGCGGGAACGACGAGCGCGAGAACACGCTCAACCAGCTGCTCGTCGAGATGGACGGCTTTGCGACGACGGCCGGCGTCGTCGTGCTGGCCGGGACCAACAGGCCGGACATCCTCGACAAGGCGCTGCTGAGGCCGGGCCGCTTCGACCGTCAGATCTCGATCGACAGACCCGACGTCGTCGGGCGCGAGGCCATCTTCCGGATCCACCTGCGCAAGCTCAGGCTCGACAAGGAGGTCGGGCACTACTCGGAGCGGCTCGCGGCGCTGACGCCCGGGTTTGCCGGCGCCGACATCGCCAACGTCGCCAACGAGGCCGCGCTGATCGCCGCCCGCCGCGGGGCCCCTGCGGTCGCGATGCGCGACTTCGAGTCGGCGGTCGACCGCGTGATCGGCGGGCTCGAGAAGAAGAACAAGGTGATCTCCGCGGTCGAGCGGCGGACCGTCGCCTTCCACGAGGCGGGGCACGCCGTCGCGGCGTGGTTCCTCGAGAACGCCGAGCCTCTGCTCAAGGTCTCGATCGTCCCGCGGGGGGCCGCCGCGCTCGGGTTCGCGCAGTACCTCCCCTCGGAGAACCTGCTGATGACGGTGCCGCAGATGGAGGACATGACGTGCATGGCGCTGGGCGGCAGGGCCGCCGAGGAGGTGCTGCTGGGCCGCATCTCGACGGGCGCACAGAACGACCTGGAGCGCGTGACGAGGATGGCGTACTCGCGCGTCGCGCTGTACGGTATGTCCCCGCGGATCGGCCTGCTTTCCTTCCCCATGGACCCGCAGGCGCTGAACAAGCCGTACAGCGAGGAGACCGCCGCGGCGATCGACTCCGAGGTGCGCGGGCTCGTCGACGCCGCCTACGTCCGCACCAAGGCGCTGCTCGAAGAGAAAAGAGACTTGGTCACGAAGCTCGCCGAGGAGCTGCTGGAGCGCGAGGTGGTCTCCTCCGAAGATCTGACCCGCATCCTTGGCCCGCGGCCGTTCTCGAGCGACGAGCTGCGCAACATCGACAAGTTCAAGAGGGGCTTTGACGGCGAAGGTGAGGAAGAGGAAGACGAGGAGGAGGAAGGGGAAGGCTCGGTGCTCGACTCGGAGGTGAAGAGGAAGAAGAAGAGGAGGAAGAGCGACGACAGCGACGGTCCCGCTCCGGACGTACTCGTCTTGCCTCCGCCGCCCTCGCTGGCCGAGCTCGCGCGGAGGCTCGGGCTCGGAGGTGCGACGCTTTCGACGTAAAGTAGTGGTAGAGAGAGATTTTGATGATTTCGTTTTGTTGCTTCTCTTCCCAATTTTGCTTTGTAATCTTTTTCTTCGAGTAAAAAAAAAGTCTCCTCTCTTCTCTCTTCTTCTTCCCCACTCCGTTTTTGATGACCCGTGTTGCGATTGCCCGCCCTCTTCAGCTTTTTACACATCCGGAAAGCTTGAAACAAAAAACAAACGCAAAACAAAAGTCGGAAACACTGGAAAGTTTTCGAAGGAAAGGAAGGAGAACAAACTCGCTCCCTCGCTCTCTCCTCAGACGATCGAGTTGGCCGCCGAGGCGATGCGCGGCCAGAGGTCGGCGCACTCTTTCGCGACCGGGCCGGTGATGGCCGACCCCTTCATCTCGCCCTTGGGGTTGACGATCACGCCGGCGTTGTCCTCGAAGTAGATGAAGACGCCGTCCTTGCGCCTCCACGGCTTGCGCTGCCTGACGACGACGGCCGGCATGACCTTCTTGCGCAGGTCCGGCTTGCCCTTCTTGACGGTGGCCATGACCATGTCGCCGCAGGCCGCGGCGGGCAGCCTGTTGAGGCGCGCGCCCCAGCCGGCGACGGCCATGATGTACAGGTTCTTCGCGCCCGTGTTCTGTTTTTGAGGGAGTTTTTTTTTTGACGAGGAAAAAAGCTTGAGAAGGTCGTAAAAGAGGACGAAAGAGGTCGCCTGGGGGCGACGACGACGGCGGCTGCGGCGGCGATCGGCGACGCGCGGCTGAAGAGAAGAAGAAGAAAACGAAACTCACGTCAGCGCAGTTGATGACGGCGCCAACAGGGAGACCCAGCGACATGCGGAACTTGTTTCCGGCGGCACCACCGCGACCGCGCTTGGACTGTGTTATAGAGAGAGTGGAATGGGGAGGGAGAGACGGAAGGAGGAGGTGAGTTTCGAGATCGCGATGGGAGAGAGAGCGTCGATCGACGACGACGACGACGACAGCTTCAGAAAGCCGTCCTCCCTGGCCTTGCGTCGATCACTCTGTTCAGCTCGCACGACGCCGGAGAGAGTGCATCCGAATGGATCGCAGCTTGCAGCAAGCATGTGCAGCAGAGCAGCGCGAAAGCGAGCGACAAGAGAGCATTCACGCGGCTCGGGGCCCGCGTCGAGAGCGGCGGCGGCGGCGGCGGCCGGCGGCCCGGGGGCGGGCACAGACTCAATCGAGTTATTGCTCGCACGACAGCTCCTGCATCGCCTTTCCAGCTCAAAGCCACAAGCACTCCGATTGATCGATTCGATTACTCGGAAGCGATGCCTTGGAGATGAAACGTAGGCCGTCTCGCGAGGAGAGAGGGGGGAGGACGGAGAAGGCGAAATCGAAGTGGCCTCTCTCTGGATCAATTTGCAATCATCCTCCTCCTCCTCCCCCGCCGCGGCGCCTTCAAGAGCGCACACAGTCGCGCTCTCCGCAGAGGAGCATGCGCGCTGTTCGGTAGAGCCATGCTAGAGATTCGATCGACCTCGATTCAAAAGGAAAACGTACCGCCATGGTTGCTTCGCTTTTGTTTTTTTCTCTCCTCTGGCTCGAGAAGAAGAAAGGTGTTGGAAGTGATAAACGGCGGAGGGAGTGGAGGGCAAAAGAAGAAGAAAAAAAACTAGCACTCTCTCTCTTCTTCCTCCTCTCGATTGGAGAGGGAGCTAGTCTGAGACCGAGTTTGGAGTCCAGGGGCCTCTCCCTATCTCAATGTCGGCCCTCAGAGCAGCCTCCGCTCGTCGGAGCGCGCGCTCGCTGCTGGCGCCGGTGGCGAGGCTAGCAGGCGGTTCGGGAGCGTCGGCGTCGTCGAGCTCACCATCGACCGCAACAAATCGATGGCTCGAATCGGCCCTTGTCCAGGGCCGCGCCGGCTGTCACGGCTCCGCCGCTCCGGCCCTGAGTCGCGGATTTGCTTTCGGTTTCGGAGGGAACAAAGACAATGATACAAACGACGGAGAAGAAGCCATCACCAGCGCTCGCAACACCATCGACTCGTTCCAAACGCCATCGGCGGCCGACATTCTCTCGACCTCCTCCACTTCCGCTCCCTCCACTCCCTCTTCCGCCGTCGCCGACGTAGCCGTCGCCATCCAGCAGCAGTTCGACCCCTCCCAGGCAGTCGCGGCCACGGAGGCGGCGGAACAAGCGGCCCTCGTCGCCGCCCGGGAGGGCGTCTGGCTCTTCAACTCGGGCTTCCAGACGCTGCTGGAATTCGCGCACGCGACGTCGGGCCTGCCGTGGTGGGGCGCCATCGCGCTGACGACGGTGGCCGCCCGCACGCTCATGCTGCCGGTGGTTGCCAAGCAGATGCGCAACACGGCCGCGATGGCCGCGGCCCGCCCCGAGATGCTCGCCCTGCAGCAGTGGTTCAAGGACTCGCAGGCCAGCCCGAACTTCGACGTGCGGTCGGGGACGCAGGAGTACCAGCAGCGCCTCGCCGCGGTCTGGTCCAAGCACGACTGCCACCCGGTGAAGTCGATGGCCCCCCTGATACTGCAGGCGCCGCTCTTCATCGGGTTCTTCAGCGCGCTGCGGTCGCTGGCGGAGGCCGGCGTGCCCTCTCTGAGTCACGGAGGCGCTGCCTGGTTCCAGGACCTCACGGTCGCGGACTCGACCTACGGCCTTCCCTTGCTCTCGGCGGCCATCTTCCTGCTGACAGTGGAGCTCAACGCCGCCGACGGGATGCAGGGCCAGGACCCGGCGACGATGCGAAAGATGAAGAACTTTATGCGGTTCCTCGCGGTGGCCCTGGTCCCGCTGACGGCTTCGATGCCCGCTGGCGTGTTCGTGTACTGGGCGACGAGCAACGCGTGCTCGCTGGCGCAGTCGACTTTGTTCAAGCTCCCGGCGACGAGGAGGGCATTCTCCCTGCCCCCGCTGGGCGTGGCGGCGAGCGCGGCCGTGCCGGTGCCCGGGGCAGCGCTGACGAGCAGCTCGTCTGCCTCTTCTTCTTCATCGGCGGCGGCGCTCAAGCCCAGCGGTTCCCCCACGCCCGCTGCGGCAGCGGCATCTGTTGCCGCCGCGGCGGCGTCCGCAGGAAAGCCTGTCGTGACGTTCGTATCGAGGCCTCCTCGGAGGAAGACGGGGAACAGGAGAAAGTAAAAACCATGAATTTATTTTAAACAAAAAAACTGAATTTCCCCCAAATATTTGTTTATTGCACCTCCTCTCTTCGATCTCTCTCTCTCTTTCTCTCTCTTTTTGATCGCTCTCTCTCTTTCTCTCTCTCTCTCTCTCGCTCTTGCCAGGCTCATTTCCTCTTTTTGACCGCCGCGGCACTCTTCTTCTTGCCGCCCTTTTTCGCTACGGTCTTGCCCTTGCTCAATGGCGCCTTTTTCTTTTTAGAAGAGGGAACCGAAACCTTCTTCTTCGGCTTCGGCTTCGGCTTCGGCTTCGGCTTCGCCTTCGGCTTCGCCTTCGGCTTCGCCTTCGCCTTCGCCTTCGCCTTCTGCTTCTTCTTGTCGATGACGGCGGCTTTCTTCTTCTTTGGCGCTGCTGCTGCGTTCGATGTCTTTGCCCTAGACTTGGGCTTGGGCTTGGGCGCGGGTTTCGCTTTCACCTTCAGGAGTTTACTCTTGGGCTTGAGCTTGGAAGGAAGCTTTTTCGCCACGGCCTTGTCCCTTGCCTTGGCCTTGGCCCCCTTGGCTTCCGCCTTCTCCCTCGCTCGTGCCGATGCTGCCACGGCCGTGGCTGCCGCTTTCGCAGCAGCCCCGGGCGCTGCCTTGCTCAAGGGAGAAGCAGCGAGACCGGACTTGGGCGAAGAGGGAGAAAAGGCACCGATCCTCAGCCCGCCGCCGGAGTCAGACCCGACCCTCGCGAGCGCGGCCAGTGCCGTCGGCGACAGCTCCCCGGGCTTGCGCCGCTTGCCCGACCTCGACTTCTTCGGCTGGCCGTCGGGGCCCAGCTGCGGCGCGAAGAGCCTGCTGCGCTTCTTCTTGACGATGGCCCCCCCGCCGCTGGAACCGCCGCTGGCGAGGAGGCGAAGGGTGGACGACGAGGAGGGTCGTCCGGCGAGGGCGAAGCCGGCGGCGGCGAGCGCGGCGGCCCCGGCAGCGGCGGCGGGGCGCTTGCCTGCGGCCGCGGACGCCGGCGGCGGGGGCAGGCCCGCCGATGTGGCTGCCGGCCTCGCCGCCTCGCCCTCGGAGGGCACGAGGAACGGCGGGCCCCTCAGAGCCCGGACGGGCTTGCACAGCACGGTCGTGCCCGGGAACACCAGCACGCGCAGCTCCTGCCTGACGGCCCGCAGCTGCGGCGGCGCCATAGGCGCAAACCCGAAAGCGGGGGACTGCCACGTCGCGATCGTCTCCGCCGCGGCCGGGAGGCTCATCGTGGCCACGCCCAGCTGCGCGAAGAGCCGCTCGAGCGCGTTCAGAAGCACGCGGCAGTGTCCCTGCCTCCGCCCGCACGACCGCGTCGCGATCAGGGGGACCTCCGCGAGCCGCGGGCCGAACACCCTAAACGTCGCCGCGGCCATCGGCACGCCGCGGTGGTAGAGCAGCGCGCAGAGCATGTTGCTGAAGTCCCAGTCGCCCGCCGACTGTGCCCACGTCATCGCGTGCGTGAGGTCCGCGCCCGTGGCGGCGTCGAGGATCGGGTCGAACGACTCGCCGAGCACGGCGCTGGCGGCCCGCAGCGCCGTGGCCGTGCCGTGCGAGCCGTCGCGGCCCCGCATCACGCGCAGCGAGTGCGAGCCCGCTAGGGGGACGGTTCCCGCCGCCACGACGCGGTGCAAGGACTCGTAGATGCGGTGGCAGTCGCGGGAGCAGAGCCAGTCGCCGTCCGGGAGCTTGGAGAGGACGCAGCCCCCTGGCGGGGAGGAAGGCGAAGACGGGGACGAGGTCGAGGCTGCTCCTTTTCCCTTTTTGTCGGCCTCTTTTGCTGCCGCCGCTTTTTCAGCAGCAGCAGCAGCACCCCCACCAGCCGAAGCTTTCCCCTTGCCCTGGCCCTTGCTCCTCTTCGCCTCCTCCTCCTCGGCGGCGGCCCTCCTCTCGGCGTCGGCATCCCTCGCCGCGGCGGCGTCGGCCGCGCGCGAGCCCATGGTGTATTTCCGCAGGCAGCCGACGTGGAACTCGCGCTCGCACTGGTCGCAGATGATGATGGTGCGCGGGCCGAACGAGTCGCGCTCGAAGTCGTGCATGTGGCAGAGGACGCAGCCTCCCTGTCGTCGCGGGTGTTGGTGGTGGTGGGAGAGAGAGAGGTTTGTGAGGAGGAGGTTTGTGAAAAAGGACGTCGGAGGAAGGAAGGGAGAGTTTTCGTTTTTCCCGCTCAAGAAAGATCATAAAGAAAGAAAGAGAGAAAGAAAGAAAGAAAACTCGGCTCACCGGAATCAGCTCGGGCTCGGGCTGCGGCGGCGGCAGCGACGCCAGGACCGGAGCAGCAGCGGCGACGACCACGGGGCTCGTGGCGTTCTGCCTCGAGGCCGCGGCTCTGGAGGCGGGCGAGAGCGGCAGCGGAGTGCTCCCGTGCTGCTGCCGCTGCTGCTGCTGCTCCCCCTCGGCAGAAGGGAAGAACGCCAGGCCCGAGTCGTCCTCTGTGTGCGGCATCGCCTCGGCGAGCTTCCGCAGGCTCTTCCCCGACGATTCCACGATGATGTTGTCGTAGGGGGCCCTGCGGGACCCGCGCCCGGCGTGGGCCTCGAACTGGGAGCAGGAGACCACCTCGCTGCAGCAGGAGCAGAGGATGCCGGCGAGCGGGCCCTCCTGGTTGTCGCCGACGCCTGCGACGGCGTAGCTCTTGTCCTTCTTCTTCTTCTTCTTGCCGCCAGAAGCAGCAGCAGCAGCAGCAGCCGAGGCCGCCCTCCAGCCCCCGCCGCGCGTCGCCGCAGCGTCTCCTTGGTCGCACTTCTTCGCCGGCGCCTCCTCGCCGGGCGCGGGGATGCGCACCCTGCCGCGCAGCAGCACGTCGCCGCGCGTCGTCCTGTACGAGACACGCGCGCCGTCGGTCAGCGCGCCGGGCTGCCCGAGCGCAAAGAGCCGCCGGTGCCTGCTCGAGCTGCGCTGCTCCCTGCGGGCCGCGGACGAGCCGCCGCCAGAGACCGGGGAGGGGGCGTCGACGTGGACTCGGTGAGCCGCCGCCGCGGCGGCGGCGGCGACGGCGGCGGCGGCGGGCGCCGGAGGGGAGAGGAAGGGCGGCGACGCCAGGCCCTGGTTGGCCATCACGCTCGCCGGCGGCTGCGGCGCCGGCGGCGGCGCCGGCGGCACGAACTGCGCCGGCTGCGGCAGGCCCCGCCCCTCGCCCGCCGCCCTCGCCCTCGCCGCCGCCGCCGCCGCGGCACCGCCGCCGGCCGCCCTGCCGACCTCGATGCACGGCGCGCAGAACCACTCGCAGCCCGCGGGGGGCGCCGCGCCGAGGCCCATGCAGGCGGCGTGGACGGCGGTGGCGCAGCCGGAGCACGGGACGAGCGCGCCCGCGGGGCCGGGGGGCGCGGGCGGGGGCGAGAGCCGCGCGGCCGCGGCGGAGGGCGCGGCCCTGCTCCCGGCTGAGGGGGAGGCGACGTGGCGCCTGGGCGGGGCGGCTGCGGCGGCCCCGGCCCCGGTCCCGGCGGAGTCGCTCGAGGCGCCGCCGCACGACGCACAGACGTCGGCGTGGATCCCCTCTGCCCTCGGCGTCGCGTGCACGGCCGCGCAAAAGTCCCGAAGGCTCACGCCCGCGGCGGCGAGCCAGATCGCCTCTGCCGGCCGGCGCTCCCGAGATCCGGCGTGCTCCTCGAAGTCGGAGCACGATATCTTGCCGGTGGCGCCGCTGCCGCCGAGCGGCGCCGGGGGCGCGGCGGCGGCGGCGGAGCCAGGGGCGCCCCTCTTGGCGGCCGCGAGGCAGGCCTTGCAGTGGCAGTCGATGAGGCCCTCGATGGTGACCTCGCCCGACAGGAGGACGGGCCCGGCGACGAGGGCGGCGGTGGGGGAAGCGTTTGCTCCCCCTCGCCCTCTGCCCCGGCCTCCTCCTCCTCCTGGCGCCGCCGCTGCCGCCGCCGCCGCCGTCCCCCCCCCGCGTCCCCTCCCTCGCCCCCCCCGCCCAAAGGCGCCGGGCGCGGACGAGGGGCCGCCGCCGACGACGACGGCCCCGGAGGCGGCGGGCCTCCCGCGAAACTCGACCCTCTGCCCCGCCAGCGCCCCCGACCGCAGCACCTGCCTGAGCGTCGGCGCGCGCCCGGCTGGCCAGGCCCCGGCGTCGCGCGCGCCGGCGGCGCCGAGCACCAGCGCCTCGAGCAGCCGCGCCGCGTCGCCGCCCTCCGCGGCGGCCCGGCGCGCGGCGCGCGCGGCGTGCGCCGCCCTCGAGGCCGCCCGCGGCACGGTGACGCAGCCGCCCGCGCCGACCGTCGCGCCGCTCGGGCCCACCACCGCGCCGGGCGGCGCCGCCGCGAGCGCCGAGGGCCTCAGCGGCGACGCGCCGAAGCTCCCGCCGCCGCTGCCCTCGGGCGGGGGCCTTCTCTCCGTGTTGCGGCGCCCTTTCACGGCCATGGGGCCGAAGGGCGGCGAGGGGGAGGGCGCCCTGCGGTGGGCCACCGCCGGGCGCGACGGGTTGCGCACGAGGTGCGCCGTCGTCAGCAGGCGCGGCGCCGGAGGGGTGCGCGCGAGGCCCGCGGCGCCGACGAGCAGGTGGGCCTGGTACGAGCCCTGGTGCGGACTCACGTGCGGATATAGTTGCGAGGAGGAGGAGGGAGGAGGGGCGCCCCTCCCGCGGCCGCGGCCTCCGCCTCTGCCGCCGCCGCCGCCGCCCCTCCTGACGCCGCTCCTGCTTTTGTTGCCTCCACGGCCCCTCCCGATGCCGCCTAAGCCGAAGACGCCCGGGGCGAAGGAAACGCCGGCGCCGGCTCCCGCGCGGCCCGTATCGCCGTCGGGAGAGCCCCACGCACCTCGCGGCGGCGGCGGCGCCGGCGAGGAAGGGCCGGCGGCGAAGCCGCCGCCGCCGTTCCAGTTCTCAGAGAGCCGCCCCTCCGTGGCCGCCGCGGCGGCCCTCCTGCCCCGGGCGGCGAAGGAGGCCCCCAGCGCCACGTCTATGTCCCCTCCTAGAGCGTCCAGCTCCCGCCTCGAGTGCTTTGCTTTCCTCATCGCCTCGTCGAAGAGCGGCGCCGTCGGGATATCAAAGTACTCCTCTCCGTCGTCCTTTTCGTCGTCGGCGGCGTCGGCGTCGGGTTTTGCTTCTTGGTGGGGAGCAGCAGCCGTTGCCTTTCCCTTTCCCTTGCCCTTGCCCGCGGCCTTTACCCTCCCGGAGGCGTTGTTGGCTTTCCCCCCTCTTGAGCCGATGGTGGCGGCGTCCGCGGCCTGAGCAGCTCCCCTGCCGCTGGTCCCGGCCGAGGCGCCGCGCTGGGCGCGGCCTCCCGCGGCCGGAGGCGCCATTTCGACCGTTCTTTTTTCCCAGCTGCAGCTGCTGTGTAGATCTGTTGGCGGTGTTCGTCGAGGTGCGGGGCAGGGAAAAGGCGGAGGGGGTGAGGCGGAGGAGGGAAGGGGTCGTGTGAGAGAGAAGGGAGGTGGGAGCACTCGCGAGCGTGGCGGCGGTGTTTTTCCAATTGGCGACAAGCCGGAGAGAGAAAAGTGCGTTTTCGCTCCGTGCTCTCGCTCTCTCTGGTTTCATTCTCGCGCCTTTCTGTTTGTCTGAGAGGCTGCATAAAAACAGGATCCAAGCACTGAGAGTGAAAGAGAGAGCAACATTGCTCAAGGGAGAGAAAGCAGGGGCGACGAACGAATTCGCCAAGCAGCCGTAGAGAGGAAGAAGAGAGGGAAAAGGGGAAAAACAAAAAAACTAGAGGCACCGAAACTCTTTCTGAAAGAAGACTAAAAAAACAGTCTCCAGCTTCCCCGTGGCCGCCCTTACCTTGATCTCGCTCCGGGACTGCCTCAGACGAGGGATTCACTCAGAGAGAGCTCTAGGCGGTAAGGAGGTACTCGGAAATTGGTCTCTCCACGCTGCTTGTGAGGTTTGAAGAAGAGAATGGCTTGCTCTTCTTCTTCTTTTCTCTCGCCTTGGCGGCAGACGACGAGCAGAGTGGAATTTCTGCCGATTTGACGTCTCTCTCTCACTTCCCAAAACGACGAGAAAGCCAATCTCTCTTTCTCGCAATCTCCCTCCCCCCCCCTCCCCCTCCTCCTTCCTCTGCTCCTCCGAAGAAATGTACAACGGCATTGGCCTCCAGACAACCCGCGGCTCCGGCACCTCGGGCCACGTCCAGGCGAATAAATTCGCAGTCAGGAACCGGGCGAGCAGCGGCCCCCACGACCGCCGCAACAATGGCCAGCAGCCCTCGTCTTCTTCGCGCCCGAAGGGGCCCAACGCCGAGATCCTCGCGCATAATCGCCTGCGCGAGATTGAGGTCAAGCTTGCAGAGCTCGAGGACGAGCTGGAGGACAAAGGGTGAGTAAAGTTGGAAGAAGAGAACGGGGAGCATCATCGACAGCGCTTCAAACGAACAGAGAAACTCACTGAGTCCCTCTCCCTCCATAAAAAAAAACAAAAAACACCACACAACAGTCTCCCCCCCGACGAGATCGCAGCGCGGGTCTCCGAGGCGCGCAAGAGTCTGACGGAGGCAGCCGCAGAGAAGGAGGCGGCGGCACAGGCCAACGGCAACGCGCGGCAGGCCACCGTCGAGGCCGCCAAGGCCGGGGCCGCCGCCAGAGGCGCCGTCGGAGGCCTCTCCTCCGAGACGCACGCCGCGGCGGCGGCGCAGGAGGCCCGCGTCGCGCGGGCCGCCGCGGCCTTCGGGGTCTCGCTGGACACGCACGTCGAAGGTGCAGCTTTCAACGGCGGACGAGAGGCAAAAAGAGAGGCGGAGCGAGCCGAGAAGGCGCTGGCAAGGAGGAAGGAGGAGCGGCGGCGGCGGAGGTCGAGGTCGAGCAGCTCTTCCTCGAGCTCTTCGTCGTCCTCCTCTTCCGATTCGGACTCCGGCTCTTCGTCGACTTCTTCATCCTCGTCGAGCGACAGCGGATCGGAAAGCAGCAGTAGCAGCAGCAGCGGCGGAAGCAGCAGCAGCAGTAGCGGGAGCGACTCTTCTTCTTCTTCTTCTTCTTCATCCTCCTATTCTTCGAGCGACAGCGACAGCAGCAGCGGAGGCGAAAGGCGCCGCCGCAAGCAACAGCGCCGCTCTCGCAGCCCCAGGGGAGGAGGAAAAGGGAGCGAATCCCCCGCGCGGCAACGCAAGAGGTCTTCTTGAACGGCCAAGAGTGCGCGAGCGAGCGAGCGAGAGATGAAATTGTTGCCTTCCTTCTTGCCTTCATTTTTCCTGTAATTTTTTACGTCAAAAACAAAAAATGCTCTCCCTATTTGCGAGTCCCTGCTGCCCTGCGCCTCTTCGCTGGCTCTGCCTTGACCGCGACAGAGGAAGGAGCGGCATGAGCGGCGGCAGCACGCTTGCTTCCTCCTCCTCCCCTCGCGGCGCGGGAGGAGGCGGCCGCCGCGGCTGCTGCTGCTTCCCCCTCTTCTTCTCGCTTCACCTCTGCCGCTGCTCCCCCTCCCGCCTTTGCCTTTTCCGTCCTCGGAGCCGCCGCTTTTCCCGCGCTCCTCCTGAACACGAAGCTGTCCTCGGAGCTCGCCGCGGCGTCGAAGCGCCAGCTCCCCTCGAGGCCCCCGCCGGCGAACTCCCGCAGCCCCTCGGGGGCCGCCAGCGCCCTCTCCGCGACGAAGCGCGCCACGGCCCCTCTCGCCTGCTTGGCGTACACGGCGGGAGCGCCGGGAAAACTCACCGACACCACGCGCGTCTCCCTTCTGAGCTTCCCCTCGACGACCTTCCAGTACTCCTGCGACGCGGCGTTGACTATGACCCTGAT
>Ga0315287_10001205_pt1 | contig 23583 bp, 25 predicted proteins | sample YL17G11_0_MG_FD_205037 | JGI IMG/M metagenome (GOLD analysis project Ga0315287, IMG submission 205037) | Sediment microbial communities from Yellowstone Lake, YNP, Wyoming, USA - YL17G11_0 | ecosystem: Environmental > Aquatic > Freshwater > Lake > Sediment | place: USA: Wyoming | collected... | reverse complement strand
ACATGACGTCCGCACGTTCGCAGGAGCCTTTCACATAGGCGACAGTGTTCGACAGGTGCCAGTAATCCTTCCAGAAGACTCCGGCAGCGTCCTCATGGTTGCTCCAATCGATGTTGAATGCGGAGGTCTCCTTCATATCCACCAGCCCGAGCCCACCTCCGTCGAAAGTGACGATATTCTTTTCATGCGGGTGACCGTGTGATGCCGCATTGTACGACTTGCCCCTGTACCTCACGGAGAGCGTGTGGAAACCGCCCATCAAATCCCCGAGCGACTCCATGAACCTCGCACCGTCAATGGCATCCAGCCTCTCCCGGCCAACAAGATGCAGGGCAACCCCCTCCCTCTCAACCTTGAAGTGCCCACGCCCGAGGTCCTCCACCACATTTTCGCCGCGGTAGCCCGCAGCAAGGAAGGCTTCGTTTACTGCAATCTGCAGCGGCGTCCGCCTGACAATGAAAAACCTGCTCTTCGCCGAGGCATCCTGGGCAATGTCGTAGTCGAAACCCCTCCCTGCCTTCCCGCCCTCCATGAGGCCGACTGTCCCATCCTTCCTTGGAGTCAGCCTGACCGGGACTAACGGCTCCGGAAGCTCTGCTTCAGGCTCCAGGCGCCTCAGTCTCGATACCATGTTACAATACGCGGAGTATTGGTATTAATACTCCGGAGTCTTACCCACTCATTGGAAGGCTAAATCCCTTTTGGATGTCAGCCCTGTCATGTCACTATCTCTCCTCTTTCTGTGGTTTCGGTAATACCATGCTCTCCCCGGCCTGGTTATTTATCCGTATCCTTCAAGTAGGTTATTGATGCCGGTAAAAATTGAAGTCCATGAGGCACAAATTACCCCCCTTGAGGGGCGGTTCAGGGAACTTCAAATCCTAAAGCACCCTGAAGAGCATAAGCTGGCTGGAGGCGGCGTCGTAGTCCTCCATGGCGGCCAGAGTGTGAGCATCCCGTTAGGCGATGGAAAGACGGCGTTTATTGCCCACACGAGGGGCGCCCATGATGGCATAAATGTGGGGGTAGTTTCGCCGCTTAGCGAAGGCAAGCCTATGACTTTGCCAGGGGGGTATGTGGTCGAAGTCAAGGCCCAAGGGGTGGATAAGGTAGTCCATATAACGAAGCCGGCTGAGACTCCAAGTCCTAGGCCGGCGGGCTTATCTCTCAACGGAGCATCTATTGACGTTGAGGTTCTCAGGGGCGCATATGACGCGGCCGGAAAGGACCTTCACTTGATTGGCAGCGAAAAGGCGATGTCGGCCGGTGAAATCTACACCGCCCAATGGGTCGTTAGGGAGTTCGTCCAAAACTTGGTCGACCACAACCCGCATACTCCAGGCACCTTAGATGGTGTGGGGATAACCGAGGAAGACGCAGGAGACGGAAAAATCAGGTTCAGGTTGGAGGGTGACTGGGTTTTCGACGACTATAGCAGCCTCGTCAGCTTCCACTCTGAGAAGCCGGCTGGCAGGCCCACGGCCGGAGGCATGGGATTCGGTGTGAAGCAGGCGGCGCTCGTGATGGCGAACAAGTTCGGCGTCAGACGCTTTGATATCGACGGCGAAGACTGGAGGGTCTGCTACAGGACTGAGGAAAAGGGCAAATACAACGATGAGGGGAAAGGGGGGTTAAGATTCAACTGGACCGTCGCCGATGTAATAAAAGGCACTGGAAACAGGGGGAAGAACACCGTCATAGTCGAGACAGACAATACGCAGCTTATTGACGGTTTCAGGAGCATCCGGGACATCGGGGTCTGCAGAGAGAATAGATTCCTCCAGGAAATGGACTTTTCGAACGCAAACGGAGAAATAAAATGGATTCAGCCAGTAGATGGCGTACTTCCCTCCGGGCGGCTTTTCCTACTCGGGCAGGCTATGCCATACAAGCTGGTGGAACCGGACGCTCCATCCTATTTCGGCGCAACTGAGGGGGTGACCCTCAGGCTCAACGGGGTGGAATACAAGAAGACCCTTGACCGCCAAGGCGTCCTACCAAGAGACATGGAAAGATATCTGGCCCCTCTCGTCGAATCCATGTCCCCCGAAGACCTTATTACGCAGTTGAAGAGGTCTGAGGGCATTTGGACGCAGGTCGTGGACGACAATTCATATACTGACAGGAAGGCAGCCTTCCTCCTAATAGAGAAGCTTGTCTGGCGGCTCTACTCAAAAACCTCAACCAAGCGGACAGACTTTGAGGCAACTTTCGGCCCAAAATACCTCGCTGCCGATAAAGCATGCGAGCCGGGTAAGCGGAAGCTCCTTGAGGCCGAGGGTTGGAAGATATGTCCCGGCTACTTCCGTGTCATAGGTATGAAGACGCTCACAGAGCATGAGGGCGTGGAAGCTGTTGCTAAAATCAAGCCAGACCCAAAGGCTATCAGGCAGCGGATGACATGGGCCATGAGGTCTGATGGGGCTGAGGTCCCATGCGAAGAAATCAAGGTTGAGGGAAAGCAACTCCTAGCGGAGGCTGCGAGGAGGCTCAGACAGTACCTGCAGGATGTCAAAGTTGAGGGCGGCAAATCGGTAACCTTCACATTAAAAGATGACGGCAGTTTTATGGGGGACATAGAGCGATGCCTTAATCAGCAGAATCCTGGGACGGGCTCCGACCCGGCAAATGCAGTCTACGCCCTTAGAGGCTTAATCAAGGCAGGTCTGGCCGGAGGCGTCATATCGGACTCTGTGACAAAGGTCGGCACAACACTGACAACATACACGTTGGACGAGGTACCGGATAGTGCGCCCCAGCTTTTCGTAAGGAACAGCGACATACGTAATGTGCCTGGCAACTACATCAGGTTCGAGGTCACAGACCCGGCTGCCATAGCGGAGCTTACGGGGGCTCTTGCCGAGATGACTAATCCTGTTCCTGTCAAGGAGCTTGACCCTGTAGGGGGGGGTCCAGCCGAAACAAAAACGCGGAAACCGAGTGCATTGAAGCGGGTGTTGGTTTCGGCTGCGGCATTGGCTGCTGCGGCTGGTGTGGGGATATGGTTGGTGGGTAAAAAGGCCGAATCATCTGGCCGATTGACTGATGCATCTAGCGTCACACAGATGGTTAGTGTTGACGTTAAATCTCCGCCAAAAGATAGGGTGTTTATTACAGGACAATCGTCCAACCAGGCTGACACGGCTTATGGCAGCGGGAAAGGTGTTGTTGGTAGTGGTAGGGTTGACGTTGTCGGCGGGTCTGGTATGTCCAACCGGCCTGGGGGTGTTTCCGGTGTTGGTTCAGTCCATGGCGGAGTCTTTGCGACCGGCAAAGTTGATACTGTAAGCGGCCCAAAGCCTCCGTCTAAGCTAGGCGACGCAGCCCCCAAGGTTCTCGAAGCCATAAACGCCTTAGATGCGCTGGCATCTAGTGCACCTAAAACCAATGACGTATTCGACCAATACGGCCAGTGGAAGAGTTCAGGACAATACTACGGCAATGTCGGGGCGACCAACTACCTAAGTGGTAGAGGCCTAATCGAGGTTTTACAATCCTATGAGCAATCAGTAATAGAACCTAAGACGGATAAAATGCCTGATGACGTCGACCTGGCATTAGGCGCTCTCATAAACAAACTATCTGCAGATGGCGACCAGATAGAAGGATTCAGGCTGGTGACGGAACCCTCCAAGAAACAGCTCGCCCAGCTCGGTCTGGCGAGGGAGTACTTCAACTTAGCCACGGGCGTCAAGTTAGACAACGACCTCTTCATATTCGAGGGTAAGGGGGCCAAAGGTGTTACGCTGGCAAGCGAGGGTGGTAAGGGGGCTGTCGGCATCCATAGCGGACTTTTCTCATCCACCCTGTGGGAATTAACGAGGACCCTCTCCCACGAGGTCGCGCACACTAATCCTGCGGCACAGGGGCATGATGTTACCTGGAGGGCGACGTGGGGTTCGATACTTCTGGACTCGACACGCCGGATGGCCGACCTTGCCAGGAAGCTTGAAGGGGGCGGTAAACTAACATTCGAAGAAAAAAGGCTCCTTGAGATGGAACGAATTTGGGATGAACTGAGGAAGTAAACTCCGCCCCCCCAATTCTATGGATGTCCGCGGTTAAACTTCTTAACTGCCCCCGGACAAAGCTAGCCTCTTCGGTTTGGCACTTGTGGACGCGGCGTCGTTGTCCATAATCAATCAGGCGAACATCGTGTTAGTCAGAGGCTCTACCTCTCTTCTATGGTCTCCTTGACGCTCATCCCGAAGCGTCGCAGCCCTTTTGTTCGCTTCGCTCACAAAAGCGCTGGCGGAAATGTAGCCTACTTCTCCTCTACCGTCTCCTTGACCTTCATCCCGAAGTGGCGGCCGCCCTCCTCGATGTAGGCGAGGACTGTGTCGCCCGTCTTCAGCCTTGCGATGGAGACCGGGTTCCCCTCGGGGCTCACAAGCAGTATGGTCTCGGCGTTCTGCAGGAGGGTCTTCAGCTTCGCTCCGTCGGCTTCCGCCTCCACAAGGATGAGTGGCCTCTTCTCAACCTTGGCGCGGCCGACTATAACCTTCCTCGTGCCGCCTTTCGCGTCGACGGCGAGCACTTCGTCGCCCGTCTTCACCTCGCTCAGGTACTTGGTCTTGTTGTCCGGGAGCCTGATGTACGCGTGCACCGCGCCGGCGTTCACCCTGAAAGGCCTCGCGGCGACGTACTCGGTCTCTATGCTCTCGCTGTGGACGAGGAACATGCTCGAGCCCTGGCTGCCGACGAGCATACCCTCCCCGACCGCGAGCATGCTAGCCGTGTCCACGCAGACCCTGTCGCCCATGCCGACCGGCTTCAGGGACGTGATTTTCACGGGCGTAAGCTTCAGCCTCTCCGACGACATAGCATCCACAACGTCCCTCACCTTGCCGACCCTCCTGGCGTCCGACACGATGACTCCGTCAGCCCCGACTTCGAGGGTCTCCAGGGCGGTCTTCGCCTCCTGAGCATCCTTCACCTCGACGATTATCCTGCACTTCCCCTGGAGCGCAGCGATAAGGTTCTCAAGCGGGATAATCCTCCAGTCCCTGGCGTTGACTACCACATACTTGGCCTTCTGGCCGAGGGCTGCGATATCCTTCTCGTCCGCCTTGCCTTTGATCTCCCTGTAAAATGCGTCCTTTTCCAGGACTATGTCGGCGTCCTTGCCTGACGATACGACCCTGATTCTCCCCAGGCCCCTCGCCTTCCCCTCCTCCCCCGGGTTCACGATGACGGCATCCGCGCCCCCCTCCAAGGCCGCGGTCACCGCCTTCTTCCTCTCCTCCCAAGGCCTCTCCCCGTCCGCCTTAACCCAAAGCTCCTTCATCGGAATCCTATTAATATTGCAGGCCCCTATTTAATAGCTGGGATGGCACTCAAGCAGGTTATAGCAGTCAGGTGCGACATCACGATGGGCAAGGGGAAGATGGCGGCGCAGGTCGCGCACGCCGCGCTCTCAGCCGCAGATAAAAGCAAACATCGCGCTGACTGGTTGCGTGAAGGCCAGAAGAAGACGGTCGTGAAGGTAAGGGACGAGGCGGAGCTGATGTCCGTCTACGGCGAAGGCAGGAGGGCGGGGATAGCCGCCGCCCTCATAGAGGATGCGGGCCACACCCAGCTCGAGCCTGGCACGAAGACGTGCGTCGGCCTCGGGCCTGCGGAGGAGGCCGAAATCGACAGGATAACCGGGAGGCTGAAGCTCTTGTAAAATGTCAGAGGATACGATGCGTCTGCCGGGGGGCCCGAAGGGGGCTGTGCTGAGGTTCGCGCCTAATCCGAATGGCACACTCAGCATCGGGCACGCCCGGGGTGTGGTGACCAACCATTACCTTGCGAGAAAATATGCTGGCAGGTTCATACTACGGTTCGACGACACTGACCCGAGGACGAAGAAGCCGGTCAAGGAGGCTTACGGGTGGATTCAGGAGGACTGCGCATGGCTCGGTTGCGCCCCCGACGAGGTGGTCACGGCTTCCCTGAACATAGACTCCTATTACCAGTATGCAGTCCGGCTAATAGAAGCCGGCCACGCCTACGTCTGCACATGCGAGCGCGAAGCATTCAAGACGAAGAAGGACCAGATGATAGCATGCCCCTGCAGGGAACTCGCCCCTCAGGAGCACATGCGCCGCTGGAATGGCATGTTCGGGCAGTACAAGGAGGGCGAGGCGGCATTGAGGATAAAGACCGACATCAGGCACCCAGACCCGGCCCTCCGGGACTGGGTGGCGTTCAGGATAATCGAGGACGAGCACCCGCTCGTCGGCCGCAGGTACAGGGTTTGGCCGATGTTGGACTTCGAGAGCGCGATAGAGGACCACATCAGGGGTGTGACCCACATAATACGCGGAATAGACCTGATGGACTCCGGCCTGAAACAGAAGTACGTCTACGAATATCTCGGCTGGAAATACCCGGAAGTCATACTCTGGGGGAGGATACAGCTCGACGAGACCGGGAAGTTCTCCACGAGCAAGATGGCGGCCGATATTGCTGCCGGCCTCTTCCGAGGATGGGACGACCACCGCCTGCCCACCCTCCGGGGATTAAGGCGCAGGGGGATACAACCAGAGGCCATACGGCAGTTCATGCTTTCACTCGGCCTCTCAGACAGCGCGGCTGGAGTCAGCATGGACACACTCTACGCCCTGAACAGGAGCCTCTTGGACGAGAAGACTGACAGGTACTTCTTCATACCCGACCCGGTCACGCTTACGGTAGACGGCCTCCCCGGCAAGACCGTCAGGATGCCGCTGCACCCCACCCACAAGGCGCGGGGGGTCAGGGAGCAGAGCCTCCGCGAAGGCGCTCCATTGTACATATGCAGGGCTGACACTCAGCTTTCCGTCGGCGATGTCGTGAAGCTAATGGGTCTATCGTGCATTGAGGTCAAGTCTGTCAAAGACGGGCAGGTCAAGGCCTCCCACTGCAGGCTCGAGAACAAGAAGGCGAGGAAGATACAGTGCCTCCAGGACTTTGTGGGGTGCGAGGTCCTGAAGCCTGACGGCTCGATAGACCGGGGGTACTGTGACCCCCTGGTGAAGAGCCTCGAGGTAGGAACCATCATCCAGTTCGAGCGGTACGGGTTCTGCAGGCTAGACTCCAAGGATGACGGGAGACTCGTATTCTGCTACGGGCACAAGTGATTTCAGACGATTATGGCTACAGCGTGTGGTCGAAGGCGACCATCCTCCTGTAGCTGTCGTAGCGCCTCTGTATGTCGGCGGGCCCCTTGTCCTTTATGCCGTCTATGCTGAATCCTTCGACCACATAGCTTGCGACGACGCTGCCGACGGCCATGCTCTTCTTGAAGTGCTCGTCGTCGAAGATGCCGTGTTTCGCGAGGTGGCCGATGGTCCCTCCGGCGAAGCTGTCCCCGGCGCCGGTCGGGTCCACTACGTCCGCAACCGGATATCCGGGGGCCGTGAAGAACTCGTTGCCGGAGAAGAACAGGGCGCCGTGCTCCCCCTTCTTTATGATGACCTTGCCTCCGCCTATCCCGGCGAGCATCCTCCCCGCCTTGATGAGGTTCGGGGTCCCAGAGTACTGCCTCGCCTCGCCATCGTTCACGACTATCCCATCCACCGCCTCGAAGACCTTCGTGAGCTCGTCGCGCCTTGCGGAAATCCAGTAGTTCATGGTGTCGCAGAAGCTGTGTTTGGGCTTAACCTCCTCAAGGACCTCAAGCTGTATGGCCGGGTCTATGTTCGCGAGGAACAAGAAGTCGCAGTGCCTGTACTCTCTCGGTATCTTCGGCCGAAACGACGCGAGGACGTTCAGGTCCGTCCTCAGCGTGGTCGCAGCGTTCATGTCGTGCTCGTAGCAGCCTTCCCAGTGGAACGTCCTGCCGTCCGTCACCTCCACGCCGGATAAGTCCATGCCGCGACGGGCAAGGAACTTCAGGTTCTCGTCAGGGAAATCCCTGCCGACGACGCTCACCAGGCCGCATTTTGAAAAAAAGCTTGCGGCGGTTCCGAAGTATGTGCCGCTGCCTCCAAGAACGTTCTCCGCCCTTCCGAACGGGGTCTCTATGCTGTCCAAAGCCATCGTGCCCAGGGCCACGAGCGGCAGACGAGCCATGGAGAATACATAGAATAGGTCGTTAATAACCCTGGAAGCAAGCTTTTATAGTGGATGCTCCTATTAGTATGTCACTTAGGCTTATCCCCCGGTATGCGGCCTGATTCGTCAGGCTGCGGCGGACATACGTCCGTGAGGGGTTTCTTAGCTTGTGAGCCGATGATATGAGGTGAAGTAAGATGGGTTACGTGAAGTTTGAGGTACCGAAGGAGCTTCAAGAGAAGGCCCTCGGGGCATTGGAGAAGGCAAGGGACAGCGGAAAGATTAGGAAGGGCACGAACGAAGTCACCAAGGCGGTCGAGCGCGGCAACGCAAAGCTTGTCATAATCGGCAGCGACGTCGAGCCCCCTGAGATCGTCATGCACCTGCCGATGCTCTGCGAGGAGAAGAAGATACCGTACCTGTACGCCCCGAAGGCCGAGATAGGCTCGGCGATAGGCATACACGTCCCGACCGCCGCCGGATGCATACTCGACGAAGGCAAGGCGAAGGAAGAGGTCGCTGACGTGGCGGAGAAGGTAAGAGAGCTCAGGAAGTAAAATGGTCGCAGCCGAGGTAGTTAAGGTCATAGGACGCACCGGCATCTACGGCGAAGTCATGCAGGTCATGTGCAAGGTCCAGGACGGCGACAGCAAAGGCCGCATAATACGCCGGAACGTGAGGACGCCGGTGAGGGAAGGCGACATAATCGACTTGATGGAGACTGAGAGGGAAGCTAAGCCCCTGACCTGAAAAATGGACTGCAACTTCTGCGGATACGGGATACCGAGGGGTACCGAGTACATATTCGTCACCAGCAAGGGCAAGGCCCTCCACTTCTGCTCGAGCAAATGCTACAAGAACATGGTGAAGCTCGGCAGGACGCCGAGGGACACGCGCTGGACAAAGTTTTACTTCGACGACAAGGAGGCGAGGCTCAAGACGGCAGGCCAGAGGGTCGAGGCTCCTGCGAAGGCGGAGAAGGTAGAGAAGCCGCCGAAGTCTAGTATCCAGGCCCCGGCGGAGAAGCCGGCGAAAACGGCAAAGAAGGTACAGGCCAAGGCTAAGAAGGAGGAACCCAAGCCCAAGAAAAAGGCCGGTAAATGAAGACGATAATCATCATCAGGCCGGACGCGGTCCTGAGGGGCCTGGTCGGCGAGATAATAACGCGATTCGAAAAGCACGGTATAAGGCTTGCCGGCCTCAAGATCGCGAGGATGAGCCGCAAGATGGCGGAGGACCTCTATGTCCAACACATCGGGAAGCCGTTCTACGAGCCCCTGGTGCATACGATGACCACTAACCCGTCGGTTTTAGTGGTGTTGGACACGGACGTCCTGGACCAGTCGAGCGCCATCGCCCTGGCGAGGAAGATAATAGGCGAGACCGACCCCGCGAAGGCGGACATGGGCACCATACGCGGCGACTTCGGCCTGAGGATAGACCAGAACATAATACACTCATCGGACAGCAAGGAATCGGCAGAACGCGAGATTCCGCTGTTCTTCATTAAGGAGGAGTTGGTAAAATACGAAGAATAGAAAATGGCAACAGTATACGACGCACCCTCGGACGGGCTGATAAAGGAGACTGCACAGGACCTCAAGGACAACGTCAAGCTGGAGATGCCCGTGTGGGCCCAGTACGTGAAGACGGGCGTTAGCAGGGAACGGAAGCCGCAGGACGAGAACTGGTGGTGGGTCCGCGCCGCCTCGATACTGAGGAAGATATACCTCGAGGGGCCGGTGGGCGTGCAGAGGCTGAGGACGTTCTACGGCAGCCGCAAGAACCGGGGCCACAAGCCCGAGAAGTTCAGGCGCGGTTCCGGCAAGGTCATAAGGACCATCCTGAAGGAGCTTGACCTCGCGGGGCTCACATCCTCCGGAAAGAGCGGACGGTTGGTGACGCCCAAGGGCAGGTCCTACCTGGACAAGTTATCCTCAAAGATAACCCGGAAGGCATAAGCCACCTAAAATGTCTGAACTGGATGAGCTTCGGCAGCGCAGGCTAAGGGAGCTTCAGATGATGCAGGGCCAGTCCCGGCGGGACGTCCTGCAGGAGCAGATCACAGCCCAGCAGCAAGACCAGCAGATAAACCTCATCATGCGGCAGATAATGACTCCCGAGGCGCGGGAGCGCCTGGCGAACATCAGGCTTGCGAGGCCGGACTTCGCAAGGCAGGTTGAAATCATGCTGATACAGCTCTATCAAGCTGGGAGGCTGAAGGAGCTGAACGACCAGACTTTCAAGGCCCTCCTCACCAAGATATCATCGACGAAGAGGGAGACTACTATCAGAATGGGTTAAGATACCGCCTGCCTTCTCAGCCTTTCTTCTCCTGGGGCGCCCCGGCGGCGGGCGGCCCTCCCGTAGCTCCGTCAAGCTCGTATCCGAGTTCGTTGAGTATGTCCTCGTCCTTGATCTTTACCTCGGTGCCCTTCTTCCTCGAGTAGACCACGGCGCCGAGCAGTATGAACACGCCGAGTATTATTATCGCCCAGTTGTTCCTGTTGAACGGCCCTATCATCTCGCCCTCGGAGTCCTGCAGCTTCTGCTGCGCCTCCGACAGCTGCGCGGACGCTTCGTTGTAGCGCTTCCCGAGCTCGGTCTTCTCGTCGGTGAGCTGTTTAATCTGAACCTTCATCCTGGAGTTCTCAAGCCGCATCTCCTTAATCTGTATCATGAGCTCCTGGGTGCTGTTCTCCGCGCTGACGTTCTCCGTGGATATGCTCAGCCAGTCTATTATGTTCATCCCGAAGTTCCTGTTGTTGTAGTCGTCAATATGCTTGTTCGCCAGCATGTCCGCGTCGCTTTGCGTGAACACGAGGCCTCCCCCGAAAATGGCGGCAGCCGCAAGGCACGGCTCGCTGCCCGCGGCGAAGGAGCCGGTGTCGGAGTACGTGTCGGTGTTGCCTGACATCAGGCATTTGCTGGAGCCGGACAGTATGAGTCCCGCGTCCTTGTAGAAGCCGACCTTGCTGACCCCCTGTATCAAGCTGTTAGTCATCGGGTTCTCTATGAACCTGCTGACGGTGAAGCTCGACCTGTCCTTGAGGGCGGGTATCATGTCCGTCTGGTCTATGAGAGTGCCCCCGTCGATGGTGACGCCGAATGGTATCGTCAGCTGGTTGGCCTTCCCAGCGCCGCCCCCGTTGATGAACAGGCCGCGACCCTTCTGGAGGACGAACCATATTATCGCCGAAATCTCGCCAGTGGTCAACTGCTTGTTGAGGTCCTGCATGACCAGTATGTCGTAGTTCTCAAGCTTCTCCTTGGTCAGCTCGCCCTTCTCTATTGATGCGACCTCGTAGCCGCGTTTCCTCAACTCATCCGCGAACTTGGAATACTCCTTTCCTGACGTGTAGGTTCCGGCGCCCACCTCGTAGAATAGCACCCTCTTCGCCGCCACGCAGTCGGCCATCAGGTATAGCACTACTACCAATACTGTGAGGAGCTTCTTATTCATTGGCTTACAAATGGAAACCATCTCTTATAAATCCGTTATTTGAGCCCATTGTACGGCTTAATGTCTATGTAATCGGCGGCCGTAAGCTCCCAGGCTGGGCAGTCGGGGAGCCTACCTAGGTTGACGACCCTCGTCTCGCCTATCCTGTCCTCCTCCCCTCCGGCCTCGTGTATGTGGGCGCATAAGGCCAGTTCAGGCTTCCACGTCTCTATGTACCGTCTGACTGCCGTGGAGCCTACGTGGTGGCCGCCCGCTATGGCGTCGCAGCGGGTGTCCTTCGGGGGGGTGTGGGTCATGAGGATTACCCTCGAATGCTTCTCGACGCTGTCGCTTAAGCCCTCAAGCGCCCTCGTGAGGTGAACTTCATCCTGCTCGAAGGGGGTGCCGAAGGGGGTGACGTTTGAGCCTCCGAGGCCGATTATCGTCGCCTCAGGGAGCTTTAGCACCCTGTTGTGGAGGCATGTGCCGCGTTCCTGGAGCGTCCTGACAGATGCAGTCTGGTCGCAGTTGCCGGGCAGAGCCCAGACCTTATACCCCCTGAATGCCTCCAGTATGGTCTGTATGTCGCATCTGTTCTCCTCAGGGTCCCTGAAGCCCCTACTATAGTCGCCGAGAAGGAAAACGTAGTCGAAGTCTCTGGGGGACATGCGGTCGCGGAGCCTGTGGACGGCGTCGATGTCGCCGTGGATGTCGCCGACGCAGATTGCCCTCATCCGTTAAACTTAAACACGTCCTGCTTAAATACATTCAATGGGCCAGGTCACATTCCTCGGCACCGGCGGCGGCAGATTCGTCTTCCTCACCCAGAAGCGGCACACTGGAGGAATCTGGCTCGAACTCGGCGGCGCCAGACTCCTAGTCGACCCGGGCCCGGGAGCGCTCGTGAGGGCGCTTGACGCGGGACTCGACCCAGGCACACTCGACTGCGTCATCTCAAGCCACGGGCACCTAGACCACTACAACGACGTGGAGGTGATGGTGGAGGCCATGACGCACGGCCTCAACCGGAGGCAGGGCCTCCTCGTCCTGCAGGAGGATGTGGTGCCGTACGTCTCCGAATACCACCGGGCGAGTGTCGAGACGCTGGTGGCCAGGAGCGGCGAATCGTTCACCGTCCGCGGACTCAGGGTGGACGTCCTGTCAACGTGCAACCATGCCGGGGGCCTGGGATTCAGGTTCGAAGCGCCGGAGGGTAGGGTTACGTACTCAGGGGACACGGCGTATGCGCCAGACGTGGTCGCACAGTACCTTGGAAGCCGGATGCTCATACTCAACACCATATTCCCTAAGCGGCGGGCCTCGGACACGCACCTTAACACCGACGATGCGGAAAGGATAGCATCGGAGACGCGGCCCAAGCACCTGATACTCACGCACTTCGGCGTCAGGATGCTCGCCGAAGACCCGGCGCGGGAGGCGGAGAGGATTCAAAGGGAGACCGGCGTCAGGACTACCGCGGCCACCGACGGGATGACGGTGAGGATTGGCGATGGGGGTCCGGCGTGAAAGCCCCGACGGTGGACCTCCTCAGGGAGGGCACGAGAGTGGACGTCTTTGAGGGTGGCCTGAAGGTGTCTAAGGCCTGCTGTAGCGCCGTCGTCCTAATCAGGGCTCAAGGACGGAACGTCGTAGTCGACTCTGGGGCTATGGGATACGCCGATGCGGTGTTGTCGGCGCTCGGGGCGGTGGGGCTTAAGCCGTCCGACGTGGACACGGTCGTAAACACCCACATGCACCTCGACCACATATACAACAACTACCTCTTCAAGAAGGCGGTGATCTACACCCCCACGTCGGTTTGGCATGTCGAAGACGGCAACCGGGTGGAGATGTTCCCTGGCGTGACCGACCCGGGAATCAGAGGCGTCTCATTCATGGACACGCCAGGACACATGGAGAAGCACGTCGCGGTGGCGGTGAGGACTGCTGCCGGGATGGTAGTTATAGCCGGGGACGCGGTCAGGGAGAGCGTGATAGACGGCGGGGAAGTGCCTAGGAAGTACCCGCTGCCCCATGAATACTTGGAGTCGATGCGGAGGATATTCGACGCCGCGGACGAGATAATCCCCGGCCACGGGCCCCCCATCCGGGGGGAGAGGCTTAAGAGGCTCAGAGTAAAGCTGAAGACGCTGAAGCAGTGAGGCATCTACTCGACGGTCACGCTCTTGGCGAGGTCTGCCTCAGTCGCTATAGCTCCTCCGGGCCCTCGCGAAGTCACTCTACCGTGACGCTTTTCGCGAGGTTCCTGGGCTTGTCGGGGTCGAGGCCTTTGAGGACGCTGATGTAGTATGCGAAGAGGTGGAGCGGGACTATGTTGAGTATCGGGGCGTACGCGGGCAGGGTATTCGGGACGCTGAAGTCTCCGCCGGAGCCCACGGTTATGACCTTCGCGCCGCGCGCCTTTATCTCCGCTATGTTGCTCTCGACCTTCGCTCGGAGGAGCCCGTCCGGGACCACCGCTATCACCGTGACGTCCCCGCTCATGACTGCGAGGGGGCCGTGCTTCAGCTCCCCCGCGGCGTAGCCTTCCGCGTGCACGTACGTTATCTCCTTCAGTTTCAAGGCCCCCTCAAGCGCAGTCGGATAGTTTTCCCTCCGGCCCACGAAGAAGAACGTGCGCGTGTTCGCCTCCTCCTCGGCGCGCTCCCTCACACGAGCGTCCTTGAGGGCCTGCGCGACCTTCGGCTTGAGGTTCCTGAGTTCCGTGATGTGGGCATCATACGTCCTCTCGTCGGCCTTCATAGTCACCTTCGCAAGCTCCAGGACCAGGGCGGCCAGACAGGCCAGCTGGCCTATGTACGCCTTCGTTGACGCGACAGCTATCTCCGGCCCGGAAGCGGTGAATATGGCGTCGTCGGCGCACCTGGCGAGGCTTGAGCCCACCACGTTGACGACGGCCGCCACGTATGCGCCCCGTCTTCTCGCCTCCTTGGCGGCAGCGATTGTGTCGGCGGTCTCCCCGGACTGGGATACCACGACGACTCCGCAGCTGTCGCTGACCGACTCTACGGTCGAGTACCTGAACTCCGAGGCTATGGACGATTCGGCCTGGATGCCGAATGATTCCGCCGCGTATTTGGCGTAGAGCCCGGCGTGGTAGGCGGTGCCGCAGGCGACGAAATACAGCCTCCTGCAGGTGGCGAGCCTCCCGGCGACCCTCCTTATCGCCTCCATGTCCCTCACCGCGTTCGCCGCGGCCTGCGGCTCCTCGTGGATTTCCTTGAGCATGAAATGGTGGTATCCGGCGCGCTCAGCCTCCTTCACGTCCCATGTTATCGTCTCCGGCTGTTTCCGTATCTTCGCCTTAGACTTGAGGCTGTAGAACTCGGCTTTCTCGCGGGTGACGACGCCGTACTCCATGTCGTCCAGTATGACCGCCTCCCTGGTGTGCGAAATGAAGGCGGGAGCGTCGGAGGCGATGTAGTTCTCGCCCTTGCCGAGGCCTACGATGAGCGGGCTCTCGTTCCTAGCGACGAGTATCCTGTCTGGCTCGTGCGTGGACATCACAGTCAGGGCGTAGCTGCCCTTTAGCCTCTCAAGAACCCTCGCGAACGCCTCCAGGAGGTCGCCGTCGTAGTAGTCCTCGAGGAGGTGGGCTATCACCTCGGTGTCGGTCTCGCTCCTGAACTCGTGCCCCCTCCCGAGGAGCTCGGTCTTCAGCTCGGCGTGGTTCTCTATGATGCCATTGTGGGCCACCGCGAAGTCGCCGGTGCAGTCCGCGTGCGGGTGCGCGTTCAGCTGGGACGGCGCACCGTGTGTCGCCCACCGGGTGTGTCCGAAGCCTATGTTGCTTCTGAGCCCCTCGGGCTTCAGCTTCGCCCGCACCTCGTCGACCCTGCCCTTGTCCTTCGGTATCATTATCCGTCCGCCCTCCATGTAGGCGATGCCGGCTGAATCATAGCCCCTGTACTCAAGGCACCTGAGCATGTCGAACAAGACCACCGGCGCGTTCCTGTCGCCGACGTAACCCGCTATCCCACACATAAAGGCACTCCCGAGGCTTACTATTTTAATGCATACTTCAATAAAATACTCTGTAAATGGTGTTTTCGCATGAATCGCAAGTACTCTGGGGCTTGGACCGCGCTCGTCACACCGTTTGACTACGACTACACCGTCAACTGGGCGCAGCTTGAGCGGAACGTGGGGTTCCAGGTCGAGGAGGGCATAACCGGGATCGTCCCCATGGGCTCCACAGGCGAGTCCGCGACGGTGACGCACAGGGAGCACTCGAAGGTAATCGAGAACTCCGTCCACTACTCAAAGGGCCGGTGCCAGGTGCTCGCGGGCACAGGATCAAACAGCACGGACGAGGCCTTCTACGAGACGAAGAGGGCGGTGGAGGCGGGCGTGGGCGTATGCCTCCTCGTCGACTGCTACTATAACAAGCCGTCGTCGCTTGAGCTCAGGCACGAGTACTATTCGGTGATACTCTCCGAGTTTCCCAAGACCGACTTCATAACATACGCCATACCCGGGCGGTCGGCGACCGTCCTGTCCCCGGAGGATGTGGCTATACTCAGGAGCGAATACCCGAACCTCGTGGCCGTGAAGGAGGCGTCAGGTGATTTCGACAGGATGAGGAGGATTAGGAGCCTCGTCGACGGCGACTTCAACATACTGAGCGGCGACGACCCGAACACGCTCGCCATGATGACCGACACCCAGATAGCCGCGTCCGGCGTCGTATCCGTCATAAGCAATATCACCCCCGGGCCTATCGAGAGGTGCGCGAGGATGCTTCTTGAAGGCAGGCTGGAGGAGGCGAAGAGGATTGACTCCGCGCTCATGCCCCTCTACAAGTGCGTCGGCGTGTCCACGGTCGAGGACGTCCGCCTGCCGGGCGGCAAATCAGCGAAGGTGACCTATAAGTTTCCGAATCCCGTGCCCGTGAAGACGATGATGCTCGGCCTCGGGATGATAACCGGACCGTGTAAGAGGCCGCTCGGGAGGATGACGCGGCAGGGCGTCGCGGCGGTTCGCGAGGCCTTGAGGACGGTATGGGCTGTCGACCCTAAGATTCTAGAGCCTATCGAGGGATACTACGACGTCGACGTCGCCGGGAGGCTCGCAGACGACAAGTTGTGGGAGCGGCTCAGCTACGGCGAATAACCCTAGCGATTCTGTGCGTTCAGCAAGTCCCTTTGCGTTACTACCCCCACTACTTTGTCGTCTTCTGCGACGAACACCCTCCTTATCCGCCGCTCGTTCATCAGCCTCGCGGCGTCCATGATATCGGTTGAGGGGTCTACCGTGACGATGGGTGCCGTCATAAGCTCCTCGAGGGTGGTCCTGAACAGCGGCTTCCCATTAGACACGACCTTGCGTACGAGGTCCCGCTCCGTGACCACGCCGAGCTCTGAGAGGGGGCCGAACTGGCCTTCTTCCCTTACCACCAAGAAGCCGCTGATGTTCCTCGCGGACATAAACTTCACTGCGTCGGTGACAGTGTCCCCCCTCCTCAGGGCGAGGACTGGCTGCGTCATCAGTTCCGATACTTTCATCGTGTATAGTAATGAGCCTGTTTTAATATACGCCTCCCTCGGCCTCGAAGACGGTCTTCAGGCTCTTGAGGGTCACCAGGCTCTCCCGCTCCATCTCGTCGAGGCGGAACTCTATCTCCTTCTTCCTGGAAAGGAGCGACGGTATGATGTTGTATTCGAGGGCGTTCACCCGCCTCTTCGTCTTCTCTATCTCCCGGACGAGCTTCCTCACCGATATCTCGCTCTCCGCTATGTCGAGGATGACGTCAAGGGCCTCCTGGAAGTCGGTCGACACGGCGTCTATCTTCGCGCTTGACCCTATTATGCTGTAGCCCCTCTTGCCGACGCTCCTGGGGCCGAAGTGCTTCTTCATCTTTGGGAGCCTGACCCCCATCACGTTCCGCTCATCTACCGTGACGCCCTCCACCTCCCGGGTGAGCATGGCGGAGTTCTCAAGCTCGAATATGCTGTGGCTCGCCTCTGCCCTCGCGAGCGAGCCCCAGGCCGCCTTAAGCCGGGTGTTTAAATTCTTCCTCAGGAGCTTCGTTTGCCCCAGGATGGTGAGGAACTCCATCACCAGGAAGTCCCTCTTCTGCTTCAGGAGCTTGTGGCCTTTCCTTGCGAGGCGTATCCTGTTCTTCGTCTCGATAAGCTCCATCCGGGTTGGGGTGAAAGACTCCCTCATACCTTCCTCTTCATGTACCTGTCGACGTACTCCCTCCTGACCCTCTTGAGGCTTCCCTCAGGCAGGTCCGAGAGCAGGCTCCAGGCAAGGTCGAGGGTCTCCTCCACGCTCCTGTCCTTCGTCTCGGACTGCATGACGTACTCCCTCTCGAACCTGTCCGCGAACTTCAGGTACCTTTTGTCGTCGGCGCTGAGCGCCTCCTCTCCGACTACCGCCGACAGGCTCCTCAGGTCCCGGCCTTCGGCGTAGGCCGCGTAGACCTGGCTTGACAGCTCCTTGTGGTCCTCCCTCGTCTTCCCCTTCCCTATGCCGTTGTTCATCAGCCTTGAAAGCGACGGCAGCACGTCTATGGGTGGGCTGACCCCGGCCTTGTAGAGGTCTCGGCTGAGGACGATCTGCCCCTCAGTGATGTAGCCTGTGAGGTCCGGTATCGGGTGGGTGATGTCGTCGCCGGGCATGGTTAGTATGGAAAGCTGAGTGACGGTGCCCTTCCTGCCCTCGACGCACCCCGCCCTCTCGTATATCGACGCCAGGTCGGTGTACATGTATCCTGGGTATCCCCTGCGGCCGGGGACCTCGTTGCGCGACGACGATATCTCCCTTAATGTCTCACAATAGTTCGTCATGTCGGTCAGTAGAACGAGGACGTGATATCCCAGCTCGAAGGCCAGGTATTCGGCCGTGGTGAGCGCCATCCTCGGGGCGATAAGCCTCTCCACAGAAGGGTCGTTCGCCAGGTTCAGGAACAGGACCGCTTTTTCGAGGGTGCCGTTCTCTTCGAAGTCGCGCTTGAAGAACATCGCCTCCTCGTGCGTGATGCCCATCGCCGCGAACACGACCGCGAACTCCTCCTCCTTCCCGCGGACCTTCGCCTGCCTGGCTATCTGCGCGGCGAGGTCGTTGTGCGGGAGACCGGAGGCCGAGAATATCGGCAGCTTCTGCCCGCGGACGAGCGTGTTCATGCCGTCTATCGCTGATATCCCCGTCTGTATGAAGTCGCTCGGCTCCTTCCTTGCGTACGGGTTGATGGGGTATCCGTTTATGTCCAGCTCGTCTTCGGCGACTATCGGCGGCATCCCGTCCATGGGCTCGCCGACGCCGTTGAACACGCGGCCGAGCATGTCGCCGACTCCTATCTTGAATGTTTCGCCCAGGAATTTCACCCGGGTCTTCTCGAGGTCGAGCCGCGCCGTCGAGCCGAAGACCTGCACGATCGCCAGTTCCTTCCGGGTCTCAAGGACCTGGCCCTTCCTCGTCTCACCGCTCGGATACCTTATCTCGACGAGCTCGTTGTAGGCTACCTCCCCCCCGTGCCTGACGAACACCAGGGGCCCCTTCACGTCCGTGACTGTGGCGTACTCCCTAATCATCTTTCGCACCCCCTATGAGCTTCTCGAACTCGCGGTCTATGAGGCCGTGCAGGGCCTCCTGGCCCGGCAGTTTCTCCTCGGCCGTGCCCCTGAGCCCGGCTATGTCCACCTTGCATTTCATCCGGTTTATCGCGTCCATGCCGACTCCGGCGTCAATGGCATGGTCCGCCTTCTCGTGGAACCGTACGATTGCGGAGAGTATGAGGTTCTGCTTCCTGAGTGACGTGTACGCGTCGACGCTCGAGAAGCTGTCCTGTTGGAGGAAGTCCTCCCTCAGCATCTTCGCGGTCTGTAGGACGTTCTGCTCCTTCACCGGTATAGTGTCCGGGCCGACGAGCTGTACGATGTCCTTCAGCTCCGCCTCCTTCTGTAGTAGCTGCATCGCCCTCGCCTGGACATCGTACCAGCTCTTGGAGACGTGTTCCGTGAACCAGCCTTTAAGCGTCTTGAGGTAGAGGCTGTAGCTCTTCAGCCAGTTGATGGCTGGGAAGTGTCTCCTGTGCGCTAGGTCTGCGTCCAATGCGAGGAACACCTTCACTATCCTCAACGTGTTCTGGCTGACCGGCTCGGATATGTCCCCCCCGGGCGGCGAGACCGCCGATATAACTGTCACGGACCCGGTCCTGTCTCCACCGCCCAGGCAGACGACGCGGCCAGCCCTCTCGTAGAATTCGGCGAGCCTCCTGCCCAGGTAGGCCGGGTAACCTTCCTCGCCGGGCATCTCCTCGAGCCTGGAGGATATCTCCCTCATCGCCTCAGCCCACCTGGAGATGCTGTCCGCCATCAATGCGACGTCGTATCCCATGTCCCTGTAGTATTCCGCCATTGTGATTCCGCTGTAAATCGACGCCTCCCGGGCCGCCACCGGCATGTTGGAGGTGTTCGCGACGAGTATCGTCCGCTCAAGGAGCGGTCTCTTGCTGAGGGGGTCCTCAAGCTCCCTGAACTTGGTGAGGACGTCGGTCATCTCGTTGCCGCGCTCCCCGCAGCCTATGTATATCACCACCTGGGCGTCGCTGAAGCGTGTGAGGGCCTGCTGCATCACCGACTTGCCTGAGCCGAAGGGGCCTGGTATCGCGGCAGTCCCCCCCTTCGCTATCGGGAAGAAGGTGTCGATGACCCGCTGGCCGGTCACGAGGGGGACGGTGGGTTCCAGCTTCCTCCTGTAGGGCCGCGGCCTCCTCACATCCCACCTTGACAGCATGGTCTGCGCGAGGGTCTTGCCTTTCGACATTATCCTGCAGACTGTCTCCTCAATCGTATACTCCCCGGCCGCGACCTCGGCGACCTCTCCTTCCGAGGCTGAGAGTATCCTGTGCTTGATTGCATGCGTCTCCTGGACTTCCCCGAGGATGTCGCCCACGACCACCAAGTCGCCCTTCTTGACGGCGGGCGTGAAAGCCCACTTCCTCTTGCGGTCGAGGGGATACGCTATGACGCCGCTTTTCATGAAATGGCCCGAGGCTTCGGTGAGCAGTTTCAGCGGCCTCTGTACGCCGTCGTATATGGACGTGAGGAGCCCGGGGCCGAGCTCCATCGACAACGGTTCGCCGGTGTTTTCGACGATGTCTCCGGGCTTGAGCCCGCTAGTGTCCTCGTAGACCTGTATCGTCACAGTATCGCCCCTAAGCTGTATGACCTCGCCGAGGAGCTTCGCCTCACCGACCCTCACGAGGTCGTACATCATCGCACCCTTCATCTTGGTGGCCTGCACCACCGGCCCGGAAATCCTGATAAGCTCTCCCATCTCATTCACCCGCCAAGTCTATGCCAAGCGCCCTCTTCACCAAAGCCCTTAGGGTGTCGCCTCCCCTGTCCAACATGTCCTTGTCGGGTATCGACACCACTATGGGGTTTATAGAGTCTTCGGCCCTGGCTCTCACCCTCGGTGGCAGCCTTGCCAGCACCTTGTCGTTGACTATTATCACGCTGACAGTCTCGTCAGAAAGCTGCCTCTCGAACACCTCTCTGAGGTCGTCGCCGGCCTCATACACCCTCTTCACTCCGGCCAGCCTGAATCCCGTGGCCGTCGGGCTGTCGGCGACCACAGCTATCCCCCTGACATCCTCGGCACCTGTCATCTACACCACCAGGGTTTCGGCGACCCTATCCCTGGGGACGCCGAACTCCATGCCCCTCACAATCTTCCTGACGTTCCCGGCTTCGGCCTCCTTCAGGTAAAGGAAGCCGACTATCGAGCCTACCGAGAGCGTCGACAGCGTGAACGCCCGCATCCCCTTAACGTAAAGCATCCTCTCAAGCGCGGTCTCGAAGTGCACTATAAACGTGTCCTTCTCGTACTCCTTGAAGGGCTCCGTGAGGTCGACCCTGGACTTCACGGCGGACACAATCCTCGATATGTCGTATTCCCTCATCTTCATGAGGCGCTGGACGCCGAGCCTGCCGCCGTCTATCAGCGACTCCTCTAGGCTGAACGCCTCCTTTCCGGCGTACACATGCCTCATCAGCGTGATTATGTTCTTCGCGTCTATCTCGAATTCTATCAGCGACCGTATCCTCGCCCAGTCTCCGCCGCCGCGAGCGGAATTCCCGAGCATCCTGTAGTGATGGCGCTCAAGTTCGCTTGTGAGCACGCTTATGTCGCCGCTCTTCTTGTATGCCTTGTAAACCTTAATCAGCGCCTCCCCGTACTCGGTCCCGCCGAGGTGGAAGACTGCCTCGTCCACGGACTCCTGCGCGTTCACTACCAATAGGACCCTCGCGTCAAGCCTCCCTGCCGGCACGAGGCGCGCCTCGATGGCCTTCTGGCCGTACCCGAGGTGTTTGCCGAGGAGTATCGTCTTTATGTTGTAGACGTCCCATCTGCCGGTGAAGGCGTTCACCACAGGCAGCGTCTCCGCCGGCGCCACCCGTATGACCTTTGAGTACACGCGCGCCAGGTTCATGCCTATGGCGCGGTCCACGAGGTCCGGGCCGCTGTGGACTATCGACAGTCCAGTGAGTTCGCCGGCAAGGTCCGTCCTCTCGAGCATCGAAACTAGGTCCGTGAACGAGCCAGCGGACAGGAGCTTCATCGTCTCCTCTGCCCCCATCAGCCTGCTCTTCATCGACTTGATTCGCGCGTTCGGGTACCCGTACACGACGTCATCCCTGAAGCTCATCCGAACATCCTCCTATACGCATGCGCCCTCAGCTTCGGCGCCTTCTCCTTGAACGCGGCCTCGAAGGTGGCGTCGACTGTCACGCTACCGTCCTTCGCAGAGACTTTCGTCCCACCCGCCGATTCGAGGTCCTCTTCCCGGAGTCGGTAGCCCCTGAGCAGTCTCCTGTCCTGCCCCCTCGCGGATACGACTGCGTCCGAGCCGACGGATTCCACCGCCTCGTCGACCCTACTCTTGAGGAGATTCGCGTACTCCTCGGTCTTCGCGTACCCAGCTAGCGCGTTCCAGGCCTCCGCGAGCGCCAAGTCCACAACCCCATCCCTCGCCAGGCACAGCATCCTCCGGGCGTCAAGACGCGCGGAGGCGAGATCCCTCCTCAAGACGGCCTGGGATTCCCTGTCAGCATCCGCCTTCGCCATTGAAAGTATAGTCTCCCCCTCTCGCCTGGCCTTAGCTAGCTCTTCAGCCCCCTCAACCTCGGCCCGCCCGGTCTCCTCATCCCTCCTCTTCTTGAAGTCGGCCCTTATCTCACCGCCTAGGCCCTCCAGTCCCATCCGTCACCCGCCTATCTTCTGTATAAGAAGGTACGCTATCACGAAGCCCATGATTACCAGCGTCTCCGGTATCACCAGGAACAGGAGCGTCTTGCCGCTCTCCTCCGGCTTCTCAGCCAACACGCCTATCGCGGCGCTGCCTATCGAGCTTTGCGCAAGCCCGGTCGCGATCGCCGAAAGCCCGACCGCCAGGCCGGCTCCGACTGCAATCAATCCCACCTCTGTGCTTACCATAACTCACCTCCTATCTGTACGTGTTCACCCTTCTGAAGAGGAATGGCGTGAACCTCCTGCCGCCACCCTCGAAGAACTTGCCGAAGAACTCCGTGTAGTTGAGCCTCGCGGACTGTATGCTGGACTCGAACATGCCGACGCCGGTGTTGATTATGTGCAGTAGCAGGAATACGGGGAGCGTCAGGAGCATGCCCGCACCGGGCTCCGGCTTCAGGGCGTCGTTTATGATGTACGCGACAACCACCGACGACATGCCGACCGCCATAAGCCTCGCATACGAGAGGATGTTGCCTGCCACGCCCGGCATCTCGAAGAGGCCGAGGAGGCCTTCAAGCCGCACGATGCCTGCCGCGGAGGCGACGGCGGCTGCCGCCGCGGGCAGCATGATTCCCCCGGCATCCCCGCTTGAGGACGAATATGCCGCCGCGATGGCGGACAGTATCAGCATCATCCACAGGAGCTTGGCCGCGGCATGCCGCCTGTCGTGCCTGACGCTGTTCACGAACCCGATGAGGTATCCCACCAGGAGGTGGGCGCAGCCGAATGCTATCGACAGGAGGAGGAGGGTGTTGACGTCCTCCATCCGATGCAGCCAAGGCGTGTAAATGCTGTATCCAGTCAACTCCTTATGGGAGAGGCCGAAGTACTCG
>Ga0315287_10001204_pt1 | contig 23584 bp, 22 predicted proteins | sample YL17G11_0_MG_FD_205037 | JGI IMG/M metagenome (GOLD analysis project Ga0315287, IMG submission 205037) | Sediment microbial communities from Yellowstone Lake, YNP, Wyoming, USA - YL17G11_0 | ecosystem: Environmental > Aquatic > Freshwater > Lake > Sediment | place: USA: Wyoming | collected... | reverse complement strand
TTCGACTTCGCTACGCGACGCCGCCACACCCGACGGACCTGACCCGCGTGTGGGGTCTCGCGACGAGTTACGATGGCCAACGGGTCCGGTACGGGATCTACGCGTCGCACTGGGGAGCAACGGCCGAGAGCGGGCTGAACAACCACTATATCGGCTGGCGCATCGGGTTCACGATCGGGACACCTCGCTTCAGCATCAGTGAACGCGGCGTGTTTCTGGCCGGAGAGAGAGGCCTGGGTTGGATTTCACCATAACGACGAACGCACGTGCTCTGCGGGTGGTGCTGGCGGTGCCAATGTGTGTCCTGCTGATCACGGGGGCATCCTTCGGGCAGGAACGCCCGCCGCAACCGGTTCGCGCGCAACGCCCGGTGCCTGCCCAGTCGCCGGTCAATCCCGGTGACTACACCGTCGGTCGGCAGGACGTGCTCAACATCACCCTCGCCGAAGAGCCTGGAGTCAGCGGTAAGTACACCGTCGACGTTGATGGCACTCTCGCGTTCCCTCGTGTGGGTCGATTCACGGTCGAGGGGCTCACCGTTCGGCAGATCGAGGCCGAGATACGTCGCCGACTGACCGCGGACGCCTATTTCCTGGAGCCCCACGTGACGGTTACGCTCGACCAGTTTCGCGGTCGCCGGGTGTTCGTGTTCGGAGGGGTGACCGCGCCCGGGATGTACCCGTTGAGCGAAGGGGCGAGTCTTCTCGAGATTCTGGCCAAAGCCGGTGGCGGGAACGCGTCCGACGCGTTTGTTGTCCGCTCTCCGGACGCCATCGGCCCGACGTTGCCGGCCAATGCCAAGCCTGCCGAGGTCTCCAACGTCAACTTGCGCGAACTGGAGAAGGACATCGAATCGGGCGTGCTCTCGCGCAACGTGCTCCTTCAAGACGGGGACACCATCTACGTGTCGCGCGTCGACCGCAACCGGGTGTTTGTCTCCGGCGAGGTCAAGAACCCGGGCGCGTATTCGGTTCCCGAGGGCACGACGGTGCTTGAGCTCTTGTCCCTCGCCGGTGGGGTCACCGAGGCGGCCGCCACCGGCCGCACCAAGATCGTCCGGATCGAGAACAACCAGAAGAAGACCGTCAAGGTCAAGTTGACGGACGTGGTCATGCCCGGCGATACAGTCGTGGTTCCTCAGAGGTATTTCTGATGGGCGGGATGCGTCATCGTGACCAGGAGTCGGGGGAACCGACGTACGATCTGGACGGGTTCCGGATGGACAGCCAGTCCGGTCCTCGGGAGTGGCGTGAACACAGTTGGCACGACTACCTGCTCGCGCTTCGGCGGCGGTTCTGGCCCGCAGCCACGCTCTTCGCTGCGGTGGTGCTCGCTGGCGTCGTCTACGGGTTCACGCGGGTGCCGGTGTATGAGGCGAAGGTGCGGCTGCTGATCGATCGCGATCGGTCCAACCTCACGGGGCTTGGCAGCCCCCTGGCGCAGGAGTCGGAACAGGATTTCCAGACCCAGTTGACGATCCTGGGCAGTCGCTCGCTTGGCCGCCGAACCATGGTGGCGCTCGGCACCCTGCGCCAGCCCGGGTCCCAGGTGCCGCCCGGAACACCTCCGCCGGCGGCCGCGGCTGCGGGGAAAGCGCCGACGGACACGACGCTGATCGACGCGTTTCTGGCAACCGTGCGGGTCTCGCAGGTTCCCGAGAGCCGCCTGGTGGACGTGTACGTGTCCCACGTCGACCCGGCCATGGCGGCGAAAGTCGCGAACACGTTCGTCGAGCAGTACATCAACCAGAACCTCGAGTACCGCACCAACACGTCCGACAACGTGATGGGCTGGCTTGCCGACCGACTGGCGGATCAGCGGAAGACCCTGGAAGCCACCGAGAAGGCTCTTCAGACGTATCGTGATCAACACGCCGCCGTGGCCATGAATGACGGAACCGCCATTCTCGTGGAGAAACTCGGCGATCTGGTCGGGGCGTACACCAAGGCGAAAACGGAACGGATCGAGAAAGGTGCCCTCTACGTGCAGGTCCAGTCCCTGCAGCGCGATCCGGCATCCCTCGAAGCGCTGCCGGCCGTTCTTTCGAACCCGTACGTCCAACAGCTCAAGTCCGACCTGACCGCGCGGAAGAAGGAAGAAGCGGAACTGGGCGAGACCCTGGGGGCGAGGCACCCCACCATGATCAAGGCCCGCGAAGCCGTCCGGGCGTCACAGGCGAGGCTCGACGTCGAGGTGGCGAAGATCGTGGAGTCGATACGCCGCGACTATGTCGCGGCTCAGGAGGCAGAAGCGCGACTCAACCAGGCGCTGGAGGGCCAGAAGCGCGAGTCGTTGGCGTTGAACCGTTCTGACGTGGAGTTGGCGATTCTGCAGCGCGATGCCGAGAGCAATCGCCAGATCTATGAGAGCCTGAACCAGCGCGTGAACGAGTTCGCGGTCACGCGCCAGCAACGAAGCTCGAACGTCAGCATCGTCGATCCAGCCGAGGTGCCCCAACGTCCCATCAGCGCCAGTTTCTGGACGGATCTCCGCTACGCCGTCCTCGGTGGTCTAGCGCTGGCGCTGGGTCTCGCGTTCTTGCTCGAGTTCTTTGATAATTGCGTCAAGACGCCGAGCCAAATCAAGAGCCTGGGCGTGGCCATGTTGGGTCTCATTCCGCGTTTGGAAGACTCCTCCGGGACCCGGACGGGAAGACCCGACCCGGCTGAACGCGACGTGACGCCGGACCCTGTTCCCGACCAGGCTCCGCGAAGCGGCGAGAACGGAGGTGCGCGGGCCCTGCCTGGCTACCATACGCCAGCCGTGTTCGATGAGGCATTTCGCGTGCTCCGCACGAACCTCCGACTGTCGACGGTCAAGGACGGCGCGCGGACGATCCTGGTGACCAGTCCCGGCACGGGCGATGGAAAATCGTTGGTGGCCTCGTGCCTGGCCGTGACACTGGCTCAGGGCAAGCACCGCGTGGTCCTGGTCGACGCCGACCTTCGGCGGCCGACGCTGCACACGCGGTTTCGCGTACCGCTGGGGCCGGGTCTGTCTGAACTGCTGACCGGTCAGGTATCGACGGCAGATGTGCGACGCCATAGCAGCTACGAGTACCTGGACCTGCTGTCCTCCGGGGCGCACCCGCCGAACCCGTCGGAGCTATTGGACTCGCAGCCGTTCAAGGACCTGCTCGCCCAACTCGAACAGGAGTATGAATGGGTGATTGTTGATTCTCCTCCGGTCATGCCTGTCACCGACGCCATCATCATTGCGGCGGCGGGCGCCGATGTGATCGTCGTCGCGTCGGCCGAGGCCACGCCCCTGCCGGCGCTCCGCGGCGCGCTTGAACAACTGAGTCGCACACGCACCCGCATCCTGGGTGCGGTCCTCAATCGCGCCGACCTGAGGCGGCGCGGGTACTACTACGCGGACTACTATCACCGCGACTATTCGCGTTACTACACATCGACGGCCGGTTCCTGACCCCGGGCAGGGCCTGTCAGAGAACAGACGGGTCAGAACTTGTTTTCTGGCACGCTCCGATGACCGGCCAAAACGCCTACAATGTAACAATCATTTCCTGACACGGCCTTCACTCGCTATGTCCGTACCCAACGCCCGCACGACAGAAACGCCATCCGCCGCCCTGAGCGTTCTGCCGTTCCCGGACAGACCGCCGCCGGACGCGACCAGGCGGCTCCCCAGGTCGTGGAGCGGCCAGCCACGTCGTCTCCTGGTCGTCGGCACGACGACCTCGACCGGGGAGTTGATGCGGCTCTTGCGGCACCGGCCACGCTGGCGCGTCCGGATCGTCGGGCTGGTGGCGACGGAAGTCGGCACCGGTGCGGTCCTGGATGGGGTACCCGTACTCGGTCGGCCTGACGACGTCGGGACGCTGCTGGATACGATGGACTTCGACGAAGTGGTCATGGCCGACCCGAACGTAGACCAGCGGCACCTCGACAGCGTGGCGGGTGCGTGCCTGGAACGCGGTGTCACTTACCACACGCTCGTGCGGATGCCAGGGCGTGTGGCCACCGAACACAACCCTGAGGCTCTGGGAAACGGACTGTATCTCATCTCGATGGAGTCGGCCCGCCCGAGTCCGCTGGCGTTGTTCGTCAAGCGCGTCATCGACATCGTTGGCGCGTGCGGAGGCCTGGCCGTCTGCGGTGCGGCGTTCGTCGTGTTCGCACCGCTGATACGCCTTGGTTCTCCGGGGCCGGCGCTCTTCCGACAGACCCGCGTCGGGAAGAACGGCCGCCGATTCACGCTGCGCAAGTTCCGGACCATGCAGGAGGACGCTGAAACGCAGAAAGCCTCGCTGCTGCCCGCGAACGAGATGCGCGGGCACCTGTTCAAGCTCCGCGACGACCCCCGGGTCACGCCCCTCGGCCGCTTCCTTCGTCGAACGTACCTCGATGAGCTCCCGCAGTTCTGGAACGTGCTCACGGGCGACATGAGTCTGGTGGGAACGCGTCCCCCGACGCCGGACGAGGTCGCGTGCTATTCGCCACACCATCGGCGGCGCCTCAGTGTGCGGCCGGGGATCACGGGGCTGTGGCAGAGCATGGGGAACGGCAAGGTGTGGGACTTCGAGGTGGTGGTGAGACTCGATTGCGAGTACATCGATCGCTGGTCCATCTGGCTCGACTTGCAGATCCTCGCGCGGACGATCGTCGTCGTCGTCCGCGGCACCGGGCACTGAGTCCGGTTCGTGCGCATCACGTTTCTGACCGGTGGTCTCGAGCACGGCGCGGACGGGGTCGGCGATTATGCCCGACTGCTCGCCGGTGAATGCACGAGCCGTGGAGTCCGGTGCCAGGTGGTGGCGCTGGCCGACCGCTCTGTCGACGGATCGTCGACCGATCCGGAGTCGGGAGTCGAGTTGGTCCGCATCTCCGGGAACGGGTCGTGGTCGCAGCGGTTCCAGCGCGTCCGTGAGCTCGTCCAGGCCTTCTCTCCGGACTGGGTCAGCCTGCAGTTTGTGCCGTACGCATTCCAGCGATGGGGTCTTCCCGTCGGTTTGATCCGAAGGCTCCCCAGCGCGATCTCGACGGCCCGCCTTCATCTGATGCTCCACGAAATCTGGACACACGGCCAGGGTTCGTGGCGCGGCCGGCTGATCAGTGCCGGCCAACGACGCGGTGTGCTGGCGCTGTGCCGGCGTCCCGGCACCCTCGTCCACACCAGCAACGGGACCTACCAGCGCGTGCTCGGGCGCTACCATGTGCACGCGCGCCGGCTGCCGCTCTTTGGCAACGTCCCGGTTTCGACGCGCGACGCGCTGGCGTGGCTGGCGGCGGCGCTTCCTGACATCGGGGCCGATGTGGTCGCGCGGCGCCCCGGGTGGTGGCTGTGCGCGCTGTTTGGCACGATCCATCCGGAGTGGCCGCCGGAGCCACTCATGGCCCGCCTGCTGCAGGCAGCTGCCGAGCACGGCAAGCGCGTCGGGATCATCTCCGTCGGGCGCCTGGGCGCGGGGGATGCCCGGTGGACCACGTTGCAGAACCGGTATCGACAACACGCAGCGATGGTCCGCCTCGGCGAGCAGCCTGTCGAGCGCATTTCGGAACTGCTGAACACCGTCGACTTCGGCATTGCCACCAGCCCTTATGCGTTGATCGACAAGAGTGGAACCGTGGCGGCCATGCTCGACCACGGCCTTCCAGTCATCGTCAATCGCGAGGACGAGAGTTTTGTACCGGTCCGCACCGTTGAGGACACCGTTGACGAGCTGGTGATTCGGATGGATGAGCGATTCGGCGACCGGTTGTCCGGCGCGTCGCGGCGCCCGCCCCAGTGGCGGCTGCCTGCGGTTGCGGGGCGTTTCCTCGCAGACTTGAGCGGGTCCGCCCGATCCTAGTGGTCGTTCTCAGCCACCCCACCGGAAACACTTTCGTTCGTGCCGCCCTGCGGGCGTTGCACGCCGCCGGGTGGCTGCACGTCTTTTACACGGCCCTGGCAGCGCCGCACGAGCGCACGCTGCGATGGCTGCCGGCGGTGTTGCGGCGTCAGTGGTGCCGACGCCACTTCGTTGAGATTCCGCCGGAAATGGTGCGGACGCATCCCTGGCGCGAGACCACCCGCCTCGCGGCGTCCGCGTTGCGCCTCAATCGACTGACTCGTCCCGCAGCCTGGGCGGGCATCGACGCGGTGTACGCGGAGTTCGACCGGCACGTGGGCCGACAGATCGGTCTGTTGCCGGACAGCGCGCAGTTGTCGGCCGTGTACTGCTATGAAGATGCCGCCGAATGCACCCTTCAGGCCGGGCGCACCCGCGGTCTGAGATGCGTGTACGAGTTGCCGATTGCGCACTGGCGGACGACCCAGCGGTTGTTGCACGAAGAAGCCGAGCGGCTGCCCGCCTGGCGCCCGACGATCCAAGGCCTTGACGACAAGCCGGAGAAGCTCGAACGGAAGGACCGCGAACTGGAGTTGGCGGACGCGGTCGTCGTGCCGAGCCGGTTTGTGCTGGACAGCCTGCCAGCCCATGTCCGGGCCACGAAACGGTGTGTCGTTGCCGCATTCGGGTCGCCGCTCCTGCCGCAGGAGTCGACCAGGCCTGTCCGGCGGGACGGTCGGCTTCGTGTGCTGTTTGCCGGGGCGATGACCCAGCGCAAGGGCCTCGCGGACCTCTTCGAGGCGATGCGTCTGCTCCATCGGTCCGACGTCGAGTTGGTGGTGATGGGCTCGCCACTCGCGCCCATGTCGTTCTACCGCAGTCACTGTGATCGTTTCACCTACGAGGCTCCGCGCCCCCACGACGAGGTGCTGGCGCTGATGCGGAGCTGCGACGTGCTGGCGCTTCCCGCGATCGTCGAAGGACGTGCGCTGGTCCAACAGGAGGCGCTCGCCAGCGGCCTTCCGCTGCTCGTCACGCCGAACGCCGGCGGGGACGACCTGGTCGAAGAGGGCAAGACGGGGTTTCTGGTGCCCATTCGTTCGCCGCAGGTGCTGGCGGAGCGAATCGCGTGGTTGGCCGATCACCGAACGCTGCTGCCCGAGATGCGCCGGCTCGCGCGCCAGAAAGCCGCGGATACGGGCTGGGCGCGGTACGAGGCACAGGTGCGTGAGGTCGTGGCGCCGTGAGCCTGCAAACCGACCCTGCCAGGGAGCGTCTGCAGCGGCTATTGTGGCTGTACTTCCTCCTCCTGATCGTCGAGGGTGCGGTGCGAAAGTGGGTGGTCCCCGGACTGTCGGACGCACTCCTCATCGTTCGGGATCCGGTGGCGGCCGCGATCGTCTACTTCGCGGTTCGCGACGGGTACTTCCCGATCCTGCGTTTGACCCGCGGCCTCACCGCGCTGCTCGCGGGGTTCGTGTTCCTTGGGGCGCTGCAGTTGATCCTGGGTTATTTCCGGTCGGTGCCGGTGATGCTGTTCGGTCTGCGCACGTATTTCCTGCATCCGCCGTTGATCTTCATCATGGCGCAGGTCCTGGAGGCCAGAAGCATCCGCCGGCTGAGGGTGGCCACCTTCATCGTCGCGGTACCGATCGCCTTGTTGATGGTCCTGCAGTTCCAGTCCGGGCCCAATGACTGGATCAACCTCGGAGTCGGGAAGACGGGGCAGCAGATCCAGTCGGCTCTGGGCAAGATCAGGCCGCCCGGGCCGTTCTCGTACATCACGGGTCCGGTCTGGTTTTTCAGCGTCACATTCGCGCTCTTGCTCGCGTCGTATGTCAGTGGTGACCGCATTCCCGCCGGACTTCGCTGGGCTGCGTGGGCAGCCCTGCTCGCCGCTGTCGCCGTCTCGGGCAGCCGGGCGCTGATCGTCGCGCTGGTCCCCGTGCTTCTGTGTGTGCTTGCGGCGCCGGTGGTCCGGCCGAAACTCTTCGGAGGGCTGCTGCAAGGGCTTGTGACGCTGGCGATTGCGGCGACGGTCGTCTGGTCGTTCAGTGTCATCCGGGAAGGTGTGGACGTCCTCAACGCCCGAATCGCGAGTTCCGGCGGGTCGCGGGAACTCCTTGAGCGCTCCGCCAACAGCTACCTCTACGCACGAGCCGCGTGGAGCGACGCGCCGCTCCTCGGCGTTGGCATTGGTCTCGGCACCAACGTCGGCTCGGCGCTGATTGGCCGAAGCGCGTTCCAACTCGGCGAGGACGAGTGGAGCCGCGTGCTGTTTGAAGCGGGTCCGATCCTGGGCGCAGGCTATCTCGCATGGCGTCTCTGGCTGGCCGTGACGCTGTTCCGACATTCGGTACGATCCGCATCAGCCGGGCACGTGCTTCCGGTGGCCTTGTTCGGCGCGTGTGCGTCCAACCTGATCGTGGGACAGTGGGGGCAGCCATCCACCCAGGGTTTCGCGGTGTGGGTTGCGGGCATGTGCCTCGCGACGTGTCGAGTGTCGATGCGCGGACGCCCGATCACACAACCCGTGCGCTCGCACCAGCCATGACGCTCAGCGAAGCCCCTGAGCGTCGTCAACGGACAGGAGCCGTGCCGCCCTTGGCACGGCTCTCGGATCTGCACGTGGAGCCAGTGTCTGACCGTGCCGAGGGGTCCCATCTGCGACCCGTGGACTTCCTGAAGAGTGACATGGAAGGTGCGGAGACGGAAGTCATCGAGGACTGCGCAGGCGCGCTTGCCCGGGCGCAACGGGTGTTTGTCGAGTACCACTCGCTGGTCGATCGTCCCCAGCGGGTGGATGTCATCTTCCGGGTTCTCCGAGAGGCGGGACTGAGAACCCACGTCGAAGCATTCGCGTCTTCGCCGCATCCTTTCGTGACCAGGAGCATTCGAACCGGGATGGACTCACTCGACATGGCCTTGAGCATCTGGGCGTTCCGCCCCTGAGCCTGGTGGTTCCTTCCCCAACCACGCTCTCGATGCCATTCCATCAGGACCGCGATCCCGCGATGTGTCGTCTGACTGTCTTCACGCTCTGTTCCAACAACTACCTCGCCCACGCGAAGACCCTTGGCGAGTCGGTCGTCCGACACAACCCGGACGCCCGTTTCGTGATCGGCCTCGCCGATGCGCGCCGACAGGATCTCGATTACTCCCGTCTGGGTCCGTTCGAGATTCTGCCGGTCGAAGACGTCGGAATCCCGGACTTCGAGGGATTCTGGAGGCGCTACAACCTGGTGGAACTGAATACCGCCATCAAACCGTTCTACTTCGAGTATTTCTTTCGGGAACGCCGATCCGACGTCGTGATCTTCTTTGATCCCGACGTCGAGGTGTATGGTTCGTTCCAACCGATCCTCGAATCCCTCGGATCGTCCGCAGTCCTCCTGACGCCGCACATTCTGACGCCGATTCCGGACGATGGCCTCAGCCCTGCCGAGCCTGTCTTTTTGCGGTTTGGCCTCTACAACCTCGGGTTCATGGCGATGGCTGAGCGCCATGACGCGAGGGCGTTCCTCGAGTGGTGGAAGGCGCGCACGGCGGCGTCCGGATACGACAGGCCGGAAGAGGGATTGTTCGTCGATCAGCTCTGGATCAACCTGGCGCCGATCTTCTTCGACGGGATTCGCATCGCACGCCACGCGGGTTTGAACGTGGCGTACTGGAATCTGCACGAACGGCGCTTGTCGCAGACCGACGATCGACGGTGGCTCGTCAATGATGGCGACCCACTCGTCTTTTTTCACTTCAGTCAACTGGACCCGGAGAACCCGAGCTCGATTTCGAAAGCCCAGAACCGGTTTCACCTCGGGAACCGGCCGGATCTTCGTGAGCTCGTTCAAGGATACCGCGATCAGCTCATGCGGAACGAGATCGATCGGTACCGTGCGGTGCCGTGTGTGTACGAAGAACGACGGTGGCGGTCACTGCGGGACGACCAGGAACAATTCAGGAGACTCCGGGTGCAACGGTCGCCGGTGTCGTTCTATGCCACGACACTCGCGTCGCGGCTTGTTGGAGCGGCCACGAAGAGACTGCAGCGCCTCCAGGCGCGACTCTCAGCGCGCGGATCGAGCGTCGGATCCAACTCATGAGCACAGCAAACACAGTCAGCAGGCAGACGGCGCAGGTCCAGGACGACGGCGAGTGGACGATGATCATCCGGCCGCATCGGAGATGGCTGGATCTGCGGCTGGGGGAACTGTGGCGCGCGCGCGACCTGATTCTGCTCTTCGTCCGTCGCGACTTCGTGGCTGGCTACAAACAGACCATCCTCGGCCCGTTCTGGGCCCTCGTCCAGCCGCTGCTGACCACCGTGGTGTTCACCCTCATCTTCGGACGCGTCGCCAGGTTGTCCACCGACGGACTGCCCCCATTCCTGTTCTACATGGCCGGCACCGTTGTCTGGAGCTACTTCTCCGCCTGCCTGACGAAGACGGCCGACACGTTCGGGGCCAACGCGCACATCTTCGGCAAGGTCTATTTCCCGCGACTGACCGTCCCCATCTCAATCCTTCTCTCCAACCTGGTGGCGTTCTGCATCCATTTCGCCCTCTTCCTGGCCTTCGTGGTTTACTTCTGGCTGGACGGCGCCGCCGTCACGCCCACCACCGCCATCTTCCTGCTGCCGCTGTTGCTGTTCATCATGGCGGGTCTGGGATTGGGAGCGGGCATCATCGTCTCGTCGCTGACCACGCGTTACCGCGACCTGCAGAACGTCGTCACATTCGGGACCCAACTCCTCATGTACGCGACACCGGTCATCTACCCGGCATCGGCGACCCCGGCACGGTACCGGATTCTTCTTCAGGCCAACCCCATGACTGCCATCGTCGAGGCGTTCCGGGGAGCCTTCCTGGGGACGGACACCGTCAGCACGGGCGCCCTCCTGTACAGTTTCGGCTTCATGCTCGTGGCCCTGATCCTTGGACTGCTGCTGTTCAACCGCGTGGAGCAGACCTTCATGGACACGGTATGAGCGACGTTGTCATCTCCGTCGAGAGCCTCTCCAAGCGGTACCGCCTGGGCGTTCTCGGCAGCCGGTCGCTGAAGGATGACGCCAATCGCTGGTGGGCGCGACTGAGGGGCGCGCCAGACCCCAGTCTCAAGATCGGCGAACGGGGCCGGAGCCACGGGCGGAACGAGGCGATCTGGGCGCTGCGCGACGTGAGCCTCGACGTGAAACGGGGCGAGATCGTGGGCATCGTCGGGCGGAACGGTGCGGGCAAGAGCACGCTGCTCAAGATCCTGTCGCGCACCACGGCGCCCACCAGCGGCCAGGTCCGGATCAAGGGGCGCATCGCCTCGTTGTTGGAGGTGGGCACCGGCTTTCATCCGGAACTGACCGGCCGCGAGAACATCTACCTCAACGGCGCAATCCTCGGGATGCGGAAGACGGAGATCGCCCGCAGTTTCGACGAGATCGTCGACTTCTCGGGCGTCGAACAGTTCATCGACACGCCCGTGAAACGCTACTCCAGCGGTATGCACGTGCGCCTGGCGTTTGCGGTGGCGGCGCACCTGGAGCCGGAGATCCTGGTCGTCGACGAGGTGCTCGCGGTCGGGGACGCCGCGTTCCAGAAGAAGTGCCTCGGGAAGATGGGCGCGGTGGCCCGGGAGGGTCGGACGGTGCTGATCGTCAGCCACAACATGGGTTCGATCAATGACCTGTGTGATCGAGCCGTGCTGTTGTCGAGTGGATCGATTGTCGCCGACGGCCCGCCGGAAACGGTGACGCGGCAGTACCTGTCCAACGGGGAATCTCGGCGCGCGCATGTCGAATACCAGCCGTCCGAGAGCCAGGCCTATTTCCAGGCGGTGACGTTGTGCGGTGATGCAGGGGCGCCGACCGCGAACTTCGACATCCGAAAGCCGTTCCACCTCCGGATGCAGTTCGTCGTGCGACGACGCATTCCAGGGCTCCAGGCGGCCTTTGCGGTGTACAACTCCGTGGGGTATCGGATCTTCCAGAGCACAACCAGCCACCCCGAACCGGCAATAGACATTGAAGAGCCGCGGCAGTACGACCTGCGCGTGGGTGTGCCCGGCAGCCTGTTGCCGGCCGGGTCCTACACGGTCACCGTCGCCCTGCACGTCCCGAACGTCTCCTGGTTCGATCTGCACGAGCACGTCCTCACGTTCGACATCGAAGACACCCGATCGAAACGATATGACCACGACGGGCGTTCGCTGGGCTGCGTCCTCGTCGATCTCCCATGGGACCAGCAGCATCGGCCTCTCGTCGAACGGCAGGAGTCTCCTGGTGCCTGACCTGGCACGCCGGGCAGTCCCACCCTTGCGCCCGGGCCGCGGTCTTCGGTGCGGAAGCGGTCAGATGGCGGCGGCGGCCAACAACGCGCGCGTCGAGAGGCCGCGACGCCAGCGGGGGGCCCGTGCGTCTCACGTGACCCCGGGAGAGCGGAACGTCAGCTGCTGATGGCGCCTTCATTGCGAAGCGTGAAGCCTGCCGCTGTCGCCACGCTGGCGAACGACACCGCGTGTGACGATGTTCGCCTGCTGCTGCTCACGTTGGAGCTCTGGAATCCGACGGACCCGCCGGTCGTGTTCCTGTACTGTGACTCCCACGTGTCGTCGCAACTCGTGAGGTTACGGTACGCAGGGGAGATTGTCGCGAAGGAAGCTCTGAACCGATATGCGGGGCTCGACAGGCTGACCATGGAGCGGATGCAGGGAAGGACGCACGCGACGCTCTTTACGGATTTTGTCGCGCAGAAGTGCGACCTTCTAGAGTGGGCCCTTGCGGAAGTGCCCGATGACCAAACCCACAGAGGCATACTGTTTTGCGATGCTGATCTGTGTTTCCTGTCGTCCCTGCCCTGCATCCCGGCGTCGTCAAGGCTCGCCTTGAGCGCTCACGACATTTGCGATGCCGATGCGCGCCGCTACGGCTACTACAATGCGGGCTTCCTCTGGACCAACGACATTCGCATGCCGAGTGAGTGGCGTATGCTGTGCAAGACGTCGCGGTATCTTGAGCAGGCGTGTCTGGAGGACGTGGCACGGCAATATGGCACGCTCGCGTCTCACGAGTTCCCGGTTCAGCAGAACTACGGATGGTGGCGGCTCTTTCAAGGCGACAAACCCGCAGAGACGCTTGCTCGCGCCTGGGGTATCGACCGCGCTCCTGGACACTCCGGTCTCACGGTCGAGGGCCGTCCCCTCGGTTCGATCCACACGCATTGGGGTGAATCGCAGCCGTCCATGACGCGCGAGTTCAATCACATGGTCTATCGATGGCTCTGTCTTCTCCAGGACGATGAGAAGGTGAAAAGACTGCTCGCCCGGGTCCTGAGCATGGCTCCCTGGCTGCGGTCGTCAGACGCGAAGGGCCGACATGGGCAGTGTCGGGACGAGTGTGCCTGCGCAGTTGCTCCGGACGTAGAATGACCGCGCCGCCATGGTCAGGTGTGCGCCGCCGCAGCGTGGTCAGCCTGCGACACACGGGTGCGTCGTGACCGTCCTGATCTCACCCTGTGAACTGGCGAACACGCACGGCACGGGCGTGCAGATGCTGCGCGTGTTTGGCGACGGCTCCAAGCCGTTCGTTCATCTCCACTGGGCGTCCCACTCGACACGGCCGGGCGGGAGTGCTTCGAGTCATTGGCTGCGCGAGCCCGCCCCCTGGCCCTGGCGCACCGGCCGTGGCCTCGTCGGGCGTCTCCGCGATCGCTTGAATCTGACATGGTGGCCCCACGGCGCGGTGAACGTCGGTCGGTTCCAGCGTCTTTTGCAGGGCTTTCCGACGCGCCCCCGAGCCGCCTACGTAGTGGTCTGTGGCGAGGAGGATGCCCGTCGAGCGTTGTCCTTGCTCGACGTGCTCGGTATTCCACCCGTCACGCATGTCTGGGACCTCGACCGGGATGAGCTCGAACCGACGGTGATGCCGGCGTTGGCCGAATTGCTGCGGCGCTCGCCACGTGTCCTTGCGCTGAACGAGTCGATCGCCGGACAACTCGCGCGGTTCGGGCCCGCATCCATCGATGTCGTGCCGTTCTCCTTCGGCCACGCGGGAACCACCCGCTCGCGCGAGGACCTCATCGTGCTGTCGGGAAGCCTGGGGCCCAACCCTCACAACGCGCATCTGGACGCCGCCGCCGAAGCGCTGCGTCGCCTGCGCACCCGCCGGCCATCCGTGCGGGCGGTGTACTTCGGAGCACACTCCAGCCGTCTTCCGCCAAGCCTGAGGGCCGAGGTCGAGGACCTCGGCCTGGTTTCGGACGACTCGTGCGGGGACATGCTCGGGCGAGCCAGGTTGGCCTACTTGCTGACGCCAGACGGCAACACGAGCTGGGATCGCTACAGTATTCCGTCGCGCATCGCGGACTACCTCGCCTGCGGGCTGCCGATTCTTGCCATGATCACCCGCGGCAATGCGACGCACGCGCTCCTGAGCGACCCCGCTCTCCAGCCGGCCGTGAGATTTCCCACGACCGCAGATGAGTTGGCGGGTGCGACTCACGACTGGCTCGTGAACGAGGCCGAGTGGACGAGGGCCAGCGCTGCGGCCGAAGCGTACGCCAGGAGTCACTTCTCCCCCGATATCGTGCGGACCCGCATCGACGATGCGATCGCCTGCGCAGAGGCCATGCCTCCAACGCGCACGGCGCCCTCATGAACCGGGGGACGCCTCAGGGTCGCGGATCCCGTGCGGATGGCGTCCGTGCCCCCAGCGTCCCCGGGGCGTCCCGTCTGCTGGTTGTTGACGAGGTCGCCTTCGAAGGGGGCCTCGCCACGTTCCGTCGGCACCTGCTTCCGGCCCTTGCGAAACGGTGTGAGCGTCTGGTCTGGGTCGTGCCCGATTTCCTGGTGTCGGAGTACGCGGAGATCGTGTCCCGGCAGCCGAACGCGTCGGTCGTGGGGTTCCTCTGGCCGCGTCGGTCCTGGCAGCGGTTGCTCCACGGCTTTGCCAGACGCCTTCCGGGATCCGGCGCACGGGCGTTGCATGCGGCCCTTGAGCGGCGCCTGCGCCAGGCCCGGGTTCGCGACCTGGCGGCGGCTGGCGGCTTCACCCATTGTCTCTGCACGGCCGCACTCGATCAGCCCGTGCCCGATACCACGCTGCCGACAGCCGGAGTGGTGCTGGATCTCAATCCTTCCCTGGAAGACACCCGCCAGCGCAACATCCTGTCGTGGGTCAGACACGCCGAGAGAACTCTCACGATCTCCGAGTTCACCCGGGACGTCCTGATTCAGCGGTGTCCGGAACGCGCGGATCGTATCTGCAGCATTCCCCTCGCCGCGCCGCCGCCGGGCGAGGGCGTTGTTCCCCATACACCAACGATCTTCACGTTCTACTACCCATCGGTGGCCAACCCGCACAAGGGCCATGCGACGCTCTTCGCGGCATGCGCGGAACTCGTGCGAGCGGGCCTGGAGTTCCGCCTGGTGTTGACGGGCCACGGAACCGAGGCCTTCGCAGGCCGTGAGCCGGCGTGGCATCCGAACCTCGAGGAGGCCCGACGACTGCTCGAAGCGAATCCCGGGCTGCGATCGAGGCTGAGTTGCCTGGGCCGGCAGCCAGCGGAGAGAGTGGAATCGGAATACGCCGGCAGCTCGTGCGTCGTACTGCCATCCTCCTACGAGGGATTCGGGCTCCCGCTCAGTGAGGCGATCAGCCACGGGTTGCCGGTGGTGTGTTCGGACATCGCCCCGTTCCGAGAGCAACTGCAGCTCTATCGGGCAGGCGATGATGCCGTCATGTTCCCGCCCGGGGACCATGTGGCGCTGGCACGGTCAATGGCGCAGATGTTGACGCGTCGGCCGCCTCGGCGAAGCCGGGAGGAGGTCGACCGCCGGTTGTCTCTTTGGACATGGGACGATGTGGCTCGTCGGTACATCGAGTGCCTGCACGAGTAGACGCGACCAGGCTGGAGCGCCCGATTGCGCTGTCATCCCGGAAGCCGCACCCGGACTGGCTGCGTCCTGGGCCCGCCGGTGGTGGCCTGGTGGCCCGTGCGATTTACAGCAGCCGTGTTCGCGCCTCACGATGGGCCCGCGCACGGATGTCCTGGCTCAGCCGGACCCGCGCGCGACTGACCGTACGCGATCTCTTCGGCACGCCGGGCGATACGCTCCTGACCGCCACGGTGTGCCGTCACGTGAAGCAGCGATGGCCGGAGCTCCGGATCAATTGCGTCACGAAGAACCCGGACCTGTTGCTGTGCGATCCCTATCTATCGGAGCTCAACGGTCGGCCGGGACTCTTCGTTCTCGACTTCTGGTACCTCGATCTGACCGAACGCCGCGACAATACCAGGCACGTCCTGGCGCCGACCCTGTCCAGCATCGGCGTGGAAACCACCGACTACCGCGCCCGGGTGTACTTGACGTCCGAGGAGCGTCGATGGGCGCGCGAGGTTCTGGAGAGCACTCCCTGCCCGCGTATCGCGTTCAACCAGCGCAGCGCCCAGCCCGCCAAGAACTGGCCGCTTCGCCGCTGGGACGCCTTGCTCCCCGGCCTCCGGGAGCGCGGCTCCCTGCTGCATCTGGGCGACCAGTCCGAGCCCGTCCATGAACACGTGACCCGGTTCGCCGGGCGACTGTCCCGCCGCGAGTCGATGGCGATACTCTCCGAGTGTGACATCCTGATCGGCCCGGATAGTTTCCTCATGCATGCGGCAAACGGCCTGGACGTGCCGGCCGTCATCATGTTCGGCGGCCGCACGAGCCCGATTGTGTCGGGGTATTCCGTGAACCACAACCTGTACACGTCCCTTCCGTGCAGCGGATGCTGGCTGTCGGGACACCCCGGCGCCGAGTGTCCGCACGACCTGGCCTGTCTCGAAGCGATCAGCGTGACCGACGTGTTGGAAGGCGTGGACGACATGCTTCGGACGGCAGGATCACTCCGGCGTTCTGGCTAGGCCGCCGGTTCCTCGACTCCGATGCTGTTGCAACGGCTCTCTCGCCTCATCCGCGAGCGTCGGCTGCCGGACGCGAGATACTGGTTTGCGAACCGGGATTTGCTGTGGCGGGAACTGTCTCTGTCGCGATCCGGCGCGTGGCACGTGCTCTGCGCAGAGCCGGTCATTGTCTATGCCATGGAGTTCGGGCGCGAGGTCGAGGGCCTGGCCCGCCGCCTCCGTGGGCGTCCGGCATGGCTGCTCGTCAGCAATCCCTGGATTCCACGCTCGTCTGCGGAGGCACACACGCTTGCTCAGCGAACGGCGGAGCTCCAGGCGCGGTACCCCCGTCTGTCGATCGTCTACCTGTGCAACGACGCCGATGAGGCTGCCGCCCTCGTTGCCGCCGGCCTGCACGCTCGTTTCTGCAACCAGAACGCGCTCCTGGATGAGCGCCTCTTCCGGCCCCTGCCGGGCGTTCCGAAGACGACCGACGCCATCTACATCGCGCAGCTGATTGCCTACAAACGCCACTACCTCGCCAGGGACATTCAGAGCCTCGTCGTCAAGACGTATCTGAGCGGAGCCACACGCGACCGTCGTTACATGCAGCAGGCCATCAAGGAGCTCCAGCACGCACGCTGGGTCTACCGGTGCTCCGATGAAGCGGTCTGTGTGCTGATCAACACCTGCCGCGTTGGACTGTGCCTCTCAGCTGGGGAGGGTGGGATGTACGCAAGCATGGAGTACATGCTCTGTGGCCTGCCCGTGGTGACCACGCCCAGCGTTGGCGGCCGCGAGGTCTTCTACCACGACGACCATGTCCTTACGGTTGACCCCGATCCGGCGAGCGTTCGGCTGGGCGTTGGGGAGATGATTCGACGCGACCTCGAACCCGATCGGATCCGAAACGCGGCGCTGGCCCGGGTCACGCCTCATCGCGACACATTCGTGGATGTCGTGAACGGCATTCTCGCCGGTGCCGGGAAGGCTCCCACGTTCCGGTGGGGCGATCGCTTCATCAACAAGATGTGGAAGGAACGGCCGTTTCGCCTCGTGTCCAGGGAGTGTCTCGCGGCAGGGACTGCCCGTCGTGAGGATCAAGGCTGACGGACCGGAGAACCACAGGGCTTCTCTGAGTGCCGCCCATGAACGAACCAACCCAGGGGCGTCGCCCTGAGAGCCGGGAAGATGGCGCGATGGTACTGACGTCAGGCGAGGGGCTGGACCCGGCCTTTCGGGAACCAGTCCCCGAAGATGGTCATGGCCCGCACGCGCCGCTGGTGAGAATTCTCTGCGCGAAGATGCCAGCCCAATCGGCGAACGGCGATCCGCCACAGGGCCCCACCTGATGCGTATTCTGCACGTCATGCGATCGGCGGACCCAATCGGCGGCGGTGTTGCCGAGGCGGTGACTCGGGTTGGACTGGAACAGGTCAGGACCGGCCAGAACGTCCGCGTTGCGACGCTCGACGATCCCGACGCGCCGTGGCTCCCACGATTTCCGCTTCCCATTGACGCCCTGGGTCCGGTCTCGACAAACTACGGGTACACGTCGCGGCTCAGACCGTGGCTCGACCACCACCTCCACCTATTCGACGTCGTCTGCGTTCACGGACTGTGGCAGTACCCGGGTTTCGCTGTGTGGCGGGCGACCAGGAAGGGGAAGACACCGTACCTCGTGTTCCCTCATGGCATGCTGGACCCCTGGTTCAAGCGACGGTATCCGTTGAAACACGCGAAGAAATGGCTCTACTGGCCGTGGGCTGAGTCCCTGGTGCTTCGCGATGCGGCCGCCGTGTTGTTTACAGCGGAGGACGAACGGCTGCTCGCGCGCCAGTCATTCTGGCTGTATCGGTGCCGCGAGAAGGTGGTGACTCTTGGAACTGCGGCGCCTCCCCAGGCGTCGTCGGTCGACAGGCGTCTCTTTTCACAATCGTATCCGGAGACCGAGGGCCGGCGTCTCGTCCTGTTTCTCGGCCGCATCCACGAAAAGAAGGGGTGCGACCTGCTGGTTCGTGCGTTTGCGTCGGCGACAGAAGCCTTGCCTGCGAACGAGCCGTGGCACCTGGTCCTTGCCGGTCCTGTCGCGACGGACGGTTACCGGCGGCTCCTGGATGGACTCATCAGAAAAGTCGGTCTGGCCGATCGCGTTACGTGGACGGGCATGGTGGACGGCGATCTCAAGTGGTCCGCGTTTCGATCGGCCGATGTGTTCGTCCTGCCGTCGCACCAGGAGAACTTCGGTGTCGCGGTTGCGGAGGCCCTGGCGTGTGGTGTTCCTGTGCTGGTCTCCGACAAGGTCAACATCTGGCGTGAGGTTCTGGCCGACGCCGCGGGTTGTGTCGAGACCGATACGCTCGCGGGGACCGAGCGGCTCCTGGCGCGATGGATGTTCCTCGATGAAGACGCGCGGTCACACATGCGGATCAACGCGGCGCGGTGTTTTGCCCGGAGGTTCGACATCCGGGACGCCGCCGCCCGACTCACGTCCACGATCGAAGACGTGTTGCCATGAACCACCCCGACGGGCGTAGCCGCACCGGACCGAGCTTCACGTTGCAGAATCGACTCGCGCGGCAGGTCTGGACGCTCGTGTGGCTCATCCTGTTCCGTCCCACGCCGCGCCCCCTGCACGCATGGCGCCGGTTCGTGCTCCGCTCCTTCGGGGCCACGATCGGTCCGTCCGCGCACATCTACTCGGGGGCACGCATCTGGGCGCCATGGAACCTCGTGGCTGGACGGGCGGCGTCGATCGCTGACGGCGCCGAGATCTACAACACGTCGCGGATCGAGCTCGGCGAATACGCAGTGATTTCGCAGGGCGCGTACCTCTGCGGTGCGGGTCATGACTTCGAGTCGTGGGATTTCCCGCTCGTCTCTGCGCCGATTCTCGTCGGCGCGCACGCCTGGGTCGCCGCGCGCGCCATCGTCCACAGAGGCGTCACCATCGGCGAAGGCTGCGTCATTGGTGCCGGGAGCGTCGTGACCCGGGACATGCCCGCCTGGACGGTCTGTGCGGGCGTGCCGTGCCGCCCCATCAGGCCCTACGAGAAACGATGAAGGCTGCCTCGCCTGTTCCAGGGCGGCCGGTTCGGGTGCTGCTCGTCTCGCCCACCTTTGGCGCGTACGGCGGCATGGAAGCCTTCGCGCTGGCGGTGGCGGATACACTCGCTCACGACAGCCGGTTCGACGTGCGGGTCTTGTTCAAGTGCACCACGCGGTTCGTGCGCCAGCCCGGCTTCGACCACCAGTGCGAGCTGTTTCCCGTCGAGTTCTGCAGCAGAGCCAGTCACTCGCTGTGGTCAGCCATCAGGTGGGCCGACGTCGTGCACGGCCAGAACGCATCACCGGACGTCGCGGCCATCGCCTTCATGCTCCACCGCCCGATCGTGCTGACGCTGCACAACACGCTGCCGGACCAGCCCCTGCTGCGTCGTCTTACATGGTGGTTGGCCGCCAGGGCGGCGACCGTGCGCTGGTACAACTCGAGTTTCGTCGCAGGCACGTGGGAAGGACGCGGTCTGGGTCGGGAGAGCGCCGTCGTGCCGACGACCTCGCGATTGCCGACCGGCCACGTCGATCCTGCTGCCCGGCGCGGCTTCGCGTTTCTTGGCCGGCTGGTCGCCGGGAAAGGCGCGGACATACTGATTGAAGCCTATCGCGCGTCCGGCCTCGATCCCGACGTGTGGCCCTTGACCATGATGGGGGAGGGCCCTCTGCGTGCTCACCTGGAAGACGAGTGTGCGCGCCGAGGCGTTCGGGGAGTGACCTTCGCAGGGTTCGTGGCGGGATCGGCCAAGGCGCACGCGCTCGCGCAGGCGAAGTGGCTGGTCGCTCCTTCGCACTGGCAAGAGCCCTTCGGCCTGGTAGCCATCGAATCGCGGAGCGTTGGCGTACCGTGTATCATTGCCGCCGACGGCGGGCTGCCGGAGGCCGGGGGGCGGGACGCGCTCGTGTGTGTACCCGGCGACGTCGACTCACTCGTGCGCCGCATCCTCGACGCCGCCACCATGCCGGACGCCGAATACCGCGCGCGGGCGCGCAGAACGCAAGAGGATCTGGCACGCGAACTCGCCCCGATGTCGTTCTACGCCGACGAGTACCTGCGCCTGGCGAAGCCCGCTCGCGGATGAGGGCACGATCGCCGATGCGTGATTCAAGCCCGACCGCCGGTTTCTCGTGAACGCTTCCCATGCACGTCCTCCTGGTCGGCAACTACGAACCCGATCGACAAGAGAGCATGCGGCGTTTTGTCGACTGCCTGCTGCGCGAGTTGCCCCGTCATGGCGTGAACGTGGAGTTGGTTCGCCCCACGGTGTGGTTCGGCCGCCGACGAATCGGGGGCGGTCTCGACAAGTGGCTCGCCTATCTCGACAAGTACGTGCTGTTCCCACCGGTGCTCCGCCGCCGGATCCAGCGAGCGCCATCCGGGAGCATTGTCCATGTTGGCGATCACTCCAACAGCGTCTACCTGCGCGATGACCTGGAGCCGCGCCAGATCGTCACTTGCCACGACCTGCTCGCGGTACGCGGTGCGCTCGGCGAGCCCACGGACTGTCCGGCCTCGCCGGCAGGCAAACTGCTGCAACGCGCCATTCTGCGCGGCCTTCAGAGGGCAGGGCTGGTCGTGTGCGATTCCACGGCGACAGAAAACGACTTCCGTCGGCTCACGGGTGGCCGTCGCAGGTCCCAGGTTGTGCGGCTCGGACTCAACGGCCCGTTCCGCAGGCTGGGGTTGAAGGAGACGCGGGCGGGGCTGGCGTCCCTGGGGAGCGTGCTCCTGGACAGGCCGTTTCTCGTTCTGGTGGGGTCCAGCCTTCGGCGGAAGAATCGGGAGTTCGCTCTGCATCTGCTCGCACGGCTGAAGCCCCGGTGGCCGGGCCTGCTCGTGTTTGCCGGGGAGGGATTGAGCAAGTCCCAACAGGCCCTGCGGGATGCGCTGGATGTGGGCGATCGCGTAATCGTCGTCCAACGCCCGAGCCATGAAGTTCTCGAGGCCCTTTACAACCAGGCGCACGCCCTGCTCTATCCGTCCAGGTTCGAGGGTTTCGGCTGGCCGATCATCGAGGCGCAAGCCTGCGGCTGCCCCGTTGTGTGCAGCAACACCACCTCTCTGCCGGAAGTCGCCGGGAACGGGGCCCTGATTCGGGACGTGGATGACGAAGAGGGTTTTGTCGCCGACATCCTGAGTCTGCACGATCGGGCGAGGCGCGAGGCGTTGGTTCGTTCGGGATACGAGAACGTGAAGCGGTTTCAGCCTGAGCGCATGATCGCGGACTACGTAGCAGCCTATCGCAGCCTTGCCACACCATGATTCGACGCCTGCTTCTTCTCGCCAGTAATGCGTTGCCGTGGCCACTGCGCCGCTGGTGCCTGCAGACCTTCGCCGGGTTCCGGATTCATCCGACCGCCCGCATCGGCCTCGCGTGGATTGCGCCCGACAGGCTGGTCATGGAGGAGCACGCGTCCATCGGGCACTTGACCGTCTGCAAAGGGCTCGAGCTGCTCCATCTGAAGGCTCACAGCCTGATCGGCCGGGGGAACTGGATTACGGGCTTCCCGATTGGCAATGCGGCCTTCTTCGCTCATCAGAAGGATCGCCATCCCCAGCTTGTCCTAGGCGAGCACGCGGCCATGACCCATCGCCACCTGATCGACTGCACGGCTTCCGTGACGGTCGGCCGGTTCACGACGGTCGCCGGGTACGGCACGCAAGTGCTGACGCACAGCATCGATCTTCAGGAATCGCGGCAACACGCGGAACCCATCTCGATCGGGGCGTACTGCTTTGTCGGCACCAACTGCGTGTTGCTCGGTGGATGCGTGCTCCCTGACTACTCCGTCCTGGGTGCCAAGTCGCTGTTGAACAAGGCGCACACCGACACGCACCATCTCTACGGCGGCGTGCCGGCGACGCCGATCAAGGCCCTGCCAGCAGGCCTTGCCTACTTCCGCCGCCCCACCGGGTTCGTCCGATGAACACATGGCGTGCCGCTGCCGAAGGGCGCGCGACCGGAACGCACAGCGTTCCCGTCTCTGTGGTTGTCCCGGTTCGCAACGAAGCGCACAACCTGGAACGGTGCCTGCGGTCTGTGGCCTGGGCGGACGAAGTGTTCGTGATCGATTCTCAGAGCACAGACGCTACGGTGCAGGTTGCCGGACAATGTGGCGCGACAGTGGTGCAGTTCCATTACGACGGGGGCTGGCCGAAGAAGAAAAACTGGGCCCTGGCCAACCTCCCATTCAGAAACGCGTGGGTGATGCTGCTCGACGCCGATGAGGTGCTGCCAAGGGGGGCCGAGGACGAGTTCCGCCGGGTGATCACGGCCGGGCCCGAGGGCGTTCGCGGCTACTGGATCAACCGGCGGTTCCTCTTCATGGGGCGCTGGCTCAGGCACGCCTACTATCCCAACTGGAACCTCAGGCTGTTCCAGCATCGTGTCGGCCGGTTCGAACGGATCACCAGTGCCGAGACGGACAGCGGGGACGTCGAAATCCACGAGCACGTCGTCGTCGACGGCGCCACGAGGCGCCTGTCGTGCGAGATGGACCACTACGCGTTTCCAACGGTGTCGGTGTTCGTCGAGAAGCACAATCGGTACTCGAATTGGGAAGCGCATGTCGCGCTGGACGCCGCCGCGTCCGTGTCGCGTGGGCCGAGCGGAGCGACGTCGCGCATCAGGCACTGGGCGCGGCACGTCCCGTGCCGCGCGCTGCTGCGGTTCCTGTACGTGTACGTGTGGCAATGCGGGTTCCTCGATGGCCGCGAGGGCTACTACTTCGCCAGGCTCCACGGCTTCTACGAGTTCCTGGGCGTCGCGAAGACCTACGAACTGCGCCGGAAGCGGACGCCAGACCGCGTACAATGACCATCACCCCGGGGGCCGTCGGCGGGGTCCCGACGCGGCAGACATGATGCACA
>Ga0315287_10001203_pt1 | contig 23605 bp, 28 predicted proteins | sample YL17G11_0_MG_FD_205037 | JGI IMG/M metagenome (GOLD analysis project Ga0315287, IMG submission 205037) | Sediment microbial communities from Yellowstone Lake, YNP, Wyoming, USA - YL17G11_0 | ecosystem: Environmental > Aquatic > Freshwater > Lake > Sediment | place: USA: Wyoming | collected... | reverse complement strand
CCCTTCGTAGCCGGCGAATACCTCCGACAGATCGAGCTGGTCTACGACGTTGTCGATGAAGTACGCCAGGTGGTCGTCAGGCAGCCACTCTTGCGGCGACGGGGGAAGGAGGTAACTCTGGTGTGTGTCGTACGCCTTGAATCGTTTCATCGTCACCCCTCACGAGTCACGAAACTGGTTCTTGACGTATTCTAGCCGGGACTACCCACACAGGCTCCTAGCCGGCGGCACGGGCGGACGCCGCCGGCCAAGCTCACGACGCTACACCCGGATCCTCTTGGCGAACTTGGCGCGCTTGGCGTGAAACGCGGGCCGTCTCACGACAAGACGAAGGCGGGCACGAGATCGGACATCCATCGCTCACCCCACGACGGCACACGGTGGATCACCACAGGGTCTCCACGTCGTACTGCACGACCTGTGGGTCCGATGTCAAGATGCACAGCCTCTCGATCTGCGCCTGTGCCACAAGCAAGCGATCGAACGGATCTCGATGCAGCAGAGGAATCGCATGGACGCGAAGCGCGTGGCTCATCTCAATCGGCAGGGTCCCGATGCCATTCCTCTGCAGTTGTTCGCTGAGGAACCGGGCGATCGGGACAGGGAGAGTGATGCGCCCGAGGCTCGCCTTGATCGCGATCTCCCAACCACTTGCGGCGCTGAGTAGAAGGTCGTTGCCGCCATCCGTCATCCGTCATCACCCCGCGGGCTCGCGCGGACAGGCGCCGATCTTCCGTGATCCACCAGAGAAAGGCGTGGGTGTCCAAGAGGACTCTCATCGCTCGAACGTGTCCAGCAATTCGTCGGGGAGTGGGGCATCGAAGGTATCGGTCATCTCGACTTGCCCCGCAGCCGTCCCAGGGTGACGGCTTCCTACGTGAGACTTGACGGGGACCAGCCGAGCGACCGGTGTGCCCGCACGAGCGATGATGATCTCCTCTCCGGCTTGAACACGCGCCAGGAGTTTCGAGAGATGAGTCTTCGCCTCGTGGGTATTGACCTTCGTTGCCATCGGAATCACCTTGCAGATGGTTGACCAATTCGTGGACTTAGTCAACATGCACGTCAGGCTCTACAGCCAGCGGCCCGCTCCTCGCGAGTCGTTCCGCGAGTCGTTCGGCAGACGGCTCTACACCGTCCCCGTCTTCTGGCCGCGCCCAGCCCTCCGAACGTCGGCTACTCCGGAAGCAGCCGCCGAACCGCTTCACGGACGCGGGGCAGATCCTCTCTTACCGTTCGCCACACAAGAGCGGCGTCTACGCCGAAGTACCCATGGATGACCTTGTCCCGCATCCCCGCCATTCCACGCCACGGGATCTCCGGCCGCCCCTTCCGAAGGGCGGGAGCGACGCGCTTCGACGCTTCGCCGATCACCTCTAGAGCCCGAATCACGGCGAGAAGGGTCTTCTCGTCTCCGGCCAGTTCCTCGGCACTGGGAACCGACGCGAGGAACCGCTCGGCCTTCTCTGCGTACTCCAGGATGTCCCGCAGGTAGTCCTCGGACGGTTCGCTCCGACGGCTTCATACGTTGACGACCTCAGCCAAGATGCGCTCCCCAATACGGGGCTTCAGAGCGCTTCGCATGACTAGGTCGACTTTCGCGCCCAGCAGTTCCGCCAGCCGGTCCTCCAGCTCGATAAACTCGAAGAACGTCGGGGTGCGCTCGAAAGCCACGAGAATATCGACATCGCTTCGCGAGCGTTGCTCGCCTCGCACGATGGAGCCGAAAACACCCAGGGGCCGGACACCGTAGCTCTGCTCTAGGTTGGGCAATTCTGCTCGAAGCATGTGAAGCACCTCATCGAGCACTAGGGTTCTCGGATCTCTTCTCGCCGTGATCTTGCCCATGGCGCCATTGTAGTGGAATCGCGGAGTTGAGCGAGTACCCGCGACGAATGCCACAGACGTGTCACGGGATCGCGACCACGCTGAGTGGCAATGAGTTTCTGGTTCTCTTGGCGCCCTTCGCGTGAGAGATCGGCACGCATCACGCCAAGAGCGCAGAGCGCGCAAAGGACGGCAGGGTCGCTGTAGCGTCGCACTCGGGGTTAAGAAGAGAGTGCCAATGCGCTCGGTTTTCACGAGAGAGCGCACCGCACCCATTGTGTGCGACGTTGACGTCGAACGGGACGTCGGAGACACGGTAACGTCGGAGGCAAGCATGCAGCAGCGGAGATCGCTGCATGCCCTACCTCTCGGCACCAACAAGACGCCGAGAGCCAAGCTCCCGACGCTACAGAGGGACGGGCGGGACCGTCGCGATCGTCGCGAACGCTCGAAACGACGTCGGAAACGACGTCCGCGATTCCCTGTAGCGTCGCACTCGGGGTTAAGAAGAGAGTGCCACGCGCTCTTCTATGGAGGCGCGCAAGCTCGATTCTCACGAAAGAGCGCACATGCGCTCGGTTCTGCCGAGAGAGCGCACCACCCTCTGTGTGCGAGGCGGCTCGACGGCTCTCGTTGTCAAGCCGCTAGGGAGAAGCCTTGCCGAGTGTCGGCTTCTCCTGCGACGTTCGCTTGACTCGCATTGGCCAGCGACGAGCTCTGCGATCTCTGTGCATTCACGCGAGGAGGCTCTGTGCGTACGACGTCGGGCGCGAGTCACTCATAGTGCGTCCACATCCGCAGGACCTTCACAATTCGCTGCTCGTCGAGGATCTGGTAGACGAGACGATGCTGGATGCTGATTCGCCGGGAATACGCCCCGGCGAGATCGCCAACGAGCTTCTCGAAAGGGGGCGGCGCCTGGCGCGGGTCGCGCCGGAGGATCGCGAGGAGCTCTTCGGCCTTTGGCCTCAGGCCCGCGCGAGCAAGCTGCTGGGCATCCTTCTGCGCTTGCCGTGTGAAGACAACCTTCCAGTTCACGCGTCGAGACGGTCGAAGCACTTCTCGACCGGAGTGGCCATTCCATCCCGAATCGATTCCCGCATCCCGGGAACCGACAGCAAGTGGAGCGTCTCCTGGATCGCACGCCAGTCATCCTCCGAGACGAGGACGGCATGAGCTCGCTTCCCGGCGATGTGCACGGGCTCGTGCGACTCCGCAACCTCATCGAGCAAACGGTAGAGCCTCGCGCGCGCTTCCGTTGCCTTGATCGAAGGCATGATGGACCTCCTGTTCAGATTGGGCGACCCCTAGCGTACGGAAAGGCGTACGCTTGTCAAGGCGTCGTTCGAGTACCTTCTCACGCCGAGTAGCCATGGGTTTCTGGTCCTCTTGGCGCGCTTTGCGTGCAGCACGGTCGCTCTCTTGCTACTACGGTACGACGTCGAAGTGGCGCCAATTCCCTTCGCCGAACCGATAGACTCGGAAGTGTGCGTCGAACGCGAACGCCCGCGCGATCTCTTCGCGTTCCATGACGGCGAAGCTCGTGGCATCGACAAGGGAGAACGCTTGATCGGGGAACCGCCCGAGGATCTCTCGCGCGCGTTCCAGGTCGTCGTGCGTGACGTCCAGCACTGTGACGATGCCCGTACGAAGAGCGTCCCAGAACCGGATGGCCGCGTCGCGGCCAAGGCGGCTGCCCAGAAGAAACCAGCACTCCACGAGGACGTGATCGCTCGTCGACAAACGTTGGCCGATGAGCATTTCGTACGCAGCCTTCGCCCGCCGGTGATTCCGGTCGCCCTCGTCCGCGAGGGCGTAGAACGCGGACGTGTCGACGAAGACGCTCATCCTCGCGAGACCGCCTCACCGAGGTAGCGATCGTGGTCCTCGGACGCATCGGCGACGCCGCTCTTTCCTAGGCCAACAATCCGCGCGAAGTCCTCGCGCTGCGGCTCCGTGTGCAGGTGCTCCTTCGCCAATTGTCGCAGGAGTTCAGCGAGCGAGACACCCTTGGCGGCGGCCTCCCGCTTCAGCAGCCGATGCTGCTCGGGCTCCAGGTAGATCTGCGTTCGCTTGAAAGCCACGGCCACCTCCTTCGCGCCTCTATCGACATTATAATGTCAACATCATCGGGAGCCAACCTCTCCCCGTGCGGAGCGCGTGATGCGACCAGGGCAGGACGCGTCCTGGGCCGGAGAGTCTTGTGACGCACACGCGGAATCGCGATACTGAGTACATGCAGCATGGGTTCCTCTTTGTAGATGAAGCCAATCTGTATCTCGCCGCAAAGAACGAAGGATGGGAGATCGATTGGGGCAGATTCTTGCAGCATCTATCCTCGACCTTCAACGTCGGACGCGCCTACTTGTACGAAGGGATGCCGACAGAGAGGAGCATCCTTGCGGGAGTCCCGCACGCGACAGGTGACGACATCGCCCGGATCAAGAACGAGAAGACCGCCCGATTCCGCGAGCTGAGAGCCTATGGTTACACGGTGCGCCACAAGCCGGTTGCGACAATCCATGGCTCGAACAAGTGCAACTTCGATGTTGAGCTAACGATTGACGCGATAGATCAAGTCGCAAGTTACGATGTATTCGTCCTTGCCAGCGGTGATGGTGACTTCATTCGCCTTGTGAAGTACGTACGCGGGTGTGGCAAGGAAGTCCACGTCATTGGCCCGTCGAAGGCCAACAGACAGCTGCGTCTGGAAGCGCGGGGCAACTTCCACTCAATCGACGGAATGCGATCGCACATCTCAAAAAAGCAGGCCCGGCTCTAGGCCAGGCCCATTCGCCCTGCCGTGAGGTCTTACGGGCTTTCTTTCAAGTTCGGATTATAGGGGCAGTGACCACGGAGTCAAGCCCACCTGCGATGAGTGCCACAGATGCGCCACAGGATCGCGACCACACTGAGTAGCCATGAGTTTCTGGTTCTCTTGGCGCACTTGGCGCGCTTTGCGTGAAACACGGGCCGTCTCACGGAGCTCAGAGGAAGACTGAAATGGGAGACCCTAGATGGATACCTCGACGGCCTCGGTGAGAACGTCGCTTGTCGGGAGGTCATCGCCGAACTCCTGGGCGACCTCGAGCCACCCTCGAATCGCCTCTCGGATGCTGTCCAAGGCTTCTTGATACGAGTCCCCCTCGCTGACGCAGCCGGGCAACGACGGAACATAGACGGAGTAGCCTCCGTCCTTGGACGGTTCGAGAATCACCTTGTAGGACAGTCTCCTCGGCATCTTTAGGTCACCACCTCAGCCTCTTCCGCAGCATGGTTAGCCATTATCGCACGTTCGTTTCTGTCACGACAAGCCGAAAGCAGTACCCAAGGACAGGGCGAGCGACGCACCCTGGTTCGTGCAGCTCCAGCGGAGCGCCCGGCCCTTCATTCGGCAGACCGCGGAATGGGGAGAGCTCGCTGGGGGGGCGTCACAGGTTCCTCTTGCCGGGTCTTCCGGGCGCAACGACCTCGTCGAGCACGGTGGCCAGCCGGTCGGCCAGGAGATCCCAGTCGTGGTGTGCGCGCACGTAGTCGCGCCCGCGGGCGCTCCATCCTCCGCTCTGACCGCAAGGCTCATCAAGAGAAGAGCGGTCGCGGCCAGGAAGAGCATCGGCACGGCGGTGGCGAGATCGAGAGCACGCTTGGCCGCACGGTCGATTCCCTTCACATGATCGCTCATCTTCGCGGGTCTACGGCAACCCTGTCCGAGGACGCTGCGCGCCGATGCACCCCGCTGCGCTTCGATTTCAGCAGTGTCTCAAGGGCATCGATCTGCCGGTCGAGGACTTCCTCCTCGCGGAACTGCGCTTCCGCCAACTGCCGTGACGCGAGCCCCATCCGACGTCGTCTCGCCTCGTCCGTGAGAAGCTCGACGAGCGCCTCCGCAAGCCTTGCGGGGTCTCTGATGGGCACGAGAAGGCCATTGACTCCTTGCACAACTTCCTCCCTGCATCCCCGGATGTCCGTCGCCACGACCGGGAGCCCCGAGGCCATTGCCTCGATGATCGAGCGCGGCATTCCCTCGCGGTGAGAAGGCAGGACGAATAGGTCCATGCCTCGCAGGAGCAAGGGAACGTCCTGCCGCGGGCCGGCGAAGCAAACGACTCCCTGCAAGTTGAGTTGCTCCATCAGCTCGTTCAGATGAAGACGAGTGCGGACATCCCGATCGCCGTCCAGCGGCGCCCCGATGACGAGCAGTCGAGCCGATGGCACCCGCTCGCGGACAGCGGCCATGGCAGCGATCAGCTCGTCCAGCCCCTTCTCCCGCACGATGCGACCTACGAACCCGACGACGAAGTGCTCCGCGGTGAAGCCAAACTCCTCTCGCGTCGACAGATCCCGTTCGGCGCGGAAGCAGTCGATGTCGATCCCGTTGCCGATCCAGACAATGTCATCCCGATGGCGCACGATGCGTTCCCGCAGGGCGGTTTCGACATCCTCGAGGCTTTGAGAGAGCACCAGGTCCGTGCACCAGCGCGCAAGGAACCGCTCGAGCCAGATGATCGCCCGGCGCCGCCAGCGAGGCATGCGATCATGAAAGTAGAACCCATGAGCCGTGTAGACGACGTGCGGGACGCGAGCCACGCGCGCCGCGAGGCGCCCAATGACTGAGGCAATCGGCGTGTGGACGTGGACGACGTCGAAACGCTCGCGCCGCAGGAGGCGAAGGAGCTGGACGAACGACACGATGTGCAGAAAGGAGAAGAACTTCCTGCGGAAGAGGATAGGGTGCAACGGAAACCCGATGTCGCTGTCGTCCGGACTCTCCTCGGACCGCGAGCAGGCGACATGCACGTCGTAGCCCGCCGCGCTGAGGCGATGAAGGAGCGGCATGAGGAGGGCGTAGACGGTGGCATCGAGGGCGGTCACCTCGAGGATTCTCGGGCGCCCCGTCATGCCTGCTCTCGCACCCACTGCACGGTGGCCTGCAGGCCCTCGGCGAGGCCGACGCGAGGCGCGTAGCCGAGGAGACGCTTCGCCTTGGCCAGGTCGGCGTAGGAGTGTTTGATGTCGCCGGCGCGTTCCTCCGCGTGCCGTGGAGCAGACGACGGGTCCGCGCCGACGAGTTCGCGGATCTGTCGATCGAGCTCGTTGAGGCTCGTACGTTCGGTTCCTGCGATGTTGAAGGCTTCCCCAGCGACGTTGCGTGCGGTCGCGGCCTTCAGGTTGGCGTCGACGACATCGGTGATGAAGGTGAAGCTCCTCGTCTGTTCGCCATCGCCGTAGATCTCCGTCGGGTCGCCGTGCAGCAGGGCACGGATGAATCTCGGAACGACTGCCGCGTACTCGGAGTCTGGGTTTTGGCGGGGGCCGTAGACGTTGAAGTACCGCAGCGATACCGTTTCCAAGCCGTACACATGGGTGAAAACGCGGCAGTAGAGCTCCGCGGCCAGCTTGCTGACTGCGTACGGCGACCTGGGTACACCGGCCGTCTCTTCGCGCTTCGGCAACTCGGGAGCGTCACCGTAGACCGACGATGACGAGGCGTAGACCACCCGGCGAACGCTGGCGCTTCGAGCCGCTGCGAGAATGTTCAGTGTCCCGTCGACGTTGACGGCGTTCGACTCGACCGGCGCGGCAATCGATCGCGGCACGGAAGGTAGCGCCGCCTGGTGGAACACCACGTCGACTCGGTCCATGACCGCGCGCACCACCTTCTCATCGCGGATATCGCCCTGAACTACACGGACGTGGCCGCTCACCGCGGCGAGGTTGTCGAGCTTGCCCGTCGACAGGTTGTCGAGCACGGTGACGTCATACCCCAGCTCCACCAGGCGGATAACGAGGTTCGAGCCGATGAACCCAGCTCCGCCAGTGACCACGACCCTATTTGGCATCCCTCTCCTCAGCTACAGGCGCTCGACGTTCTTCGCTTCCATGTTGAGCTTGCCCGTTGCATTTCGGGCATCGAAGACCATTGGAGCATGACGGACGATCTCCGTCCAGTCGAAGGCCGAGTGATCCGTCACGATGACGACGCAATCGAGCCCCCGCAAGAAGGACGGTGACAGCGTTTCGGACGTGAGGGCCTCCCCGAACACCTGGAGTCGCGGGACGTGGGGATCGCTGTAACTGACCTTTGCTCCCATCTCCCGGAACAAGCCGAGGATGTCGATGGCCGGGGACTCCCTGACGTCGGACACGTTCCTCTTGTATGCGACGCCGAGGACGTGGATGCGTGACCCGTTGACCGGTTTGCAGCTGCGGTTGAGCATCCCCGCCACGCGTTCCACGACGTAGGCCGGCATTCGGCTATTGACGCGGTCCGCCAACTCGATGAAGCCCACGTCGGTGCCGAACATCTTCGCCTTCCACGAAAGGTAGAACGGATCGATGGGAATGCAGTGCCCGCCGAGCCCGGGTCCGGGCTGGAACGCCATGAACCCGAACGGCTTCGTGCCGGCCGCTTCGAGGACGTTCCAGAAATCGATCCCCATCTTGCGCGACACCACGGCCAACTCGTTGACGAGGCCGATGTTGACGGCGCGGAACGTGTTCTCGAGGAGTTTTGCCATCTCCGCCTCGCGCGCCGTCTTGACGGCAACGACGCGGTCGAACGCCCGGCTGTAGAGCGCGGCCGCCTTCTCGGTACACGCGGGCGTGATTCCGCCGACGACCTTGGGGATCGCGGCAAGCCCGATGCTCGTGTTGCCCGGGTCCACGCGCTCGGGAGAGAAAGCGAGGTGGAAGTCGACGCCGGCGCGCAGTCCGCTCTTCTCGAGGATCTGCGCCACCAACTCCTCCGTCGCGCCGGGGTAGACCGTGCTCTCGAGAATCACTAACTGGCCGCGCTGGAGGACGAGCGCCAACTGCTCGCACGCGGCAACCACGTAGCTCATGTCGGGGTCTTTCGTCTTGCGGAGAGGAGTCGGGACGCAGATCGAGATCGACTCCGCCGCCTTGAGTGCCGCGTAGTCCGTGGCCGCCTTGAGTAGGCCGTTCTGGATGAATTGGCCAACGTCCGCATCGGAGACGTCGCCGATCGGACTTCGCCCGGCGGAGATCTCACGGACTCGCCCCTCGCTGACATCCACGCCCACGACGCGGATCCCGCGGCGGCAGAAGACCATCGCCAGCGGAAGCCCGACGTATCCGAGCCCGACAATGCCGACGGCCATTCCGGTTGACTCGTTCTTCGTCGCCATGCTCTTGCACCTCCGACTCCTGCACACATCATGTTGCAAGAACCCGCACTCCGCAAAGACCGGTAGCTTCCGCGAGGTCTCACACCTCGCGATGGGATAGTCGGGCGAGAAGAGACTCGTACTCCTCGATCATTCGATCGAGCGAGAACCGCTCCTCCACGCGCCGCCGCGCGGCGCTCCGCATCTCGTCAAGGCGGGCGGGGTGTCGAAGCAGATCCTCGACAGCCGTGGCTACGGCCTCGACGTTGCCGGGCTCGACGAGCAGCCCCGTCGCCCCGTGCTCCACCAGTTCGGCTGTGCCGCCAACATCCGTTGCTACCACCGCGCACCCACACGCCATGGCCTCAAGAAGAGCCGTCGGCAGCCCCTCCACGCGTGACGTGAGAAGCGCGATGTCGGTCGCCTGGAAGAGGTGCGCCACGTCGTCACCGGCCAGCTGGCCGAGAAACCGAACCTCTTCTGACAGGTCAAGGGAAGCCGCAACGTCTTCGAGCGCGAACCGCAGGGGGCCGTCGCCGGCCAGAAGAGCGCGGAAGGGGATCCCCCGCTGCTTGACGAGCGCCAGGGCTCGAAGGAGCGTCTCGTGATCCTTGACCGGGCGAAGATTGGCGACGCAGGACAGAACTGGACACCCATCCGGCACGTCGAACGTGCTCCGCAAACGCTCGCGAACCTCCGCGCCTGCTGGCGCGAAGCGCGAGAGGTCCACACCCTGGCGAATGACCCAGAACTTTCGTCGCGGGTAGCCGTGCGAGACAAGGTGCTCGACGGCGGCCTCCGAGTTGCTGATGTAGCCCATCGACCAGCGAAACGTCAGGCGGTCGAGCCACAACGTCCAGTTAGCCTTGTGGCCGGACGGGTAGAGACTACGTAGCCCCCCGAGAACGGCGGCGCGTGTCCGGGATAGGTGGCAAACCGTTCGGCCGATCGTGTTGGCGCGCAGGCCGTAGATGAGAACCACATCGAACGCTTCCCTTTTCACGAGTCGTCGGAACGCCCGAGCCGCTCGGAGGGCGGCGAGCGGGCCGCTTCCCGGTGCCAGGGTGACTGGCACGTTCGCCTGAGACAACTGCTCGCTGATCGGTCCGGACGGAGCGAGAAAGAGGACGTGATGGCACAGCTGCGGCGAACCTGCTGTCGCGAGCCGCAGGACGTTCGTCTCTGTGCCGCCGGGCTGCGACGAGGCGAGGACGTGGAGGACGCGGAGGGGAGCGTCTTCATCTCTGCGAGGTTGCGTCATCAATCCGGGATCCCCTCCCTCCACGGCGAGAGCGTGACGCCAGGACCTCGTCGTACAGCCTCTCCATCGACGAGACCATAGTCTCCATCGAGAAGTGCGACCGGACGCGCTCCTGCGCCGCCTTCCCCAGCCGTTGAGCCAAATCTGGCGACTGAAGCAGCTTCAGGATCGCCTCAGCCAATTCGACGGGACTCCGCGGCTCGACGAGAAGCCCGCTGACTCCATTTTCAATCGCTTCGGGGTTTCCACCGACGTTTGTGGCAACGATCGCCTTCCCTGCCGCCATCCCCTCGAGGAGCACGTTTGAGAACCCTTCCGAAAGCGACGGTTGCACGAGGATATCGACCTCTTTCAGGACTCTGGGAATGTCGTCCCGCGCGCCAGGAAAGGTCACCGCGTGGGCGATTCCCAAGGCATCAACTTGCTTCCTCAATGACTCTCCTTCGCCGTCATCGCGACCGATCACAGTGAACCTCGCTTCAGGATAGGATTCCAACACGCGGGCCGCTGCGTCGACCAGATCGTTGGGACCCTTGACAGAGCGCAGGTTGGCGATCGACGCGATGAGTGGAACTCCGGTGGGAATCCCACACCGATCTCGGAAACCGCTGCCTTCCGACGGACGAGCGAATCGACCGACATCTACGCCGTTGTACACGAGGCGGATCTTGCCTCTTGGCGCCTTCTCCCGGCGTACGATGTCGTCGGCAACCGCACGGGAGTTCACAAGGATGCGGTCCGCCACGAGGTTTGCCCACCTCTCCGCGAGGGCGAGCAGTGGCCGCCCGTTCTTGTAGTCGCTCAGGGCGCGCTTGCTGACGATCAACTGCAGATCATGCCCAGAAAAGGTCTTGGCCGCGGCGCAGTAGACGTTGGGCACGGGGAGGTACGCGTGAACGATGTCCGGGCGCAGCGTGCGGACAAATCGCACCAAACGTCCGATGCCCCCCACGTGCCGGAATGGAGAGGCGCTGTCTTGGTGCCGGCCATGTCTGTTGCCCAAGATGTAGTACGGGATCTGGTTCCCGTCGAGAACTGCCTCCAAGTTGCCGCCCGATGTCAGGCAAACGACGTGGGGGTCAAACCGGGAACGATCCAGATGACTCGCAAGGGAGACGACATGCTTCTCGGCTCCACCGGTTCGCAGAGTCGGAAGAAGGTAGATGATACGGCACCGCCGCTGTTCAACCACACCCCCAACCGCACCTTTCGTTGCGCGGGTCATTCGATCCTAGACGGGTGTGCGCAGAGAGAAAGGTACAGATCCTCGATCTGTCTCACGGCCCTCCCGAGCGAGAAAAGCTCTAGGACTCGCTCTCGACCTTCTGTGCCGAACTGAGCAGCCACTCGTGGTTGCCGCAGGAAATCAAGTATCGCCTCCGCCATTTCGCCCGGAGACTCGGGTGGAACAAGCCGCCCCGTCTTGCCGTCCACCACGACCTCTGGTATCCCTCCGACATTCGTGGCGACAACGGGCTTGCCAGCAGCCATCGCTTCAAGAATCGCATTGCACAGACCTTCTTCCCTGGATGGGTGGACAACAACGGCCACAGTCCTAAGGAGTTCGGGGACATCATTCCGATACCCCAAGAAAGACACGTTCTTGGAGATGCTGAGTTCCTCAACCTGGATCTGTAGGCTGGCGAGCGCTCCGCCATCACGCCCGATGCACAGTAGGTGGGTTTCGGGGAGTTCCTCAACCACCCGAACCATCGCTCGTAGAAGAACGTCATGTCCCTTGCGGTAGCTCAGAGTTGCCACGACGCCGATGGTTGGGACCCGGGAAGCATCAACGGGAATCGAGCTGGTCGGCACTGAAGTTGGGCCAAAGCGCTCAACATCAATCCCATTGTAGATGAGTGAGACCTTCTGGATGGGAGCTCTCTCCGTGACCAGAATTGCGTTGAGAACTGCCTTTGAGATCACAAGGACCCGATCCGCCACGTGGTTTGCCCAGCGCTCTGCCAGGTTGAGGAGTGGCCTACCTTTCTTGTACAGGCCCAATGACACTTTACTTACTACGAGTCGAGCGCTGCGGCATGTCGTGAGCCGGGCAAGGGCGCTGTAGATGTTCTGCGAAGGGAGATAGGAGTGAATGATGTCGGGATGAAGCCTTCGAAGCACGTCAACGAATCGGATGAGGACAACGAGAAACCGCAAATGCTGCAATCCCCATCCTCGGGAACCGTGTTCGGAGGCAATCGAAACCGTTGCGATGCCGTCCTCTCGAAATGACTCGCCCAACTCCCCTGCGGGGTAGATGGAGCATACGGTGACGCGGAAGCGGGATGCGTCGAGGCTAGCCGCAAGCCTACGGATGTTGTTCTCTGTGCCCCCACTCCGCAACGAGTGGATAACGTAGACAATGTGGATGAGTTTCTTCTCACAATCCTGTCCTGCAGATTGCCTCTCATGCCGGCTGCTTGGAGGCTCCACGGTCTTGCCTGTCCTCAGCGCTCCGCTCTTGGGTGCCATCCGAGCTCCTTGTTGGATTGGTGTGCCGCCTCACTTTGGGTAGTCGCCGTTCAACGATTCATCGACAACAAGGGTTGCCGATCCCAACTCCGCGGCAGGCCAACCAGATCTGCGCTGTCATCGCCGCTGCACGATGCTCTTCACTCGGTGCCAGGCGCGCCTCAAGCACGCTTCATCTTTTTCCCGTACGAGGGACAGACCAAGGAGAGCCCATGCCCTGGCGCACGTCGGGCGCGCGCGGACCGCCTTCCAAAGCGTCGCCCCTGCTCGCCTACGCTCTCCCCGGCGGAGCCAGGCAGCTCCGACGAAGTAGTATCTGTGTGCCTGAACGCGACTATTGATCCTGCGCGGCAGTTCACTCCGGTGTTTCGCGGCGAGAAGATCGAAGGCAGCTTCCTTGGCAACGAGATTCTCCGACAGACGGCCTTCACCATGCAAGTACACCCTTGCGAGGACTCCCGGAAGGTACTCGATCTCATACTGCTTCGCGATGCGGAGCCACAGGTCGTAATCCTCAGACGCGAACAGTCTCTCGTCAAACAGGCCTATCTCGGACAAACACGACGTGCGCACCAGAGCCGTGGATGCGCAGCCAAGTAAGACGTTGCGGAGCAACAACGCTTGATACACGTCACCTCGCTGCTCGGGGATGATGCGATCTCGGATACCCTGATCGTCGACGCGCTCATACCCTGTATACACGAGACCAACGCGCGGTGCGGCATGCACCATGTGCCGGACCTGTTGCCGCAGCTTATCGGGCATCCACTCATCGTCCGAGTCGAGGAGGGCGACGTAGGTGCCGCGGGAAGCCCGAATCCCCGTGTTTCTCGCTGCTGACGGGCCGAGATTGCCTTCATGTCTAAGGAAGCGGATTCGCGGGTCCTCGATGCGTTGCACGACCTCCGCTGTGTCGTCGGCGGAGCCGTCATCGACGACGATGATCTCGAAATCGTCGAAGGTCTGGGCAAGAGCGCTGCGTATGGCGCGCCCCACGGCGTGCGCTCGGTTGTACGTGGCGATGACAACGGAGACAAGCGGCCCTTCATGAACACTCTGCAGAGCTTCCGGCGGCGACTTGGTCATCCTCCTCCTCCACAGACGACCTCGAAAACTCGATCCAGTCCTTCTCTGGCAAGCGCCCTCGCTTCCTGCAACGGCATCAGCCCTTCGTGCCCCGCCCGCATCGTCATCAACCGAGCGATCATGCGGCCAAGGTCTTCCGGAACGAAGGTCTCCGAGTCAATGACCTGGCTCTTGGGTAGGTTCACCATTTCCGCGAAGTCCTCGCACTTGGAGTGATAAGAGAGGACTGCGAACGGTCGCCCGGCCACATATGCATAGACTGCTCCGTGCAGCCGCATGGAGATCACGGCGTCGCAGGAATCAACGTGCCGAAGCATCTGTAGTGGATTCGGGTGATAGAGTGCAAGTTCGCACTCGACACTGTTCTTCAGCGCGGCCTGACAGCGCGCAGCAACCTTGAGATCTCCGACTCGAGGATGCCCGTTCAGGACGAGGAGCTTCAGACGCCACCCGGCCCAATCGTGGGCGCGCAGACCAGCTACGATCTTCTTCAGACGCAGGGTGTCAGCGTCGCTGCCCCTCCCGACGTACTGCGAATAGTCGCAGATCGAGATGCCAAGAGTTTTCTTGTCTCCATGATCCGGCTTTGTCGCAACAGGTTGCGGCAGCCCGATCTCCTCGAGCAGCACGGCAACGTCAAAGCCTAGGCTCACGTTCCTCAGTTCAAGATCGGCTGCCAGTCGGAGAGAGGCCTCGTCGCGCACGACAATGGCGTCGAACAACTGGAGCAGATCGCGCGCGGCACTCTTCCCTTCCTTCGTTGTCAGCGGTCCGAGGCCCACGCCGAGCGCGACGACGCGAGTGCCGCGGGCGCGGAGGGTCTTGATCCGACGGTGGCGCAATTCAAGCGCGTGCGTGCCCTTGACGTCGGAGAACACGCTTCCGCCGCCGAACACGAGGGCGTCACAGTGGCCTTCACACAGCCGGCGTTCCCTCGCGAAGCCCGGCTGCCATGGCCGTGCCAGCGGCTGCCAGCGGACATCGACGCCTTCTGGGAGAGCGAGTGGCTGGCTGGGAACGAAGAGGCGAGCCTGTGGCATCCGGCGCGACAGCTCGGTCAGGCAGACGGCCGCCATGGCGTCATCTCCCGTGTTGAACTTTCCGTAGTAGCCGACAACCCCAACCTTCACTATCCCTCCCGTCGCTCAACCCGCTGCGCTGCTATCCACCAGCATTGGCTCTGCGTTCACTGGCGGCCTTCCTTCAGAGAACGCCCCGCTCAGCTATGTCTCGGCACGTCTCTCGCAACGCCACAGCGGCCTGTTCCGTCTCGGCCTATCGACGGCCTCCGGTAACAGCCCTATGAAGTTCAACTTTCGGGAACTCGTCTCCTGGGAGCAGGTCCCCATAGTCGGAGAGAGAGGTGTTCGGGTGTCCTTCGAAGTAGAGCACCTTGCGCGTCATGCGAAGCAGAGCCTCCCTGAGACCATCCCGCCGCTCAACATGTCGGGCGATCGAGAAGCAGAACACCGTATCTGCGGGTCGGGCGTCTTCCGGGGCTCCGCAGTTCAGGTCGTGGACGTAGAATCTGCAGGGGCTTGCGAAGTAAGCATTCAGCGCAATGGCCGCGCTCACGAGACGCGGACTGACGTCGAATCCGATGACCTCTCTTGCTCCCTCCTGAGCGGCGAGGAAACAGCTTGCTCCGATGTTGCAGCCAAGGTCCACAACGGTTGCGTCTGCGATGTCGCTGTGGCTCACCATGCTCAGGCGTTCTCGAATGTCCCTGCGCCTGCCTGTCAGGATTTCGCGCCGCCCAAGGTAGAGACTCTGGTAGGGCCGTGACAGACGACCCGAACCATATCGTTCCTCGGGTATCCACACAATCTCGGCCAAGTGGGAGTGCGCCCGCACGGCGACTGCTGGGATCGGCAATCCCATGTAGAGCGCAATGGACGCTCTATGATTCCCGTCCACAAGGATCCAACGTCCGTCAGGACGTCGGCATACCCTAATCGGCGCACGAAAGGGGGGAAGCCCCTGTCCGCAACGGTCCTGGATCTGCCGCGCCAATTGGGTAAAGGACTCCATCTTCGCCCAGCGTTGTTCTGGCGTGTTGCCCTGGGATCCATAGCGGTACTCCCAGCTTGCCGACAGGTATCGATCGTACTCGCACCCCGCAGTCGGGACGGCATGATCCTGTGCCAGATACTGGTAGTGGGGAAACTGCGAGAGGGGTACAGAGTGGCAGCTGCCCAGGGTCTCGAGGAAGAAGGCTTGTGTTCCCACGTGGTGCTGTCCAAAGACCAGGCTCTCCAGGTCTGAAGGTGCGAACTGCCGGACTTGCAGCCTCTCGAGACTACGGCGTATCCGCGTCTTGGACCCACGCAGTGCTTCTCCTGCGAAACGACGCGCCGACGACCTGAAGTGTATCACGCCATTCCCTTTGCCATCTCCTGAAATTCTGGGCACGACTGGATCAGCAGGTTGTAGCTCCCCCGCGCGATGATGCGTCCGTCTTCCACCACGCAGATCTCGTCGCAGTCTCGTACGGTCGCCAGACGGTGCGCGATGATGAGCGAGGTTTTCGCCTTGGCTGCCTCCCGGATTGCCTGGAAGACCGACTCCTCCGTCGCGCCGTCGAGAGAGCTTGTTGCCTCGTCAAGGATCAGCATCGCGGGGTTGCTGTAAAGCGCGCGAGCGATTCCGATTCGCTGGCGCTCCCCGCCGCTCAGGCGCAGCCCGCGCTCGCCGACCGCCGTGGCGTAGCCATGGGGCAGTTCATTCACGACGAAATCGTGGAGGCACGCGATCTTCGCCGCCCGCTCCACGGCCTCCATGTCGATGTTCCCCTCGGGAACGCCGAGAGCGATGTTGCGGGCCACGGTGTCGTCGCAAAGGAATATGTCTTGGGGGACGTAGCCGAGGCTGCGCTGCCAAGAGGACACATTCTCGGGTGTGATCTGGCAGCCGTCGACCAGGACTTGGCCTTCACTGGGGTGCAGGAGCCCGAGGACGATGTCGGCAATCGTTGTCTTGCCGGACCCGGTTCTGCCGACCAGGGCGACGCTCGCGCCGACGGGAACCGTCAGGTTGATGCTCCGCACGACGAACTCGCGTGTTTCGGGATACATGAAGCCGACGTCGCGCAGTTCAAGACCCTTCCGAAGGGCGATCGGCTGAGCGGCTCGCGTTGTCCTCGCCCTCTCACGCCCGAGTTCCTCTCCTACCCGCAGATCCTCTTCGATGGCCTCGAGCGAGGCGTTCGCGAACCGGATGTGCGCTGCGCTGCTGAAGAGAGTCTGCAGCGCCGGAAGGAGACGATACCCTCCGAACGCGTAGACGCCTAAGAGCGGCAGCATCTGAGCGAGATCCTGCCCCGTAAAGAGAAGATAGATCGTCACCACGAGGATTCCTCCAAAGGCGAGTGTCTCCAACGCGTAGCGGGGGAGCATGCCGATGACCGCGTTTTTCGAGGACCGATCCGCGTAACGGAACGAATGGATTGCGTAGCGGCTCACGAAGTCATCCTCTATGTGGAGAAGCTTCGTGAGCTTGAGGCCGCCGAACGCTTCCATCGCAACGCGGAACCGGTTCCTGTTCGCCTCGAGGCGCTCGCGACCGAGGACGGATAGCCGGCGGCGCACCGCGAAGTACATCACGCCGTACGCCAAGCCAAGCGTTCCCATCAGGATAAGAGCAATCGACGGATTGACCGCCACCAGCAGCGCGGCGATGAACAGCACCATCAAGCCTCTTGAGAGGATCTGCAAGAACGGCACGAGGATCCCCTCGACGATCTGTTGAACCTCGCCGAGGATGTTGCGCGCCATGGTCGACGAGTTGCGTGTGAGAAAGTACGTGTACGGCCGATATAAGTACGCGGTCAGGAGCCGGCGCGACAGCGTGTAGTTCCGCATCCAGCTGTAGCGCAGGAGCGCCCAGTTGGCCGCTGCGCTTACGGCGTTGCTGACGATGAGGACGGCGAGCACGCCGAACCCGACGAGGAGAAGGAAGCGGTTCACGCTCCGGAATCCAAGCGTCGTGTATAGCCAGCGGAGGATCTCGTTTTCGTGGACAAGGCTAGGATTACCGACGAGGGCGAGGAACGGCATGATCGACGCGATGCCGGCAACTTCGAGAAGGGCGGCTCCGAGCATTCCGAGGAAGACGAAGATGAGTTTCCGCCGCTCGCGGGGGTCAAGAAGCGCTAGGGACTTCCGTACGGCGCCCTTCATCCCGACCTCCTGCATTGGCCGCGGCTCGTTACCTGGCGGCTACTCCAAGGAATCCCGTCCATGGATTCATGATAGCCGTTCCTCGGTCGGGCGACGAAGAGGGCGCCAGACGGCGCCCCGCTGTCGAGGCGCGAGAGGGGGGTTGGATCAGAGAGCCGACGAGGAATAGACTTGCGGTGTGTCGCTGACGAGTCTGATCTATCTTGGATTCCTCGCCTGCGTGGTGGCGCTGTATTGGCTCGTGTCGCGAACTCGACTTCGCTCCTGGATCCTGCTGCTGGCGAGCTACTCATTCTGTGCGTACGTCCACCCTTGGTTTGCCGGGATCTTGTTCTATTCGACCCTGGTCGTCTACGGAGGAGCGCGTTCCATTGGACGATCCGCTCGCCCGACACTCTACCTGGGCGTCGCTACGACAGCACTTCTTGCTCCGTTGGTTGCGTTCAAGTATCTGGACCTCCTTGGATCGACAACGGGATGGTTCCTTGGGCTTTTCGGGGCAGAGATGTCGTCGGCCACTCTCGGCTTGGTCATTCCCATCGGGTTGTCGTTCTACACACTTCAGGGGATCGGCTATCTCGTGGATGTCTACCGAACGCGCTCCGCACGGCAGGAAGGGCTTCTGAGTGTCGCGCTGTTCATGGCCTTCTTCCCGCGCCTTGCGGCGGGACCCATCGAGCGCCGCGACCACTTGTTGCCCCAGCTCCAGGCCTCCCGCTCGTGGGATTGGAGCCATCTTGAAGAGGGGCTTCCATTGATCGTCGTGGGGCTGCTCAAGAAGCTCGTCGTGGCGGACAATATCGCCATGTACGTCGATAGGATCTTTCTTCTCCAGCAACCGAGTGTGTGGCTGTTGGTCGTGGGTTCTCTCGGATTCACCGTACAGATCCTGGCGGATTTTTCGGGTTACACGGACATCGCGAGGGGATCGGCCAGATTGCTCGGGATTGATCTGTTCGAGAACTTCCGCAGTCCGTATCGCGCGGTCTCGCCGTCGGATTTCTGGCGACGATGGCACATTTCCTTGTCCACGTGGATTCGCGACTATCTCTACATCCCCCTTGGCGGTTCTCGCGTTCCCTCTCGGGCTCGCTTTCTACTGGTCCTGCTCGTCGCGATGGGGCTGAGTGGCCTCTGGCATGGATCGGGGTGGACGTTCCTGCTCTGGGGGTTCTACCACGCCGTTCTCCTCTTCGCGTATCACGTCTCGGGACGCGGCGGGCGGTGGCGCCCGAAGACCCGCATTGGGATGTCCCTCGCTTGGGCCCTCATGATGGGGTTCACTGTAGCCGGATGGTTCCTGTTTCGCTCACCCAGTGTGTCTTGGCTGGTGCGATCGCTGTCTCATTTGACTTGGGGCTTCAGCGGTGCCGAGTGGGTCGCCGGAGCAGGGTATCTCGGGATGATGCTCTTTTTCGCACTCCCTCTCGTAATGGTGTGGGTCGCCGACACGCTGTACCTCCGCGCGCGATGGATCCGCGGCCTTTGCCTAGGCGCAGCGATCGTACTGATCGTTCTGTTTGCGCAGGATGCCGCACAGGACTTCATCTACTTCCGCTTCTAAAGGACGCAATGACAGCAAGGAACCGGAGTGGGCGCGAGGAGAAGAAGCCGAGGCGAAGAGGCGTTCTTGGCGTGACGCGTACATGGCTTGTGGCCGTTGCGGTCCTGGCAGCCGCGACGGGAGCAGCCTTGCTGTTCGGAGCGCCGAACTCCTCCGGAACGATCCAAGCCAAGCAGCGAGAGATCGCTTCCGAACAGCCCGAGATCATCCTCCTCGGGAACTCGATGCTCGGGGAGGGAATCGACGAGGGCCTGTTCGAGAAGCTGACGGGTTTGTCAACGTACAAGTGGGCAAGTGGTGGCTCCGAAACTGCTTACTGGTACGTCGCGGTCAAGAACGTGATCGCGACCTGTTCGTATAGACCTGAATGCCTTCTCTTATTCTTTCGTGATGCCTTCCTCACGGACCCTACAAACCGCGTAGCCGGCAAGTATCGCGACCTGATCGAGCAGTGGACCCTTGCCGAAGAGCCTCTGCTCGATCGGCTGGCCTACCAGTCTGAAACGGGATCTCGGTGGGCCAGGGCGTTGGAGAAGGCGTGGCCGCTCTATGGATCGCGGCGCCGCTTGCGCAACAAGGCGGAAGGGTACTTGAAGGCTGCTATGGAGGCCATGCTCGGGGTGCCGTCGGGGCAGATCGCACGAGCCGCGGATACCGCTTTGGGTGACAGTAAGTTGGATCCGGAACGCCTCAACGAGCTCCAGGGGGCAGCGGAAGAAACGTCGGTCCCCGTTTTCTCCGAGGTCGTCGACAGATCGCTTCTGCCAGAGATCATCCGGGTGACGGAAGATGCGGGCATTCAGTTGATCCTCGTTCGGGTCAAGCGGCGAAGCGACGCAATGGGCATTCCGCAGGAGCCCGAAATGGTCGAGTACATCGACGCGCTGAAGGCCTACCTCGCTGAGCGGCGCATTCGAATCCTGGACTTCTCCGATGATCTACGAATAGGGATCGACTTGTTTGCTGCTGGCGACCACCTGGACCGGGGGAACGGCAGGCCTGTCTTCACCAGGATTCTTGCTGAAGCATTGGCTGCGGCGCGGTCTTCTCCGGAATGAGACAGAGACCTCCCGGTTCCCTGGTTGCTGCGCGCCCGTGGAGCAAGAAGCTCAGTCACTGCCAAAGCAGGGTGAGAGTTCGAGGTGAAAAGGGCGCGCGTGGTCCGCGAATCGTTGCTCGTGTCGCTGTAGCGTCGCACCTTGTGTGCGACGTTGGCGAACGGTTGTAGCGTCGCACTCGGGCTCAACAAGAGAGTGCCAATGCGCTCTTTTATGAAGGCGCATACGCTACTTTACGAAGGCGCGCAAGCTCCTCTGTGAAGGCGCGCGCTCGGTTCTCACGAAAGAGCGCACCACCCTCTGTGAGCGAGGCGGCTCGACGATTCTCGTTGTCAAGCCGCTAGGGAGAAGCCTTGGTGAATGGCGGCTTCTCCTGACCGGGTTCGTATCTCAGCTGTCGGGGACCAGACGAGATGGACGTTGGAGACAGCACGACGTCGGAGACAGTGACGTCGGAGACCTAGCGCTCGGCACCAACGAAACGCCGAGAGCCCTGTCTGCCTGACATTTGCGACAGGCAGGCAAGCTTGCGGCATCGCTGAACCGCCGCAAGCCCTAGCCGGCGGCACGGGCGGACGCCGCCGGCCAAGCTCCACGACGCTACAACGGGGTCGTTCGTCCAACGCGACGTCGGAGACAAGCGTGACGTCGGAGACAAGCTCCGACGCTACGTCGGACGGACCATCACACGTGCCGAGCGCGGCCGTGGTGTATATTCGACACACCACGGAGGCGCACCATGACGCGGCTGTCGGCCGACATCGATCCAAAGATCCTCGAGGAAGCACGGCAGATCTCGGGATGCAAGACGAAACGCGAGGCGATCGACCGAGCGTTGCGGGAGTTCGTTGCTCGGCGCCGGGGACAAGAGCTCGCCGGACTTGAGGGCAAAGACCTCGTCGCGATGAGCATCGACGAGTTGCTGCAATGGCGCTCGGAATCCAGGGCGAGCAAGTCGTGAGCGTTCCCGGCGTCCTGCTCGATACGTCGAATCAAGATCTGACCCCTAAACGTTTGCGCTGTCGTCCAGATGGCCCTATGCTATCCTCCATTGCGGGAGGTGCCATGATGCCTCAACAGAAGGAGTCGACGAAGGTCCGATCCGCATTCTCAGATCGCGAGGACCTGACCGGCCTACTGACCACGCGGTATCGGCTCGTGCTTCCCATATCACTTCGTAGATCGGTTGAGGGGGCAAGGCATTTCGTCTCAGACGGAGAACTCAATTGCTGGGGGGAGGGTGCATCATTTGACGAGGCCCGCGTGGACTATGAGGCCAACCTGGTCGAGACCTACGAGGACCTTTCCAACAGCTGCGAGCCCTTGTCCCGTTTGGCGACAGAGCGCTTAGATGCCATCCGAAGGCACCTGGCAGCCGCATAAGCCTTATGCAACTGAAGCGGCGGGATGTACTGAAGGGCCTTCAGAAACTCGGGACCGTCTCACAAGGTCGCAAGCAGGAGAAGTGCAGAGTGGTTATCGACGGCAAAGTGGTTACGACGTTCCCTATTCCAAGCAGCGACGACTACGGCGATGTGCTGATAGGCATTGTGGCTCGCGCGCTCGCAGTCGGGAACCGCGAACTCAGCGACATCTGCGAGTGCACCAAGGGCCTGCAATAATGGTATCGCGACCACCTGACGAGCGCGGGCAAGTTGTGACTGCGTCTCCACAGAGGTCCTCGAGGTAGATTCCGAGCAGTGGGTGCGAGGCCTGCGTCCAAGCTGCTTTCCGCTCCGTTCAGCCACTCCACGGGGTCGTCAGGAGCGCGACGGGCGTTCATAGATCACTCGACCTTCCCGCAGCGCCGGGCGAATGATAAGCGCGTGGGCGTCTCCATACCTTCGTAGGTCTTCGGAATCCACTACGATTGCATCCACGGCGCGTCGTACGCCGAGGAGGCCGAGGTAGATGTCTTCTGTCATACGTCCGCGATGGGGAACGTTGGCTTTGACGACGAGCAAGTCAATGTCGCTATTGGCGTCAGCTTCTCCCCGCGCCGCCGAGCCGAAGAGGATGATCCTGTCCGGGTCGGCAATGCCGACGATTCTCTTGAGAATCTCGCGCAGGTCGCGTTCCAGTTCCTTCTCTACTGTCATGTTACGCCCAGCTTGCTTCGCCGAGATTCTAGCGCGTATCGAGGCTGCGGGAGAAGGGCTGCTCGGCGATCCTTGTTGCCAAGCAGCTAGGGAGTTGCTTCCTGCGGGGTGATACCGCAACTCCGGCCCGTAGTCGGGGGCTGCTCGGCGATCCTTGTTGCCAAGCAGCTAGGGAGTTGCTTCCTGCGGGGTGATACCGCAACTCCGGCCCGTAGTCGGGGGCTGCTCGGCGATCCTTGTTGCCAAGCAGCTAGGGAGTTGTTTCCTGCGGGGTGATACCGCAACTCCGGCCCGTAGTCGGGGGCTGCTCGGCGATCCTTGTTGCCAAGCAGCTAGGGAGTTGCTTCCTGCGGGGCGATATCGCAACTCCTGGAATGAGGCTACTCGGCCCGCTGCGTCGTCGCCGAGCAGCTAGGGAGAAGCCGTGGTGAATGGCGGCTTCTCCTGACCAGGTTAGTATCTCAGCTGTCGGGGACCGGCCGAGATGGACGTTGGAGATGGCATGACGTCGAGAGCCCGGCGCTCGGCACCAACAGAACGCCGAGAGCCCTGTCTGCCCAGGATCTGCCACAGGCAGGCAAGCTTGCGGCATCGCTGAACCGCCGCAAGCCCTAGCCGGCGGCACGGGCGGACGCCGCCGGCCAAGCTCCACGACGCTACACCCCATGGACGCCGGCGCTGCACGCACCGGGCCTGAAAGGGCGGGTGGGTTGTGTGGATTGGCGTTGCGGCGGGAGCGTACGGATGATGTCGGGGCGTTCTCCGGCGTTGGGACTGGCGTCAAGGTGCTGGCCTGGACGTAGGAGGAGACTGATCGCCTGATCGCCTGAGCGCCTGAGCGCGGACGGGAGTTCGCTCTTCCGCTCGATTCGCGAGCGCTGGCGAAGGCTTGCCCAGTGACGATCGCACAAGGGGAGACGAGGATGGCCG
>Ga0315287_10001202_pt1 | contig 23608 bp, 29 predicted proteins | sample YL17G11_0_MG_FD_205037 | JGI IMG/M metagenome (GOLD analysis project Ga0315287, IMG submission 205037) | Sediment microbial communities from Yellowstone Lake, YNP, Wyoming, USA - YL17G11_0 | ecosystem: Environmental > Aquatic > Freshwater > Lake > Sediment | place: USA: Wyoming | collected... | reverse complement strand
CAAGATAGACTCGCGCTTGGATATCGCGCTTAAGGCGAAGCCTCAAGAAAAAAAGGTTGTTTTCAGGCCCTTGGAAACCAAACCGCAACAAAATCAGCCCATATTAGAAAAACAGGAAGGCATTAGGCAGGGGCAGTCACAACCCAAAGATTACCTTGAAAACTTTACTATCCAGGTGGCTAGTTTTCAAACTAAGAGCTCAGCCCAGAAAGAGATAGGGGTTTTAAGAAAGAAGGGGCTTAATACGTTAGTATTATCTAAGAGCGGATATACCATAGTCTGCGTGGGTAATTTTTCTAACAAAGAGAAAGCAACATCTTTATTGTCGCAGCTAAGAAAACAATATCGGGACTGCTTTATAAGGAGGTTATGAGATATGTCTATTCACCCGTCTTTAAATTTATCGGATAAAGATAACAAAGCCAGGTCAGTTTTAAAACGCACTGAGCGCCTAAGAACAATGATGGAGAAGGGCCAGTGGAAGGAAGGCGACCCGGTTTACGGCCTGCCAAAAATCAAAACCTTAAGACTTAAAATCAAAAAAGAAAAGGCAGAAAAAGTGGGAGCCCTAACTGCTGAAGGCGCTGCCCCCGCCGCTTTAGAAACCAAAGAACAGGCACCAGCCAAAGCTCAAGCCGCAAAAAGCCAGGAGAAAAAATAATACCCATGACTTTAAATTCAATGAGGAGGATATACGCAATCTCATTTTTTATACTTTTTCAATGCATAGCTATTTTATGCGCCCAAGAGCCGTTTCCTTTTCAGGGCAAAATCAATGCTGATAATATAAATGTGCGCACAGATTCAACCATCAGCTCTGAGGCCATATGCAGTCTTAATAAAGATGCGGATGTGGAGGTGGTTTCGCAAATTTACGATTGGTATAAAATAAAACTGCCTTCCAAAGTACCGGCATTTATTAAAAAAGATTTTGTTACTATGATTGATGATAAGACTGCCAAGGTATCAGGAGATAATGTAAATATTCGTCTTAGGGCAGACACTTCATCTGCCATAGTAGGCAGGGTAAACAAAGATGAGGTGGTAAGCATTTTAGAAGATAAGGGAGAATGGTGCAGAATAGAGCCAGCGAACAGTTGTTTCGGCTGGATACACAAAAGATTTGTCAAGAGACAAGAGGCAGAGTTGGCGCAAAGGAGCGAGAAAGAGAAAGAGGAGATCGTAATTGTGGAAGGTATAATCAAGCCTAAAACAATGAAGCGCATCGCCACGCATAAGCTTATTACCCTTAAGAATAAAGTCTACCTCTTAAGAGGTGATAAAAATAGCCTTATTGCCCTCAGTGATCGCAAGGTGAGGATTACGGGTAAGTTGACTAAGCCCGAAGACCGAGAATATTCCATTATTGATATTGCCAAAATTGAGGTGATCGAGTGAGTATAATCGGACTTTTAATATCCTTTGCGCTATTAATGATTGCGATGACAGTGCACGAATTTGCGCATGGCTGGCTGGCCAATAAATTAGGAGATGCCACGGCAAAATATTCTGGCAGGTTGACGCTTAATCCCTTAGCCCACATCGACCCCATTGGCACGGTCCTTTTACCAATAATCCTCTTTATTGCTACAAGCGGTCAATTTGTCTTTGGGGCAGCCAAGCCCGTGCCTATAAATTACTGGAGCTTAAAGAATCCTAAAATTGATATGATATGGATTGGATTAGCCGGACCCATGGCAAATTTTATTTTTGCCTTTTTATTAAGCATATTAAGCATCCCGCTCAGGTTTTTGGCATTATCGCCAGGAATAAGTTTTATCATCAATAATTTGATATTAATTAATGTGGTTTTAGGAGTTTTTAATCTTATACCTATCCCTCCCTTAGATGGTTCGCGGGTATTAATGGGCATACTCCCTACGGAGATGGCTGAAAGGTTTGCCAGGATCGAACCTTTTGGTTTTTTTATTGTTCTAGCGCTCATCTGGTTGGGTATGTTTGATATTATTGTCTGGCCTTTAGTGAGGCTTGTTCTAGGATTGCTAAAGACACCTTTCTAATCTCCCCGCCCAATGAAAATCATAAAACTTAATCTTAAAAAACGTTCTTATAATATCGTTGCGGGTAGCCATATCATCGGCCTTTTAGGCGGATATATTAAGAAACTGAATATTGGCCGTGATGCCTATATCATTACCAATGCGGCAATAAAAAGCAGATACGCAAGGGTATTAGAGAGAACTCTTAGAGGCTCGGGTTTTGAATCCAGGCTTAAGCTCATCCCGGATACGGAAAAGAGTAAGTCTATTAATATAGCTGCATCCATAATCGCAGACCTAGCCTCTTATGATAAAAAAAGAAAGGTTTTTATCATCGCCTTGGGGGGCGGGGTAGTGGGGGACGTGGCAGGATTTGTGGCCTCTATTTATAAGCGCGGTATCCCCTATATCCAGATACCCACTACGCTATTAGCCCAGGTTGATTCTGCTATAGGCGGAAAGACGGCAGTGGATCTGGCTCAAGGCAAGAATCTGGTGGGGGCATTTTATCAGCCACGGCTGGTATTTAGCGATCTGAGTTTCCTTGAAACATTAGATTTAAAACAAATCCAGTCAGGCCTGGCCGAGGCAATAAAATATGGGATAATTAAAGACGCGCAATTATTTTCTTATCTAGAAAGAAATCTTGGCGATTGCCTGGCTTTAAAAACAGCGCCTTTAGAGTTTATCGTTAAGCGTTGCAGTTATCTTAAGGCTAAGATTGTCGAACGGGATGAAAGAGAGGAGAAGGGTATTAGGACAATCTTGAATTTTGGGCATACCATTGGCCATGCCATCGAGGCCGCCGGTGATTTTAAGAGATATAATCACGGCCAGGCTATTGCCTTAGGCATGCTCGTTGCTTGCGAGATGAGTAAAAGGTTAAGTTTTATTCAGGATAATATTTTAGCCAGGATAGAAAAGCTTGTTAAGGCAGCGGGTTTACCCGCTAAGATAAATAAGATTTCCCTCGCTAAGATTTTAAAAGCGCATTACCGTGATAAAAAGTTTCTTGGCAAGAAAAACAGGTTTGTGCTTATTAGGGATATAGGTAAAACAAAAATTGTAGAGAATATTCCCCTCGCTTTGATTAAAGAAGCTATCGCAAGCAGAAGTAGTTGACACGTCGAGAGATATATGTTATATTGTAAGGCAAGGGGAGAAAAGCCGCGGCTCCTTTTTCAAAAAGGAAAATGGCTGTTAACTTATATAAAGAAAGAAGATATTCCTCTCGAGTCAAATTAAGAGTTCCTTTACGTTATCAATTACAAGGAACCTCGGAATTCGGTAATACGCTCACGGAAGATGTTAGTTTGGGCGGGATTGGGTTTGTAAATAACAAATTCCTCGTTCCAGAAACCAGCATTCTTTTAGAATTCGGTATGTTCTCGCGAGTATTAAAAGCCATAGGAAAGATTGTCTGGTCATCGCCTTTACCCCATTCGGATAGATATCGTGCAGGAATACAATTCCAAGAATTAGAGCCCATAGTAAGTAGAGGCCTTTCTGACTATATAGATATGCAGACGAGTAATCCTAGAGAAAGGAATTTATTATGACAGCTGAAGAGAAAAAGACAGAGCCAGCTGCGCCTGAGTCAGCAAAAGCCGAGGCAGCGCCGGCTAAGGCTCCTATAGAGAAGCAGACTAATTGCTTAGGCTGCGGTAAGCCGATAAGAAAACTAAAGCGCTATTACCGCGACGGAAAATTTTACTGCAGTAAGGAATGTTGGCGCAAAAAGAAAGAAAAAGACAAAGAAGCGAAGAAATGACCAAACGCATAAGAACCGAAAGAAGGCAATTTCCCCGAATAAAAGGCGAATTTCCGCTCAATATTGCGGTTAATGGATACGACTTCGTTACCGCCACCCAGGATGTCAGCTGTATAGGCACCTATTGCCACATAGATAAGTATATCCCTCCATTTACCAAGATTATGGTTAAATTAAACCTCCCGATAGCTAATGAGAACGGTAATGCCAATTGTTGCGTGGAATGTAAGGGCGTGGTAGTAAGAACTGACGACGAACGAAACGGCGGGTTTAATATTGCCATATTCTTTAATGAGATTAAGGAAAACCAACGACGCAAAATTTCTCAATATATAAGTCAATTCTTGCCCAAGTAAGTGAGGACATCCGCACTTACCCCCCCACCATTTTTTAAGGATTAATATTAATGGGTAAGACTAGAAGGCCTCAGCCGGTGAAATTAATCATCGGTTTTATTTTTAAAAATGAAAAAATAGTTGAGCAGGCCAAGCTTCTTTTAAAAAAGAGATTTGGTGAAATAGATTTTGAAAGCGAGACCCTCGCCTTTAAGCATACCGATTATTACTGCGCAGAGTTCGGTAAAGATTTAAAAAGAAGTTTTATCAGTTTTAAAAAATTAATCTTAGCCGAAAACCTACCCGGGATAAAAATTGCTACCAATAAAATTGAAGAGAAGCTGTCCTTTAAAGGCCTGCGCCTAATTAACATTGACCCCGGATATCTTGATTTGGCTAAGCTTATTCTGGCCTCGACCAAAGACTATAAGCACCGCATATATTTAAACCGGGGGATTTTTGCCGAGGTTACCCTTTTTTATCAAAGCAAGACATTCAAGCCTTGGGAATGGACCTACCCGGATTATCGGACTGATGAATATATCGCCATATTTAATCAGATAAGAGGTATTTATGCTGCTCAGATTAAAGAAAAATAATAATTCTAACGCAGATATGCGCGGATTGCACACAGATGGTCGCAGATTTATCTGCGAGAATCTGCGTTTGATTTGCGAGAATCTGCGTTTAAGATATTTTTTCAGTTCTAAATTTATAATCATTATTTTGGTTTCAGTTTTACTCGGCGGCTGTGTTACTATATACAATCCTGCCACAGAAAGAAAAGAAGTCTTGTTGATAGATACTAAAGATGAAGTTGTCTTAGGTCAAGATATGGATAAACAGATTCAAAATAAACTAAAAATCTTAAATGACCTCCAAATGCAAAATAGATTAAATTATATTGGCGGTAAGTTAGCTGCTTCTTCCGACAGGCAAGACTTAGTCTATCATTTTAAAATTGTCAAAGACAAGGAGCTCAACGCCTTTGCTATCCCCGGCGGGTTTATCTATGTAAATTCCGGCCTTATGGATATTGCCAGCGATGATGAGCTGGCAGGTGTTTTGAGCCACGAAATAGGCCATATCGCCGCCAGGCATAGCGTGAAAAAATTACAGACTGCCTTAGGCTATCAGCTGATTATGGGCATTGCCTTAGGCATAAGCGGTGAACAAACTATGGCTAGTGCAATGGATATAGTTTTTAATCTTGCCAGCCTCGGTTATGGCCGTAAGGACGAGCTACTCGCGGACAAGCTCGCAGTAAGATACACTAAACGCGCAGGCTTTAATCCCTATGGAGTAGTGACGTTCTTTGAAAAATTAAAAAAAGAAGCCCAAGCCAAAGGGGCAAATTATAATTTAGTCTTTTTAAGTTCCCATCCGCCGATAGAAGAGAGGATCAAGAAAGTTGAGGAAGAAATAAAGCTTAATCCTTAAAGACTTAAAAACATGTATCCCTCATATTTAGAGCCTTACCATAACGGTTCGCTAAAAGAAATTATTACTGAAGCCTATAAGAGGCTTGGTTCCTGCGAGATTTGTCCGCGCCGATGCAAGGTGAACCGTTTAAAAGATGAAAAGGGATTCTGTAAAACCGGGCTTAAAGTCAAGGTCTGTAGTTTCATGCCTCACCATGGAGAAGAGCCTCCTATATCGGGAGAACGCGGCTCAGGGACGATTTTTTTCTCCAATTGCAATATGGGTTGCGTGTATTGCCAGAATTATGATTTTAGCCAGTTAGGCCAGGGCAGGGAGGTAGAGCCGCAGGAATTGGCGGATTTTATGCTGCAATTACAAAAGATGAACTGCCATAATATCAATTTGGTTACGCCTACCCATGTCATGCCGCAGGTTTTAAAGGCCTTGGAGATGGCTATAATTGGAGGTCTTAAAATTCCCGTTGTTTACAATACCGGAGGTTATGAGTTAGCCGAGGTTATAAAATTGCTTGAAGGCATAGTTGATATATACCTTCCGGATATGCGCTATGCCGATCCGCAAATGGCAATTAAATATTCTTCTGCTCCGGATTACCCTCAATACAATCAAGGGGCCTTAAAAGAGATGCATAGGCAGGCTGGTATTGCTGAAATGGATAATTATGGTATTATAAAGAAAGGTGTAATTATCAGGCATTTAGTCCTTCCGTATAAGATAGCGGGCACAGATAAGATTATGCAATTTATAGCCCAAGAGCTCTCGCCAGATACCTACATCAGCTTGATGAGCCAATACCGGCCTTGTTATCAAGCCAATAAGTTTAAGGAAATTTCTCGTCCCCTAACCGCCGAAGAATACGAAGAGGCCAAAGAGGCAATGCAGAAATATGGTTTATCTAATGGCTGGATACAAGAATCCGGAGGGCTGGAGAGGTTTGCCGGGACAAATATAAAACCACAGCTATAAAGACATACTATAAAGCTCATATTTATGATTACGCAGATTAAAAAGGCACCTGCCTGCCGCAGGCAGGGATTACACAGATTAAAATAGCTTCGGAATCAATCTGTGGAATCTTTTTCAAAATCTGTGTAATCATTTTTAAAAGGAGAATTACTTATGATACCTAAGAATTTAGGCGAATTGTTAAGCCTAAGCGCACAAAAATATGCGCATCGGGTGGCGATTGTCTTTGGTCAGAAAAAGATCAGGTATAAAACTTTGGATGAATTAACCAACCGTATTGCCGCAGGGCTAATTCATTTGGGCATAAAAAGTGAGGATAAGGTAGCCTTATTTTTAGATAACTGCCCGGAGTTTGTGATTAGTTATTTTGCCGTGCTTAAGGCCGGGGCGGCGGTTGTGCCGATTAACTATATGCTTAAGGCAGACGAAGCCAAGTTTATTTTACAGGATAGCCAGGCAACCTGCCTGATTACCTCCCGGGTATACCTGGATATGGCCGAAGAATTAAGATTAAGGGTGGATAGCTTAAAATATATTATTACCACCACCAGAACCAAGGATCACACTTTGGACTTTGAGCGGATTAAAAAGGACGACGTCAAAATTTTAGAAAAAATTTCCATTGACCCCCAAGACCTGGCAGTAATTCTGTATACTTCAGGCACAACCGGTTTTCCTAAGGGGGCTCTACTTTCGCATTATAACCTGGTTTCAAATGCCCTGGATTCGCAGGGAGCGATAAAGGTAGATCATCGGGATACAATTATCTGTATCCTGCCCTTGTTTCATTCCTTTGCCGCTACGGTCTGTATGAATCTACCTTTACTTATTGGCGCAAAAATCGTAATTATGAAATCCGTGCGGCCTTTTAAGCGCATTATCCGGGCAATCAGGAAAAATCGCGTGTCTATTTTTGTAGGGGTGCCCTCGATTTATAATATCCTTAAAGACGTTAAATTACCCAAGATGTTCCATAGCCCTCTGATTAAGCTCTTCAATCCGGTAAGATTTTGTATTTCAGGTGCGGCAGCTTTGCCGGCTGAGACTTTCAAAGGCTTTGAGAAGAGATTTCGCATACCGTTGTTGGAAGGTTACGGGTTAACCGAAGCATCACCTGTGGTTACCTTAAATCCTCTGAAAGGTCCAAGAAAAGCGGGTTCTATAGGCGTTAGTTTATCCAAAAATGTAGAATTAAAGATTGTCAATGAGCAAGACAAGGTCCTGGCACCGGGTCAGATTGGCGAGCTTCTGGTAAGAGGGCCGAATGTAATGCAGGGTTATTACCGCCAGGAAGAGGCTACGGCCGAAACCATAAGAGACGGCTGGTTATACACCGGCGATATGGCTAAGTTTGATAAGGAAGGCTATGCTTATATCGTAGGCAGGAAAAAAGAGATGGTGAATGTGCGGGGTTTAAACGTCTATCCGCGCGAGATAGAAGAGGTGCTTTACCAGAATCCTAAGGTAAAGGAAGCAGCAGTCATTGGAATACCTGATATGCATAAGGGCGAAGTGCCCAAGGCCTTTGTAGTTTTGCAGGATAAAGCCTCGGCCACGGAACATGAAATCACCCAATACCTGAGAGATAGATTAGCCTCCTATAAGATACCTAAATATGTTGAATTCAGAGATTCCCTGCCTAAGAATATCACCGGAAAGGTCCTTAAGCGCGTGCTTAATGATGAAGAAGAGAGAAGGAAATAATATCTTAAGATTTTTTAAGGCAGTTTACGCCAAGCTGGTTAAGATAAATGATACTGAACAAAGGATAGCCTTAGGCTTTGGCGCAGGCGTCTTCTGCGGTATAATGCCAACCATGGGGCCTTTGGCAGCTTTATTTTTGGCTTTTGCCTTGCGCCTAAACCGCGCCAGCGCTCTTCTGGGCAGCCTGCTTACCAATACCTGGTTAAGCATTGTTACCTTTATCTTGTCAATTAAGATAGGCTCTGTTATAATGAAGGTAAGCTGGGAGGATGTGCGTCAGGATTGGTTACTGTTTTTGTTGGGTTTTAAATGGGAGTATTTATTTAAACTATCGGTTTTAAAGCTCATCTTGCCAGTGATAATAGGCTATTTTGTGATAGCTCTTGCGTTAGGTTTATTCGTTTATTTAATCACACTTTTTATACTTAAGAAGAATAAGACATGGAAGTTAAGGCAGAATTGACCTTTCCCGGTAAACTAAAAGACGAAGCCATAATTTGTAATCTCTGTAAGGAATTCGATATTATCCTGAATATCGTAGAGGCGTCTTTTTCCACGGATATTGGCTGGGCCATCCTGGTCTTTAAAGGCAAAGAAGAAGTGCTCAGAAGCGCCTTTGATTCTTTGAAGAATAAAGGCGTAACAATAGAAAATATCAAAGAACAAATCTAATATTTAGCCACTCCGCGAAATCCCCCCGTTTTCCTAATCCATTGACAAAATTCGAAGGGTCTGTCCCCGCAGGGGACTGACCCTGAGGTGAACTAATCTAAAAAATCCCTGTTAGATTTTCCCTCTCTCTACGTCTATTAAGTGAGGGCACAATTTACGGAACGTAAGTGACGTAAATTGTATGCCCGAACTTATCCCGAGTGCAGACACGAGGGGTTAAAGTAGAAAGGAGGCCAAAATGGCTACTTTAATATCCATAGAGGCAATAACCAGCAGGATTTTTATGATAAGAGGCAGGAAGGTAATGCTGGATAGGGATTTGGCTGAAATTTATGGAGTAGAAACAAAAAGATTGAATGAGCAGGTTAAGCGTAATATAAAGAGGTTCCCGACAGACTTTATGTTTCAGTTGACTGCGAAGGAGAAAGAGGAGGTGGTCGCAATTTGCGACCACCTTAAAACCCTAAGATTTTCACACCAGCTCCCTTTCGCTTTTACCGAACAAGGCGTGGCCATGCTTTCAGTAGAATCCCCCCATTGACAAAACCCCCATTAGGCGTAGAATAACAAAATGAAGGGTCTGTCCCCGAAAGGTTGACCCAGGAGAGTTGTTCTTAGGGGACTGACCCTGAAGTGTTAAGTTTTGCGTGTGTCTTGTCTGTGCTTTCGCGGGGACGCTCGTTTTGCCCCGGCGAGGCAAAACTTCGCTCACGTCGGCTGGCGTCGCTCTGCCTGACTTCGTAATAGCAGGGCAACCCTGCCCGCTCCTTGCCTCCATGCCCCGCTCAATCACAGTCCAAGCACAGTCCAAGCCACCCACAAAAGGACCCGCTTCTAATACTTTGTGTGAGACGCAAAGTATTTCGCTAGATAGAAGCATAAGGTGCTCAATTTTTGAAAAATAAATCCGATCATATTTTTTTCATTTCCAGGGACTATCCTTAAAAGATATCTCCTACAAAAATTTATGTTAGATTTAGCCGCCTTCTACGTCTATTGAGATAGAGATAGGAGAGAGGGCTATCATGAACACGGGCCAACTTAAAAATAATCAATTCGACTTTTTAAAGGAGGCAAGCTTAATTGCTTTCTTAGATCTAACGAACATGTTCCATTGGCAAGATACACTAAAGTGGAAGTTTTCAATATACTATGTAATTAAACAAATATTAGAAGTTAAGGCTGTAAAAGAACTAAGAATATATTACGGCCTGAATACCCGCGAATTGCAAAAATCCCAGAATTTCCATCAACGCTTGAGGAAAACCGGGGCAATAGTTATCAGCAAGCCGATTAAATGGATTAGAAAAGAGCTCACCAAAGACCTATTTGTTAAGCCTTCCACCCTTGATTTATTTGATACAAGCGCCCATGCCAAACTCGATGAATTAATATCCTACTTGCAACAACAGGGCATTGTCATAGAAGAACCTAAGTGTAATTTTGATGTTGAGATGGCTTTGGATATGTTGGATAATATGGAGAAGGTTACCGGAGTTCTACTCTTTTCCGGTGATTCTGACTTAAAAGAACCTTTAGAGCGTTTTAAATTAAAAGGTAAACATATCTATGTTTTTGGAGTAAGAGGGCAGGTTGCAGCTGAGTTGTGGAAAGTGCTTACCAAATACGTAGATTTTGGAAAATGGTATCAGGGGCCTAGAAAGCGAAAAACCCGCTCATGACGAGCGGGTCCGCGTGTATACGCAAGTCTGATTAACTCAGCTTGCATCATAAAGTATAGCACGCAAAAGGGCGTTGTCAAGGGAAATTTAAGCCAAAGAAATGAAGTTAAAACATGCTCACCGTCCGCGAAACACTCTGTAAAACCCTCCTTAATAAGTCCACTCTGAGTGATTTTACCCTGAATTGCTATGTAGGCTGTAGCCACGGGTGCCTGTATTGCTATGCCCGGTATATGCAGAAGTTCAAAGCTAGGCCTGAGGGCTGGGGCTATTTTGTGGATGTTAAGGTAAATGCCCCGGAAGCCCTGGCCAAACAGCTGCAAAAAATCAAGCCCCCAAAAGAGGTCTTCATGAGCTCTGTGGGTGATGCCTGGCAGCCATTAGAAGCGAAATATAAACTCTCCCGGGCCTGCCTTAAGCTGCTTTTGGAAGCAGGTTTTGAGGTAGATATACTCACTAAAAGCAGCCTGATTGAGCGGGATTTTGACCTTTTAACCGCTTATAAAACCGGCAGTTTAGGCATGACTATTACGACCTTAGATAAAAATCTGCAGAAAATCCTCGAACCATATGCTTCCAGTACCCAAGACCGGCTAAATACATTAAAAAAAGCCCAAGGCAAAGGTATTAAGACCTGGGTATTTTTAGGGCCATTGTTGCCGGAGTTTACTGACACTCCGGGTAATTTAGAAGCCCTTTTTAGGGCTTTAAAGGACCTTAATTTGGATAGCATATATGTAGATAGATTAAATCCGCGCTGGGGTGTCCTGGATAGCCTAAAGAAGGGGTTAGTAGAAGGGATGGCGAACTTTGGCAGCCTGCGGCTACTTCTTTATAAGGCTACGAATCCTGCCCGATATGCCCAATATTCCCGCCAGCTTAAAGAAAAAACCCAAGACCTTGCTTGTAAGCTTCAAATGTCCGATAAACTTCATATTTGTTTCTAAAGGTTAGTCAAATATCATTAAATCATACCACCGCACTTTTTGCCGCTCAATGTTAAACTCAAAAAGAAAAAGTAAGCCCGAGTAAATCCAAATCCGCTTTTCCACAGGAAAATACCAACCCAAGATAACTCTTTGCCCTATATATACTTACAAACATTTCTCCAATATGCTCAAGTTAACATAAGAACTATTATAGGAAGTTGGCAAGAAGCGAAATTTCCCAATTTCCTGGCTCTTAATGGGTTATCTTTTTTGTGCTGAACTGGAATTTTGGGTAGGTTTATCTTGGAGATTATTTGATTTCGGTTCAGGAAAATCTACGCGCGAGCTTAATACGTAGTATCCTCCTTGGATCTTGATGATCTTGCCGGTAATTATCCCGTCCGCAATGGTCTTATGCGCCCTTTTTAGTATTCTACTAAAGGTTTGCTGGGATATATGCATGGATTGGGCTGCTTCTTTCTGGCTCAGGCCCATAAAGTCAGCTAGCCTTACGGACTCATATTCATCCATAGTTAGGTTCGTCTCATCCGGCCTTCCCGGCTTTCCCCGGGGGCTAAATTGGCTGATTTTAGGGTCGAGCCGGACAATGCGGTATTTTTTAGGCCTGCCTCGTTCACCCATAACTTACCTAAATTTACTTATTTTTAACGCCCTATTTACAATGAGTACCTACTCAATAATAGCCAATAGCTTAAGCCTCTAAGTGTAAGTTCGACAGGTTATTTTATTGGGGTTGGGGATGCTTGCGGTAAAGATTGCTGCGACATAGGATGATGCATCATCATTGCCTTCTGATAAGGCATCCTTGACGAGCACATTTTGGCTTGAACCCAGAGATTAGCGGTTTGGTAGATTAAGGACAAGCCGATAATCAGGCTGCCAATAATATAGCCAACTAATTGCAACTGCCTCTCTTCTCTCTTGGCCAGATAAATCACGATATAACCTATCCCTAAACAAATCAATAAAAGCGCTTCGGGAATTCCCAGAAATCCTATCACAGAAACCTCCTTTATTTTAGGCAATCCTCTTTCCAGCAACAAGCCATCTGAAAGCAGGAATTGCCTGCAGTGCCAAAACAGTCAAAATTGCCCTCCTTGCGCTGGATGGATTTAATGAGCTCCTTCTTTGAATATCTCCAGGTATCTTTTACACCCAAAGACCTTGCCTTTTTTTCGATATCGGAAAGCCGCATCTATTTCACCTCCTCTTGTGTTTACTGACCCTAATCTAAATAGAAAGCCTTTCTTAAGTCATTCTTATGCTGGTCTGCCTTAAGCAGGAATTCTTTGGTTTCTTCAGGGCTGTAAGTTTTAAATACTTGTTGCAAGGAAATTGAAGCTAACTGAATATCTTTGCCTACCTTGCCATCCTGGGAAGAAGTCTGCAGGATAGCAAAGGTGGCTAATTCTAAGGCATGTTTTAAGGTAATTTCTTTGGTGTAAAGGGTATTTAATAAATAGGTAGCAAAAGGCGTAATCCCGATAGCCATAAAGCCTAACAATGTCCATTTGTGCACCGCAAAATTACGCTCGCTATGCAGGGTGAATATTTCCGGCGAGTCAATAAAGTAACTATTACCGATGTCTTTACGGTAGCCGCTGATGATAATGTGTAACGTAGGCCGGTCATCAAAGCTGACCTGGCCAAACCACTCATCGTATTTACTGATAGCAATATTGCGGCATAAAACCAGCATTTCATCTATGCTGAAAAAATGATAATTCTGGTTTTTGTGCAGTTCGTAATAAATGACATCAATTATGCTTGCGCCTAAACCGCCGTCGCCGGCAATAGCCAGCCCGCAATAATTTCCCAGTTCAAAGATCTTCTTTACCGTATCGTTAACTGTAGTTGGGCCGCGGGGGTCGCCGCTGGTTACGCGGCTATCCGAGGCTAAGGCAATACCGTCTTTAGCAATAATGCTTATGGCTAAGGTCATTTCTTGTGTTAGCTCTTAAGCTGGGATTATAACTTGTAGACCATGTCATGTTGCCGGACCCGGGAGTTAACCAGGAGGCCTATCTCTTGGCCTCTTTTGGCAGTGTTTACCGGCACATGGTCAATTTGGATTGAGGCGATATTCTGGGTAAAATCAGTAGTATGGCCTTTAAGCTTCAGCGAATCCCCAACCGACAAAGGGCCTTTCAGCTTGACTACTGCTGCCCTTACTTTTGGGAAGTAATGCGTAACAATACCAATGATATTTCCTTCGGTTTTTTTGGCGGCCAGAGGTTTTTTGGCTACCTTTCTCTTGAAGGCCTTTTTAGCAGCTTTCTTAGTAACCTTTCTCTTTAGGGCCGGTTTCTTTCTTTTAACCGTTTTTTTCTTAATCGCTTTTTTCTTGGGTTTCTTCTTTATGGGCATGGGTGCCTCCTTGCCGATATTAATTATTTGCTTTGTATTTCAATCAGGGAGTCCAGTTCTCCATAAGGATTCTTTTCTTTGTTCGGATTATTTGGGTCATCCACCCATTTGCCGTCAATGACAAAACGGTAATGGTGGCGGCCGGGAGTTAAATTTAGCCTTTTCTGCCAGACAGCATTATCTTTCTGCATGCGGCTGCTATCATCTAGCCTCCAGCCATTAAAATCTCCGGCAATATATACTTCTTTTGCTTGAGGGGCAGATATAGAGAAATCAAGCTCGGCCATCTTCGGCAGCCTTTCTTTGATTATCTCTTTCATCCTTTTCTCTAACACGGGCATGGTTGTGGCTTGAGGCGCCTCTTGCAGGATAATCTCCCGGGATAAGCTGAAATAATCTTTTGCTCCGCGGCTGTATTTATCGTAATTTAAAATATGCTTGCCTTCACTCTGCGCCTCTTTTAGCTTGACATTTACGTGGACAATAGTGCCAAATATCTCGTCTTTATAGGTATTCTTGATTTTTTCTAACATCTTAAAGGAATGCCTCAAGCGCGAGTCAAAATTATTCACTAAAACCTGATACTTAACCCGGTGGCCTAATCTTTCTCTGACCAGGTTTACGATGTCGATAAGCTGGTTTAAACCTTCAAATGAAAAACGGCTTGCCTCCACAGGTATAATTATCTCGCTGGAAGTGCGTATGGCATTAATGGTCAAAATCCCTAAATTAGGCGGGCAGTCGATTAAGATATAATCGTAATCAGCCTCACCTTTGAAATTGCTCAAAATTTCCCAAAGCCGCGACTCTCTTCCGATTTCACCGGCTAATTCCTGTTCTAATGTGCTTAGGACAATGCTTGAAGGCGCTATATCAAAGTTTTGGCCTACATTCTGGATAATATCTTTTAAGTCGGCTTTACTGCTGGTGAGTTTGGAAAGGACGTTATAGATGCTTAAATCAGCTTCTACGTTCAGGCCTAAAGTAGCATGGGCCTGGGGGTCTAAGTCGATAAGTAAGACCCTTCGGTTATTAACCGCTAAACATGATGCCAGATTTACGGTTGTGGTTGTTTTGCCACACCCTCCCTTTTGGTTCGTGATCGAGATAATGCGCATACCCTTCCCTCCTTCGACTCGCTTCGCTCGCTTGAGCGCTTGGAGTCGAAGTGTTCAAGCGAAAGCGAAGCATTTTTTACTTTAATAGCCTCACGTTATCTATATAAACTATGCCTTTCTTCTCTTTTACGTTCCTGTCCTCCACTACAAAAGAAATATTCGATATCGCCGACCAATCGCCTATATTCTTAAACTCCGAAAGGGCGACTTTATAATCCAGCCATTTATATGCGGGTATTTCATTATTGAGGTATATTTCTGATTTTTCTTTACCCGCGTTAAACTCAACCATTAAAATAACATCATCCTGATAATTAGCCTTTCTTACGGAAAATCCTAATGCCTTAAAGTGGCTTAAGTCTAACTTGTTTAGATTTATAGAATAAATTTCCTTTTTGGTAACGTTGAAATTAAAGTTTATTTTTGTGACATGGTTTTGTAAGATAAGCGCAATTTCAGAATTGAGCGGTTTATAGGAGAGAGGCTTGTTTTTGCCAAACAGGTTGATAGCGACTAGAAAAACGCTAAAACCCAATATAGACGCAATAACGACAAAAAGAGGATTTTTAAAAACTAAAGAATGTTTCTTTGTTTTCTTATTCCGCTTTAAGGAAGCATCTAGATAGATATTCGCCAGGTGTTCGTAAATGTCTTTCTTATCCATTACATTTTTTATAACACAAAACGCGTTAGATGTCAATAGGTTTTACTTCATAAATTAATATGCGTAAGGTTTAGGTTAAGGCTTAGGTTGAGCACTAAACTTAACCTCAACCTTAACCTTAGCCTTTATATAAAGTTACGTCTCTAAGGGTTTTTTCAAGTAATCCGGGATATCCTTGCCAATTATAGTGTAAAAATTGGATAGATGCATACGAAAAAGCCTATCGAAATCAAGCTGATTTTCGCCGTACCACCAGAACCAATCACTGCCTTCGGCAATATATATTTGTTTCCACGCCAATCCCAAATTAATCTTTGCCCCTTCACCTTTAATCTTCTCCAGTTCTTCCCTGGCTTTAGTTAAATATTCCCAGGCCTTGTTCTTGTAAGGATTACCGATCCATTTAAAAAAGTTAGCATATATCCAGGAACCTGCGCCAAGCCGTTTGATCTCAAGCTTAGCCGGGAATTTTTTTAGATATTCACTTATGGTAACAACTTTGACAAATGTGGCAGCGGATAATTTTTGATAGAGAGATTCCAGAAAATAATGGCCGTCATTCATGTAATATTCCCAGGCATTTTCACCGTCCATGGCCACGGTCACTAAAATATCCCTTTCTTTAAAATTATTAGCGATGTTTTCTAGGTGTTTCATAAAGTCATCAACGCAAGCCTTGGTATCCCAGCTGTGATAGACAAAGCCGATTAGATCAGAAAGGTTCCGGTCACGGAAGATAATGTTTAAATTGCCGTTTTTTCTTTTTAAAATATAGGGTTGATATAGAAGTTCGGTCTCTCTCTTCTTCTTTTTGAGCGATTTAAATAAAATCGCCTCATCCGCGACTATCCAGTTTATTCCGGACTGAATTAACAAGGGCAATATATGTTCGCTTACCGATTCTTCAGACGGCCACATCCCCTGGGGTAAGCAGCCAAATCTCTGCGCGTAAAATTTGGTTGCCTCGTCAATCTGTGCCTGGGCATCCTGGGGATAAATGAAATCAGCCCGGGGTAAAGTAGTTTTAGTATCGGCCTCTAAAGCAATCTTGGTATTATAAAGCAGGGGCAATATGGGATGATAATAAGGAGATGTTGTTACTTCAATCTGGCCCAGCGACACAAATTTTTTATAAACCGGAATTATGTCTTCTAAAATAACGGTCTGCTTATCTAAGACAATCTGTTTATCCTGCTCGCTAAAGAACCTGGCCTTCATTACCAGGTTATTTAAGTCAGCTAAATTTTTCCTGAAATAAGGGTCTATCCAGGCCAGGTTAAACCAGACCTGCAAATCCAGATAATCCTGGGTGCTGAATTCTAATTTCCTCCCTCTTTTAAGGTACAGTTCGTAGTAGCGCGGATGCGTAGAAATCACCCTTAACTTATCAATCATGAAAAATCTCTCTAAGATAAAACTTTTCTCTTGGGCGGTTAAATCCGCGGCAGGCTTATAAGAGAGTTCTAAGAATTTGTCCTTTACCGTGCGGTTAGTATAATCTTCTATCTGCTCGATTAAAGAAGGAACCAGATTAAAGGTCTGATGTATTAACGGGTATCCTTCCAATATCTGCACCATATCCAGATAATCCTTAACCCCATGAAGGCGCACCCAAGGTAAGTCCGTTTCGTTGTTGAGGATATTCTTGTAATAGGGTTGGTGCATGTGGAAGATGAAGGCGAGATATAGCATACGTCGTTTTAAATAATAAAAAACCCCCGGAGGATTGCTCCTCCAGGGGATTTTGATTTTTTACATTGCCGGTATTAGAATGTCACTTTCATTGAACCAATGACTTGGCTCGCTGTCTTTTTGTTGGCTTTATCAAAAGCACCGGCAGGCATAAATGCACCAGAACTTAAGCCAAACTGCACATCTTCCGTGTAATCGTAGGTCAAATTCAAGTCAACTTCGTTACCTAACGATCTCTTTCCACTTTTCATCCTATACGTAGGATCGCCAAACACCCCGCTTAGCGTTACTGGCGCAGTAGTTGTAGCCACTGATGTGTAAGGATTAATTAATCTAAGGTAATAGTAATCTAAGGCTATCTTTATGTCATCCCAGGGTTTGATGCTGCCGTTTAAATTGAATAACTGGCAGTTGGAGAAACCCATGATTTTGTTGAATAAAGTGCCGCCTGACTGGTCCTCAAACATGGGATTCCATCCGTGAGAAGTTTTATTTACGCTTAGATATTTATCGCCGGAAAGATAGGTATAGTTACCGCCAATAGTTGGCGTATATTTTACTTTCGGCATCATATACATAGCCCCTGTCTGAATAGCAAAGGCTTTAAGTTTACGTGATCCCGGTGCGCTGGCGGCATTATCGTCAGGATATAGGATTGCGCTTGTTATGTGATTACCAAATTGATATGCGCCCTCGAGACTTAAGATCAAATTAGCAATGCCAGTATATGCGCCTTTTGCGCCTAATACTCTTGTATTTTCAGGCTTGGAGATTATTTGTGTGACGAGAGTGCTATTGTACAACGCGTCTCTTGTTCTCTGGAAATAGTAGCCTTCCAAATATGTATTCTTATTCCAGATATATCCTGCATTCACGCCATAAAGATTAACATCATCAGCCGTCTTTACATTATTCTCATCAACCTTAGAAACGAACATATCAACCGTAAGCGGCTTCTGGAAAAGGTCTAAATTTAAAATAGCCTTAAAAGCATCAAAGGCCTTTCTCAGGCTTAAATCATCTATAGACCTGGGAAGTATTGTGCCGCCCGCGGCTGTAATTCCATGGCCAGCAGCAATTCCATTAGTATCTGGGTCACCAACGATTAAAGCATTACCGTATCTGAGCTCCTGGCGGCCTAAAATTAGGGTTAACCGAGGATCTAGAAATTCTTTTAGAGTAACGAATGCCAGGTCCAAATCAATATCCGAGTTAACGTTGTCTTCTTCGTCCCAGACCCTTTCATTTATGAATCTTACTGTGGTAGAAACATTGTCGGTAAGATCAGCGTCTATTCTTAGGCGCACTTGAGAAAGAATTGCGGTGAGAGATTCGCCGAATGTATCAGCTGTTGCTTCATTGTCCTTAAGTGTCATTGCGTTGCGCGAAATACCCTTTAAGTTTAAATCACCGCTGACCTTGACATTCTGCACTTCAGCGTAGGCCGCAATGGCTAAACCTACTACGAACGCAAGGGCGAAAACTAATATTAAGCGTTTACTCATTTATCCAGCCTCCTTTTTGATTTTTAGATTATACCTTAATAATTTCTTAAAACTAACTAGAGGTTTTTTCCTAAATAATCTTATTAGATATATATTCCGTCACCGGAATTTTGTATTTCAGGCCTTTTCCTTCACCTCCTTTTACCTTAAGCTTAATTAGACCACTATACTATCTAGTGCATCATTCTTAGCTTCTTTATTTTTTAGCATACAACTTTTTGTTTGTCAAGTATTTTTTCAAAGAACCGATTAGGCCGGTGCTATTTAACGGGTTTTTCTGCTTTTCTGGCTATTTGGGATTTCGGGCCTATAGAGATAGTAACGGTTATGTTATTTCCTTTGGGTGATAAACTTACAATGCAGCTTTCCAGTTCCCGGTCAAAATTCAGCAGCCGCTCGCCATATTCAATAACATTTAAGAGGTTCCAGTTATACATTTGCATCTGTTCTTTGTAGAAATTAACTACCTGGTCGACATTAGCCTTGCCCTGGTATTTTAACAGGCCTACGCGTACGCCGGTGCTTTCAAAGACATATGAACCTTGCGGTAATAACTTGAAGCCTGTAGGGTATGGGACGTCGGCAAATTTCAGCATGGCCGCAGGCTCTAGCATTGACGGATTAGTTAACGGCGCATCTTTTTTAGGCACAGCTGCACAGCCGATTAAAGTAAAAATGATCATCAGCAAAAATATATACCTCATCTCGCCTCCTTTTGTTTTAAAAATTCTTCTACCTCGGTATAAATATTAATAATATCTTTGGAAGAAAGGCCGGCCTTGCGGCCAAAATATTGTAATTCTTCGGGGCCGATGATATCCTCTGGGTTATGGCTATCATTATTAAGAATTAACCTTGCCCCGAATTTTAAGGCGCGCTCTACAACATAATGATTGGCATCGCGATGCCCTTTGCGGCTGGTTATCTCTAAAAATATGCCTCTGTCCTTAGCGAATTTGACGTCTTCGTCACAAATCCTGCCAGGGTGGGCTAAGATATCAATGTCTGCCTCCAGGCAGGCGCGGTTAGTTCCTCTAATTACCGGCTCAACCGGGGTTTCTCCATGTGCGACGATAATTTTTATTCCCTCTTTTCTGGCATATTCGGCTAAGGGCTTGAATTGTTCTAAGGGTAGATGCGTTAATTCAATGCCAGGTAAGACTTTTATCTGGGAATCTTTTGGCCAGTGCTGGTAAAATTCTAAAATTGCCTTAACCGTTATTTCAATATTGCTGTAATCAACATGATCAGTGATAGCGATTGCCGCGTAGCCTTTTTCTTCATAGCGCCTGGTTACTTCCGAGGGAAGCAATGCGCCATCGCTTAATAAGGAGTGACAGTGTAGATTATACATTTTGGCTCTTGGCTCTTAGCTCTTGGCTCTTGGCATGTTGAACTATGAGCTAAGAGCTTATGAACTAAGAGCTAAAAAGTGCCCCTGGCAGGAATCGAACCTGCCGCACGCGGTTTAGGAAACCGCTGCTCTATCCTTATGAGCTACAGGGGCGTAATCTTAATACTTTATCAGCGAGTAAACCGGGTAACCCTTCAGTTTATCAATACCTTTCAGGTCAGTGAGTTCAATAAGGAAGGCAATGCCGGTAATTTTTCCCTGAAGTTGTTTTACTAAATCTGTTACTGCTTTTACTGTGCCGCCTGTAGCCAAGAGGTCGTCTACAATTAAAATCTTATCGTTGGGCTTGATGGCATCATGGTGTATTTCCAGGGTGTCTGTGCCATATTCAAGATCATAAGTTACGGAATCCGTTTTCCAGGGAAGTTTTCCTTTTTTGCGCACGGGCACGAAGCCGGCACCTAATCTATGGGCGATTGCTCCGCCTAGAATAAAACCCCTTGCCTCTACTGCCACTACCAGATCAATTTTTTTATTCTTGAATTTATTAGCTAGCTCATCCACGGCTGACTTAAACGCTTTTTTGTCTTTCAGTAAAGTAGTAATGTCGCGGAATAAAATTCCCGCCTTGGGAAAATCAGGGATATTGCGAATACGGTCTTTTAGGTTAACTTTTTTCATCTCTCCTCCTAGGGACGTTCCTTCAGCCAAAGCTAAGCCTGTCCCCATTCTTCGTATTTTCTTCTTTTGCTTCTTTTGGGGACACCTTTCCCCTGCCTGCCGGCAGGCAGGGATTGGATTGAAAGACGTCCCTCGATTGGGTCGAAAGACGTCCCTGATGTTAATGATTAAAGGTTGCTCTTTTCGTGCTGCTCGACAAATTTGCGCAGTTTTCTTAAGGCCTCTTCTTCTATCTGGCGTATCCTCTCGCGCGAAACCCCTAATTTTTTCGCCACTACTGCCAGGGTATGCGCCTTGCCGTCTGCCAAGCCAAAACGCATATCCAAAATTCTTCTTTCCCTTTCCGACATTATTCCTAAAAGGTTATTCACCCTTTCTTTATCTAAGAGATGCTCGATTCTAATATCGGGGGAAACTGCAGTTTGGTCTTGGACTAAATCCAGGATTTGGCTTTCGCTATCTTCGCCAACAGGAGCCTCTAAAGACGAGGTTGTGCTGGATAGCCAAAAGTTTATTTGTTCCGTCTTATCTTGGGATAGCTTTAATTTCTTGGCAATCTCTTCATCCGAAGGTATGCGTTTTAATTTTTGCGACAAATGCTCTCTGGTCTTTTTCCACTTGGTAATGAGCTCATTCATATAGACAGGCACGCGAATCATTTTGCCTTGCTCGGAGATTGAGCGCGTAATCCCCTGCTTTATCCACCAGGCAGCGTAGGTGGAGAAACGGAAGCCTTTGCGGTGATTAAATTTATCTACTGCCTTCATTAAGCCAAGGTTACCTTCTTCAATTAAATCTAAGAGCGGTATTCCTAAATAGATGTAACGCTTGGCAATATTTATCACCAAACGCAAATTTGCGCGGATCATTTTTTTACGCGCCTGCTCATCCCCTTTTTTTATCTTCCTGCTTAGCTCGATTTCTTCTTTGGGAGTTAGTAAGGGGATGTGCCGTATTTCTTTCAAATAGGTTTTAATCGCTTCCATCGTCTTGGTTAATTAGTTAATTTATTTATACTCACTACTCACTAGTTAACCACTCACAAATTATTTTGCCTTTTTCTCTTTCAATACTGCCTGGGCTGCGGCTAGCTTGGCAATGGGGACCCTAAAAGGCGAACAGCTGACATAATCCATGCCTACGCGATGACAGAATTCCACCGAACGCGGCTCGCCGCCGTGCTCTCCGCAGATACCTACTTCCAGGTTCTTGCGGCTCTTGCGGCCGCGCTGGATACCAATTTCGATTAATTCTCCGATGCCTTCCTGGTCAATAGTTTGGAAGGGGTCTTCGGGTAATATGCCTTTTTTGATATAATCCGGCAGGAATGTGCCGATATCATCGCGCGAAAAACCAAAACCCATCTGGGTCATATCATTGGTGCCGTAAGAGAAAAATTCTGCGACTTGAGCTAATTTTCCCGCTACCAAAGATGCGCGGGGGATCTCGATCATCGTGCCAAACATGTGTTTAATTTTTTTCAGGCCATATTTGGCTAAGACCTCCTGATAAACCTTCCGGGTAATTGCTAATTGGTCATTTAGTTCTTGCACATCGCAAACAACGGGGGCCATTATTTCCGGATAGGGATGCCTGTCCTCTTTAATTAATTCTGCTGCGGCTTCAAACACCGCCCGTATCTGCATTTCCGAAACTTCAGGATAAGTAATCCCTAAACGCACCCCGCGATGGCCCATCATGGGATTGGATTCGTGCAAGTTTTCTGCCCGGGAGCTTAGCTCCTCAAGCGAGATATTTAAATCCTGGGCTAACTGGTTGAGTTTAGCCTGGTCGCGAGGAACAAATTCGTGTAAAGGCGGATCCAGGAGACGGATAACTACCGGTAATCCGTCCATGGCCTCAAGCGTTCCTTTAATATCCTTTTTCACGTAAGGAAATAATTCGTCCAGGGCTTTTCTTCTTTCAGCTTCGGTCTTAGAAATAATCATTTTGCGCAACCTAAACAAAGGTTCTTCACAACCTTTACCGTAAAACATATGTTCGGTCCTAAAGAGGCCAATGCCCTCTGCGCCAAATGACCTTGCCCTTTTAGCATCTTCCGGCGTATCGGCATTAGTGCGGATGCCCAGCCTTTTGATAGCATCGCAAACCTTCAAGAATTGAGTTAATAATGCATTTTCTTCTGAGGCGTCTATCATCGCAAGTTTTCCCTGATAGACATTGCCTTTGGTTCCGTTTAAAGTAATCCAGTCGCCTTCCTTAAGTATTTTTCCCTCGGCGTGAACCTCTTTTTTGGCATAATTAATATGCAGCCCTGCGCAGCCGACAATACAACATTTGCCCCAGCCTCGGGCAACTAATGCGGCGTGGGAAGTCATACCGCCTCTGGCAGTCAGAATTGCCTGGGCTGCGCGCATGCCTTCTACATCTTCAGGGTTAGTTTCTTCGCGCACTAAAATTACCTTCTTACCTTGCCTTGTCCACTCTACGGCATCGTGAGAGGAGAAGACAATTTGGCCGGTTGCCCCGCCTGGGCCGGCAGGCAGGCCTTTGGCCAAAGGTTTTTGGGCTGCCTCGGCCTTAGGGTCAATAATGGGGTGCAGTAATTCATCCAGCTGGCTAGGGGTTACGCGCATTACCGCCTCTTCTTTTTTAATCAGTTTATCTTTGAGCATCTCTATGCTCATCCGCACCGCAGCCGGGCCATTACGTTTTCCCACCCGGCACTGCAGCATAAAGAGCC
>Ga0315287_10001199_pt1 | contig 23640 bp, 16 predicted proteins | sample YL17G11_0_MG_FD_205037 | JGI IMG/M metagenome (GOLD analysis project Ga0315287, IMG submission 205037) | Sediment microbial communities from Yellowstone Lake, YNP, Wyoming, USA - YL17G11_0 | ecosystem: Environmental > Aquatic > Freshwater > Lake > Sediment | place: USA: Wyoming | collected... | reverse complement strand
CCCCCCCCCCCCCCCCCCCCCCCCCCCCCGCCCCCCGCCCCCCCCCCCCCCCCCCCCCCCCCCCCCCCCCCCCCCCCGCCCCCCCCCCCCCCCCCCCCGCCCGCCCCCCCCCCGGGGCCGCGTCACGAGGCCGCCGCCCGGCGCGGCGCGAAGCGCAGCGCGCGCCGGGGAGATGTGGGGGGCTCGGAATGAAGGGGGGGGGGTGCGCGGCCGGGGTGGCCGCGCGCGGCGCGTGCGGCGCGCCGAGGCGCCGGCGACGCGCCGCTAGAAAGAGGATGGGGTGTGTACGTCGTTGGGCGGGGGGTGGCAGGGGGTGGCAGCAAGCGTATGCGCGCGCCCGGGAAAGCGTGCACAAAGAAATGGATGGTGGTGTGGGGGCGGCGGCGGCGGCGGCGCCGTAAGGGGCGCCGCCGCGCGCGCCCTGCGAAAAAACATAGTGGTGGGGCAGGGCGGAGTCGGGGCCGCCCCGGCGCTCGGCGCTCACGCGTCCAGCAGCAGGCGGCGCCCGCCGGTGGCGACCGCGGGAGACGCGGTCGACGACGCCGCCGACGAGGCGATGCTCACCCCCGTCGCGTCGCCCGACGCCGACCCGCCGCCCTTGGGCGCGCACCGGAAGAACTTGGCGTCCTTGGCGTTGCCAAAGTTGCCCTCGCCCTCGGACGGGAGGCAGACGGAATCGGCGTTCGCACACACCGCGAGCGGCCACTTGGACGCGATGCACGGTTTCGTGGGCTGCCCCACGTCCCGCGGCTGGCACGCGCCCGCCATGCCGCCGCACTGCTCGCCGTCCTTGACGTAGATGGTGGCCACCTTGTACGTTTTGCCGGTGTTGGCCTCGGTGCCCGTCGCCTCGGCCGGCGTCTCCGGCTTGAACATGGTCATGCCCGCGGGGACGGGCGGGTGGACAAAGGCGGCGTAGTTGTTGGCGCGCTTGCCGTAGCCGGGCAGGGTCTGGGACTCGAACACGTTGCCGCCGACGGCCTTGAATTGCTTGGCCCCGAAACCGTTGCCGCCCGCGGGGATGACGTCCTCGATGACGTCGCCGGTCACGGACGTGACCCGGATGGGCATGGGGAAGTCGGTCGCGTCGTTCCACTTGCGGTTGACCGACTGGCCCGGCCACACCCACTGGTTGTTGGTCGTGTAGTGCGGCGTGTGCCACGCGCCGTCCACCTTGATCTGGACGGACGCGACGGGCACGCGCGTGTTGGAGACGACGAGGGCCCAGTATTCGGGGCCCAGGGTGGAAATGCGCGAGTAGCGAATCTTGGAGTCGCCCACGTTGCAGGGGACCGCAAACCATTCCACCCTCCAGCGGCCGTCGCCGTTGATGTTCTGGTCGATCGAGCCCTTTTCGCACTCGGGGCACTGGGAGGGAGGAGAGGGGAGCGGGGAGGTGTGGGTGTGGGCGGGCAAAGTGCGGTCACGCCTCGTTCCCTCTCGCCCTCTCCCCGCCGCCTCCCCTCTCTCACTGACCTGGTTGTTGACGATGCCCATCGTCCACTGCGTCGTCGACAGCGGCGTCACCCCCACGCCGCCGCCCAGGCCGCGGTACATGATGCACGTGCCGCACCCTTTGCCGCCGTTGAACTGGTCGTGGTTGAGCGCGATCGTCACCATCGTGCCCGCGGTCCAGGGCGAGGTGGACATCGTGTTGGCGAAATTCTCGTTGAAGGAGCACGCGCCCTTGGCGTCCTGGGGGGGGGAGGAGCGGGCGCGGAGGGGTGAGCGCGCCGGCGTTGACCGGCCCCTCTTCCCTCTCCCAGGCCCCTCTTCCCTCTCCCTCTCCCTCTCCCTCTCCCGCTCCCTCTCCCTCTCCCTCTCTTTCTCCTACCTGGTCCATGTCGTGGCCGTAAAAGGTGGCGTCGCCGGTCTGCTTGGCGCCGACGTTGGACATCTCGCCCCAGTCGAAGGCCGCGTGCGCGGTGGTGGCCAGGGCGAGGAGGGTCGCGAGGCTGGTGGCCCGCATCTAAGGGAGAGGGAGCGGGAGGGAGGAGGGGCGTGGGCGCGGCGGCAGATTCGGGGAAGCGCCTCGGCGCGCCCGGCGGCGCCCGTCGCGCCGCGGGCGTCGGAGCCTCCCCGCGCCCCGGTGAGCGGCCGGCGCGCCATTCCACCGCCGCGGGGCGGCGGGCGAGGCATCCCCGAGCGTGAGGCGGGGGCGGGCGCGCCGATCGCTGCCCCGGCGGCGCCGCAAGCGGCCGCCGCGGCCTCCGAAGGCCCATCCAAGCGCACAAGGCGAGCGAGCGCTCGACATCTGCCACAAAGGCGCGGCGCGCGGCCTGGGCGGGCCGCGCGCGGGCGCGGACGCGGCGCGGACCGCCGGCGCGGACCGCCTGGGCGGCGCGCGGCCGCCCAGGCCGCTCCCGGCCCTGTGCGCCACCCAAGGCGGGCGCGCAACACACGGGGGCGCACCATGGGGGCAGTGGAAGGCGGCGCGCGGGGGCGATGGGGAGGGGCGGTGTGAAAGGGCGGCGAGAGCCTCGTCCTCTCCGCCCGGCTCTGGCCCACCAGCCCGACCGGGGATCCGTTCCCGACGGACGCCCGGAGGCTGTGGCCCAGACGCCGCGTCGGTCCGCCACGCTTCAGGGTAGGTTTGGCTGCCGCGGCCGCCGCGCGCGGCGCGGCCGCCCGGCGCCCGCCGGCCGCTCCCGCGCTCGGACCACGTCTAGCACTCAAGCGCGGCCGCGCTGGCGGGCCAGCGCGCGCACGGGGCCATCTGCAGGCGCTTCAACTGTCGATGCATCGACAGCCGGCGGCCGCACCCGGCGGTTGGCGCGTGGGGCCAAGTCAGGCGCCAAATGGATCAAGTGGATGGTGCACAGGCGAAGGAGGCCGCCCCGGCGGGCGCCACGCGGTCGGGGCGGGCGCCGCGCGGTCGGCTCGGGCCCCCTCCTGCGCCCGCGCCGCGGGTCGGGGTCGCGCGCCGGCCGCCGCGCCGCGCCATGCCGCACACTCCCCGCCCGCTGGCCCGCCGCCCGGCGCGCACACACACCCCGCCCCAATGCGGGCGCTCCCCCGCGCCGCGCCGCCGGCGCGCGCGGCGGCGGCATGCATGCCGCCGCCGCCGCGCCGCGCCGTGGCCGTGCCGTCCCCGCGCCCCTGGGCCCGCCGCCCGACGTCGGTCGTCACCCCCCCGTGCGCTGCCGCCGTGGCGGACGCCCCCACCGGCGCCGCGTCCGACCTCCTCCACGGCCTCGGCGACGTCGGCGACGTCCCGCCGAGGCTCATGCCCGCCCTGCTCCGCCTGGCGCACGTCAGGTGTGAGGGAGGGGGGGGAGGGGGGCGGCGGCCTTGGTCGGCGTGCCTCGACCGACCGGGCCCACCCCGCGCTTCCCAGCTCCAAATCCTCGCCGTTGGCCGCCCAAGCCGCCCTCGCCGCCGGCGCGCGCGGCCTCACCGCGTGGCGCGCCTGCCTGTCGGCCGGCCTGCTGCCCGACGACGCCGCGCTGAGGGCGCTGACGGACGACGCCGACTCGTGCGTCGCCGGCCTCGACCCGGCATCGCTCGCCTGGCCCGCGCCGCCCTTGCGTGCCGCCCTGGTGCGCGAGCTGTGCAAGCTGGGCGCGCCGGCGATCGCGGCGCGGCACGGCGCGGTGCGGAATGCTCTGATCAAAACCGTGCTCGACGCCGCCCTCGCGCACGCGAGGCTGCTGGCGCCGCCGGACGACGAAGAGGAGGAGGTCGAAGAAGAAGGCGCGGGCGCGTACAAAACCGCGGCGCAGTGGGCGGCGGACGAGGCCGCCGCGCGCGCGGCGCGCGCGGCCGCGGTCGGCGGCACGGTAGCGCCCCTGGCGCCCAACGCGGTCGTGGCCGTGGCCGAAGAGGAGGAGGAGGAGGATGACGACCCTCCCCCCGTTCCCTCGACCCCGGAGGAAGCCGCCGCCCTGCGCGTCGGCGCGGCCGTCGCCAAAAAGTGGGCCCCGGCCCTCGCCTCGCTCGCCACCGCCGGCCGCGCCTTCGCCGGCCTGGAGTCCCTGCTGGGCGGCGCCGACTTTGACGTCGACGGCGGCATGTGGCGGAGGAAGGGGTGGGCGGACATGGACACGGTGCGCGCCAAACTCGAGGACCTGCGCGAACTGCGCGACCTCGTCCGCTCGCTGGGCCGCGGCGGCGGGTGGGGACCCCTCCGCCGCGCACCCGTCCAACACATGGACGCCGGCGGCCGCCCCGGCCTGCTCCGCACGGTCCTGGAGGCCCAGGAGACGCGCGGCCTCACGCGCACCGACGACATTTCGCGCCTCCTCCCGTCCGAGGCCGCCCTCCTCGCCCGCGGCCGCACCGTGCGCCAGGCCAAGCTGCTGTTCTTCGCCAAGTTGGCCGAAAAAGGGCTCCAAACGTACGAGCGCGACGGCTGGGGTGAGTACGACACGCGCATCGACGTCGACCGCCGCGAGGTGCGCCCGACCGCCGACCGGGGCCCGATCCTGCTCTGCGTCGACACGTCAGGGTCCATGCGGGGGCCGCGGGAGACGGTGGCCAAAGCGATGGCGCTGGAATGCATGCGCGCGGCGAGGGCGCAAGAGCGCGGGTGTTTTGTGTTTGCGTTTGCGGGGCCGAACGATGTCGCCGAGCTGGAGCTGGCCGAGGACGCGGCCTCTGTCGACCGGCTCTTGACCTTTCTGGAAAAAACGTTCAACGGCGGCTCCGACTTCAACGAGCCCGTGCGGCGCTGCCTCGACCGGTTGACAGGCGCCGCGTGGGCCAACTCGGACATCCTCATCGTGTCCGACGGCGAGCTGCGCCAACCGGGGCAGGACGTCATGCGCACGCTGGCGGGGGCGAAAGACAAGCTCGGGTTGCGGGTGCACGGCCTGGTCGTCGGCGCGCCCGACGCCGAGACCGCGCGCGCCGACCCGGCCGTCCTGCGCTCCCTCTGCTCGGGCGTGCTGCCCAACGGCAAGGTCGAGACCCTGGTGCACACTTTCGAGTCGTGGACGAGCGTGCGCGAGGACGGGGAGTTGGCCAGCCTTGATTGGGACGACGCGGCGGGCAACGCGGCGCGCCGCGCGGCCGGGCTGGCGCTGGAAGAGGCTCGGAACGCCGAATCGCGGCGCTTGCGCGTCGCCAACAAGCACCTCAAAGTGAAGCCGCCGCCGGCGGGGGGGCGCAAGAAGCGGGGGGCGGACGCGGTGGTCGGGCGCGCGGCGGCCGAGGACGAGTCGGGCGTGCCCGCTGACGCGGCCGCGTTCGAGTGAGGGTGTAGTTCGGTGCGCGGGGCGCGGCGTGGGCGTTCATGTGGCTTCGATCGTGGTGGAACGGCAAGGGCTAGTTCAGTGCGGCGGCGGCGCCGGCGCCGGCGCGCGCGGCGGCCCGCATTCACTCCATCGCCCGCCCTTCTCCCGGCCGCGCGTCGCCGGGGAAGGCAAACTCTCGCGCGCCGCGGCGACCGCCGGCAGGCGCGCAGCCTAGAGCGCGCGCGGCGCGTCGCGCCGCCGCCGCGCCGCGCCGTGCTCGACGCTGCCTTTGTTCCGCGCGCACACCGTCCCAGCATGACGGATACCACTGCCCCTCCAGACGCGGCCGGCGAGGGGCAGGACAAAGGTGCGGGAGGAGGGAGAATGGGGCGGCCGCACGGCGGCGACGGGCTCTCGGCGCCCACCGCCCCCTCCATCCTCAGTCGCGCCCCCGTCGAGCATGGACCCCACCCTGGATGCCGCTGCAGTCAAGAAACCCCCTCCCCGGCGAGCCGCCTCGGCCGCCGCGCGGCGCCCGTCGCCGCCGCCTTCCCTCTCCGGCGACTCGGACGCCGAAGACGCGCACGAGAGCGACTCCGATGGCGGCCGCCGGCGCAGCCGCGGCGGCCGCGGGCGCCGCGGCCGCGGCCGCGGCCGCGGCCGCGCCGGCCGCGCACCCGGCCGCGACCCCGCCGCCGGCTGTCCGTTCAAGGATTACGCGCCTCCCGGCGGCGGCTGGGGCGAGGATCCCGCGGCGGCGTCGATCGCGCCGGCGACCGCCCTGCCGCGCGCCCCCGAGCTCGCCGCCGCGGCGCTCCCGGCCGACGCCGTCGGCGACGCGGTCGCGTCCTTCCTCGTCCTGCGCGCCTTTTCCTGGCAGCTGCGCCTGTCGCCCTTTTCCTTGGCCGACTGGTGTGCCGCGCTGGCGGATCCCAATCCGACTCATTTGTTGGATGAGGCCGCTGTCTGCGTTCTTCGCACGCTCGCCGCCGACGACACCGCCGCCGCGCGCCGCACCCGGTCCTTGCCCCTGGACCTGCTCGACGCCGTCACCTGGCCCGAGTTTGCGGGCGAGGCGCTGCGGCGCGGGGGTCTGGCGCGCGTGGCGGCCGACCTGCTGGCCGACGGCGACGGGTCGGCCGCAGCCGCGGCCGCGGCCGACGCCTCGCCCCGCCCTGCTTCCGCCGCCGCGCCTCACCCGTTGCGCGCCCTGCTCTCCGCCTCCGCCACCGCCCCGCTGGGCCGCACCCGCCTGGGCGCCGGCGTCCCGCGCCACGCGCCGGCCCGGGAACTCTACGCGCGCCCCCCGCGCGTCAAGGCCGCCGCCGTGGCCGCCATGGTCGACCTGCTGCTCGACACGCGCGCGGTGCGCGCGGAGATCGACCGGCGCGAGGAAGCGGGCTGGTTTGTCGCGGGCGACGGCGGGGCGGGCGGGGCCGCGCCGCGCAAGGCGCGCGCCGTCGCCACTCCGCCGCCGCCGCCCCAGGCCGGCGCCGACGGTGACGCGCCCGCCGCCCCTGCCACCGCTGCGCCCGTCGACGACGGCAACGATGACGCGTGCGCGCTGTGCGGCGTCGGCGGCAACCTGCTCTGCTGCGAGCGCTGCCCCGCGTCCTACCACGTGCGCTGCGTCGGCGTCTCCGGTCGCTCCCTGCCCGAAGGCGAGTGGGACTGCCCCGAGTGCGAGGCCGGCGGGCGGCACGAGTCGGCGGGCCTGCGCGTGCCGTGCGCGGGGGCAGACGGGGAGACCGGCGCGGCCGTGTGGCTAGCGCACGGCGTCGCGCTGCGCGGCGCGCGCGCGCCGCGCAAAGGGACGGGGGTGGATGCCGTGGAAGGCTCCTCGGCCGGCCTGCCCGTCGACGCGGCCGCGGGCGAGGGCGCGGTCGCGGTCGCGGCGCGCGCCGACCGCGCGGCCGGCGGCGAGCGCCCGCACCCGGCGACGCTGGCGTCGGCGCTCGCCCCGATCCGCATGGCCGACGCCGCCACCACCAACAGTGCGGAAGCCTTCCTGAACCGCTACCGCAACGCGTGGAACGCGGCGACGGCGGCCTACAAAGCGCTCTACGATGAAGGCGTGCGCCGCCGCGGGCGCCCCACGCCCGGCCTCCCCCGCGGCGTCACCCTGTCCGAGCTCCCCTGCCCCCTCCCCCTGTCCCGCTACGTGTGGCCCCAGTCCCAGGGCAAGGGCATGGTCGCCGCCGCGGTCAACAAGTGCGGGCGCTGCCTGCACTGCACGCGGCCCAACATGCGCAAGGCGTGCCTCGCCCCGGTGCCCGTCGGCGGCGCGGCCGCGGCCGCGGTGGCGGCGCAGACGGGCAAGCTGGCGTGCGTGGTCAACGCGGCGCTGCGGCTGGAGAGGGAGTTGGCGCCGTTGTTGGGGGGGCCGTGGGCCGGCTCCAGTGGCCCCGACTGGCGCCGCGCCTGGACGGCGCGCGTGCGGGACGCGTCGAGCGCGTCCGCCATCGCGGGCGCGCTGGCCGACGTGGAATCCGCGCTCCGCCGCGTCGGGCGCGCGCCGCGCTGGCGCCCGCCCCCGCCCAACCCGCGCGCCCCCCCCGCCGAGCCGCCCCGCATCGCGCGCACGCCCGCCGGCTGGATGCTCGATGCGCGAGGCGGCCGCCGCGACCTCGCCCCGGGGCGGCTGCCGGTGGCCGCGCTGCGCGCCGCCGCGCGGCGCGGCGCGGCGGCCCGCGTGCGCGGCCTCGACTATGCTCTCTCCCCCCCCGTCACCCCCGCCCGCCTCGCCTGGCTGCGCGACGTCCAGGCCGCGCGCACCGCGGCCCAACTGGCGGTGCAGGTGCGCGTGCTGACGTCGGGCGTGCTCGGCGACGCGCTGCGGCGGCCGGCCGACGCCGACGCGGGCGGCTGGGCGGCGGCGACGCTGCTGCAGCGGCGGCTGGCGCCGCCGGATGGCGGGGCGCCCGGTGAGGTGTACGAGTACCTGTGCGACATGGGGTGGGGGCCGCCGGCGGCCGAGGAAGGGGAGGGAGGCGGTGACGACGGCGGCGCTGGCGAGCCCGCCGGCGACGCCCCTCCTTCCTTTTCCGCGCCCGCGACCGCTCCCACGCCGCCGCCGCCCTCGGCGCCGTCCTACACGGAGGCTTCGGCGCCGCAAGAGGCGGACGCGGGCGCCCCCGACGGCTCCACCGCGCTCGCGTGGCACGTCTCGGTCGCGCTCCACCCGGTCGAGGGCGCCACGCCGTCGGTCGTCGTCGAGTTCGCCGTCCGACCGCCCGGCACGGGCGCCCCCTTCCTGATGGCCACCATCCCGCCGGCCGCGCTGCGCGCTGGGCGCGGCCGCGGCCGCGCGCGCTCTGATTCGGCCGGCCCCAAACGCGTCGTCAAGCGCTGGCTCAACCTGGCCCCCGCGTCCCGCACCCTGCGCCAGCGCACGTTGGACAAGGAGACGGGCAGGGACAAGGACGAGGGGCGGCGGTCGGGGTCGGGCACGCCGGAGCCGACGGCGGGGGTGCCGCTCGCGCTCGAGCCGGGGGCTTTGCCTCCTGTGCCCACGTCTTCGCCTGTTTGGCTTCACGAGGACGCGGTCCCTTTGTGGCTGATCCGCGAGTTTGAAGACACCAAGCGGCGCGTGGGCTCTGCCGGCGCGCGCGGCCCGCGCGCGCCCACCGCGCGCGGCGCCAGCGGGCGCGCGGGCGTCTGCCCCACGTGCGACGACCGCGTGGAAGCGGACGACGCCGCCATCGAGTGCGCGGGCGCGTGCGGCGCGTCCTTTCACGTCGCGTGCGCGGGCGTGCCGCCCGACGCCGACGCGGCCGCGCTCGCCGACTGGGAGTGCGCCGAGTGCGCATCTTCCGCGCATCCCGGCGGCGCGGGGCGGCGCGAGACGGAGCGCCAGCGCGCCCTGCGCGAGGAGGCGGCCAAGGCACGGCGCGAAGGGCGCGCGCCACCAACTGGGGACGGCCGCCGCCCTTCTTCGGCCGGCGGCGCCACCGGCAAGCGCAAGCGGGCGCTCGTGTGCGTCTGCCGCACGCCGGAAGAGGTGGACGACCCGCGCGGGTTCGTGGGGTGCGACGGGTGCGGGCGTTGGTTTCACCCGCCCTGCGTTGGCACCACGCTCGCCGCCGTCGACGCCGCGCCCACCTGGCACTGCCCCGCGTGCACCGGCGACGGCGCCAAGATCGAGGGCGGCATCGCGGCGCGGCGCGCGCGCGAGGTGCTTGCCGCCGTCGGCGCGACGCGCGTCGGCGCGCCCTTCGCCGAGCCCGTGCTCGAGGAGGAGGTTCCGGGCTACCACGCGGTCGTCAAGCACCCCATGGACCTGGGCACGATCATGACCCGGCTCGACCGGGGCGTCGGCGGCCCTGGCGCGCACTACCCGTCGCTCGCCGCCGTCGCGGCCGACGTCGACCTCGTGTGGCGCAACTGCCGCGCGTTCAACCGGCCGTCGTCCACCATCGCCAAAGCGGCGGACGAGGCGGCGGCCGCGCTGGCCAAAAAGTGGGGGCAGGCGGGGCTGCCGCCGCAACTGCTAAAGGCGACGGGGGGAGGGGGCGCGCGCGCCGGCCCCGCGTCGCCGCGCCCGCCGCCCGCGCCCAAGCGGGCGCCTCCGACCCCGCTCCCTGCCGGCGCCCCCACCCCCAAACGCCCCGCGTGGGCGCTCTCCGCAGCCCCCGGCGAGCTTGCCCTCGCCGCGTCGGCGCTCGAGCGCGTGATGGCGACCAAGGCCGGCTCCTGGTTTGCCGTCGCCGTCACCGACGCCATCGCGCCGGGTTATTCCGCCGTCATCCGCCACCCCATGGACCTGGGCACCGTCGCCGCCCGCTGTCGCGCGGGCCTCTACCCGGACCTCGGCCAAGTCCTCGACGACGTCGACCGCGTGTGGGCCAACTGCCGCCTCTACAACCCGGCGGGCGAGCCGGTGCTGGTGGACGCCATGACGGCGGAAGCCGCGGTGGGGCGCGAGTGGGCGCGGGCGGGGTTGCCAGCGCGCGGGGCGCTCGCGGCGGCGGGGGTCGCGGCGGGGGTTGGGGTTGGGTTCGGTCCTCCGCCTCCGCCTCCCCCGCCGCCGCCCCAGGCGCCGCTGCCGGCGCCGCCCGCGGCGGGCGGGTATGGCGGGTTTGGCGTGTGAGAAACGGAGAGAAGGGGGAGCGCAAGTCTCAAGGGTTGGGGAGCGAAGTCGCGCCTCTCCCCACTCTCCCTCTCTTGCACGCCCCCTCACTTGCCGCCACCCCCCACGACACCATGGGCGGCGACAAGCGCGGCTACGACCCCGGTGCGCGGCGGGCGCTTGGGAGCTGCGGAGGGCGCGGGCGGCGGGCCATGCGGACGCCGCGCCGACGGAGACACCCTCCTCCTCCCTCCCCCAGACGCCGAGCTGGTCCGACTGCAGGACGAGCTCGTGCGGTGGCAGGAGTGGGTGAAATACAAAAAGGTAGGCGAAAAAAAAAGGGAGGCGGGCGCAGCGACGCGGCGACCGCGTGCCCACCACCCTCTCTCCTCTCTCCTCTAGCTCAAAGTCCTCGTCATCTTTGAAGGGCGCGACGCCGCCGGCAAGGGCGGCGTCATCAAGCGCCTCACCGAGCCGCTCAACCAGCGCGGCCTGCGCGTCGTCGCGCTGCCCGCGCCGACCGACGCGGAGAAGACGCAGTGGTACTTTCAACGCTACATCCAGCACCTGCCGTCGGGCGGCGAGATCGTCATCTTCGACCGGTCGTGGTACAACCGGGCGGGCGTGGAGCGTGTCATGGGGTGGGCGGACGATCAAGCGGTCGACCAATTTTTCAAAGACGTCGCCTGGCTGGAGCCGTCGCTGCAAGCGGCGGGCGTCACCCTGGTCAAATACTGGTTTAGCGTGAGTGATCGCGAACAGGAACAAAGGTTCAAGGGGCGCATCGAGACGGCGGCCAAGAACTTCAAGTTGTCGCCGATGGACATGTTTGCCCGGTCGCGCTGGGTCGAGTACGCCAAGGCCAAAGGTGGGGCAGCGCGTGCGCGCGACGTGGCGCCACCACCCTGTGCACGCGGGGCGGTGGTCGAGGGGCGGGCGCCGGGGGCGGGGAGGGGCCCACCCCGGCACCCCTCTCCCCAGACGCCATGTTTGCCGCCACCGACACGCCCACCTCGCCCTGGAACGTGGTGCCCAGCGACGACAAGAAGGCGGCCCAACTCAACTGCATCATGCACCTGCTCTCGCTCTTCCCGGACGTCGGCGACGTGCCGGCCGACCCCGTCGAGCTGCCGCCGCGCCAGCCGGCGGGCGACTACGTGCGGCCGCCGCCGGAGACACAGAAAGTGGTACCGCAAGTGTTCAAGCCCAAGAAAGTGGGGGAGTGAACAGGAGGAGCGAAGACAAGGGGCGCTGCCCGCGACAGTGCGACCCCCTCTCGTGCAACCATCACGCCGCCTCCCTCCCTCCCTCGTCCTCGCGCAGCACCCTCGCCGCCACGACGCGCGCCGTGGCGGCCGCGCGGTCGGCGCCGGCGCCCCACCAGCCCCAGCCGGCCATGAATCGGACAAAGTCGGCGGCGGAGAGGTCGTAGTCGCTCCGCAGCGTCTTCCGGTCGTAGCCAGCAGGGTCCCGGCCCCGGGATGCCAGTTCTGCCATCAGGGCCTCGTGGTACAGGTCGAGGCATGCGCCTTCGCCGTCGGACGCCGACCCGGCGGACGAGAGGAGGTACGCGACGTCGCGCGCGCCGACGCCGGCGCCGACGTACTGAAAGTCAAAGGCGGCAGCCTCTGAGCCGCCCTCCCTCGCCGCCCAACAAAAATTGGCCGCCTTGGCGTCGCCGTGGACGAGCGTGCCGTGCGGGCCGGAAGCGCGCGCGCGCAGCCGCGCGTCGATCGCGGCCGCCGCCCGCTTGAGCTCGCCCCACTCTCCGCAATCCGGCATCGATGCGTGCTCGTCGGGGCGGGTGGCGAGGTGCCAGAAAGTGCCCTGGCGGGTGGCGAGGTCGGGCGGCGCGCCAGCGAGGCCCCAGAAGCTGGCGTGGAAAGCGGCCAGCCACCGCAGGCAGGCTTTCAACTGGGCCGAGTTGAGCGAGCCTTTGCAAAAGTGGGGGTGCGTGGGCCGCAGGTCGGTCAGGGCGAGGGTGAGCGCGTAGCGACCGCCGGCGCCGTCCTCGACGACTGCGAGAGGGGCTGCGACCTGGCACCCTCCGTCGCCCGCCAGAGCTCCTCCAACGCTCCTGTAAAAGCAGGCCTCGGCGCGGTAGCTGTCCAGCTTGCGCGCGTGGCCCACGGCGTCGGAGTTGGAGGCCGGCGGCGCGACGCGCTTGACCACGACAGGGGACCGGGAGCCGCGCCCGTCCAGGACATCCACCGCCGTCACCCGGCCGTAGCCCGCCCACAGGGAGCAGAGCTGCTTTTCTTTGGAGACCAGGGAGACCGGCGGCGGCAGCAGGCGCGCGTGGCGCGCGCTCACGCCTCGTCCCTCGCTCAACACGGCCGCCAGATCGACCGCCATGGTCAACGGGGGGCGGGGGGGGGCGCGGGCGGCGCGTGGCCGCATGCGCGGGTGTGTGAAGCCGACGCCGCGCGCCTTCCTCGCCCCTCGTCACTCTCGGGTCGCCGGGGTCGCCATGGCGCCCTAGCCCAGCCTCCTCCCATCCACCCGCCCCTCCCACACCATGGCCAGCACGCACGCGGCGTCGCCGGCGGTACCCATCAAGCCCAACGGCACGCCCGGCGGCAAGGGGACGCCGCTCGGCGGCGGCGACCGCAGGGGTCGGGGCGGTCGCGATGGGCGGGTAAGAGGGGGGAGGGGGGGGAGGGGAGGGAGGGGGCTGGGGCGCGGCGCGAGCCCGAATCTCGCCGCGCGCGCCGCAGCCGCTCACGTGCTCCCGCGGCCGCGGGCTCCCGCCCAAGCGGCGGCGGGAGCGACTTTAGGGTCGCGCGCGACGCGGGAGGCGTGCCGGGCGCGGCGCGAGGCGCGGCGCGGCGCGAATTCGCGCGTGCGGCGGCGCGGGCGGGCCCGGCGGGCGCGCCCGGGCCCCGATTGCGCGCCCGCCGCTTCCGCACGCCTCACGAGACCTCCCACCACCCTACCCCAAAGGGCCACCTGCTCAAGGACCAACTGGAGGTCGTCAAGCTCACGCCGCCCGACGGCGGGCGCCCGCGCTACACGATCAAGCCCCTGGAGGACGAGCTCCCCTTTGACAAGGTACAGGGATGAGGAGAGGGAGGGAGGGAGGAGAGCGGCGGTCGCCCTCCCCGCCCAACCATCGCCCGCCTTCGCCTCCCTCGCAGGGCTTTTACGTCTTCATCCGCGCCATCCAGGCCCTCACCCACCACAACAAGGGCGTCGTCGTCGTCGGCCTCGCCGGCCCGTCGGGCTCCGGCAAGACCGTCTTCTCGCACAAGGTGCAGTCGCTCATCCCGGGGTGCGCGCTCATTTCGATGGACGACTACAACGACGCGTCCCGGCTGGTGGACGGCAATTTTGACGACCCACGGCTCACGGATTACGACACGCTGCTGGCCAACGTGGCGGAACTCAAGGCCGGCCGCCCCGCGCGCGCCCCGATCTACGATTTCAAATCCTCGAAACGCGTCGGCTACCGCGACGTCGCCGTGCCCGAGAGCCGCGTGGTGATCATCGAAGGCATCTACGCCCTGTCCTCCCGCGTGCGCCCGTTGCTCGACCTGCGCGTGTCGGTCACGGGCGGCGTCCATTTCGACCTCGTCAAACGCGTCCTGCGCGACATCACCCGATCCGGCCAGCACCCCGAGGAGATCATCCAACAAATCTCGGACACGGTCTACCCGATGTACAAAGCGTTCATCGAGCCCGACCTCAAGTCGGCGCACCTGCGCATCTACAACACGTTCAACCCATTTTCGGGGTTCATGGACGCGACCTACATCCTCAAATCGGACGCGCCCGTGACGCTGGCGGCGGCGCGCGCTCTCCTCGCAGAAAACGCGACGGTGCGCGACGAGTCGGAGACGTACGACATTTATCTTTTGCCTCCGAACGAAGACCCCGAGACCTGCTCCTCCTGGTTGCGCATGCGCAACCGGGACGGGCGCTACTCACTCATGTTTGAAGAGTGGGTCGTCGACGGGCCCTTTATCATTTCGCCGCGCATCTCGTTTGAAGTCGGCGTCCGCGTGCTGGGCGGCCTCATGGCGCTCGGGTACGAGATTGGCACCATCATGAAGCGCACGTCGGCAACGTTGACCGACGGGGCGCTCACCGTCAAGCTGGACGACATTGAGGGCATGGGGCGCACCTTTGTCCAGGTGCAGGGCAAAGACCGGGCCGCGGTTGCCGCCGCCGGCGCCGCGCTCGGCCTGGACGGCGCCTACATCCCTCGCTCCTACATCGAGCTCGTGCAGTTGGAAAAATTGACGGAATCGTTTCGCGCCGTCACCGACGACCTGCGGCGCCGGTTCGCGGTGGGCGGCGAGCCCCTGTTTGACGAGGACGGCGTGGGCACGCCGCCGTCGGTCGGGCGCGGGGGCTTGGGGGGCGGGCTACTCGCGTCGGGCTTCACGCGCACGACCGGTTTCGCCGTCAACGAACGGCCCACCCTCGCGTCCTCCGCGCCCACCGCGGGCGGCGTCCTGCGCCTGCTGCAGCAGCGCGAGGGCGACCGCCGGTCGGACGGCGGCGGCAGCGAAGGAGGAGGCGACGGCCTGGGCCCGCCCCTGCCGCTACCTCCGTCGCCACCTCCGCTCCTCCCTTCGTCCCCATCCCGCCTCAGCAAGCGCGGCACCGCCGCCCCGGGCAACCTGACGCACGCTGTCAAGGCCGCGGCCGCGACGCCGGCCGACCGCGCGCCGCCCGCCGCGCGCGGGCGGTCGCCCGCCGCGTCGGCGTCGCCCTCGGACGACGACGGGCGCGCGCCCTCGGTGGGCACGACGACCGCCGAGTCGGCGGCGGCGCTGGCCGACGCGTGCGGCCGGCTGGCGGCGGCGGTGGAGACGCTGGAAGGAGGGCGTGGCCGCGGCGCGGCGGCCGTCTGGAGCGCGGCAGTTGCCGGCGCCGCCGTCGGCAGCTTGGTCACGCTGGCCGCCATGCGCGCGTTGGCCAAATGACGATGAGGAGGAGGGGGTGGGGAGGGAGATCGCCAGAGACGGGCGCCAACGCGCGCCCGCCACCCACACCCTTTGGGGCGCGCCCTTTATCCGTTTTTTTGCCTAGCGACACTTGTCCCTGTAAATCACGAGCGCATTGTGAGGGACGAGAAGAGGAGAGAGGGCGCGGCGCGCGTCGTGCCACCGCTGACCTGCGACACCCCTACTTGCAGTGCGCTGCCCTTCCCTGTGGCGGCCCCGAATTCGGTTGCCCACCATCCTCAGGCCCCCTGCACACCCTCAAACGCCCCGGCGCAAGGCGGAAAACCCCCCGCCCGCCACCTGCCTCAACCCCGCGAGCGCGTCGCCCGGCAGCGTCTCCAGCGTGTCGAGCTCCAGCGAAAAGTCGAGCGCCTCTTTGCGGTCGAGCAACGGGGCGCACGCAAAGGGGTACAGCGGCTGGCGCCGGCCCAGGGGGATGCGCGCGCCTTGGGGGTCGAGGAGTTCCATCGCCTCGACGAGGAGTTGCTGCAAAAGGAGCAGGCGCGTCCAGCGGGTGACGGGGAAGGGGCCGACGCCGCCCCAGCGCGGCCCGGAGGCCAGCGCCGCCACATCGGCCCTCAGGGGCGCGATGCGCGCCGCAAACGCGGGGTCTGCGCCGAGGCGCTCGCAAAACTCGCCATAGGAGAGGGTGTAGTGCCGCTCCGCGCCCATGGGCGTGGAGATCATGAACGAACCGATGGCGCGCTGGGCGCCGCGCGAGATGCGGAAGACGTAGGCGTCGTCGACGTCCAGGGAGCGGGGGGGGGAGCGGCTGCGCGGGCGCGCGGTGAAGGCGTTGTGGTCGCCGCCGGCCGAGTCGGCGCTCGACTCGACGCCGCCGTCTTCGTCGTCCGAGTCCAAATAGCCGGTGCCCTTGTCCGTGTGCCGCCGCCGCCTGCGCCTCACGCGCGCCCCCGGGTGCTCGCGCTCGGCTTCCGGCGTCGCGCCCCAGAAGGCGAGCGCGTCGTTGGACGCGCACATGATGAAGCGGACAGACTCTACGAAAGTAGCCAGCACATCGGAGCCGCCGTTGTCGCGCTGCAGGAAGGAGCGCTCGCGCGGGCCTTCGCGGCGCACGACTTCCACGAAACCCAGAAACTGGGCCACGCAAAAGGCGGCATAGTTGACCTCGTCCCCACAGAGCCCGGCGTCGGGGCCGCAGCCGGGGGCGAGGGCGAGTTGGGGGGGGGAGGTGGCCGGGGTGGTCACGTCGCACGCGGCCAGCGCGCGCGGCGAGAGCTCCCATTCCTCGGGAAAACAGGCCAGGTGCCACAACCGCTGCTCGAGATCGATGGCCGCCTCGAGCAGCGGCCCCCGGTACCGCGCCAGCAGGCTCTGGAGCTCGGCGCGTGCGGCGGCGACGGTGCGCTCGCGGTCCACTTCCAGCTGCAAGTCCGCCCGCTTGCGCTCGGTGAGCAGGCCGCCGTACAGGTTGAGGCCGACGGAGAAGCAGGCGAGGGCGGCGGACGCGACGAGGGTGAAGGAGCCTGCGCCGCCGCCCGACCCGCCGCCCAGCACCGACGTCAGCGCCTCCAGGGGGCCGGATCCGAAGAGAGCGGTGGCGGCGGCGGCGGCCGCGGCGGTCGAGGACGCCGAGGAGAGCGAGGAATCGGCGCCCGCGGCGAGCGCATCCACCGGCGGCAGCGCAGCGAGAGGGGTGGGGGTGCGTCGGGCGCCGCGGCGTCGCGGCCGCCCCAGGGACGGCGGCGGCAGGCGCCGCGCGGGGGCGGCGGTGGAGGGCATTGGAAGAGAGAGTGGGTGAAGCCGCGGCGCCCCCGCGGCGCGTGTGCGAGGGTCTGCAGCGGTTGAAGGGAGGCGAGGCTCTCGGAGACGACCGGCCCCCGCCCGCGGACGAGTGCGACAATGAGCGATGACAGGGGCGGTGCAAAGGCGCGGGGCGGAGCAGGACAACGCGCGCGGCGGCAGGGGCAACAAAAGACGGGGCGAGGGCGGCGGTGGGCTGGTGGCTCGCGCGCCGCCCCGCCCCCCGGTCAATGCCCGCCACCGCCGCCGAGCGCGAGCACCTCGGGCGCGGCGGCCGCGGCGGCCGCGAGGGCGGCCGTCGCTGCCGCCGCGCGAGCGCGCCCGACCAGCTCTGGCGCGGTCGCCGCAAAGTAGGCCGCCGCGCTCGCGACATCCGCCGCGTCGCTCGCGGCGGCGGCCAGGGCCGGCGCTTCGACGGCCAGCGCGTCCCACAACCACGCGGGCGGCGCGGGGCGGCCGCGCCCCTTGCCCGCCGCGTCCCACGCGCCGCCGGCGGCCAGCAGTCTGGCAACCGCGTCGGCGACCCGCTTGGGGTGTTTGGGGGGAGGGGGCGGGGGCGGCGGCGCGTAATAGGCCGGCGCCGCCGCCTCGGCCGCTCCTCCCGCCCCCGCCCCGTCGTCGTACGCCTCCTCCGGCACCGCGCACGATGCGTGCAGGTAGTCGGGGTTCATGACGCAGTACCTGAAGAGGAAGGGAGGTGGAGAGAGAGGGGGGCGTCGATGAGGCGCCCAACGCCCCGCCCTCGACGCGCCCGCCCACCCCCATCCACACCCATCCCTCGTCCCATACCATGAACGCGACTCGTCCACGACCGCCCCCGGCGGCAGGCGGCGCCACTTGCCGCACCCGTCGCGCTCGCACTGGGCCCACACTTCCTCGACCACGACGGGAGGAGCGGGAGCGTAGTAGGACGCCATGGTGACGGTGGCGCGCGGCGAGGCCGGCGGCGGGGTGTGGCGATGGCGCGCCGGCATCGCCCCCGCCCCACTCTCTCGCCAGTCTCCCGCTTCCCCCCTTTGTGATGTCGGCGCCACCCCCACCACCGACCCAGGCCTGCTGCGCGCACGACCACGACTGCGAGGGCGCGGCGTGCGGCCCCGCGTGGTCGCTGCACGCGCACGTCGACCGAGGGCGCGTGCGGGCGCTCAACGCAGTGGCGCCGGCTGTGCCGGCGGCGCTGCTGCGGGCGTGGGGCGAGAGGGCAAGGGACGGGGACCCGCCGCTGGTCGGCGACGACGACGACCCGCCGGAGATGCTGCTGCACGTCCCGTTTGACGGCCTGGCCCGCATCACGGTGAGAGATGGAGAGAGAGGAAGAGGTGGACGGGGCGGGAGGGAAAGAAAAGGAAGAGTGAACGCGCGCGGGCTAACCTCCCGCCTCGGCCCTCGCCTCTCCCGCCTCCTCCCCAGGCCATCGCCGTCGTGTGCAACGACCCCGACGCGACCCCCACCCGCGTGCGCGCCTACGTCAACCGGGACGGGCTGGATTTCGAGGCGGCGGCGGCCGCGGCGCCGACGCAAGAGTGGCAACTCGTCGCGGGGCCCGCGGGCGCCACGGTCGAGTACCCCTGCAAAGCGTCCCGCTTCCAAAACGTGCGCTCCGTCGACCTCCACTTTCCGGATGCCGGGGCTGCGGGCGGCGCGGCGGCGAGGATCGATTTTGTTGGCTTCAAGGGGAGCCACGCCGAGGCCAAGCGGGAGGCGGTGCACGCTGTCTACGAGGCGCGGCCGGTGCCGGGGGATCACAAAGTGGGGGGGGAGGTGGGAGGGGGGTGGGCGGGCGTGAGCTGAAGAGAGGGAAAGAGGAGAGAGGGCGTGTTTTTTATAACGGCGGTCGCTCACCCGCGCGCGGCCTCCTTGGCCCCGGTCCGCGCCGCGTGCCCCTGTGGCTGATGGGGCCCGCAGCGCGGGCCGCGCGCCCCCTACCACCCTCATCTCACAACCCCGACCCCGCCAAAAACGCCTTTAAGAAGCCGAGCGTGCCCGCGTTGCCCACAGAATTGCACGTCGACGACGCGGGCCCGACCGGGCAGTCGCGGTCGCGGTCGAACGACCAGTAGTGGATGCCGGCGAGGCCTTTGGTCCGCGCAAACGCGGAAATGGTCGCCGCGTCGGCCAGGGAAAACACGTTGCTCTGCACGTCGTTGCCGCCGATCATAGGCGTGAGCTCGATGCGGGAAAAGGGGATTTTTTGGAATGTCGCCAGCGACGTCGCCGCCGCGACGGCCGACGCGCCCATGTCGCACGCGCCCGTCGCCTTGTTCACCACGCACGTGTACGGGCTGGCGGCGCCATAGTCCATGACCATGAGGTTGATGATGGCAGTGGAGCTGTGGGGAGGAGGGGAGGGAGGGTGGAGGGGGTGGGACGAGCCGACGCCGCGGCGCGGCCCGCCCCCACCCCACCACCCCACGCACAGTCCGGCAGACGCGATCGCCTTCACAACAGCATCCCCCTCCGCGTTCAGGTTGGAGCTGGTGGTCGTGTTGGAGCCGAGGGTGGCGATGGTGAAGGACAGGCGCAGTGCCGGAAACGCGGCGGCCGTGGCTTTGGCGCCGGCGACCAGGCTCGCGACGTCGGTCGCCGTCTGCCCGGCCTCAATGTCAAAGTCGATGCCCACGAGCTGGGGCGTCGCGTAGTAGCGCACAAAGTCGACGAATTTGGACGGCGACGCGCACGTGAAAGCGCCCGCCGCGCCGCCCGTCGAGATGACGTACTTGATGCCGGCGGCGGCGAGGGGGAGCACGGTGCCCGCGCGGAAGGACGCGGGCGAGATGCCGGCCCAGGTTTCGGCGCCGCACTCGCGGGTGGCGAACGCGAGGGTGACGGCGCGCGCGGTCGCGGGCATCGACGCCGTCAGCACCGACGACAGCGTCGCCATCGTGCCCATCACCTGGGTCGACGCGTTGAACGTGTTCCAGTTCATGCTGATGCCGACGTCCTGTGAAGGAGAGGCGAGGGAGGGGTGGGCAACGCCCGGCAAGAAAGACGTGACGTCCTCTCGCGCCCGCCACGCCCCGCCACCACCATCCACACACCTTGTACGGTGAGAGCAGGAAGCCGGTCGCCGGCGGGGGGCCGGGCGGAGGGGGCGGGGAAGGCGGCGTCGGGGCGGGCGTCGCCGGCGCGGTGGGGGTTGGCGTCGCGGTCGCGGTCGGCGTCGGCGTCGGCGTCGGCGCCGGTGCCGTCCCACACGCCACATTCGCGGGCCAGTCGCAGTACGCGCGGGCCGCGTTGAAGAGCGTGCCCGCGGGGCAGGCAGTCACCGACCCGCCCGACGGGCCGCACTGCAAGAAGGTCGCACAGGCCGCGTCCCACGGATTGGCCACGGGGCCCGACTTGCCGACGCAGTAGGTGGTAAGGCAGGCGGGGGTGGCGGAGGTGCAGCCGGAGGGGGGAGGAGGAGGCGGGGCCGCCGTGGGAGGCGGCGGCGGCGGCGGCACCGTTGTGGGCGGAGGTAGAGGCGGCGCCGCTGTCGTGGGAGGCGGCGGCGGCGGCGGCGGCGGCGGCGGCACGGTAGTGGCCGGCGGCGGCGGCGGCGGCGCCGTCGTGGGCGGCGGCGGGGCGGGCACAGGCGCCGGCGCCGGGGCCGGCACAGGCGCCGGCGCCGGGGCCGGCCCCGCGCCCGGGCACTTGTAGTTGTAGGCCCAGTCGCTAAGAGGGGAGACGAGGGGAATGAGGGCGCTGAGTGGGACGCGTTGCGCGACCGACCGCGACGCCAACCCCCCAACGCGACGCCAACCCCCCAACCTCCACCCACGCACCAAAATTTGGGCGTCGGATTAAACACGAGACCTCTGGGGCACGCCTGCAGGACGCCCGCCTTGCCGCCGTTGTAGCACTGGACAAAGGTCGCGCACGAGGCGTCGTACGGGTTTGGGTAGAGGCCGTCCGCCTTGCCGGCGCAGGACGCCGTCACGCATTCGGGCGTGGCGATTGTGCACGTGGCGGCATGGGCGGTGTAGGTCAGGGTCGAGGCGAAGAGGAGGAGGAGGGCTGTGCATGGCGGGAGGAGATGCGAAGCTTCAGCGGCGGAGAGGGGGCGAATGGCGGGCAACCGCCCGGCCGCCCCGGCCTCGCTTGGCGCGACGCGTAATCACCAGCCGCCAAGGGCGTCGTGGCGGCCGCCCGGCCGCCCACGCGCGCGGCGTCGGTTGTCGCCGCCGCGTTCCGACCGCGTGAACCCCATGCCGCGCGATGGCGCGCCAACGCGCGGCAAACAATTGCCCCGCACCTGGGGCCGCGCCGCGGGCGCACAGGGAGGGGCGCATCAAGGCGGCGGCGTGACGCGTCGGGGTGGCGCACACGTGCTGCTTGGGAGGGGGTGGTGAGTGAGCGAGAGCGGTCGCCACGCAGGCGAGCGCCCAGCTCGGGCGGCCGCCGTCCTCCGCCCCGCGCGACGCTCACGCGCCGGCCGCGGCAACGCCTGGGCTCCAGCGACGCGTTGCCCGGCAAAAAAAAGGCGCGACCAAAACTTTCGAGCCGGCCGCGCGTAGTCGCTTCCCGCCCCGCCGCCCCCCGCCACCCCTGGAACCAAAAAGAAAGCGCACACCATGTTTGGTGTGCCAAGGCAAGAGAGTTGCCTCGGGCGTGTTTCGATCACGCTGCCGCACGATGCACTGAAGCGGAGGTGAGAGGGTGGGGGTGCGACTCGACGCCGCGACCCCACCCTGCCGCCCCGGACTGTGCCGACTCTTCAGTCGTGCGCTCTACCGATTGAGCTACCGAGGCTGCGTTGTGCCAGTTTTCGATTTTTTGCAGTATATGAAAGAATGGAGAGGAGACAAGGAAGGGGTCGGGTGCGCACGGCGCGCTCTCCTCCGCCCCTTTTCCTGCCGCCCTCCTCCCGTCGTCGATCATCGACCCCCAAGGGCGGGCCTGGACCGATGTCGCCGGGGGCGTGGTGCACGGAGGGGGCGGGGGGGGCAGTGGAAAGGGCGGGCAGAGCGCGCGCCGCGTCCCGCCGCCCCGTCTTTATTCCTGCAGCGCGCTGCGCCGCGTCGCGCACTGGAGTCGGGTGCAGGTCGTGGCCGTCGTTGCAAGCGGTGGCGGGCGGTAGGGTTTCAGACGGGTGGGGAGAAAAATACCAACCGAAACCAAATGGACCTTCCCGCTGAAGCGCCAACAAAACTTTTCCCGTGCCCTGCCCTGCTTCTCCCCGCCCCCCCCCCCCCCTCGCCGGCTGCCTGCCACTGTTCCGCCATCATTTCTGTGCATCGTCGGAGGCGCGGCTACACGCCAACCGCAAAACCGCTCTCTCCCCCTCGTTTTCTCACGCCGCCGCTTTGCGGCTCGTGATGCCGCCGACCACCGACGACGCGACGGCCGCGCCCGCCAGCTCGGCGGCGAGCACGAGGCCGGCCTCGCCGGCGTCGCCGCCTAGGGAGAAGGAGAAGGACGAGGGGGCGCCCGGCGTTTTGGGCGCGGGGGCGGGGCGGGGGGGGGCGGGCTTCAAGTAGTTGCGCACCGGCTTGACCGTGGACACCGGGACGATGGCCGCCGGCTCGGCGACGACCGCGGCCGCGGTCGCGGCGGCGGCGGCCTTGGCGGCGGGCTTGGCGGCCTTGGCCGCTTTCGCGACGACCACCTTGCCACCCAGCTTGGGCGCCGGCGCCGCGAGCGACACCGGACTGCCCGCGCGCACGACGATGCCCTGGGACGCGCCCTTGGTCGCGCCGCCCGCGGTCAGCTTGATCGCGTTGGACGCGAACTTGCGGGTGGTGGGCGGGGCCCCCTGTTTGGGGGCCGCCGCCTTCGCCACCTTTTTGGCCGCCGCCGCCGGCTTGAACGCCGCCACTTTCGCGGCCGGCGGCGGCGCGGACGCGACCGCGGTGCCCGCCAGGGGCGACTTTGTGCGCACGACCTTGGTCGCGGTCGCCGACGCGGCCTGCAGCGCGTCGCCCTGGCCCGGCGTGGCGGCAGGCTTGGCAAAGGCGGGGGACGGGTGCAGGGCGAGGGTGGCAGCGGCCAGGGAGGCGAGGCCGAGGGTGGCGAGGCTGGGGTGGAGGGGTGGAGGGGGACGGTGGTCAAGGGGCCGGCGGCCCACGCTGGCACCCCAGAAAGCCTGCATTGGGGACTGCGCGACCGCAGCGAGGAGGTCGAGCGTCGCCCGGCGGCCGCGCCGGGCGGAACGGGCGGGCAGGGCTGGGGCGAGCCTCCCCGGCCCGCCACGGGCGCCGGCTGCCCGCATTTCGGCTCGGGGCTGCCGATCGGGGGCCGTAGCCGCCATCGCCAGTGCGCCAACCGCCCGCAGCGCAGCCCTCCTCACTCACCGCTGGGCGCGCGGCGCCGCGGCGGGCGCGGCCGCCGGCGACGCGGTGGCGGCCGGCGCCGCGCGGGCGGGGGCAGAGGCGCGGACGAGCATGGTGGGCGGCGTAGGGTGCGCGGGCGAAAGAAAGGCGGCTTGGGTGTGGGTGCAGCGCCGCCGCACGCTCTAGTCCCAGAGCGCCGCGAGCGCGAGCCGCGAGCGAGCGCGTCCCACTGCGCGCGGCGGGCGGCTTGCTGGCGGCCGAGTGCGACCTGGACCACACACGCGGGGCGGCGCCCCAACACCCCGAGGGTTAGGGTTAGGGTTAGGGTTAGGGTTAGGGTTAGGGTTAGGGTTAGGGTTAGGGTTAGGGTTAGGGTTAGGGTTAGGGTTAGGGTTAGGGTTAGGGTTAGGGTTAGGGTTAGGGTTAGGGTT